>JABAHR010000283.1_pt7 | contig 143511 bp, 127 predicted proteins | sample 7062101 | NCBI WGS metagenome assembly JABAHR01 (sample SAMN14534553, study PRJNA622989) | marine sediment metagenome | biome: marine biome [ENVO:00000428]; feature: marine pelagic biome [ENVO:01000023]; material: deep marine sediment [ENVO:00002113] | place: India: Gulf of Kutch | collected...
CGCAGCCTTGTCGCTGCCCACCAGCTCCCGGCTGCGGGTGACCCGTCGCGACGCAAACGGTTTCCACTCGATCGATGAGGTCGCGCTGCCCACCGCCTTGGCCTTGATTCGATCGACGAGCGCGTGAGCCGCGCGCATTGATGCCTCTGTCTCAGCATCCGTCCGGGCGGCTATCTCGCGCAGCTCGCCGAGCGAGCGCTCGTAGTCACTGCTGGCCGAGGTCGCGCCAGGCACGCCCGTTGCGGCCGCAACGAGCACTTGCTGCACGGCCTGAAGCTCGGCGCGGGCGAGACTCGCGCGCGCCGAGTAGAGCCGGCTGAGCATCGTGCGCGCATCGGCGAAGTCTTTGTCATTGCTGCGTTGGCGCTTCTCGAGATCGGCTATCAGCGACTGCTGTTCGCGGGCGAAGCTGGAATGGGCTTCGAGCAGCTGCTGACGCTCGGTGCTCAAGGCAGCGCGATTCTGCTCGAGGCCTCCCTCTGCGCGTGGCTGCGAGGCGATCTCGGCTTGCGTTGCTTGCGCATCGGCAGCGCCGAGAGCAACGATGCGCGCATCGATTCTATTGCGATCAGAGACGACCTGCTCGATGGCCGCATACACGGCCGCAGTCAGCGGTCTCGAAAGATCGAAACGGGGTGCGCCGGTCGCTCTGTAAAGCTGACCATCGTCATTTTGTTCCAGCACCTTCGTTATAGCTACATCGAGTCCTTCGTGCTCGCGACCGAATTCATCGATGAGCCGCGCATTGAGCGTCTCGAGCTTTCTGCGGGCATCCCCAAAATCGTCGCTTATCTGTGCCTCCAGGGCTCTGATCTGCTTGTCTATCTCGTGTCGCTGTGCATCGATGTCGGTTTCGATCACGACTCGGCTGCGATCTATCTCGGCCAGCTTGGCTGCAAGCATGGCCTCGCGCTCGCGTTTCTCGGCGGAGAACTGCTCGTAGCTCGCTTCGTACTCCTGATTTTGCGTCTCGAACGCTCCAGTGGCTTCGATGATGGATTTACGGGTGTCGGCCAGCGCTGTCTGAAGCTCGACGATACGTGCGTCGAGCGCAGTCAGCTTTGCTCTGCGCTCGTCCCCTTCCGGATCGCCGGGGGCAGCCTTGTTGTGTATCTCCAGCAGGGCATTGTACGCATCGATGCGATCGCGCAACTCTGCTTCGATGCCTGCATGTAATGTGCGTTTCTCGCGGTCAGCGTTGACCATGCTTGCCAGCGTTTCGCCCGCCTGCTCGAGAGTGTTTCGCTCGTGATTGAGCCATTCGGTATATGCGGCATACTCGCGAGCATAGGCATCGGTCATCTTTGCGAGCTTTTGTCGTTCCACTTCGGCGAAAAGTCGCCAATCTTCCTCCAGTGACCGGATTTCCAGAGCCAGAGGATCTCCGGCCGACATGTATTGCTCGAACTGCGCGCTCAAAGCGGCACGCGCACTGCGCGTTGCCTCGAGTCGGCTCCGGTAGGTTGCCCTGATCGACTCGATCTCGGCGAGCCGCTCGGCGATGCGACGCATGAGGGACTCGACCTGCGGATCCTTCTCGTTATGGCTCTTGTAGCGTTGCTGGAGGCGTTTTTCCTCGTTCAGTCGACCATCGCGAAGCGCAATGCGCTCGTTGAGGGCGTCTATGCGCGCGTTGAGCGCATCGCGTTCGGAGACAAAAACCGACTCGCGGTCTTTGCGCTGCGCTTCGAGCATCGCGAGCTCATCGACGATCTCACGATTGCGGGTCTCGTAGTTTTCGCGGATACGCAAAGTCCGCTGCTCGAGATCCGCGGCAAGCGCTGCTGAATGGTGCTGGAATTCACTTTCGATGCTCTTCAGCATCATGTAGTAGATCGGGCGGTTGTCGATCTCCTGCGCCGTTCCCGCGCATGGCGCGACAAGCATAGCGAGGCCGAGAGCACCGAGCAGAGATGATGGACTGCGCCCCAGACCGTTCATGGATATGCCGAAGATGCCGTTTTGCCGCAGCACGTTGTCATGGTTGCGTCCCGATGCGCGAGGGTGGGTTGCACATGCGATTCGGCCGTTTTCGAGTCTATCCGATGACCGCCGGCAATTCTAACCGCCGGCTCACCGGGTGCCATGTGCGCGGGTCTCGGTAACGGAGATTGGCGTGCGCGAACGCCCCAACGATGAAAGTTCAACGCACCATTGAACGCGTGCCCCGACCATGCGAGGGCCATTGTTCTTTGCGCGGCGCGCGTGCGCGATCAACGCAAATGGAGGGTGCTTTTCATCCCGGCATGGGCCTGGGGACAGCCGGGCGGGCGAAAACCTCGAGCGCGCGGCGCCGTCGACGGCCCTAGGCACCAGCCGTGACAGGCCGCGCAACCACGGTCTCGCGACCGCCCTCGCCGAGGCGAAGCAGGCTCGGCAGGAGAATCAGCGTGAACGCGGTGCTCACGCACATTCCGCCGACGATGACCGCGGCGAGGCCGCGGTAGAGCTCCGTACCCGGGCCGGGGATCAGCAGAAGCGGCAGCATTCCGAAAATGCTCGTGAGCGTGCTCATGAGAATCGGCCGAAGCCTCAGACCGACGGCTTGCTCGACCGCTGCGCGGCGTTCGAGCCCCGCGCGTTCGGCGCTGCGCGTTTGATGCACGAGCAGTATGGCATTGTTGACCACCAGGCCGAGCAGGATGATGAAGCCGATCATGGTCAGCAGGTCCATCGGCTGGAACAGATCCTTGCCGATCAGCTTCAACCCGTCGTTTATGATCCATAGCGCCACGACACTGCCGACCGTTGCGAGCGGTAGCGCCAAAAGCACCAGCAGACTGTCCTTGAAAGAGCGAAACAGGGCGCTCATGAGCAGGTAAAGAATGACGATTGCGAGGGCGAAGCTCCCGCCCATGCTCCTCAAAGCCACCTCGAGCTGATCGGCGGTGCCGGTGTAACGGATCTCGCCATCTTCGGGCAGAAACGCTTCGGCCACTGGCGCGACCTGCTGCTTGATGATGGCAAGGGTCTCCTCGAGAGACATGTTGGCAGGCGGAGTCACCTGCAGGGTTACGCTGCGGCGCCGATCGAGACGGCGAATCTCGCTCGGTCCGGCGGTGCGCACCACGCTCACCAGCTCACTGACCGGCAGCACCCCGCCCTCGGGTGTTACGAGAGGAATCGAATCGAGCTGCTCCGGTGTTTCCCAGGGCTGCACGCGCACGATGATGTCCCGGCGCTCCTCGCCGTCGAAGTAGTCGCCGACGAAGAGTCCTTCGCCGAGCGCGCGGGTCACCTGAGCCATGGTTTCACGGTTCCATCCCGCCTCGCGGATGCGACGCTCGTTGGGCATCAGGCGCAGCTCCGGCTCCGCGAGCTCGAGGCCCGGCCGGGGTCGCACGTCGGCACCGGGCAGCGCCTTCATGGTTGCCAAGAACGTTGCCTGGGCGGCGCCCATGATGGCTTCCAGGTTACGGCCCTGGAGGTTGATGTCGACGGTGCGTCCTTCGCCGAAGCCGCCGAACAGCGATGCGCGCCTGGCAAATGCCAGGGTATCAGGGAAACCTCGCACGATCCGGTTGATGAGCGGCACGAGCTCGCTCGCCTCCTCGTCCCTCTCGGCGCGTGCTCCCATGAATACGCCGTGGGGAAAGGCGACGAAAAAATACTGTTTGACCTGCGGCTGCTTCTCACCGGTCATGTAGGGTGCGATGCGTTCGGCGATCACGTCGCCCATTTCTTTTTCGATGTGGTCGATATTCACGCCGGGCGGCGGGATGATGAAGGCGAATACCAGATTGCGGTTACCTTCGGGCAGATAGTCGGCCTTCGGCACGAGCGCCAAGGTGGCGGCTACTGGCAATGCAATCAGCGAGGCGATCCAGAGCGCGCGGCGCAGAGGTGTATCGGTGAGCCGCATGATGCCGGCCGTGATGGCTCGCCACCACCCGGCATGCCGATCCTCGAGCTTTTCGTGCTTGAGCCAGGCGGCTGTCGCCGTCGGTATGACCGTTAGCGCGAAGACGAGAGAGGCTACGACCGCCGCGGCGATGGTGAGCGCGAGATCGGCAAACAGCTGGCCGGCTTCGTCCTCGAGAAACACGATGGGCAGGAATATCGCCACTGTGGTCGCGGTCGACGCGATCAAGGCGCCGTAGACTTGCGTCGGTCCCTCGAGGGCGGCCTCGTCCGCAGGCGCCCCGCCTTCACGAAGCCTCACGATATTCTCCAGCACGACGATAGCGGCGTCGAGCGTCATCCCGACGGCGAAGGCCAGACCGGCCAGAGAGATCACGTTGAGCGTCTGGCCTGCCACGTCCAGCATCAGGAAGGCCGCCAATATGCTGCCCGGAATCGCAAGGGCGACCATCAGCGTGGCACGCAGCTTGCGCAGGAACCACCACAACACGCCCACCGCGAGTAACACGCCGACGGCGAGATTATTGCGCAGCATCTCGATAGAACGATGGATGTAGATGGTCTCGTCGTAGACCTGTTCGAATGACAGGTTCGCGCGCGCGAGCGGCCCTTCGCGCAGCTCAACTGCCGCCACCTTGAGGCCGTCCATCACGTCGAGCACGTTCACACCGATCTCCCGGTGGGCATTGACTGCCATAGCGCGCTCGGCGCGGGTGATCACGAAGCTCTTGCGATCCACCATGCGCTCTTCGATCTCGGCAATGTCGGACAGGCGCACCGCCTGGCCGCCGCGCCAGTCGAGCAGCAGATTGCCGAGCTGCTCGGTATCGAAAGCACCGGTGAAACGCACGGTGTAGCGGCGCTTGCCGACGTTGGCCTCGCCGCCGGAGACGTCTTCGTTTCTGCCCGCGAGCCGTGCGGCTTCCGGGAGCTGGATGCCGAGAGCGGCGGCTCGGTATGGGTCGAACGTGATGCGCACCTCGCGCTCGCGTCCGCCGCGCACTTCCGAGCGGGCGACGCCCGGAACGCGCTCGAAGCGGGTCTGCACGACCTCCTCGACGTAGTCCTGATAGCTCTGAATGTCGCGGGTGTTACCGATGATGGGCTTGATGATGAACCAGGCGATAGCCCGGCTGCGTCCGCCGACGGTGCTGATGACGGGCTCGTCCGCATCCTCGGGATAGTCCGGCACGCGGTTCAGACGATTCAGCACTTCGAGCAGGCCACGGCCGAGGTCGTAACCGACCTCGAACTCGATGCTGATCTCGCCGGAACCGGGGCGTGCTTTGGCGAGCATCTGGGTCATCCCGGGAAGACCGCGCAGGACGTCTTCCTGAGGCTCGATAATCTCTGCCTCGACCTCCTCGGGTGCCGCCGCGCGCCAGTTGGTGGTGACGGTGATCTCGGGCTTCTCGACCTCCGGTGTGAGCTGCACCGGGAGCCGTGCCAGGCTGAGCGCGCCGAAAAGCGCGAGCAGCAGCACCGCCACGGCGGTTGCAACCGGGTTGCCGAGCGCCAGCCGCGTCCAGCTCACTGCACGGTTCTCGTCTCGAGGATGGTGACGCTTTGCCCCGGGCGCAGCCGCTCGCCGCCGCGGATGACCACGCGATCGCCGGACGCAATTCCGTCGACCTCGATGAGCTCGCCGACGGCGATTCCGGTGGTGACGCCGACCCGTTGTGCGAGGCCTTCGGCGTCGATGCGATACACCGTGGTGCCGTCGCGCCGAAGTACCAGCGCGTCGCGGGGTATCGCCAGCACCTTGCGCGGCTGCGCCGTCGGCACCTGGACGCGCACGTCGGTGCCGACCGGCCAGTCAGCGCGGTCGAACGCGATGCGCAGCTCGTAGAGCCGCGAGCGGTTATCACCCACGGGCACGATGGTGCGCACGGTGCCGACGGCGCTGCTGGGGTTGCTGCTGAGTGCCAGCTTCGAGCCCACTTGCACGTGCTTGAGCGCGTTCAACGGGATCCATGTCTGCACTTCCAGCAAGGAGGTATCCACCAGCCGCACGATGGCGGCACCGCTTTCCGCCCACTCCCCCCTCTCCAGCAGCCGCTCGGTGACCACGCCGTCGAACGGCGCGCGCAGCTCGGTGCGTGCGAGTCGCTCCCGGGTGAGCGCGACGCGCGCCTCGCTGGCGGTGATCTCAGCCTCGGTCATTTCACGGTTGGCGATGGCCTGATCGAGCTCGCTCTGCGGCACGGAGTTCTTGCGCACCAGCGCGGTCAGCCGCTTGACCTCGGCAGCCTGATAGACCAGTCGCGCCTGTTCCCGGGCCACGGCCGCCTGCTCCGCGCGAATCGTCTGCTCGAGCAGCACGTCGTCGAGACGCGCTACCGTTTCGCCCATGCGTACCGCGCTGCCGACCTCGGCGACCCACTCGAGCCGGCCCTCTACCTCGGCCGCCAGGCGCGCCTGATTACGGCTGATCACAGTGCCAGGGTACGCCGTCACGGGAGCCAGCAGGCGCTCGGTTGCAATGCTCACCACGACCGGCGCGGATCCGTTCTGGGCCGTCAACGCTGTCGGCAGCGCCATGACCGCGGCCGCGAGCAGTGTGGCGATAAGATTCGAGGCGCGCATGTTCATTCGATCCCCACGACTCCGATCCGCCTCCGCTCGCGAGGCGCTTTGTATGGACACGCTCATGTCAATAATGCAGCAACGAATGCACCTTGTACTTCGAGAGCTTTTCGCGGCCTTTCAAGGCGTCCAGTTCGATGACGAAGGCGCAGCCTATGATGGCTCCCCCCAGCTCTTCGATCAGCTGGCAGCTTGCCTGCGCGGTGCCGCCCGTGGCGATCAGGTCATCGATGAGCAGAATCTTGTCGCCGGCATTCACGGCGTCGGTGTGAACCTCGAGCGCCGCGGAGCCGTATTCCAGATCGTAGGAGGCGCTCTGCACGTCATAGGGCAACTTGCCCGGCTTTCTGAGCGGGATGAATCCGACGCCGAGTTCCCAGGCGGCCAGGCTTCCGAAGATAAAACCGCGGGCCTCCATGCCGGCCACCGCGTTGACGGGTTGGCCGAGAAAAGGATGCAGAAGCTGGTAGACCGAAAGCTGCAATGCCGAGGGGTCGGCCACCAGCGGAGTGATGTCTCTGAAAACGATGCCCGGTTTGGGAAAATCGGGAATGTCACGAATCTTGGCTTTCAGTCTGTGCACGTCGCGATGCCTCGAATAGGTCTCAGATGGCGATTGCCTTAGGCTTGCGGCGCTGCTCGCGACCGTCTTTTCGCCCGTCGTCGTCGAACGCGGGAATACCGATGGTGTCCTCGTAATGGAACGGTACGGGCAGCGGAATCCCGTCGATGCTGATGCTGCCGCTTATCGCATAGTCGATGCCGGGTTTGCCGCGACTGCCGAGCTCTTCGAGCTGCTCAATGAACCGCTGCAGCGTGCTTACCACCTCCACCTCAGCCGTGCTCTCGCCCCATGCCGGCACGGTGACAGGTTTTCCGCTCACGCCCTGCGCGAAAGTTCTGTCGTTGAGGACAATCTCGTAGTCCAAGCCGCGAATGGTGATGTCGCGTGCATTGGGGTTCTGCACACGCAGCGTCACGCGGAAGCGCTGCTCGAGCAGGCGCACGTGGGTCGGCTCGATGCTGACGAGGCTGACCCGGGGTGTCTCATCCAAACCTATCATGGAGGCGCACCCGCCGAGCATCGCAGCAAGCAGAGTCAGGATGGTGACGCTCGTCGCGGATGCGCCGCAATCGAATTGCTTGCGTTTGGTGAGACGCGTCATGACGGCCTGCTCGTTGCCGAATGTTCTCATCCGGCCTTCGATAGCGGCACGCCTTGCTCGGCCCGCACGGATTCGAGCCAACGCTGGCGGTTCTCGAGGATGTAGTCGCGCTGGGCTCTCAACGTGACGTAGCCGAGGCCCGCGACCAGGTCGTGGCTGGGTGAGCGTTGGCCGTCCTCGGCGAAGGCCGCGTCGATAGAGGCGATCATGCTGTCGATATCGCGCACCCGCTGATCGAGCACCTCGGCGAGCCGCTCGCTGCTCAGCAGGTGCGCGAAGTACAGCAGCACCAGAAACTCCGAGCGCACCTTGTGCCGCGGCGGCGTCTCGGCGAGCGCGGCAGCGAGCTGCGCGCGGCCGGTCTCGGTGATGCTGTAAACCTTTTTGTCGGGGCGCTTGGCCTGGGCCACGTCCTGACAGCTGACCAGGCCCGCACGGGTGAGGTCGCTGAGCGCCGGGTAGATGGAGCCGTAGCCGGCGACGAAAAAGTGCGCGAAGGACTGCTCGAAATGCTTCTTGATCTCGTAGCCGGTCATGTCGCGCAGCGTCAGGACCCCCAGGCACAGCGTCTTCACATCCATCGGTCGCCTGCTCCTTTTAAAGTTATATCGAACCGACATAGGCTAACATGATATATATCGAAGTGAAATAATTCCTGATGGGAGCGCCGCCACGGCGCCGGCGCGACCCGCACCGGGGTCGAATCGGCCCCTGAGAAATGGCATTCCCAGCCAAATAAGCAGTCCATCACAAAACCGTGACGCTCCCGCGAGGGGCGCTGCGCGCGGTCGGACCCCGGGCCGATAAAAACATGAAGAGCGGGTGCCCGGACCACCACCGGGCGTGCATGGTGTTTTCGACGCGAGGATCGGTGCGTGCGTGCAGGCAGAGCCATCGCGACTGGCATTGCTCTGCTGGCGCTCGTGGTCACCGCGGCGGCGGTGGCCGTGTCGCGGGTCGATCCCGACGCTGTCCGGGACTTCCTCACAGACTCCGCGCGCCAGCTCACCGGTCGCGAAGTGATCGTGCGCGGCGCCACCGAGCTCAAGCTGTTTCCCTCACCGACCCTGGTGGCCGAGAACGTGATTTTCGGCAACGCCGCCTGGAGCGTCAGTCCCGATATGGCGCGGGTCAAGCGCCTCGAGGCGCGGGTCGGCGTGCTGCCGCTGTTTCTCGGCCAGCTGCACGTCTCGCGCTTCAGGCTGCTCGAGCCCCACGTGCTGCTCGAGCAGGACGCAAAAGGCCGTCGCAACTGGGACTTCGAGGGCAGCGGCAGCGAGTCGGGCGATTCCGAGGAGTTCGCGTTTCTGGCGCGCCTTCAGTCGCGTATCCGTATGGTGGTATCGGAGGTGCAGATCATCGATGGCACCGTCAGCATTCGCAAAGGCAAGCGCACGCGCACCGTGCACGTCCCCGAGCTATCCGCCTTCGGCGACGTCGCCGGCGGATCGCTCGATCTGATCGCGCGCGGCAAGTTCGTGGGGCGCGGCTGGAAGCTCTCGGGAAAGGTAGGCGAGCTCTCGGCGTTGCTGCGAAACGACCCCTACGGTCTCGCTTTCGAGCTCACCAGCGGTGGCATCAGGCTGACCGGCGAGGGTGCCATCGCCAGGCCGCTGGAGGGCAGCGGTCTCGCCATACGAGTGAACCTCGCCTCGCGCACCCTGCGCGAGGCGCTGGCAGTGGCCGGAATCGAGGCCGACGTGCCGGGGACCCTCGAGGGCACTGGGGTTCTCAGCGATGCCGGCGGCGTTCTGCGGCTGGGTGAGATCGAGGCCAGTGCGCGCATCGACGGCGCACAGCTGACCCTGAACGGATCGGTGGACGACGTCGTCAACCTTGGCGGCGTGCATCTCATGGCCGCGGCCAAGGCACGAAGCCTCGGTGGTATCGGCAGGGCCATCGGTGTCCAGCTGCCGGGCAACGCAAAGCTCAGCGCCACCGCCAGAATCATCAACCCCGAGGGCCGGCTGCGTATGGAGCAGCTCTCGGGGCGGGTCGAGCTGCGCGGCGTGGTCGTGAACCTGATTGGCAGGCTCACGGATCTGGTGCGCGGGCGTGGGCTCGACCTCGGCGTCGATGTCGAGACGGCCTCTCTGCACCACCTTTCACGCTACACGGGCGTCGGGCTGCCGGCCGTGGGACCGGTCAAGGCCAGCGCGCGCCTGAGCCGCACCCGGCACGGGTACAAGCTTTCGCAGCTCGACGCCAAAATCGGGCACAGCGACGCCAGCGGTGAGCTGTACGTCTATCCGAACCGGAAACGGCCGCGCATCGTCGGCAAGATTGCGGCGAAGCGGTTCGATCTGGACGCGTTTCTGCCTGGGGGCGGCAAACGCGGCGGCAATCGCGTGTTCTCGAGCAAGCCGCTCTCGGTCGCCTGGCTGCGAAGTATCGACGGCGAGATCGCCGCTCGCGCCGAGCGGTTACAGGTGCACGGTATGCGGTTAACCCGGGCACGAGTCGGCATGTCGCTAAAACGCGGGCAGCTCGTTTTGACCCCTGCAGGACGCCTCGGTGGCGGAACCGTCAAGGCGAAGCTTTCGGTGGACGCGCGCAGCGATCGTCCGCGGATTGCAGCGCGCATTCTCGGCAAGGGCATCAGTCTCGGTAAGGTCTCCGCGCAAATCTACGGCTCAGAGTTCATCGAAGGCGCACGCTCTGATGTCAACATCGACGTCGCTGCGCGTGGTCGCTCCATGGCCGAGCTGATGGCAAAGCTTTCCGGCGGCGTCTACGTGGCCGCTGGAAAGGCCACGATTCACAATGAACGTCTCGAGAAGGTCAGTGGTGACGTGGTTACCGCAGTGCTCAGCACCGTCGCCATGCAGAGCGAGGAGGACAAGACGACCCACGTGCGTTGTGGCGTGGTGCGCGTGCCGGTGCGCGACGGGATCGTGGACGTCGACCGCACCCTTGCCATGGAAACCACCCGTGCCGCGATGAGTGTCAGCGGCACCGTCAACTTGCGCGACGAGGGGCTCGATCTCGGCGTCAACCTGGTAGGGCGCAGAGGCCTGACCCTCGGTATCGGCACCTTCTCCGGCCTGGTGCGCGTGCGCGGCACGATCGGGGAGCCGAAGATCGTCGCCGATGCAGTGGGTGTCGCCGGAGCCGCGGCCACGGTCGCCGGTGCCGTGGTCACGAGCGGACTTTCGCTGCTCGCCCAGGGAATCATCAGCCAGATTGCCGCCGATCGCAGCACCTGCAAAACCGCGCTCGAGCGAGACAACGCCTTCGACAAGAGCAAGCTGGTGCCGCACGGTTCCGGCTCACGCGCTTCCCAAGAGTTCGAGTCGCCCGCCCGCGACGGGCAGTCCGGGCACTCGGCTTCGAGTGCTGCCCGCACCACCACCACACCGAAAACCACCCGCGACGGCAACTGAGCCCACGCCGTCGACCTGCCGGGCTCGACTCGGGCCTGCAGGCGCGCGAAGATCCCGCTCCGCGGCGCTTCCAGCGCCGGGTGTCAGTCATGCGAATCTTAGTAGGAATTCTCATTGCCACGGTCGCGACCGTGCTCTTGCTGGTGGCGGGCGCGGCGCTTTTCATCAGCCTGGCAGACCCGAACGATTACCGCAGCAGCATCGCCGATGTCGTCGAGAGCTTCACCGGGCGAAAGCTGCGGGTGGACGGCGATCTGCAGATCGCGCTTCTGCCCGTGCTGACACTGGAGGCCAACGACATCGCGTTTGCGAATGCGCCCTGGGGGTCGCAGCCGGATATGGTGCGCGCCGGGCGTCTGCGCGCAAAGGTCGCTTTGCTGCCGCTTTTGAAAGGTCGGGTCATCGTCGAGGAGCTCGTTGTCCTCGCCCCGGAGCTTTTCCTCGAGACCGACGCGACAGGGCGCGGCAACTGGGAGCTCTCCAGCGCGAAAGCGCCGGACGCGGAGCGCCGCGCTGCCGGTGCGCCGTCCGATGGTCTCCCCGTCCAGTTCATGAGTCTGCGCGTCGAGAAGGGCAATCTCGATTATTTCGACGCACTGACCTCGCGCAAGATCGTCCTCGGCCTCGATGAGCTGGCTTTCGGCGGCGAGTCCCCCGACAACCGCGTTGCACTGAAGGTGGGCGGCCGTTACCAGAATCTGCCGTTCAGCTTGAGCGGAAGGCTCGGTGCAGCGGGCGCCATCTTGCGCAATCAACCCATCGACGTCGACCTCGAGGGTATCGTCGGTGAGGCCGACTTCAGCGTCCGGGGCAGCGTCGGCAAGCCGCTGCAGGGCAGGGACCTGCGTCTCGAGCTCGCCCTTGCCAGCGCCTCGACGCGGCGCATATCCGACGCCGCCGGCATCGAGCTCGAGGAGCTGGGGCCGGTGGATCTCGCCATCCGCGTGCTCGAGGAGAACGGTCACCTCAGTCTGAATCCGCTCAGTGCGAGCGCCCGGTTGCGGGGCACCGAGGCGCGTATCACCGGCTCGATTACAGACTTCGCGCTCACCCCGGCCCCCGCATCCGTTGACGAAAGCCGTCAGCGCAGGGCGATGAAGGTGGCCTTGCAGGGTACGTTCGGAGAATCCGCCTTCGAGGTCGCAGGGGACGTGGGCAGACCCCGCGAAGGCAAGGACGTGAATCTGGCTGTCGTATTCGAGACTCCGACCACCGCCGGGCTTTCTGAGCTCGCCGGCATCGAGCTCGAGGAAATCGGCCCACTGAACGTGACCTTCACGCTGCGCGAGCAGGGCACTGGCTACGACTTCGAGGACATCCGTGTCAGTGCGCGGCCGCGAGACACCGACGCGAGCGCCAGCGGCTCATTCAAGCATGTTGTCATAGACGACACCGGTAAGAAGGCCGAGCCGGCAAAGATTGACGTCGAAGGATTCGTCGGCGAAGCCCGCTTCGCCGTCAGCGGTGGGGTGGGAAAGCCCCTCGAGGCGAGAGATCTGCACTTGAAGGTGGCGCTCGACGCAAAGGCGACTCGACCGCTCACCGATCTGGTCGGTGTCGACGTCGAGGAAGTAGGCCCCGTCAGGGTCGCGCTGACCGTCCACGACGAGGACGGACGATTCGATCTCGTGGACATCGACGCAACGGCGCGTCCGCGCAGTGCCGATGTCGTTGTCAAAGGGTCCGTTCGCGACATCCTCAAGGCTCCGAGGCCTGACCTGGAACTGAAGGTCTCGGCGCAATCATTGCGCCGCATCGAAGGCACACTTCCCGATTCGGGCCCCGTGAACGTGTCGGCGCGGGTGCAACCGAGCGGCGATGTCATCGAGGTGCGTGATATCGTGGCAAAGATCGGCAAAAGTGACCTCGCCGGCAGCGCCACGATCGACACCGGCGGTGAACGGCCGCAAGCGAGCGCCAAGCTGCGTGGCGCATTGATCGATCTTGCCGAGCTCGCGCCTGCCCGAGGCGAGAAGCAGCCCGGCGAAGCGGCCGAGCAGCCTGCCCGCAGCAAGGTATTTCCGCATCAGCCGCTGCCATTCGACATGCTCGCCAAGGCGAACGGAGACCTCGATATCGCGGTCGATCGCCTGGTCACGTCCAAGCTGACGCTCGACAGGGTGAGCATCGTTGCGAAGCTCGCTGATGGAAAACTGACGCTCGAGCCAGCGGCTCACGTGGCCGGCGGCACCGTTGGCGGCACTATCGCTATCGACTCGCGGGCGCAGCCGGCGAAGGTCACGGCAACGGTCGACGCGAAGAAGGTCAGCATCGCCGCACTGATGACGACTATCCGCGGCTACGAGGCGAGCCGCGGGCTTGTCTCGGATCTGACCATGAAGCTCAGTGGTCACGGCGACTCGCCGGCGGCGGTGATGGCCGGGCTCTCCGGAGACCTTCGCCTCGTCATCGGTGAGGGGCAGCTCAACAACGAGATGCTCGATCGGGTTGGCGCGGATCTGTTCACGCAGATGGTGGGGGTCGTCGTGCCGACAGACGAAAAGGCCAAGGTCACCGCTATCGAGTGCGGTGTCGTGCGCTTTGCCATCGACAACGGTGATGCTGTCGCCGACGAGACGCTGGTCATGGAGACGAACAAGGTACTTTTGAAAGGCAGCGGTCTCATCGATCTCAAGACCGAAGAGCTGGATCTCGGTGCTAACCTCGCCGCACGAGAGGGGATTCGCCTCGGAGCCGGCACGCTCAGCAGTCTTGTCCGCGTGCGGGGAACGCTCGCGGCGCCGCGGATCGGAAGCGACCTTGCAGGTGTGGCAAAAACCGGAGCCAGGGTAGGGATCGCTTTCGCCACCGGTGGTCTGTCGCTGCTCGCCGAGAGCGCCTATGGTTACGTAAGCGAGGATGAGCACCCTTGTCAGACGGCGCTCGAGCACCGCATCGAGGCCGACCCCGGCTTTTTCAGGGCACTGAGCGCGTCGGAGAAGCCGAAAAGCGCACCGAAGGAGGATTGAGATGGCGGCGATTCAACGAACGCGTCCTCATCCTGGAAGACCCGTGGGTAAGAACCAATGACAAAGCAGATAGAGGTCGAACGCGACGGTGCCATCGCGACCGTCATCCTCAACCGGCCGCGCAAGCTCAATGCCCTGACTCGCACCATGTGGCGCAAGCTCGGCGAGGCTATCGTGACGCTCTCGGCCGACAACGACGTGCGTTGCGTAGTGCTGCGAGGCGCTGGCAATAAGGCGTTTTCACCCGGCAACGACATTGGCGAGTTCGAGAACGAGCGCAGCAATATCCGCCAGGCACGGCGCTACGGCGCCGACATGAAGGGTACCATCGACGCTCTGCAGGCCTGCCGTCATCCGATCGTGGCGCTGATTCACGGCATATGCGTGGGTGGAGGGCTCGAGATCGCGGCCAACTGCGACATCCGCATCTGCGGGCAGTCGAGCCGCTTCGGCGTGCCCATCAACAGGCTCGGGCTGGTGATGTCCTATGCCGAGCTCGAGAGCCTGCTCACCCTGGTGGGAAGGGCGACGACGCTGGAGATACTTCTCGAAGGGCGGATTTTCGGCGCCGAAGAGGCCAAGGAAAAGGGACTGGTGCACCGCGTGGTGCCCGACGAGGAGGTCGAGCAAGAGGCCTACGCGACCGCCCGGCGCATCGCCGACGGCGCGCCGCTGGTGGCGCGCTGGCACAAGAAATTCATCGACCGGCTGTCGGACCCGGCGCTGCTCAGCAAGGAAGAGATCGACGAAGGGTTTCTCTGCTTCGGGACGCAGGATTTCCAGATCGGCTTGAAGGCGTTTCTCGACAAGAAGAAGCCCGAGTTCACCGGGCACTGAAGTGGGACCGCTCGCAGGACTCAAGGTCATCGAGTTCGCGCACATCATGGCCGGCCCCGTGTGCGGACTGATGCTGGCCGACATGGGGGCCGACGTGATCAAGGTCGAGAAGGTGCCCGGCGGCGACGACACGCGGCGCACCCTGCCACCCGACGTGGACGGAGAATCCGCCGCCTTCCTCATGATGAATCGCAACAAGCGAGGGATCGCGCTGAATCTGAAGACCGATGAGGGACGCAGCATCGCGCGGCGACTGCTGGCCGAAGCCGATGTGGCCATCGAGAACTACCGAAAAGGAACCATGGAACGCCTCGGGATCGGCTACGAGGACGTGAAGCGCATCAATCCGGGCATCATCTACGCGGAGCTTTCGGGCTTCGGGCGCACCGGCCCTTACGCCGATCGCGCCGGCTTCGATCTGATTGCCCAAGGCATGTCCGGCATCATGAGCATCACCGGCGAAGCCGGCGGCGGCCCGCCCATCAAATGCGGTGCACCGCTCTCGGACATCACCGCCGGCATCCTGGCGGCCATGGGCGTGCTGAGCGCGCTCTATCACCGACAGTGGACCGGCTCGGGACAGAGAGTGGACACCTCGCTGTTCGAGGCGGCCATCACCCATACCTACTGGCAATCGGCGATGACCTTCGCCACCGGCAGGTCGCCCGGTGCGCTCGGCTCGGCGCATCCCCTGAGCGCGCCCTATCAGGCGTTCGAGGCGGCAGACGGCTGGATCACCGTCGGCGCCGCCAATCAGGCCAACTGGCTGCGCCTGCTCGAAGCCCTGGAACGGCCCGATCTGCAGCAAGACGCGCGCTTCGCCGACGATGCGGCGCGCATGGCCAACCTCGAGCCACTGGTGGCGATCCTCTCCGATATCTTCCGGCAACGATGCGTCGACGAGTGGCTCGAGCGCCTCGAGCGCGCCGGTGTGCCGGCGGGGCCGGTGCTCGACATCGCGGGCATGCACGCGGACCCTCAGACGCTCGCCCGCGCTATGGTGACCGAGGTCCCGCATAGCCGTATCGGCCCGGTCAAGACCATCGGTCATCCGCTTCACTACTCGGCTACACCCGCGGCGATCACCCGGGGGGCACCGCTTCTCGGAGAGCACACCGTCGAGGTGCTTTGCGCGCATGGCTACAGCGAGGCGGAGATCGACGACTTCATCGCCGCGGGTGCCGTCATCGCGCAGGGTCGTGCGCCCTGATCCCATGCGCCGTGCGGCCGCCGCCGCGGCTCAGGCGGGCTCGTGGGCGAATGCCTCGCGAATCGCTTGCGCCGCGTCGTCGATGGCCTCGCTGGCCGCATCGAGGGTACGGGAATAGTGCAGGAAGCCGTGCAGGACCCCATCGTAGATCTCGAGCCGAGTCGGAACACCGGCTTCGTCCATGCGTACCTTCATGGCGATGCTGTCGTCGAGCAACAGATCGATGGCAGCCGCGGAGATGAACGCGGGCGGCAGCCCGCGCAGATCCGCGGCGAGAACATCCACCCTGTGGTCGTGCCGATCCTCGGGTCCGCGCACGTAGCAGTCGTAGTAGTAATCCATCTCCTTATTGGTGAGCGCGTCGCCACGCTCACCGAAAAGACGCCGTGACGTGGAGTCCGAGAGTCCGAACACACCGTAGACGAGCACGAGCAGCGCAAGTCGATCCGGCTCGGTATCCCTCAGAGACAGGGCCACGGCCATGGACAGGTTGGCGCCGGCGGAGTCACCGCCGATGGCGAGGCGCTGCGGATCGATACCCCAGTCGGTGCCGTGATCGCGCAGATGAGCAACGACTGCACGGCATTCATCGAGAGCCGTCGGGAACTTGTGCTCAGGCGCGAGGCGATAATCGACACCGACCACCGCCGCCCCCGAGCGAAGCGCCAGCAGGCGCATGATCTTGTCGTGGCTGTCGAGGTTTCCGACCAGCCAGCCGCCGCCGTGGATGTAGACCAGCGCCGGCAGCGGACGCACGTCGCCGGGCAGGTAGACGCGCACCGGTATGTCGCCGGCAGGGCCTGCGACCGAGGATTCGATGACCTCGTCCACTGCAGGCGCGTCGGCATTCCAGTAGCGACGGCCGGTCAGATACTGGCGCCGCGCGTCACTCGGCGACAGCTCGTGGACCTTCTTCGCATTCGGCACGACTTCCGCCTGCTTCTCCAGCACGGCCTTCATCTGCGGATGCAAGCGCTGCGTGTAGGACTGCGTCGACATGGCGGTCTCCATGCTCCTGTCCAGGGCGGGTATTTGCCGGCGATCTCTTATCCCATCACCGCCCGCTTCTCAAGCCCCGGGGGGGGCGCCGGGGCGGTCTCGAGGGCGGCCGCCGGCGGGGCCCACGGCGCCAGGTGGATCTTCAGAAAAATCCGTGACTTGCCGATGATCTCTGAGACCCCGCCGAGGCCAGGCAGGAGCTCCGGCGGGGGCTGTCCCGATCGGCCGGAAAACGTGAAAAATCACAGGGATGCCCGCATTTTGTGACGCTGTCCCAGAATCCGGCCTATGAACGGCGTTACTCTTAAAGCTGTCGATCCCACGGCCGAAGATCATCTTGTACGCAGCCCGCGCTGCCCCCCATTGGCCGGGGGGTTGGCCCGGTATCTGGCGACTCGATCCACGGATTGGCGGCTGCGGCCGCTCGAATCTGGCCACTGGCGAACACAGGCCGTACGCCGGACAGGGGGCTGTGGCCCATCCACGAGAACGCGTTGAATGGACGCCCTGAAGCAGAAGTACGAACAACAGATCAAGTCGCTGATTCCGGTCAGCGGCCTCGCGCCACACTACCAGAATGAAGTGGTGCAGCAGGCCGAGATCCTCAAGTTCAAGAAAAAGCAGCAGGTCTTCAAGCAGGGCGACGCCGACCCCTACACCTTCTACCTGCTCGAAGGCGAGCTCGAGCTGAAAGCCAACGGCCAGCTCGTGAAAACCGTAAAGGGCGGCACCGTGGACGCCCGCTCGGCGCTTTCCCAGCTGCAGCCGCGCCAGATGAGTGCCCACTGCAAGGGCAAGACGATGGTCTTGCGCATTGCGCGTGCCGCGATGGATCGGTTGCTCACCATGGACGACCCGGGCGCCTCTGCCGGCAGCGTAGAGGTCACCGAGGTCGAGGTCGACGGCGAGGACGGCGGCGGCGACTGGATGACCCGCATGCTCCAGTCGGAGCTTTTCTCGCGCATCCCGCCGGGCAATATTCAACGCCTGTTCACTGTCATGGAATCGGTCGAGTTCGAGGCCGGCGACGTGGTGGTGGAGCAGGGCACTCCGGGCGATTATTACTACATCATCCAGAGCGGGCGCTGTGAGGTGACGCGCAAGGCGTCCGGCAGCGGCAGTCCCATCAAGCTCGCGGAGCTCGGCGATGGCGACAGCTTCGGTGAGGAGGCGCTCATCTCGGATGCCAAGCGCAACGCCAGCGTGACCATGTTGACCCCCGGCGAGCTCGTGCGCCTCACAAAGGATGACTTCATCGAACTCATCAAGAAGCCGAGCCTGGAGACGGTGAGCTACGATGCCGCCCAGGCGCTGGTTGCCGAGGGCGCGTGCTGGCTGGATCTGCGCTTTGCCGAGGAGCATGCGGCCGATGGAATCGAGGCGAGCGTCAACGTACCGCTGAACCAGCTGCGCGTGGAGCTCGAGAATCTCGACCCGGATCGCCTCTACGTGGCGTATTGCGACTCGGGGGCGCGCAGCTCGGCCGGAGCCTTTCTTCTCGCCCAGAACGGCTTCGACGTGCGGTGTCTCGACGGTGGCCTGATCAGCCAGGGTATCGTCTCCTCCGGCGAGGTCGCGGCAACCTCCGAGCCGCCCGCCGAGAGTGCCGAAGAGCCGTCTGAATCCGTCGCCGAGGCACCCGAGCCGGAAGCCGATGTCGAAGCCGAGTCGGCTTCCGCCGGCGAGGCAAAGGCTGCGCCCAAGAAGCCGGCGCCCGCTCCCGAGGCGAAGGCTGCGCCCGACAAGCCGGCGCCCGCCGCCTCGGCGAAGCCGGTGCCGGAGTCCGTGCAGGCGGATTTGCGCGCCGCGGAGCTCGCCGAGGACGTCGCTAAGGCGGATACCAAGATGGAAGAGGCCATGCGCCTCAAGGCCGACGCCGAAGCGGCGAAACGCGCCGCCGCCAAGGAGCTCCAGTCCAAGAACAAGGCGCTGGAAGCGAAGGCCGCGCAGAAGAAGAAGGAGCTCGAAGAGCACGCTGCCAAGGCCCACGCGGCCCTGGAGGAGGCCAAGCGGCAACGCGTCGAGCTCGAAAAAGCACGTCGCGCCGCCGAGGCCGAGGCCGAGGCAAAGCGCAAGGAGGAGGAGGAGCGTCTCGAGCAGATGAAGCGCGAGGCCGAGGAGCGCCTCAAGGCGGAGAAGGCGAAGCTGGAGGCCGAGTACGCCAAGCAGGCGGAAGAGCTCGCCAAGCTGCAGGAGGCGAAGGAGAAAGCCAAGGCGGAGCTGAGCGAGGAACGCGAGGCCCTGGAGCGCAAGGCGTCGGACGCGAGCCGCGAGCAGGCTGCGAAAGCCAAGCAGGAAATGGACGACATGGAGCGGCGCATCCGTGAGCAGAGCGAGGCGGCGATTCGCGCCGAACGTCAGCGCCTCGAGGCCGAGTTTGCGCGGGCCGCCGAGCAGCTGGCGCAAGCCCAGCAGGAACGCGAGCTGGCGGAGCTGGTCAAGCAGGAGGCCGCCAGGAAAGCGGCGCAGCGAATCGCCGAGGAGAAGGTTGCCCAGGAGCTGGCGCGACAGGAAGATGAGGTGCGCCTTCAGGCCGAGCGCTTGAAGCTCGAGGGAGAGGCCAAGCGTCTGCGCGAGACTCTGGAGCACGCGAAGAAGGCCAAGGCCGAGGCGGAAGCCCAGGCAAAGGCCCAGGCAAAGGTCCAGGCAAAGGCTCAAGCCCAGGCAAAGGCGCAGGCGAAAGCCAACGCGGAAGCGGCGAAGCGCCAGAAGCTCAGGCAGCAGGAAGAGCAAGTCGCGCGCGACATGATCGCCGCGGCCCACAAGGTCGACCCGCGCGCTTCGGCGACCCCTTCCTCTCACGACGACGAGCTGGCACGGGCTAATGCCATGCTGGCGGCCGCCGAGGCGGCCCACCGTCAGGCCGAGCAGGCCCAGCGGGACCTGGAGGATACCCAGTCGTGGAAGAAATCGGAGCTCGAAGCTCTGCGGCGGCAAATGGAATCGGAGCTCGCCGACTTCATGGTCGAGAATCCGACGCCGGCCAAGAACGATCCGGAAGAGATGCAACGTGCCGAGCGGCTGAAAGAGTTTGAACGCCGCCGTAAGGCCGAGCAAAAGAAACGCGACGACGCCAACAACCTGATCGCGAACGAGGTGGCGTCTCAGCTGCAGAAATAGCCGGGGCCGCCCGAGCCACGGCCGTCAGCCCCGGGCGCTAACGACCGGCGGCGCGCAGAAACTCCGTCGACCCTGCCTTCAAAAGCTTCGACAGATGGGTGTAGACGTAGAGAACCCCTCTCGCGCGCACCTCCTCGACATTACCGCTTGCTGCCGGCATGCCCGGCGTTTTCCCCGCAGCGACGATTTTCTCGAGCGTCCGGTCGATGGCGCGTTTGACCGGATCTGCCTCGGGTTGGCCGGGATAGCCCATGGATTGAGAGAGATCCGATGGCCCGATGAAGAACACGTCAACGTCCTCGACCTGGAGCAACGCGTCGACGTTCTCGATGGCCTGGCCGTGCTCGAGCTGAATGCAAACCAGTGACTCGGCGTTGCTGCGCGCAACGAACGCCGGCATGGGCTCGGCGAGCCCGTAGCGATCGGGGCGGGTGCCGGCCGCGAGCCCGCGGCCGTCGCCGGGTCCGAATTTGACCGCGCCGACGGCGCGCCGGGCGTCCTCGGCAGTGTTCACGTGGGGCACCTGTACCCCGGCGGCGCCGCGGTCCATCGCCGCCGTGATGTCGGCGCTGGCATTGCCGCGCGGGCGCACGATCGGCGTGATTCCCGAACTCTCCGCCGCCATGACCATCAGCTCCGCCGTTTCCGGACCGATGGTGCCGTGCTCCATGTCGATCAGCACCCAATCGAAGCCCGCATGGCCGATCATCTCCACCGCCTGGGGCGAGGGGATCATCACGGAGCACCCGTAAGCGGCCTCGCCGGCCGCGAATCTGGCTTTCATCGCATTGGGTCGCATGTTACGGCCTCGCAGGGCTCTGCATCGGTTACCGTCGGCAACACCTTACACCAGGCCTTTCAGGGAATCTTCAGCAACATCACCGTCGCCGCGGCTGCCCGATAATGCCGCATGAATGCCGAATGGCGGCTCCGCGTACCCAGCTCCTTGTTCGTTGATCGCGAGCAATGCCGCGCACGTGAAGTGATAGAGTGGCGAAGACGTCGTCATCGTCGTCCCGGACGAACGCTGCCCAGAGTGCCGGCAGGTAGGCAATGACGACGAGCGTCACCAGCAAGACGGCGAGCCCTGCAACCGAACGCATCGTCGAAGCTTAGCAATCCGAATTGACCGCGCGCCCGTCCCCGGTGATCCTGTCGCCATGGACAGCGACACTTTCGACCCCCTCGAGGCCGAGACCCACGCCGAGCACGCGAGCCTGATCGCGGGCACCGCGAACCAGGGTGAGAAGGTTGCCCTGGCCGCAGACTGGATTCTGCAGGCGTTCGCTGCGTACTACACCGAGTCGCGTGATATTCCGGCGCTCGCTGAGAAGGCATTCGAGGCCCGCGATCACGCCACCTCGCTCGAACTCAGCAAGCGGCGGCTGGCGCTCTACAGCATCGCTATCAACAGCGTGGGCATGCGGCTGAAGAAGGCATTTCCACGGGTCGCGAACGACGAGTCGCTGTGGCGCGAAATCGAGGGCGGCTATCTGCCTCTGATAGAAGGGCGATACGAGGCGGATCTGGCGTTCGCTTTCCTTAACTCCGTGAAACGGCGAATTCACCAGGGCGAGTGGCAGCCGGTGGAGTACGCGTTCGGTGGCTCAGACGAATCGATGGGCGGGTCGAGGAACGACGTCTATCGTCGATTTTCCTGCGCGACACGCATCGATCCCGACACGGTTACCGAGATTCTCGCAATCCCCGGATTTACGCGGCCCTTTCAAAACAGCGTGCAGGATGGCGCACTGGTCGCAGAGCGCATCAACCGGGCGATCGCATCGCGAGGTGCAACGGGAGCGCGCGCGGTCGAAATGCTCAACGCGGGCTTTTTCCGCAATCGCGGCGGCTACATTGTCGGTCGCGTGGTGCTGGAAGACGGGAACCTTTTCCCTTTCATCATCGCGCTTCTTAACGACGAGGACGGCATCTACGTGGACGCGGTGCTCAGCGCCGAAGCTGATGCCCACAACATCTTCAGCTCGACGCTCGCCAATTTTCACGTCACTAATAACTACTACCACGAGCTGTCGCAGTTTCTCCACAGCATCATGCCGACGCGGCCACTCGGTCTTCATTACTCGACCATCGGTTTCAACCACGTAGGCAAGGTTGCCGTCATGAACGAGCTGAAAGAAGAGCTCTCGAGCGCGAATGAGGTTTTGGAAACCGCCGTCGGCTTTCGGGGAACGGTCGCGATCGGTTTCTCTTCGCCCCGATCGGCTTACAATCTCAAGGTCATCCGCGACAAGCCGACCGCCAGTTACAAGTGGGGTACTTTCGAAGGCATCGAATCGGTGATGAAGAAGTACGGCCAGGTGCACGAGATAAATCGCACCGGCAGCATGCTCGACAATATCATCTATTACAACCTCAAGCTCGACCGCAGCTGGTTCGACCCGGCGCTGCTCGAGGAGCTTCTCGAAGAGGCCAGCGAGACGGTCTCACTGCGGGGAGATTCCGTCATTCTGAAATATCTCATTGTCCAGCGCCGCATGACACCGCTGCCGGTGTTTCTCGAGACGGCCACGGAGGCGCAAGCAGAGACGGCGATCATCAATCTCGGTTATTGCATCAAGAACAATGCGGCGGCCAACATATTCAACAAGGATCTGGACGCGCGGAATTACGGTGTCAGCCGCTTCATCAAGGTCTATCTGTTCGATTACGACGCGCTGGAGCCATTCACCGACGTCAAGATTCGCAGCAACGAGGGGCGCATCGACGGCGAGGAAGAACCGCCCGACTGGTTCTTCGAGGACGGGGTGGTTTTTCTTCCCGAGGAGATCGAGGCCGGTCTCATGATTCCGAATCGGCACCTCAGGCGGCTTTTCCGGCAGGTCCACGGCGATCTGCTCAGCACCGAATACTGGCAGCGAGTCCAGGACGATCTCCGTGAGGGTAAGGTGCCGAGCGTGCGCATCTACCCGGAGAGCTGCGAGCTGGCCCGCTCTGGGCAGACCTGAGCGGCGCCGGTCGGGGTGGCTAGGATCGCGCGCGCCGCGCCAGAGCTGCCTCGCGGTGGAACACGTAAAGTCCCGAGCCGACGATGATCGCGACCCCGAGCCAGGTAAGCGCATCGGGGAAGTCGCCGAAAAAGACCAAGCCCAGAATCGTTGCGCCGACGATCTCGACGTACTGAAACGGCGCCAGAAGTCCCGCCGGCGCCCGGCGGAAAGCGTGCACCACGAGAAGGTGGCCGGCAGTGGCGATGATCCCGAGTCCGGCGAGCAGGCACCACTGCCAGAGATCCGGCCACACGAAAGAGAGCGCCGCGATGTCCGCGGCGTCGCCGGCGGCGAGCGCCAGCGTCATGACCAGAGCGCCGAACAGCCCCGCGTAGAACTGCATGCGCTCCGGGTACTCGTGCTGGGCGAGCTTGCGCGTGAGTATCAGGTAGACGGCGAAGCTGAGCGCGGTGCCGAGCGGCAGCAGAGCCGGCAGACCGAGCACGCCGAATCCCGGACGGATGACGATGAGCGCGCCGACGAATCCCACTGCCACGGCGCTCAGCCGTCGCCAGCCGACGGCCTCGCCGAGGAACAGCGCCGAGAGCAGCGTGAGGATGAGCGGCTCGACGAAGAATATCGAGATGGCATCGGCCAGCGGCAGGTACTTGAGGGCCGAGAAAAACAGCAGAGTCGCCAGGGCGATGAGAGCGCCGCGAAGCGCATGCAGCGGCAACGCGCGCGTGAGAATGGTTCCCCGGGTGCGAAGAAACAGCGGCAGCATCAGCAGGGTCTGGAAGAAAAAGCGGCTCCAGGCCACCTGTCCCGCAGAGATGGCGTCGGACAGCCACTTGGCGATGGCGTCGATGCCGGGCAACACGAGCATGGCGACGAGCATCAGGGCCATGGCGAGCTCGGGCTTCTGCTCAGGCAGCGCGAGGGGAGCAGTCGTGGGTGAGGACACCGCCGCGACGCCGGGTGTCAGTTGCGGAGTCGCAGGCAGGGGCGGCGCATGCCGTGTTTCGCCACCCCGGGGAGACGACCGTTCAGTCCGAGGCGTGCTCTTGGCTGCGCAGCCCGGCGAGAATATTCGGCTCGGCTTCGGCGTTTGCGACAGCTCGGCTCTCGTGGCTGCGGATGCGTTCGAGCAGCGCCGAGATGTCCGCGTCGGTGATTCGGAGTACCTCGGGCTCGGTGCGCGTGTAGCGGCTATCGGCGTCGAGTTCGTCGTTGAAGCAGTCCATGATCTCGCCGGCCGTGGCGGGGCCGGCCAGCAGCGCCAGCGCAATACTGATTGAACGAATCATCGCGTTGTCTCTCCTGCTAGCAGGCTGTCAGTCTATTCCATTACGCCGGATCTGCAACCGCTTCGCGCGCGGATCGGGCGGTGTCGTCCGAGTAGGCACCAATCTGGGCGACGCGCCACGCGGGCCGGTCGGTGAATCGCGCCCACCACCCGCGGCTCGGCGGCATCATGCGTCCGGGCCGCTCCTCCTCGAAGCGCACCACGTAGGGCGCGACGGCGATGTCGGCGAGCGTCAGGCGCTCGCCGAACAGCCATGGGCCGCCGCTCGACTCGAGGTATGCATCGATGCGTCGCGTCAGATCTTCGAGCACGTCGAGCCCGGCTTCGATCTCCTCGCGCGTGAACGGATCGCGGGCCATGCGCCGCCAGAGCGCGCGCCGGCCCTCGGTGGGAATCGCCGCCAGGCGCCGTTCGAGCTCCTCGTCGGACCACCGTTGGGCTATCGGCTGCATGCTGCGCGTCCAGTTCGGCTTCTGTACCGCCGGCAGGCAAACGTCGTCGACGTATTTGGCGAGTCGCCGCACCTCGTGGCGATCGGCGGGGTCGTCGGGCATCAACGGTGGTTGCGTCACCCACTCGTCGAGAAACTCGTTGATGAGATTGCTTTCCACCAGCGCGCGGCCGTTGACCATGAGACACGGCACGATACCGCTCGGATTGAGCGCCTTGTACCAGTCGCTGTGGTGTTGGAAGCGCAGCAGGTCCATGACCCGGCCCTCGTAATCGAGTTCCTTCTCGGCCAGGCAGAGACGCACCTTGCGCGACGCGCTCGAGCTCCAAGCGTGATAAAGAACGAGATTTGCCGAAGCCATGGGCGGTGATTCTAACCCGAAGCCGGCGTGCGCAAAGCGGTGAAGGCCGCCGATGGGCGGCAGGGTCTGGTGCCCGCGCGTCACCACCGGCGCCGACTTCTCGATACCGTCCCCAGTCGTTCCAGGCTGCGCAGTGCCGTGGGTGAGCGTGCGCCCGAAGCCCGGGACGTTGCCGGCTGCCGCCCCCGCGGTCGGCGCCCATGCCTCCGAGCGGCTCCGGTCCGGCCCGCTCTGGCAACGGCCCGAGCGCGGGCATTCGCGCCGCTCGATGGGTAGAATTTCAGCTTCAGCTGCGCTGCGTTGAATCGAAGGGCTGCATCCGTGAACACCCCCGAGCGACTGCCACGAAAGCTCGCCGCCGTTCTGTATGCGGACGTCGCCGGTTACTCGCGGCTCACCGGTGAGGACGAGGACGCCACCCACCGCAGGCTCAGCGAGGGTCTCGACCTGATTTCCGGCATTGTCGCGCGCAACCGCGGCCGCGTCGTGCACTACGCAGGTGACGCGGTGCTGGCCATGTTCTCTGCGGTGGTCGACGCTCTCACTTGCGCCACCGCCATCCAGGAGCAATTGAAGGCCCGCAGCGCCGAGTTGCCCGAGGAGCGCAGGCTCGAGTTTCGCATCGGTGTCAACCTGGGTGATGTCATCGAGGACCGCGGCGACATCTACGGGGACGGGGTGAATATCGCCGCCAGGCTCGAGAGCCTGGCCGAGCCGGGTGGCATCTGTATCTCCGGCACGGTGCACGACGCCATCGGCGACAAGCTGGCAGTCCGCTACGAGTTCCTGGGCGACCAGCGGGTCAAGAACATTGAAAAGCCGGTGCGTGCCTATCGCGTGCTTGCCGAAGCGGCTGCGCCGGCCGGGGTCGCCGCCGCGGCGGCCCGGCAAGCACTGGAGCTGCCCGACAAACCCTCCATCGCTGTGCTGCCATTCACGAACATGAGCGGCGATCCCGAGCAGGAGTACTTCAGCGACGGTATCGTCGAGGACATCATCACGGATCTTTCCAGGATCAATGGACTTTTCGTCATCGCACGCAATTCGACCTTCGCCTACAAGGGTCAGCGATTCAACGTGCCCGAGGTCTGCCGGGAGCTGGGTGTGCGCTATGCGCTCGAAGGCGGTGTGCGCAAGGCCGCCAATCGCGTGCGCATCACCGCCCAGCTCATCGACGGAACCACGGGTGGGCACGTGTGGGCCGAGCGCTACGATCGAGACCTGGATGACATCTTTGCCGTGCAGGACGAAGTCACGCGGGACATCGTCGCGGCACTCGCGCTCAAGCTGACGCCGGTCGAGCGCGAACGCGTGCAGCACCGCGACACCGATAATCTGGAAGCGTACGAGTATTTTCTACGTGGTCGTGACCAGGCGCTGCGTGACACGCCACAAGCCAACGCCCAGGCGCGCGAGATGCTCGAGAAAGCCATCGAGCTCGACCCGAATTTCTCTCTCGCGTTCTCGCATCTTTCGCGCAATCACGTGCTCGCATTCTCGAACCGTTGGGGTGAGGATCCGGACAGATCCCTGGAGCTTGCAGCGCAGCTCGGCCAGCGTGCGGTTGATCTGGACGGGGGCAACCCCCACGCGCACTTCGCCTTTTCCATGGCGGCCCTGTGGAGCAAGCAAAACGAGGCCGCGCGCGTCGCGGTCGAAAAGTGCCTCGCCATCGACCCGAATTCCGCAGATGGACATGGAGCGCTCGGCCTCATCCTCGTTTACTCCGGAAAACCGCTCGAGGCCATCGAGTCACTGCAAACCGCCATGCGCCTCGATCCCCACTACCGGGATATCTTTCTTCACATTCTCGCGCTGGCCTACGAGCAGCTCGAGGACTACGAGCAAGCGGCGGCAGTGCTGAAGCGCCGCCTGGTTCGCAAGCCCGACTCCGACATCAGCCGCGTGCTGCTCGCATCGGTATATGGGCACATGGGTAAGACCGAGGAGAGTCGGGCGCAATGGGCCGAGGTCCTGCAGATCAATCCCGACTACTCGCTCGAGCACCGCCGCCGGACCCTGCCCTATACGAACCCGGAGAATTTCGAGCACATTATCGACGGACTGCGAAAGGCCGGGGTCGTTGAGTAGATTTTTCCTCGACCATCCCGAAGAGGCCTCAACCAGGAGTTCCACACTATGGCCGACTATCCCGAGGAGCTGACAGGGGGGTGCCTGTGCGGTGCCGTGCGTTACGAGACGACCATGAGACCGTTCAAGGTGACGTACTGTCACTGCGAAAGCTGTCGCAGGGCATCGGCGGCACCGGTGCTGGCGATTCTCCTTTTCGACAAGGGCGGTATCCGTTTCACCAAGGGCGAGCCAAAGCGCTACGAGTCCTCGCCGGGTGTCTTCCGGGGACACTGTGACGTGTGCGGCACGCCGATATCCTGGGAGGGCACCTGGCACGACAAGCCGATCATCGAAACCTATGTGGCGACGCTCGACGATCCGCAAGCCTGTGCGCCCGACCGGCATGCCTTCTTCGACGAGAAGCTACGCTGGTTCGACGTGGCCGACGATCTGCCGCGATATACCGGCACCAGTCCCGAGAAGTAATGTATCGCGAGCCGAGGTCATGAGCGCAAACGCCGTGGGATTCATCGGTCTCGGCCGCATGGGCTTCGGAATGGCATCGAATCTCGCCGCAGCGGGTATCGCGCTGACGGTGTTCGATGTGCGCCAGCAGCCCGTCGAGGCGCTCGTCGAGCGCGGCGCGAGCGCCGCTGCGGATCCCGCCGATCTCGCATCGCGGGTGCAACGCCTGTTTCTATGCCTGCCGTCCGAATCGGAGGTCGAGGACGTGCTGTTCGGTGCCCATGGGCTCGCGAAGAAGCCGCCCAGCGGCCTCGCCGTCGTCGATACCACGACGATGAACCATGCTGCCGCGCTGGCGATTGCGAAAAAGTGCCGGGCAGCCGGGCTGTCTTACAGCGACTGCCCGATCTCCGGCATGCCCTTCCGTGCCGAGGCCGGGACGCTCACCATGATGTTCGGCGGCGACGGCAGCGTATTCGACGATATGCGGGCGTATCTCGAGATCATGGGCGAATTCATCGTCCACTGTGGCGAGGTCGGCACGGGTCAGCTCATGAAGGCTGTCAACAACATCATCTACAACGTCAACATCGCCGCCATCTGCGAGGTCATGCCACTGGCTGTGAAGGCCGGACTGGATCCGGATAAGCTCGCACGGGTCCTGACCACGGCCAGCTCGCGCAGCTTCGCGAGCGAATACTTCGTGCCGCGAATTCTGGAAAGGACATTCGAGGGCGACTTTTCTCTGCAGGCTGCCTATAAGGACATCGTGAATGTGCAGCAGCTGGCTGCGCGTCTCGGCGCATCGCTACCCGTTGTCGAGGCCATGGTCCGCACCTATGAGACAGCCATCGACATGGGCTTCGGCGCTGAGCCAAAGAGCGCAATGGTGAAGGTGTACGAGAGTCGCATGCAACAGCAAGTTCGCTCACCCGGGGGCAATCGGCCTCGCAGCCACGGGGATTCCTGACATGCCCGATGTCTTCTCCGACATTACCAGCGCTCCGGCGGACGTTCTCGATACGATCGTCGATACATTGGAGAAGCGTGCAGCCGACCCCAAGCTGCAGGCGATGCTCGACGCCTATCTTTCCGAGATCACGCTGGCGGATGACGCCCGAATACTGGAGGTCGGCAGCGGCACAGGGGCGGTGGCGAGACGATTGGCCCGCCTGGAGCAGGCGCGGCAGGTCATCGGTGTCGATCCGTCGCCGGTGTTCCTCGCCAAGGCAGTCGAGCTCGGCCGTGACATCGACAACCTGCGCTTCGAGGAAGGTGACGGGCGTTCGCTGCCTTTCGAAGATGCGACATTCGACCTCGTCGTGCTGCACACGTTGCTGTGCCACGTGCCCGCGCCCGAGGGCGTCCTGCGCGAAGCGCACCGCGTGTTGAAACCCGGTGCGACCCTCGCGGTCTTCGACTGCGATTTCTCCACCGCATCGCTCAGCACCGGGGATTTCGATCCCTTCGAAGTCATCGCCGAGGTAATGGTGGACAGCATCGTGCACGACCGCTGGCTGGTGCGAAAGCTGACCGGGCATCTGAGGAGTTGCGGCTTCGAGGCGGGGCCTTTGAGGAGCTATGCGTATTCGGAGCATCCCGCGCCCGGTTACATGTTCACCTGGATCGAGCGGGGCACGGCCGCGTTGATGGCGGCGGGGCGGCTCGGGGAGGACGGCGCTGCGGCGCTCAAGGCGGAAGCCGAGCGCCGCGTGAGTGAGGGGCAATGGTACGCGCAGGTGTCTTTTGCCAGCGTGATCTCGCGAAAGCCCGTCTGATTACGCCGTGCAGCTCGCTTTCCCTTTTTACATCTCGCTCGCGCCTTTCGCGATCGCCGTCCTCGCGCTGCTGCTCGGGGTTTTTCTACACGCCAGAGTCAACAGATTCCTCGGCCAGGTGATCGGTGCCTTCGGCATTCTCTTCGGCCTCGCATTCGGCCCGACGCTGCTCATGGACCGGGTCATCGTCGATGAGAGCGGTATTCACCAGAACACCGGCCTGTGGTTCGGCCAGACCAAGAACGGTTTCGGCTTTGACGGTATCAAGCGTGTGCGTATTACCACCGGCAGTGACCGAGAAGGCAGCCCCGTCGAGCTCTGGATCGCCGAGTACGCGGACCGCCCGAGGGTGCAGCTGGAACCCGGGCGGCTGTGGCTTTCGAACGGCGACGCCATCGCGAAGCGCATGCGTGACCTCGGCATCGAGGTCGTGCGCGAGCGTGATTGAGCGGAAACGGCCCGGCCGTGCGCAGAGCGACGCCGCACATCATCGTGCGACGCCTGAATGGTGGTCGAAGCGCATCTTTCGAACCCACGCCGGAGCGTCGAACGAGCGTCTATCGCGGATTTTGCGGCCTCCAACCGTCTCAATCCGCCGTCGTTTATAATGCGGTGCCGTGGCGCGATGGCTTCGACTCAATGTGCTGGGCCCCTTCGAGGCCCGCTGGTCCGATGGCGAAGCCGTCGACATCCCCTCGCGCAAGGCTCGGGCCCTGCTCGCCTACCTGGCCGTCGAGGGCGGCCGAGCGCATGCCCGCGAGCTGCTGGCGACGCTGCTCTGGGGGGATACCGGCGAGGAGCGCGCCCGCCACAACCTCCGCCAGGCGCTCTCGAAGCTTCGCCAGTGCTGCGACGGCGTGGTCGCGAGCCGCGCCGACACGGTGCGGATCGACAGCAACGCCTGCCGCATCGACGCGCTGGAGTTCGAGCGTCTCGCCGCCAGCGACGACATCGAAGACCTCCAGGCGTGCCTCGCGCTTTACCGGGGCGAGCTGCTCGACGGGCTGACCATTCGCGAGTCCGACTACGAGGATTGGCTGCTCATGGCCCGGGCGCGGCTGTCCAGGCTTGCCTATCAGGCAGCCGATCGGCTCGCTCGGCTTCTCGTCGACCAGGACCGCATCGACGAGGCCATCGAAGTGCTCGAGCGCAGGCTCAGCATGGATCCTGCCTGTGAGCCCGCCCATCGCGAGCTGATGGATCTTCTTGCTCGCATCGGCCGCCGTTCCGACGCCCTGCGCCAGTATCAGATCTGCAAAGACGCCCTGCACCGGGCTCTCGGCATGGAACCGAGCGCTGAAACCACGGAGCTGTTCCGGTCACTGAAGAAGTCGGACACGGCTGCGACATCGCGTTCTGATGCCCGAGGCGCGGCGCCGGCGGCCAGGAGCGAGCATCCGTTGCCCACCGTGGCCGTGCTGCCGTTCGACAATCTTTCCGGGCCCGAAGACGATTATTTCGTCAATGGGATCGTCGAGGACATTACGACCTCGCTCTCGTGCTTTCATTCGCTGCTGGTCATTGCCCGCGGCTCTGCGTTCAGGTATCGCGATCGGGACATCACGGACCGTGAGATCGCCGACGAGCTCGGCGCGCAGTACCTCGTGCGCGGTACCCTGCAGCGCGCCGGACAACGCGTACGCATCAATGTGCAGCTGCTCGACGCGCACTCCGGGCTGCATCTGTGGGGGCATCGTATCGAGCGCGAGCTCGAGGACGTATTCGCCCTTCAGGACGAGATAAGCTCGACGATTGCCTCGACGCTGGCGGGCCGGGTCGAGGCGGCGCGACTCGCGCACGCGCGTCACGCGCCCGCGGAACGCCTGGAGGCTTACGACTTCGTTCTGCGCGGAAAGGATTTACACCATCGCTACACGCCGGATGACTGCCGCGCGTGTATCGACATGTTCGAGCGCGCCATCGAACGCGATCCCGCCTATGCCGTGGCCTACGCATGGCTCGCGTGTGGTATCGGACAGGCCATCGCATTCAATCTCGATGATGCCTCGAAGCTCGTCGATCGCAGTGAAGCGGCCTGCGAGCGCGGCCTCGAGCTCGACGAGAACGAAGCGGAGTGTCATCGGGTGCTCGCCCAGGTTCAGCTTACGCGGCGAAATCTGCAACGCGCCATGTGGCACCAGGAGCGCGCGCTTTTTCTCAATCCCAACGACGATCGCTCGGTGTGCGCCATGGGCGAGCTGCTCGCGTACTGCGGCAAACACGAGCAAGCCGAGGGGTGGGTACGAAAGTCGATGCGTCTCAATCCCTTTCACCCGGAGCGCTACTGGACGCATCTCGCGCGGGCGCTGTTTCACCTCGGCCGTTGCGAGGAAGCCATCTCGGCTCTCGATCACATCACGCGTCCGCGGCGCGACGATGTCGTTTATCGCGTGGCTGCTAGCGTCTGTCTGGAGGATGCCGAGGATACGCGGAGCAAAGTCAGCGAGTTGAAAAAGGCGTTTCCAGACCTCGATCCGGTGGCATACGCGAAGTCCATGCCTTACGAGCACGAAGCGGATCGTCGCGCGGTCGTGGACCCGCTCGAAACCATCAACTGGTCCAACTGAGCGTTCACGATGCCGGCGCCCGGGTCGGACCCCGCGAAGGGCGCGGTCACGCCGCGCGATCGAATTGGACCACGTCCCTCAGCCGCGCGAGCGCTTTTTCCTCTATCTGGCGCACACGCTCCTTACTGATTCCGTAACGTTCGCCGATCTCGGACAGGGTCTCCCGGTCATCCTGCAGCCAGCGTCGGCGGATCACGTCGCGGCTGCGGGCGTCGAGCGTATGTAGCCCGCCAAGGAGCGCCTCCGATCGACGCGCGGACTCTTCGATGGCTTCGCACTCGGCGCATGGATCGGATTCCGCGTCGTCGACTGCTCTCAGCACGAAGGCACCGGCTCGGAAATCGTCGTTCACGTCGCAGGGCTCGACGGCCGCATCGATGCTGTAAAGGCGCGCGTCCATAGTCTCGACGTCTGCCGGCGAGACATCCAGAGTGGTTGCGATACGCTCGATGTCATCGCGCTGAAGTCGGCCGGATTCATGCTTCAGACCTCGAAGATTGAAGAAGAGCTTACGTTGAGCCTTGGTCGTAGCAACCTTGACGATTCGCCAGTTGCGCAGAACGAATTCGTGGATGCGTGCCCGGATGAAGTGCACCGCGAACGCCGCGAGGCGCACGCCGCGCTCGGGATCGAAGCGTTTCACGGCCGTCATCAGACCGAATGTGCCTTCCTGGATGAGATCGGCAAAGTCGAGTCCGTAGCCGAGATATCCCCTCGCGACCCGCACGACGAGGCGCAGATGCGCGACCACCAGCGTCTCGGCCGCCATGGGGTCACGCTGGGTGCAGAACCGCCGCGCGAGGGCAAGCTCTTCATCGGCGCTCAGCATCGGCGCTGCGTTCACCACCGAGAGAAAGCTGTGCAGACCGGCGGCGTCCGCTGCCTGCGTGGATTTCAGATTCGTCTTCACGTCCGGCTGGCTCCTCGTACATGCAAGCCTCGCTGAGGCAGGGCCGGATTAGGCGCCGATGGCGCGCTGCAGTAAATCGAATTTTCGTGCACGTCGGCGATGAGCGGCGGCAAATGAACGGGATAGAGGGCGCTGCATGAGTTCGATAAAACTCGTAGATGGTTTGCATGAACGATTTCGATTGTTCTCGAGTCACAAATTTCGCCCACGCCATCGCAGCGGGACTGGACAATCGCCGTGTCGAGACGCAGTTGATGGGTCAGAGTGCTCAGTGAAGGTCAGAGACATTGAACGACCCCATCTCCGGAGCGGCGGCGAAGCGCGCGACCGTGACCGTCTTCTACGAAGGCCGTCGCATCATGCGATCGGGGGTCCGCGCCCTGCGTAATAACTGCGTGTGGCTCGATCCCGGTGAACCAGGCCAGCATGCCCTGCTGCCTCACATGGTGGTGGGCATCGAAGTGGAGGCGGAGCCTGGCGCGAGTGCCGTGAGTGACTCCATGCGTCTTCCGGCCGTGGTGCTCACCGTCGGCGAGACCGGCATCGAGCTCGAGCTCGAGTGCCCCGAGCGCACCGTGATGAAAGTTTTCGAGCTGCCCTTTGGAGAAGATCATGCGAGACCATGAAAACCGAAAGAAGGTGGGCCGCGAGGCGAAGCGGGCGAACAACGGTCGGCGCGCAAAACAGGTTTGTGACGGGGACGACCTCGCACCGCCGGTCTACGCGGACGACGACTGGTTCGACGAGGCCGAAGGGGGCCTCGACGAGCCCGAGTGGGTCTCGTCGGGCGTGCGAGCGCAGCGGGCAAGGCAGCGGCTGGAGCGCTACCTGGACAAGAGAAAAGTGCGCGCGTCCATCAGCGAGGTGTTCGACGAGGACTTCGACGACGATTGGATTCCACCCGGCCGGGGCCAGCGCCGCGAGCGCACGCGCAGGAAGTCGCCCCTGGGGAGGAGCTAGCCGGGCTAGACCGTTTCGGCCTGGGAGTGGGCTCTCAGAAGCTCGACGGCTTTCTCGACGATGTGGCGGTTGTCCGAATCGCGCAGGTACACCGCGACTCCCGCCCGCTCGAAGACCGGCGCGTCGGCGACGAGATGCAGGCGGCCTTCCTCGACGTCCTTGTCGATCATGGGTTCGGCCAGATAGGCCGACCCCCCACGACCGAGCATCAAGGCGCGCGCAATGCGCCCGAGGCCTACCCGTGCCGAGGGCGTGGGCAGGTCTGGAAACGCTCTCGCGTGGGCGGTCGTGAACCAGGTGCCCCAGTTGACCAGAAAATAGTCGCTTTGCACCGCCTGCGCACTCGAGATGCCGGTTTGCGAGGACACCATCAGGAAGCGAATGCGGGTGAACTCGTCGACCATCAAATCCGCGAGCTGCGGCGACTCGAGCATGATGCCGAGATCGAGGGTCCTCTCCGCGAGCCGCCTCAGGATTGAGTCCACGTCCAGCGCTTCGACGCTCAGCACCACCTCCGGCGCATCCGTGCAGAAGCTTTCCACCCAGGCCGGCAGCATCATGTCCCAGAGCGACGGAACCCCGGCGGCGGTGAGCGCCGTCTTGCCCTCCACATCCACGGCTATCTCCTGCCGGGCGCGGTTCCAGGCGGTCAGGATCGCCTCGGCGTGTTTGACGAGCTTTCGGCCGTGGGGCGTCAGGCGGATGTCGTTACGCGCGCGGGTGAAGAGCGGCACGCCCACTGCCTGCTCGAGCATGCGGATCCGGGCGCTGACCGCGGATTGGGTGAGATACAGGTTCGCGGCCGCTTTGCCGAAATGACGGGTCCGATTGACCTCCAGAAAGGTCCGGAGCAGCTCGGTATCCAATCACACCCCCTCGCCAGTGAGCGCGCCCGCGCCTTCGCCTGGCGAAGCCCAATGTTACTCATGGATCAGGGGGGTACAAGTGGCGATTTGCCACGCCCGGGGGCCAGGCCGGTCCGACTCAGGCGAGCTCGCGCGCCAGGGTCGAGTCCCAGTGACGGGTGAATACGCACTCGTCGCCCTCGTGCGCCTCGACATAAGCCTGGATCATGTATGAATCCGGCGTGGACGACATACCCGCGCGCGACTCGACGCGGATCTGCCACTCCGCCCTGCGCAGCAGAATCGTCTGAACGATCTCGACGCGCGCGGTGAGCGGATCCGACTCGCCGATACAGTAGCGGCGCCGGACCGTGTGTCCGATGTCGAGGTCGATGTCGTGTACGCGCGAGATGGCGGCTCCTTCGAAGTCGCCGCCATCGCTGTAGACGCTGTAGACCGTATCGGAGCTGGTCAGATCGCGCTCGTAGGTGCGCTTCAATTGAGCCGGTCGCAGCTGTGTCGCCTCGGGAATGCGCGCGCACTCGGGCGGGCCGAAGCGCGCAAGTCGATCGTCGATCTCGCTCGCCGGGCGAACCGGCAGCAGCAGGCGGCTTGCGCCGGGATACACGCTGATGGTGACGCGCCCGGGCGCCGGCCAGGCGATAGGCCAGTACGCCGACGAGACTGCCAGCCGTATGACATGGCCCCTGACGAACCGGTGCGCGACGTCGTTCAGTCGCACCGTCACGCGGTAACGGTCGCCCGGAATCATCGCCTCGGGGCTCTCGTGTCCGTCGCGATGGGTGAGGTTCAGGAGCCCGTAGCTCACCCTGGTGGAAGCCCCATCGGGCGACAGATCGTTCAGTCGCACGGCGAGCATGGCTACGGGAGCGTCGCACGACAGCTCCAGCTCCAGGGTCGGCGCGCCGAGAAGCGCCACAGGCGCCTGCAGCGCGGAGGTATCGAAGCAAAGCGACTTGCCGTCGTCCTCACGCTGGTCGATGGGCGCCTCACCCTCGCTGCCGTAGCCGCACCACTCGCCCGAGCACAGCCCGGTGTTCTGCGGCGACTGCAGGTCGAATCGCGGCGCCTCGGCTTCGCACGCCGGCTCGTCGGGGTGCTGCTCGAGGGTTTGACGCGCGGAGAGATACCAGCAGGTCGGCACGATCCGCGGCGACGGCCAGCTCTGCTCGGCGACCCAGCGACCGGGCCGCACGTCGTAGGCACTGCGGGCAGGGGCGCTGTCCTGCATCCACACCCTGTACATGGGCTCGTCCATGACGCCGGTGTCGATGTCCTTCAGCCAGTGATCCCACCAGCGCAGCGCCTCCTGGAGAAAGCCTATGGCGGGACCGGGCACGCCGTTATGGGGAAAGTTGTGTGACCAGGGCCCGACCAGCCCTTTGCGCGGAACGCTGAGCCCGGCGAGCAGGCGCGGCACCGCGTTCGAGTAGCCGTCCGCCCATCCGCCTATGGCGTAGACCGGGCAACCAATGCGCGAGTAGTCCTCGCACACCGATCCCTGCTGCCAGTACTCGTCCCGGTGAGGATGCCCGAGCCACAGCTCGGGCAGCAGCACGATGTTCTTAAGCCGCTCGTGCCACATATCGCGCCAGCCCTCGCCGACGATCTCCGGATCGGGAGGCAGCGCATTCAGCGTTACCATCGTCGCTCCCCAAATGAGATTGTCGTTGAGCAGGCAGCCGCCCATGTAGTGGACGTCGTCGGCATAGCGGTCGTCGCTGGAGCAGAGAGTGATGACGGCCCCGAGTGCGGGTGGCCGGTGTGCGGCGACCTGCAAGGCATTGAACCCGCCCCAGGAGATGCCCATCATTCCCACCGATCCGCTGCACCAGGGCTGCTCGCTCAGCCAGGCGATGACCTCCACCGCATCGAGTTGCTCCTGCAGAAGGTACTCGTCGAAAAGCACTCCGTCGGAATCCCCCGAGCCGCGCAGATCGACGCGCACCGCGGCATAGCCGTGGCCGGCAAAGTAGCGGTGGATGGGCTCGTCGCGGGCACGCGTGAAGTCGCGCTTGCGGTACGGGATGTACTCGAGTATCGCGGGAACCGGGCTGCGTTCGGCCTCTTCCGGCATCCAGATACGGGCCGCGAGCCGCGTGCCGTCGGAGAGTGGAATCCAGGTGTTCTCGACGGTGCGCACGCGATGTGGAAAAGTGTCGACGGCTTTCACGTTACCTCATTCCAGGCCGATGATGGCGCGCGCGTGAGGCCCGCGCTAGCCGTGATCGGCGAGGCGCCGAGCACCAATGATGCGCCCGCTCTCGGAAGCTGCTGCTCCTGTGAGGGACAAACGTTCCTTTGCCGCCTCCATTATCAGTCGCAGCAGGTCGGCGTAGGAAAGCCCGTCGAAACCGGCCATGAGATTGAACTTACCGTCCCAGCACCAGCCCGGATTCGGATTCGCCTCGAGAAACTTCATGTTACCTTTCGCGTCAGCCCGAAAATCGAAGCGCGCATAGTCACGGCAGTGCAGCCGCTCGAACAGCGCCGTCGACCAGTCTACGAGAGAGCGTTGCTGGGCGAGCTCGAGGGTCGTGTTGCGGTAGGCGATCTGCCTCCAGTATGCCGAGTCGGGAATCCACTTCGATTCGTAGCCGAGAATGCGAGGCAGGTCCGCGTCCAGGCCCGAGTAGTCCACTTCGAGAATCGGCAGTGCACGCAGCGATGTGCCGGGGTTTCCGATCAGGCCGACGCTGACTTCCGTTCCTGGAAGATACTCCTGCACGAGCAGGGGACGATTGGGCATCTCGGTGCGAAGCTTGTTGAGATAGTCCATGAACTCGCCAGTCGAGTGGACGACTGCATCACGCATGATGCCGATACTGCTGTCACCGAAATTCGGTTTGAGTATCGCCGGGAACACGGAGGGCAGGGTCGCCGACTGATCGTCGGCCCGGAAGTAGGACTCCAACGGCACGTTGATATCGATCGATTCGGCGATGGCGCGCACCAGAGCCTTGTCGTAACACAGGCCCAGGCAGGCCGGACCCGCGCCGCTGTAAGGCATTCCGAGCGCTTCGAGCAGAGCAGGAACGTGAAGCTCGGCGAAGGCGTCGTTGTTCAATCCTTCGTCACAGAAATTGAGCACCAGGTCGGCGTTCAATCCACGAAGCTCATTGACAAGCGTGGCGTGATTGTCGAGATACTCGAAATCGTAGCCGGCAAGCTCGCTGAGGGCGTCCTTCAGGCGCTGAACGGTTTCGAGATCCTCGCTGTTGAAGCGGCCTTCGCGTTTGACCGAATCCGGAAGGCTCGGGTCACCGAGGAGCACCGCGACCCGCTCCGCGCGCCGTCTCGACGACGCCATCGCCGGAAAACGGCGTGGCCCCTGAGCGGACAGGAACAGACGGTGTGCCATCATGCCGAGGTCCTGACCACGATCGGACTTTGCCTCGACCGTGCCATGCATGCGAACGTTCCTGAATCCCGCCTCTTTGAGGAGCGTCTCGATGGCCTCTCTCGAGTAAAGCCGCTCAGCGTAGAATCGGTCGGCAATGACGCCCCGCTCGGCGTGGCTCACGAGCTCGCGCGAGACGAGACGCATGCCGTCACCGGCCAGGGCGCGCTCGCGGCACACGAAATGGTTCTCGTCTATCCATTCCCATGAACGCGCCTCGAAGTGCTCGCGCATCCACTCGCCGTCGGTGAGATCGAGCACCAGGGGACCGCCGGGGCGCAGTATGCGCGTGATGTTCTCGAGCACCTGCAGATCATCCTCGGCGCGTTCGAAATAGCCGAACGAGTTTCCCATCAGTATGACGCTGTCGAAGCTGTTCTCCGGGAAGCGGACTTTCCGCGCATCGCCCTCGTGGAAGCTGACGGAAAAATTCATCTGTTTTGCCCGTCGTCTGGCCACGCGGATCAGGTATCGCGAGCGATCCACACCAGTGACTTTTTGAAAGCCGCGTCTGGCCAGCTCGAGCGCGTGCCGCCCCTGGCCACAGCAGAGATCCAGGATGCGATCGCTAGGCTGAATACCGGTCGTGGCTATCAGTAGATCGATCTCGCTTGCCGTATTGGCATCGTTCTCGACCACGTCGCCATCGGTCTGCAGGTAGAGCGAGTCGAAGAGGCTTCGCCACCACTCTTCCGGGAGGTGGTGCTCGAGGTCGGCGACCGGACCAAGACAGCTGCCCGCCCTGCGCGACTGCGCTCCGGGCTGTCCCATGGTCCTGCGCTTGGCGGATTCTGTTGCGGCGCTACCACGCATTTGGCTGATTCTCCGGTGTGTGACGCGGACCGGTCTCGGTCACGGGTCAATTGATGAGAAGGCGCCACACGGCCTCGTCGCGCCATGACGCCCGGCTCTCGGGCAAATCAGGTTTGTGGCCGGAAAGTCAAGAGGCCGCGCCCGCGCCGACCCCGGCCCGGCGAGGGCGCCCTTGACTCCGGCCGGCCGCGCCGCGATTTGTACCAGAGAGGGCTGCCCCGAGGGGCGGACCCGGCAGCGGGCGGGCAAGCCGGATGGTGCGGGGCCCGCCGCCCGCTACCTTCGAGCGGCAGGGCCACGTCTCGCCGGCCTCTCAGCTGCGACCGGGTGCGCCCGATTGAAGAACTCGATGGAGAGGACAATGCTCGACAATACGCAAAAACCGGCCGTGACCGACACTGCGACGCTCACCTATGCCGGAAGCTCGTGTGATTTCCCCGTAGTCGGGGGCTCGGAGGCCGAGCTTGCGCTCGACATCCGGGAGCTGCGCAAGCGCACGGGCATGGTCACGCTCGACGACGGCTACACCAACACCGGCGCCTGCGAGAGCGCCATCACGTTCGTCGACGGGGAGAGCGGCGTGCTGCGCTACCGCGGCTACGCGATCGAGGAGCTCGCCGAGCGGTCGGTTTTCGTCGAGACCGCCTACCTGCTGTTGTTCGGCGAGTTGCCGAAGGAGGCGGAGCTTGCCGAGTTCCGGCGACTGCTCACCAATCACCAGTTCATTCACGAGGACATGCGCCACCATTTCGAGGGATTTCCGCCGAACGCGCCGCCCATGGCGATACTCTCGGCAATGGTCAACGCTGCCGGCTGTTTCCAGCCTGCCCTCATGCAGCCGGACGACGATGAGCACTTCATGGAAGCAGCGGCAAGGCTGATGAGCAAAATTCGCACCATCGCGGCGGCGAGCTATCGCAAGTCCATCGGCAAGCCGATCAACTATCCCCGCTCGGATCTTCGCTACACGGAGAACTTCCTGCACATGATGTTCTCGCTTCCGCACAAGCCCTACGAGCCCGACCGGGACGTCGTGCAGGCGCTCGACACGCTGCTTCTGCTGCACGCGGATCACGAGCAGAATTGCTCGACCTCCACGGTGCGCACGGTTGGCTCGAGCGGAGCAAATCTCTATGCCTCCGTGTCTGCCGGCATCTGTGCGCTGTGGGGGCCGCTGCACGGCGGCGCCAATGCCGCTGTCATCGAGATGCTCTCGATGCTGCACGACAGCGGAGAACCCGTCGCGTCCTTTATCGAGAGGGTGAAGCGCAAGAATTCAAACGCCAGGCTGATGGGTTTCGGCCACCGGGTCTACAAGAATTTCGACCCGCGCGCGAAAATTATCAAGGCAGCCTGCGACACGGTTCTGAAGCACCTCGGGGTCAACGACGCGCTTCTCGGTCTTGCCCTGGAGCTGGAATCGGCGGCGATCGAGGATGACTATTTTCGCGAGCGCAGGCTCTATCCAAACGTCGATTTTTACAGCGGCATCATTCTGCGCGCCATCGGTATTCCCGTGAACATGTTCACCGTGATCTTCGCGATCGGCCGGTTGCCCGGGTGGATGGCTCATTGGCGGGAGCTGCGCACCAGCCCCGATGCGAGAATTTACCGCCCGCGTCAGATCTATATCGGCCCGCGGGCGCGATCGTACGTGCCAATCGAGCAGCGCTGAGCGGGCAGGCGCAGACACTGTTTTGCGCCGGGGGAACGCGAGAGAGGTCGGGGACCAGTTCGAGACGCAAGCACCGTGCGCAGCCGCCGGGGGTGGCGGCCCTGCGCTCAGCCCGCGAGCGCCTGCCCCGGAGCGCTTCTTTGCATGTCCGTGCGGTCTGCATGGAACAGCGAGTAAACCGCTGGAATCAGAAGCAACGTAATCAGCGTCGATGCTGCAAGGCCGCCGACGACGGCGCGGGCCAGCGGCGCCTGGGCGTCGGCGCCCTCGCCGATACCGAGGGCGAGCGGCATCAGCGCGAGAATCGTGGTCAGGGTGGTCATGAGCACCGGGCGCAAGCGTCGCCGACCGGCCTCGGCGACCGCAGCCTTGCTCTCGAGTCCTTCACGGCGCAGCTGGCTTGCCTGGTCGACAAGTAATATGGCGTTGTTGACGACAATGCCTCCGAGCATGATGCAGCCGATGGCCGATTGCAGGTTGAGGGTCGTCGCGGTGAGAAACAGTGTCAGCAAAACGCCGATAGCAGCCAGCGGCACCGAGAGCATGACCACCAACGGATCGCGCAGCGACTCGTACTGCGAGGCAAGCACCATGTAAACGAGCAGCAAAGCCAGGACCAAGGAGACCATGAGCTCGTCGAACGCCTTCCGTTGCTCCTCGTAGTTTCCTGCGACAATCAAATCGTATCCTGTCGGACGGGGGATGCGGTCGAGGCGCTTCTGCACGTCGACGGCGACCGACCCGAGATCGCGATCGGCAACGTTGGCCGTCACGGTGATCAGCCGCTGCTGATCCTTGCGATCGATGGTGACCGGTCCCGTCCGCGCCTCGGCCGATACGAGGTTGCGCAGCACGACCAGGTCCCCGTCCGGTATTCGAATCGTGAGATCGAGGATTTCATCGAGGGATCTTTTCTCCGCGTCCTCGAGCTGCACGAGGATACGGTAGGAGTTCCCCTGGACGCGGTACTCCCCGGCCGTGGACCCGGCGACCGCGGTCTCGATGACGCGCGTGACATCGCGCACGCTGAGGCCGAGATCGGCAACCTTGTCCCGATCGACATTGATGACCCGTTGCGGAATACCCGCATCCCGGCTCAGCTCCACGTCGGTGATGCCCTCGACGTCGGCGATGCTTTCGGCGACTCGACGCGCCAGCAGATCCAGCGTATCCAGATCGAAGCCGCGCACCTCCACGGTCACCCCTTCGATGCTTCGGAGTATCCGCTCGAGCAGGAATTGCCCCTGGGGCGCACGCACGCGAATCTTCGCGCCCGGGATGCCTTCTCTCTCGAACCGCTTGCGCAGGTCCCTCGCGATCTCCGTGTTCGAACGCTGCCGCTGCGCGGCCGGGCCGAGCGAGACACGCATCTCACCGATGGCCGCCGAGTTGCCGCGCGCACCGGAGGTGATCACGCTGACGACCGAGGAGACCGCCTCGGGAACGGCTGCGCCGACGAGCGCCTCGATCTGACGGGTCTGACGGTCGATGAGATCCATGCGCGTGCCGACCTCGAACTGGCCGGTGACACGGACTTCACCCTCGTCGCTCGGTGGAAGAAACTCGCTGCCGATATAGGGCGCGAGGAGCAGGCTGGCCGCGAACACGGCTGCGGAGAGGAATATCACCAGCCAGGGCGTTCGCAGCACCAGGCGAAGCAGATCCCGGTAACCGTTCTCGAGGGCTTCGAGCCCTGCCGTGGCGCGCGCCGAGAGTCTGGCCGCGAGACCACCACCGCTGTCCGTACCGGGGGCGGCAAGCAGGCGCGAGCCCAGCATCGGCACCAGGCTCAACGACACCAGCAGCGCGCAGAACAGCGAGAACATGATGACGTAGGCGAGCTCCTTGAAAAGCACGCCCGAGACGCCCTGAACGAATATCAGTGGCAGGAATATCACCAGGGTGGTGACGGTTCCCGCGATGACCGCCGAGCCCACCTCGCGCGTCCCTTCGACGGCTGCAGCGACCGGTGCCTCGCCGAGCTCCTCCCGGCGACGAAAGATGTTCTCGAGCACCACGACCGAGCTGTCGACCATCATGCCGACGCCGAGCGCGAGGCCGCCGAGGGTCATCAGGTTCAGAGTGAAACCGCTGAAATACATCAGCGCGAAGGTCGCGCCGATGGAAATTGGAATAGCGAGCGAGATGATGAGCGTGCTGCGCAGGTCGCGCAGGAAAAAAAGAAGCACGAGCACGGCAAGTGATCCGCCGTAAAGCACAGAGCGGGCCACGTTGGCAATGGCACGCTCGATGAAGTTTCCCTGGTCGATGACCGGGACGATGCGAATCTGTGGAAACTGTTCGTTGACGGCGTCCACCTCGGCGAGCACCCTGCGGGCGACCTCCACGGTATTCTCGTTGGCCTGTTTTCGAATGGCGACACGCAGGCCGATATCACCGTTGACGCGGATGATTCGAGACTGTTTCTCGTAGGTGTCCTTGACCCGTGCAATCTGACTCAAAGTCACGACACTTTGGTCGCGCCGGCTGATGACGGTGTTGCGAATCTGATCCAGATTGGTGAAATCCGACGGCGCGCGCAGAGTGACCTCATATCGGCCTTCCTCGATTTTTCCGGCGGGCAGGTCGATGTTGGCGTTTCGAATTGCGTTCAAAACATCGTCGAGCGGCAGACCGAGTGCGTTGATCTTTGCGGGATCCAGCTCGACCCGGACCTCGCGGTTGAATCCACCCCAGGGATCCACCTGGGCGACCCCCGGAATTCGGGCGAAGCGGTAGCGGATCTGATCCTCGACGATCTGCGTGAGCTCGACCGGGTCGAGCCTGCTGGATATCCCGAGGAGCACCACCGGGAAGCTGTCCACGTCGAACTTGCTTACCCGCGGTCGGTTGATGCCATCGGGCAGCTCGCTGATCTCGTCCTCGATGGTGGCTTGTATATCGAGCGCGGCCTTGTCGATGTCGGTACCCCAGGCAAAGGTCACCCGCACCCGGCTGTTACCTTCGTAGGACTGGGAGGTCATCTCGACGACGCCCGGCACCGTGCCCACGATCTCTTCGACGATCTGCGTCACCAGCCGCTCCATGACGACGGGGTCCGCGCCCTCGTACTCGGTGCGCACGGTAACCGTGGGCAACTCGATACTCGGCAGCAGGTCTATGCGCAATCGTGTCAGGGCGACGGCGCCGAGCACGATCACCATGAGGGTAACCATGCAGGTGAGAACCGGACGGCGGACGCTTGCGCGGGCCAGGATCAAGGTTGTGTGCTTCGGGGTCGTTGCGAGACCGACACGGCCGAGCCGTCGGTGAGGAGCTGCTGACCGAGGGTCACTACTCGGTCGTCCAGCCCTTCGCCGGTCACCTGCACGCGTGCGCCCTGGCGGATGCCCACCTCGACCTCGCGCCAGACGACCGAGTTCCCTTCACCACTGATGATGAAAACGCCGTCGCGGTCATCGCGGCGCACCAGCGACTGCTCCGGAACGATGACGGCGTTCTCCACCCGGGCCAGCACCACGCTCGCGCGCACGAACATGCCCGGCTTGAGCTGCAGCTCGGGGTTGTCGACATTGACCTCCACCCTTGCCTGGCGGGTGGTCTCGCGAAAGACGGGCGCGATGCGGGCAATGCGGCCTCGAAACTCCGTGCCCGGGAAGGCGTCGGTCTGCAAGCCGACGGTCTGCCCGGTTCTGAGCAGCGCGTAGTCGCGTTCGGTGACGAAGAACACCGCCTTGATCGGATTCATCTCGACGATTCGAAGTAACGGAGCGTTGGCCGCCACGGTTTCGCCTTCATCCACGTACCGCTCCGCAACCACCCGTTCACCGCTGCCGCCCCGCCAGCCGGCAACCACATTCGTGTAGCCGAGACGAATTCGTGCCGTCTCGAGGGCTGCCTTCGCCCGCGCGATCTGGGCGCGGGTAACCTCGACATGGGCCTGCTTGGCGAGCTGGTCTGCTTTTGCCGTATCGAGCTGGGACTCCGAGGCGACGCCGCGTCTGCGCAGCGCTTCCACTCGCTGCATCTCACGCTCTGCAATGCGCAGCAGGCTCTCGGCCTCCACGAGATTGGCTCTGGCCACGGCGAAGTCCGCCTCTGCCTGGGCAACGGACTGCACGTACTCGTCGTCGTCGAGCTTGGCGACCTGCTGTCCGCGAACGACCCTGTCGGCCAGGTCGACGTCGAGTTGCTCGACCCGTCCGCCCACCTTGGGTGCGACTACGAACTCGGCCTGCGGATCGAGCGTACCCGTGAACGTGCGGCGGTTCTCCATGGGGCCGCGCTCGATGGGCGCCACCTCCACCGGCACCGACGCGGAGGCACCGGTGGGGCGGGGCTTCTTGGCCAGATCCTGCAGCCGACCGTTGCCCAGCCAGGCGAGCGCCGCGGCGATGACCAGCACCAGAGCGATGAAAACCCAGCGTCTCATGGCGATGATTCTAGCGGACCGGAATGAACGATACCTGAACCGAATCGGGTGGCGCCGGAAGCACTCGCCGGCCTATGGTGGGGCAGCGACTTCGGGATTATATTTGCTCGCTCGGGCCAGCGTTGAGGAGGCCGACCACGCGAACCCCGCCCTGCGCCCCCTCGTTCGAATGCTTGTTCCACAGCGCCTGCCAAGAAGGCGTGTTCGGCAGGAGTGACAGGTATGGATAAGAAGGAAATCGACCCTCGGGTATTCGACCTCTACGACGATTACTGCCATGGCCTCATCGAGCGGCGCGAGTTCCTCACGCGCGCAGGCGCATTGACCGTCGCCGGCGTATCGGCGCTTGCCATGGCCGAGAGCCTGCTGCCTCGCTACGCGCAGGCTCAGACAATCTCCTTCACCGACGAGCGCATCAAGGCACGCTACGTGCGCTACCCGTCACCCGGTGGAAACTCCGGCGAAATGCGCGGCTACCTGGTTCAACCGACCGGCGACGGCCCGTTCCCGGCGGTGCTGGTCATCCACGAGAATCGTGGTCTCAACCCCTATATCGAGGACGTTGCGCGGCGCGTGGCGGTCGAGGGTTTTCTTGCGCTCGCGCCGGACGGGCTCTCGCCTGTCGGCGGCTATCCGGGAAACGACGACGACGGGCGCTCGATGCAGAAAAGCCTCGATCAGGCGAAGCTGCGCCAGGACATGGTCAACAGCGCCCGGTATCTCAAATCCCACGCGCTTTCCAACGCAAAGCTCGGCGTTACGGGTTTCTGCTGGGGCGGCGCGGTGACAAACCACCTCGCGGTCGTTCTCGGTGCGGATCTGAACGCCGGCGTTCCCTTCTACGGCACGGCACCGGCAACGGCCGACGTAGCGAAGATACGCGCGCCGCTGCTTCTGCAGTTCGCCGAGGACGATGCGCGCGTCAATGCGACCTGGCCGGCTTACGAGGCGGCATTGAAAGCCAACGGTTCGGGCTACGAGGCGTATACCTACGCGGGCGCCAGACACGGTTTCCACAACAACTCGACGCCGCGTTACGATGAGGCGGCAGCAAAGCTCGCGTGGGACCGGACTGTCGCGTTTTTCAAAAAACATCTCGCGTAGCGCAGGCCACGCGCCGGGTTCGGCCCACGCGGAGCTCGCGGGGAGCGGTGCCAACCGGGCGGGCTCGGGCAGACGGCGTCAGGCGCGGAAGTGGGCCAGGGCTTTGCCCGAGCCGATGACCTGGCGCGCGTGCGCGGCAGCCTCGGCGAGCGTCTTGCAATGTCCCAGGTGCCACAGGCACAGGGCCGCGCCGTAGACGAGCGCATCGGAGGTGGCGCCGGTCTTGCCTTCGAGCGCCTCGATGCCGGCGCGGGCGGCCTCGGCCGCGATGGCGTGCGCGTCGACGCTCGAGGCGACGCCGTCGGTTTTCCTGCGGTAGCCGGGCAGGTCCTCGGGAAGCGGGACCGCGCGCAGCTCCTGCTCGATGCCGAGGGTATCGGGCTTGATATCGACCTCCTTCTCCTCGCCCCCGGCGTGGTAGTGCCAGATCTTGCCCGTCTGTCGCAGTGACGGAATGACGCCGCCCTCGGTGCCACGCACCAGAAGCGCCGAGTCGTAGCCCGCGTGGCGCGCGAGCAGCGCATAGATGCGCGGATAGGGCTTGTGCACGAAGCCGGTGACCAGGTGCGTGGCCTTGCGCCCGACGATGGGTCCCGCCATCACCTCGGTGGTGGTGATGGCCGGGCGCTTGACGATCAGCCGGCGAAGCTCGGTGAGCCGGTAGAGCTTTGGTGAGAATCGGCTCTGGTCGACGTAGCCCCAGCCGACGGCGGGATCTTCCAGGCGCGCGGCGACGCGCTCGGTCGTCTCGTCGACGGCGACCCCTGCTGCCTCCAGCACCTGGTGGTGCGTGGCGCCGAACTTCGGGCCGATGCTGCGAACGCCGTGGCAGAAGGTCGGCACTCCGCAGGCAGCGAGCACCGCGGGTAAAAACGGCGCGGCCGGCAGCGTGCGGTTGTAGCCGTCATAGGGATCGGCCATGTCGATCACGTGGTCGACCGCCGCCTCGATACGAATGGTCGATTCGCGGATCGCTTCGAGCATGCCGCGGGTCTCGTCGTCGGACTCGCGTTTCATGCGAAGCGCGATCAGGAATATCCCCGCCTGCACCGGATCCGCCTGCCCGTCGAGGATCAGGCGCATGCCGTGGCGCGTCTCCTCCAGCGAGATGTCCTTGCTGAGCTCAGGTCCCGTGGCGATGCGCTGCAGGTAGGAGCGCATGGCCGTCTCCGGATCGTGCAGGTGCTCCGGTGCCGGCTCGCTCATGGTTCCATGCTCTGCGGCAATTCGACCAGCACGATGCCGTCCTGCACTTTCACCGGGTAGCATCGCAACGGCTCCTCGGCGGGATCCTCCATGGGCTCGCCGGTGCGCAGGCTGAAGCGGCTGCCGTGCAGAGGGCATTTCACCAGCTCGCCGTCGAGCGAGCCGCTCGATAGCGAAGCATCCTCGTGGGTGCAGGTGTCGTCGGTGGCGAAGTAGACGCCGTCGACGTTGGCGACGAGAATGCGCCGCCCGTCCACATCCACGCAGGTCATGCGCCCGGGTGCGAGCGCATCCGCCCTGACGGTCTCGATATACGCGTTCGCCATGGCCGCGATGATAGCCAAGATCGGGTCGAGCGCGCACGCCGCCGCCTGCGCGGAAATTCTTGTATCCTGACGGCATGAAAAGCTTCGCGGAATCCGGCCGGTGAGACGCCGGCGCTGGCTCGCCGGGGGCGTGGTCGCGGCGTGCTCGGCGCTCGCGCAGCTGGCCCCGCGCGCCGTGCGCGCCGCTGCAACGCCGTCGCCGGGGGGCGAGGACACGAGCGGGTTTCTGCCGTTGTTCCCGCTGGGCGTCGTCGCCTTCCCCGGTGAGCTCGTGCTGCTGCATGTCTTCGAGCCGCGCTACAAGCAGCTCATCACCGAGAGTGCGGAGCGCGGCATCGGCTTCGGCATCGTCACCATCGTCCCTGGAGGCGCTTCGAGTGTCGGCACCGAGATGGCGCTCGAGCGCATCCTGCAAACCCACGCCAATGGCAACATGGACGTGGCGACCCGCGGTGTGCGGGTGTTTCGGCTGCATAGCTTTCAGAGGCATGTGGAAGGCAAGCTCTACTCCGGCGGGCAAGTGTCCTACACCGCAAACGACCCGAGCTTCGAGCCCGAGCTGCAGGGCGCGCTCGTGCAGCTTTACAACGGCATGAAATATCGAGCCGGATCCCGTGAGATGATGGCAGCGCCCTATCCCGAGAACCTGTCCTTCGTTATCGGCCACGACGTGGGCCTGAGCCGTGCCGAGGAGCTGCAGCTGCTCACCATGCCCGTCGAGCGCGATCGACAGAAGTACCTCTTCGAGCACCTGATTCAAACTCGGTAGCGGCGACCATGGAAAGCGACGACATGATACTCGCCAGCGGTATCGCTGCCTTCGAGGCCAAAGAGTTTCGCCGCTCGCTGCAGCTGCTTCAGCCGCTGGCGGAGAGCGGCGAGGCGGAAGCTCAGTACCGTCTCGCGGTGCAGTACCAGGCCGGGCTCGGCGTCGTGCAGAACCCGCTGCAGGCTTATCACTGGATGCGCGAGGCGGCCGAGCAGGGCCACGGTCTCGCGCTGCACGGTCTCGGCATCATGTACCTGTACGGGGAGTGCGTGGAGAAGGACGCGCGCGAGGCCGCAATATGGCTGCAGCGCGCCGCCGACCAGGGGCTCGCCGGCTCGATGGCCGCGCTGGCCGGCATGTACGAGCAGGGTCTCGGCGTGAAAAGGGATCCGGCCAAAGCCGAGGCGCTTTACAAGGCGGCGGGCTTCGACAATCCCTCCGGTTGCGACTGACGGCCGTGGGCCGCTGGCCGTTCGATCCCGGCAGCGAGCGCTACGTCAATCTCGCCACCTACCGACGCGACGGCCGGGAGGTGCGCACGCCGGTGTGGCTGGCCGGGGACGGCTCGCGCTTCTACCTCTTCAGCGCGAGCAGGGCGGGCAAGGTCAAGCGCATTCGCGCCAATCCCCGCGCGCGTCTGGCGGCCTGCGATGTCCGTGGAAGTCTGAAGAGCGGCTGGCTGGAGGCACGCGCACGCGTGGTCGAGGATCCGGCGCTCGTCGAGGGCGCCTATGCCGCCCTGCGGTCCAAGTATGGCCTCGTGATGAAGGTCGTGGACGTGCTCTCGAAGCTGAGCGGACGCTATGAGAAGCGCGCCATCATCGAGCTCGAAGTCATCGCTAGCGGTTGAGAGATTGTGATCGGCTTGCCGGGGGGCGACAGGGGCGTTCTTCTCAGCCGCCGAGGCCGGCGACGGCCGCGTCGATTCTTTCCTTGCGCTCGGTCATGAGGCGGATAGCCGTGCGGGCACGGTCGCTTCCGGTCTCCTCCGGTCCGAGCTGCTCGTAGGCCTGAACGACGTCGAGCTCCTCGTTGAGGCTCAAGCTGTCCTTGAAGCGCACGCCGGTGAGCTCGGTGAGCGTGATGGCGGTGGCTTTGTTATCCAGATAAAGCGCCTGCAGCTTCTTGGCGGGCTTGGCGCCTATCCACAACACCGTCGTGAAGCGATCGCCGCTCTCGGGTGCCTTGTCGAGAAAGTCATTCCAGATCGTGATGGCACGATCCAGTCGCTTGGAGATCTGCGCAAAGAGCTTCGTGCATTGCGCACGATCCTTTTTACGCTCCGGCCCCCAGCTTTCGATGGTCTCGACGGCGCGTTCCAGCAGGCTCACCACGTCACTCCTGCTCAGCTCCTGATCCAGCTCTCGTAGTTCGAGGTGTTCTGATTCTCCCCGTCCTCGTAGCCCTTCTCGTAGGCCTCGCTGACGCGCTGCTCCTCGCGCTTGGGGTTTCCCATGAAGCCGCCGATCCAGCCCTGGATGTAATCGCTATCGACGCTGTGCTTCTGCATCTCGGCGACGGTCTTGTAGTAAAGCTGACGGTCCACGCTACTCTCCCAATGGATTATGGAGCTTGCGGTGCAGATCGGGCAGTCTAGAGCGGCTCTTGCGGGCGAGACAATATTACCAAGAGGATAGAAGCGGGGAACCACCGGTCCACATGTCCGCTAACGTGCGCATTCTGCCGAGCGGCCACGAGTTCGTTGTCGAGGCCAATGAGTCGCTGCTCCAGGCGGCGCTTCGCAGCGGCCTCGCCCTCGAGTTCAGCTGCACCACCGGCACCTGCGGCGAGTGCGCCGGCAGGGTCAAGGAGGGCCGGGTTCGCCAGATCCGCTTTCACGACTACGTCATCCGCGAGGCCGACAAGCGCCGAGGCACGGTGCTGCTTTGTTGCTGTTCGGCCGACGAGGACGTCACCATCGAGGCCAGGGAGGCCAGCGGCCCCGGCGACATCCCCGTTCAGAATGTCCGCGCGCGCCTGTACGGCCAGGAGACGTCCGACAAAGGCGTTGCGATCGTTCACCTGCGCGTCATGCGCGGTAAGATGCTGCGCTTTCTCGCCGGTCAGCACGCGCGTCTGAAGCTTCCGGGCGCGCGCCCCATGGACGTCTCCATCGCGAGCTGCCCCTGCGACGGCGTCAACCTGGAGTTCCACTTCGATGCGCACGACGGTGGCGATCTGAGCGCGCGGGCGCTGGCCGGATTCACGAAGACCGACCGATTCGACATCGAAGGCCCGCGCGGCGACTTCACGCTGGACGAGGCTTCCGATCGACCCCTGGTGTTCATCGCCAGCGACACCGCCATCGCACCCGTGAAAAGCATCATCGAGCACGCCATCAATCTGGAGCTCGCACAACCCATTCAGCTTCGCTGGCACACCATGCGGCCGGACGGTCACTACCTGCACAATTATTTCCGCTCGCTGACCGACGCGCTGGACGAGTTCAGCTACGTTCCGATCGCGGGCGGGGTGAGCGCCGAGTCGTTTGCAGATATGAGCGACGCGAGCGCAATGGATGTCTATGCCGCCGGACGAGACGCGTTCGTGAGCGCCGCACGGGACTTGCTGCTCGCGCGCGGGCTGCCCCGGGAGCGGCTCTTCGTCGACGCGCTCAATTGCCGTCGTCCTTCGGCACTGAAAGAAGATTGAGAACGCTTTTTCCAATCTTCTCCGCCACCTCGGGACCCTCGACTGCAACGATTTGATCGAGCACCCAGCGATTGGTCTGATCGTCGCCGAGCACCTCGAGCACTTTGGATCCCAGGTAGCGCAGGGAGTCGAAGCCAGGCTTGGTGTCTTCGAACGAGAGCGTGGCGTAGCCGGCGAGTCGTTCGTTCAGCAGAGCGATGAAAGCGTCGCGGTAGTTCCGCGGTCCGTCGAGATCGCTGAGATTGTCCTGCATGTGATCGGCCAGGCGCTGGCCAAGCGCATTGATGAAGATCTCGCGGTCCTCATCCTCGAGAAAATCGTAGGCGAGCCGGTCCGCCACGTGAATCTCGAATGCGACAAGCTCGCTGATGACTCCGACCCGCTCGATGTCCGAATCGTATCGGAAGCCTTCACGGTTGAGCTCCTGCGCCCTGTCGAGCGCGACCCGCCAGCCGATGAATGCCAGCGCTCCGGCGTTGTCCTGCAGCGACTTCGGCGTCGGGCGGTTTCGCCCGGACCGATGCCATTTGTCTTTGATACGAATGGCCACTGGGCTAAGTGATATGCTTGTTTCTGGTTCAGAAGATTATAACGAATGCCGGCCTTGCGACGACGCACATGAAGCTCAGAGAAGTAAAGCCCCTCAGCTTCATCTACGAGCTCGAGAACGCGCTGCCCGCCAGCGTCTGCGCCGACATGGTGCGGCGATTCGAAGCGGCGGTGGAGGAGCAGTACGAAGGCCACATCGGGCAGACGATCAGCAAGGATAGATCGGTCAAACGTTCCACAGATCTGGTGGTGAGCGGCAAGGATCACTGGAAGGACGTCGACCGGCGGCTGTTCGATTCACTGGCCAGGGCGCTCGCGGAGCTTCGCGGGATTTACCCTTTCTTCGGCGGCTCGTTCAAAGACATGGGTTACGCCATCCAGCGCACCATGCCGGGCGAGTACTACCACTGGCACATCGACGGCGGCAGTCATTCATTCAGTCACCGTCAGCTGGTGGCGATCTGGTACCTGAACGACGTGCAAGGCCCCGGCGGCGAGACGGAGTTCCGCTATCAGCAGGTCGCGATCGCGCCGCGCACGGGAAAGCTCATCCTGTTCCCGCCGTTCTGGACCCATGAGCATCGCGGCGTGACGCTGGAGAAAGGAGTCAAGTACCTGGCAACCACGTGGGTGGTGTTCGCCTGACCTGGCTAGTCGATGTGCTTGTAAGGGATGAATATCCCGCAGCCGAGCTTTCCAGCAGGGCCGATGCCACGGCGCAGAAGCGACATCGCGCTGTCCGGCTCCAGATTGCCGACGACGATGCTGCGCGTGTGCACAAGCGCCTGCGGCGTGACGATTCGATGCGCGCGCCCGCAGATGAGCGTCGCGCCGCTCACGCCGTACCCGGCGAGCGTCTCGGTCAGACGTGGCACCAGCTGCGACTCCTGCTCTTCGTGCTCGCACACCACGTGGCGCGCAAGCAGCGTGTCGGCCGGCGTCAGGGCGACGACCTTACCGGTGCCCGGCGTAAGGCGATAGCCGCCGATATCCATGTTCCGTCCCGCCAGCACCAGCGCATCCTCGGCGCGGTGCGCCGGCAGCCGCAAGCGCAGCTTCGTGCGCCGTGAAAGATGCAGCTCGTCGCCGGGAGATGCCTCCGGGCGCATCCAGCCGCTGCCGGTGGCGGCGGTGTAAACCTGATGGAGGCGTGCCGCGGCCTCGCTCTCGAACCACGGCAACGCTTCGCTGATGGCGGTGAAGAGCGCGTAGGCATGATCGATCGGAAGCCTTCCCCCCGGGAGTCGAAACACGACGTCGACGATGGTTTCGTCGCCGTTATCAGCCATCGCGCTCGTCGCGGGCAACACCCGTGAACGCCGCCTCCAGAACGTCTTCCCAGTTCTCGGGCGTGTCGAGGTAGGGCGGTTTGATGTCCATGTGCAGAAACCGCTCGTGGCGAGCGCGTTTGCGCACGGCGGCGACGAGCTCGGAGAAGCTCTCGATGTCGTGCTCCTCGATCAGAATTTCGCTCAGGTAGCGCATTGACTCGCCGCGAGAGGCTCGGCGCCCTTGTCGGCTACGCGCTCGCGGTAACGGGCGCGCCAGAGCAGCCGTTCCCGGCCGTTGATTGGGTCGTCGCGGAACGCCTCGCGCTCGTGCAGCACGTTGTTGCAGATGATCCCCTCGCCGGCCGCGAGACCGACGCGAAACGCATGCGCCACCGGCGGCGTCAGCAGCCGATCGAGCAACGCCACCGCTTTGCGGGTGGCGGTGTCTTGCTTCCAGCGAATGGAGCGGGTGCGGGCGGTGTAGCGCATGTGCAGCGCATCGTCGCACACGGAGAACACCGGTCCTGTCACGGCCGGTCGACGCAACTCCGGTGACAGGGTGTTCTCCGGGATGGTCATGACGTCGGGCTGCATGAGCGTCTCGATGCACGCCGGGTCGATGTCGCGCAGGGCGATATAGAGCATCTCCGGATCCAGCAGCCAGTTCGCGCCGCCCGAGGCAGCGGGGCTGACGCAGTGCATGATGACGCCGCGCACCGCCGTCGCCTGGGTGTTGTAGTACCCGTCCGTATGCCAGCGCATGGCCCGGTCGGTGTAGGGAATGTACTCGCCGCGGCCGTTGCCGTCCTCGCGCCGAAGCGCGGCGATGCCCCCCTGCGGCGCCCACGGGTGAAGGTCGAGGCTGCGCAGGCCGAGAGCCCCGGCGAAGGCGCGCAGATCGTCCATGGCGGGCGGGGCTCGGGGATCGGTGCGGTAGAGGGCGAAGTTTGCGCGTCGGCAGGCGCCGGCGATGGCGCTGCGCTCGGCTTCGCTCGGCCGGCCGAGACGTGCGACGGACACCCAGAGCGCCTCGACGCTGGCGGGGAAGCGGCCGAGCTTGCGGGCCCGCCAGCGGCGGTAGGCGGGCTCGTCGTCGAGGCTGAACGGGCCCGCGCTCGGCGGGGTCTGCAGGTCTCGCGCAGGGCTCTCGGGCACGGCTCCGGGTTCTCCCTGTCAGGTTCCGTCAAGGGCTAGAATACTTCAGGATTTACAACATGTTAGCGACGATCTCGATATATGCCCTTTGGCATATGCCGGGCGCCCCTGCGGCACCTCCAAGGGATGGTATCGAGCCCCGGGCCGGCTCACTAGAATGCGCCGAATAGCCTGGCCGGGCGAGCGCCCGCGGCATGTCGGCGCGGGCGGCGTGCGCTGCGTCGGCCAGGTCCCAAGCAAAGAGGGTTGCCATGAAAAAGTACCCCACCCCCATGCTGGATCAGCTCGAGCAGGGTCCCTGGCCGAGCTTCATCTCCGGGATCAAGCGCCTGCGCGACGAGCACCCCGACGAGCGCGTCGCGGGCGTGGCCAACTCGCTGCTCGGCCAGCTCGAGCATTCCTACGAGACCCGCAAGGGCTACTGGAAGGGCGGAACCGTCAGCGTCTACGGCTACGGCGGCGGCATTATCCCGCGGTTCTCGGAGGTCGGCGCAGACTACCCGGAGTCGAAAGAGTTTCACACTCTGCGCGTGCAGCCGCCCGCCGGCAACTACTACAGCACCGACATATTGCGAAACCTAGCCGAAAGCTGGGAGAAGTGGGGTTCGGGACTCGTCACTTTTCACGGCCAGACCGGCAACATCATGTTCATCGGCGCGAGCACCGAGAACACCCAGCATTTTTTCGACGAGATCAACGACTATGGTTTCGATCTCGGAGGCGCCGGGCCCTGCGTTCGCACGGCGCAATCCTGCGTGGGCGCGGCGCGTTGCGAGCAGTCCTGCGCCAACGAGCACAAGATTCACCGCACGCTTGTCAATAACTTCACCGACGACATCCATCGTCCCGCGCTGCCTTACAAGTTCAAGTTCAAGATATCGGGCTGTCCCAACGATTGCATGAACTCGATCGAACGCGCTGACTTCGCCGTCATCGGCACCTGGCGCGACGACATGAAGGTGGATCAGGACCAGGTAAAGGCGTACATCGAGCGCAAGGGCCGCAAATACGTGATCGACAACGTCGTCACCCGCTGCCCGACCAACGCGCTGTCGTTGAACGACGACGACACCCTCGAGGTGGACAACAAGAGCTGCGTGCGCTGCATGCACTGCCTCAACGTGATGCCGGCATGTCTGTCGCCGGGAGACGAAAAGGGAGTGAGCATACTCATCGGCGGCAAACGCACGCTGAAGATTGGCGATCTGTTCGGCACCGTGGTGGTGCCGTTCATGCGGCTCGAGACCGAGGAAGACTACGAGCGACTCGTCGAGATCGCCGAGGAGACCATCGACTTCTTCGCGGAGAACGCCCTCGAGCACGAGCGGGTCGGCGAGATGATCGAGCGAATCGGATTGGTGAATTTCCTCGAGGGCATCGGTCTCGAGGTCGACCCCAATATGATCGCGTACCCTCGCGAGAGCTCCTACGTGCGCACCGATGGATGGGATGAAGAAGTCGAGAAGTGGTTCGCGAGACGCTCCCAGGCTTCGGACGCCGCGGACTGATTGTTCCGGGTGCGCCGTGCCGGATTGCCCCGAATCTGCTCATCGACTCGAGCATCGCGACGGCGATCTAGCGTGGCGTCCCCTTTCATAGATTACTACGGCCGATAAACAGGACTGAAGCATGGCGAAAGAACGCAGAATGCCCATCGAGAGCGGATGCCCGGACGGGTTTCAGTACATGCACCCGACCATGCTCAGGAACTTCGGGCAGTGGAAATATCATACCCACCCGAGAGTGGGCGTGCTCTGCCACGTGGCCGAGAGCGGCGACGAGATCTGGACCGTGCGCGCCGGCACACAGCGTATCCTCGACGTGTTTACGCTGCGAACACTCTGCGACATCGGCGACAAGTACGCCGACGGCCACGTGCGCTTCACTATCCGCAGCAACATCGAATTCATGGTCGATGACGAGAGCAAGGTCGATCCTCTCATCGAGGCCCTCGAGGCCGCCGGATTCGTCGTCGGCGGCACGCAGAACTCCGTGGCGTTCATCTCCCACACGCAGGGGTGGCTGCATTGCGACATTCCGGGCACCGATGCGTCCGGTGTCGTCAAGGCAATGATGGATGAGCTCGTTCACGAGTTCAAAAACGCCGAGATGCCGAATCGCGTGCATATCACGACCTCGTGTTGCCAGATCAACTGCGGCGGTCAGGGCGATATCGCCATCAACATCCAGCACACCAAGCCGCCGAAGATTAATCACAGCCTGGTTGCAAACGTGTGCGAACGCCCGGCGGTGGTGGCACGCTGTCCGGTGGCTGCCATTCGTCCCGCCATGGTGGACGGCAAGCCGACACTCGAAGTCGACGAGAAGAAATGTATCTGTTGTGGCGCCTGCTACCCGCCGTGTCCGCCCATGCAGATCAACGATCCGGAGCATTCCAAGCTCGCCATATGGGTTGGTGGCAACCACTCCAACGCGCGAAGCAAGCCCTCCTTTCAGAAGCTCGTGGCCGCGGGTATTCCCAACAATCCGCCGCGTTGGCCGGAAGCGACGCGCATCGTCAAGAAGATTCTCAGCGCCTACAAGGAAGACGCCAGGGACTGGGAGCGCATAAACGACTGGATCGACCGCATCGGCTGGCCGCGCTTTTTCGAGCTGACCGAGCTTCCGTTCACCAAGTTCCACATCGACAACTGGCGCGGCTCGCGCAAAAGCCTCAATGCGTCCAGCTATATGCGGTTCTGACCATGAAGCTCTCGGTCGTATGTAACGAAGGGCCGTATCAGCATCAGGCAGCCGATACAGCCTACCATTTCACCCGCGCGGCGCTTGCCAAAGGCCACGAGATCTTTCGCGTGTTCTTTTATCACGATGGTGTCTACAACGGCTCGCGTCTGACAACGCCGCCCCAGGACGATCGCAATATTGTCGAGCGCTGGAGCGCGCTTGCCGAAGAGCACGGCCTCGACCTCGTCGTTTGCGTGGCTGCCGCCCAGCGCCGCGGCATCGTCGACGAGGGCGAGCAGAAGCGTCACGGCAAGGACGCAAACAACATCGCCCCCGGCTTTCGCATCTCGGGCCTCGGGCAGCTCATCGAGGCGGGCATCGAATCCGATCGGCTGGTGGTATTCGGAGACTGACGAAGGACAATGGAAGACATCCCTGAAGAATACGAAGGCGGCGTGGTCAAGAAGTTCATGTACGTCAACCGCCGCGCTCCCCACGGCACCATTTATGCTCAGGAGTCTCTGGAGGTGGTGCTGATCGGGGCGGCATTCGATCAGGACGTGAGCCTCGTGTTCATCGATGATGGTGTTTACCAGATTCTCAAGGATCAGGACACCGGTGGCATTGGGACCAAGAACTTTTCCAAGACTTACAGAGCGCTGGAGATGTACGACGTCGAGAAGCTCTACGTCGAGAGGGAGTCCATGCAGGCACGCGGAGTGACCGAGAACGATTTCAACGTGCCGGTCGAGGTTAAGACCGCCGAAGAGATCGGCAGGTTGATGGATGAGCAGGACATCGTGTTGACCTTCTAGAGAATTATCGATGGGTATTCTTCATACAATCAACAAGTCTCCCTTTGAGAAGAACTCACTCGATACGTGTCTTCGTATCGCAACCGAAGGCAGTTCGGTACTTTTCATCGAGGACGGCGTCTATGGCGCCATGGACGGAACGTCTTTGAACGGAAAAGTCAGTGATGCCAGCAACAGATTGAGGTTTTATGTGCTTGGCCCCGATCTCGAGGCGCGGGGATTGAGCGGAAAAAAAGTCATGGATTGCATCGAGATCGTCGACTACGACGGCTTCGTCGACCTGGTGGTCGGTCACGATGCCACACACGCGTGCCTTTGAAAGAGAGCAAATTTCAGGAGCAGGAAATGTCTATCAAGATTAACGGCAAAGAGCTGGAAACCGACGAGGAAGGCTATATCCAGATCCTCGCTGACTGGAGCCCCGAGGTCGCCGAGGTCATGGCGAAAGAGGACGAATGCGAGCTCACGGAGAATCATTGGGAAGTCATCAACTTCCTGCGCGATTACTACGACGAGTATCAGGTCGCCCCGGCAGTGCGCGTCCTCACCAAGGCCATCGGCAAGAAGCTTGGCAAGGAGAAGGGGAACACGAAGTATCTCTACGAGCTTTTCCCTTACGGCCCTGCCAAGCAGGCGTGCCGCTACGCGGGTCTGCCCAAGCCGACCGGCTGCGTCTGAGCCGCGACACGGACTCAGCCGATCGTGCGTGATTGTGGATGTCGACGTTAACCGTCATCTATGCGCTGTTGCTCTATGCGGCCACTCTCATCCTGATTGTCGGTCTCGGCTACCGGATAAACCGTTACGCGCGCACCCCTTCGCCGCTGAAAATCCCCACCACCCCGGCGCCGACCACGGCGCCGGGAGTGGTCTTGCGCATGCTCGGTGAGATCACGCTTTTCACCAGCCTGTTCAAAGCCAGCAAGCCCACATGGATTTTCGGATGGCTGTTTCACTTCGGCCTGCTGCTCGTGCTGCTCGGGCACCTGCGCTATTTCATCGAGCCCGTGTGGGGCTGGGTCGCCGTCGCGCAGCAGCTCGGCGTTTACGCGGGCTCCGGGATGCTCGTCGGGCTCGCCGGCCTGTGGCTTCGGCGCATTGTCGTCGATCGGGTCCGCTACATCTCGTCACCGTCGGATCACCTGATGCTGGCACTGCTGATTGCAATCGCCGCGACCGGCCTCGGCATGCGCACGGTGAGCCATACGGATATCGTCGCGCTCAAGGGCTTCGTGCTCGGGCTGCTCGCCTTCGACTGGCAGCCGTTGCCCGCCGACGGACTTCTGCTCACTCACCTCGCTCTGGTGGCGCTGCTGATGATGGTGTTTCCGGTGAGCAAGCTGCTGCACGCGCCGGCGGTATTTTTCAGCCCTACGCGAGTGCAGGTGGACGATCCACGCGAGAAGCGCCACCTCGCTCCCTGGGCCGCCGAGCTCGAGCGCGGCGGTCAAAGATGAGCGTGTGTCATTCAGCGCACGGTTGCCCTTAGTCATGGCCAAGCCCGAGTTCCAGACTCCCGAGCTCAAACCCTTCCTGGAGATCCCGGTGGTGGTCGAGGGCGCCATGGCCCACAGCCAGCCCTACGTAGCGGCGACGGAGCACCAGCAGGCGCTTGGTTTTCCCGGTGAGCTCGTCGAGAACTGGCAGCAGGTTGCCATCGACAAGATGGGAGAGCTCGCCGGCAAGTACCGCTCGCTGCAGGTGTTTCTCGACGCATGTGTCAAGTGCGGCGCCTGCACCGACAAATGTCACTACTTCCTCGGCACCGGTGATGCGAAAAACATGCCGGTGGCTCGCCAGGATCTGTTCCGCAACGTCTACCGCCGCTACCACACGTTCGCGGGTAAATATTTCCCCTGGCTGGTGGGCGCCAGGGACCTCACACGCGACGTCCTCGACGACTGGTACCGCTACTTCCACCAGTGCTCCGAGTGCCGACGCTGCTCGGTCTACTGTCCCTACGGTATCGACACCGCCGAGATCACCATGGCGGCGCGCGAGGTCATGGCGAGCGTCGGGCTCGGCCAGAAATACTCCAATGAGATCATCGGCAAGGTATTGAAGATCGGTAACAACCTGGGGCTGCCGCAACCGGCGCTCGCCGATACCCTCGAAGGGCTCGAAGAGGACGTCGAGGAGGAAACCGGTGTGCAGGTCCGATACCCCCTCGACGAGGCCGGCGCCGAGGTGCTGCTGGTGACGCCATCGGCGGATTTCTTCGCCGAGCCGCAGGTTGACGGGCTCATCGGCTACGGCAAGGTCTTCCACCAGGCGGGCATCAGCTGGACTCTGTCGAGCCACGCCTCGGAAGCCGCCAACTTCGGTCTGTTTGTCGGCAGCTACGAGAACATGCGCAAGGTGGCGCTGCGCATCCGCGAGGCGGCTCTCGATCTCGGCGTCAAACGCATCGTCTTCGGCGAGTGCGGCCACGCCTGGCGGGTCGCCTACAGTTTCCTGAACACTCTCGCCGGGCCGTTCGACTTTCTCGATCCGAGCTATCCGGTACCGCAGCACATCGTCGAGGTCACCCACGATTTGATCAAGCGCGGTGCGCTCACGCTCGATCGGAGCGCCAACGACGAACGGCGCGTGACGTTCCACGATTCGTGCAACATCGCCCGTGCCTCGCGCATGGGCAACGTGCCCGGCGGCCAGTTCATTCTGCCGCGCGAGGTGCTCTCGGCGGTATGCAATCACGTCTACGACATGCGCGCCGACACTATCGGCGAGGCCACCTTCTGCTGCGGCGGCGGGGGCGGACTGCTCTCCGACGATCTCGTCGAGCTGCGGGTGAAGGGCGCTCTGCCGCGCATGCAGGCGCTCAAGGAAGTCGTCGAGCGTCACGAAGTCACACACCTGGTCGCCATCTGCGCCATCTGCAAGAGCCAGTTCGCCAAGGTGTTGCCGTACTACGGGTTCGAAATGGACCAGATACTCAGCCTGCACCAGCTCGTCGGCGATGCCCTCGTGCTGGGTGCCAAGCAATAACGACGAGGAGATAACCGGTGGCCAGTCCCTGGAGCAAAACCTACCACGCGCCAAATCACACGCTGCGAAAGTTCCACGATGGCGACAGCGCGTGGTCGAACTTCGAGGACATGATTTTCGATGCCGATCACTCGCACCGTTGCCCGGTCTACGTGCACCGAACACCCCCTTGCCAGGGCAGCTGCCCCGCCGGTGAGGACATCCGTGGGTGGCTGCAGATCGTGCGCGGTCTGGAGAAGCCCGCGGAAGGTCTCGAGTGGCAGGAATATGCCTTCGAGCGCGTGACCCACGCCAACCCGTTCCCTTCGCAGATGGGCCGCGTGTGCCCCGCTCCCTGCCAGGACGGCTGCAATCGCAACGAGGTGGAAGACTACGTCGGCATCAACGCCGTGGAGCAGTACATCGGCGATTACGCCATGGCAAAAGGCTTCGCGTTCGAGAAACCGCAGACCGAGACCGGCAAGCGCGTCGCCGTCGTCGGTGGCGGTCCGGCCGGCCTCTCTGCGGTTTACCAGCTGCGGCGCATGGGTCATGCGTGCACCGTCTACGACGAGCACGAGGAGCTCGGCGGCATGCTGCGCTATGGCATCCCCGGCTACCGGACGCCGCGCGAGTTTCTCGATCACGAGATCCAGCGCATCCTCGACATGGGCAATGTGGATGTGAAACTCGGCACGCGTATCGGCCGGGACCTGGGTGTCGAGGAGCTGGAGAAGACTCACGACGCGATTCTCTGGACCATCGGCTGCCAGAACGGCCGTCCGCTGCCGGTGCCCGGCGGTGATGCGCCGAATTGCGTGAGCGGCGTGCAGCTGCTTCGCGCATTCAATACGGGCCGGCTGCAGGTCACCGCCGACAAGGTCGTCTGCGTCGGCGGCGGCGACACCTCCATCGACGTCGTCTCCGTCGCAAGGCGCCTCGGTAAGATTCAGCAAATCCATCCCCAGGAGCGCCCCGAGCAGGTGGTGCGCGGCTTCGTCGCCCACGACGCGGCGCTCGCCGCGGCGCGCACCGGCGCCGAGGTCACGCTGACCTCGTTGTTCCCGCGCGACAACATGACGGCCGCCGATCACGAGGTGCAGGATGCGCTCGCCGAAGGTGTCACCATCCGTGACGGCGTCATGCCCATCGAGGTGCTGCTCGACGACAACGGCCGCGCGCGGGCGCTCAGGCTCGTCGAGTGTGACATGGTCGACGACAAGCCGGTCCCGCAAGAAGGCACGGAGTTCGAGGTCGAGGCCGATCTCATCGTCTCCGCCATAGGTCAGAGCGGCGATCTCACCGGCCTCGAAGCCTTCGATAACGGGAGAGGTCTGATCAACGCAGACTCACACTATCGTGTTCCCGAACGTGAAGGGCACTTCGTTGCAGGTGACATCATCCGCCCGCATCTTCTTGTGACGGCCATCGGTCAGGCGTCGATCGCAGCGGACTGTATCGATCGCTATCTCTCTGACAACGACCAGATGCGCCGCCCCAAGGTCGACGTGCATCACTTCAATCTCCTGGAAAAGCTTCGCGAGGTGCACCTGGGCCCCGAGGACTACGATTACAGCCAGGGGCGTGGCACCGATGTCGCCAACTTCGCCGTGCACAACTTCGAGGATCGCTCCAGTCACGAGATCATCGCCGCAGAAGACGTCTTCCTTGCGCACTTTGCCGAGACGCCGCGCGCGCATCGTGGTGAGCGCGTCCCGAAAGGCGACGAGGTCCTCGGGGATTTCAAGGAACGCATCATTGGCCTCACCGAGGAGGAGGCCATCAAGGAGGCCGAGCGTTGCATGAGCTGCGGCATGTGCATCGAGTGCGACAACTGTGTGATCTTCTGTCCGCAGGATGCGGTGTTCCGAGTGAAGAAGGATCAGCGCACCACCGGCCGTTACGTGGACACCGATTACACGAAGTGCATCGGCTGTCACATCTGTTCCGATGTCTGTCCGAGCGGCTATATCGACATGGGCATGGGTGAGTGATCGAAAGACGTTCAAACGCCGGTGCATTCCTCGCGCTGTTTCTGATTTGCACGGGCGTCCTGGCGGACGAGGGCAGCACGCTGCTCCCGGCGATACCGTCGGCCGCGAAGGGCGAAGCCTGCGTCGAGCCCACTGACATCATACGCCGGCAGCACATGCAGTTCCTGATGCACCAGCGTGACGAGACCGTGCACGGCGGCATCCGCGGCGCCAAGCACAGCCTCGTCGGCTGCATCGACTGCCATGCCCAGACCGACGACCGCGGCGCGGCCATCCCGGTCAACGCCGAGGGCCAGTTCTGCGAGAGCTGCCACCGCTTTGCCGGCGTCCGCATGGACTGTTTCGAGTGTCACGCGGCCGTGCCGGCGCGCGGCGAGGCGCGCAGCAGCGCGCTGCCGGCATGGATGCTGTCTGCCCGGTTGGCGCGGGCCGCCGTGCGATCCCCGGAAATCGAACCATGAGCGCAGCGGATTCGTCACCGGCCGACAGAAGCCGCCGGCGCTTCCTGGCAAGAGCCGGCGCCGCCGTCGCGGCCGGTGTCGCCGCCGGCGTGCAGATCGTCGAGTTTCCGAGAGCGCGGGCGGCGACGGGCGAGCCGGTCAGCGGTGCTCAGCGCTGGGGCATGCTCATCGACGCGAGCAAGTGTGCAGACGGCTGCACCGCGTGCGTGCAGGCATGTAACGACGAGCACGGTCTCACCGGTCACGGGCGGCCCGAGACCGACGCCCAGTGGATTCGCAAGGTTCGCCTTCGCGATCGCGCCAGTGGGCGCGAGACCTCGTTGCCGCTCATGTGCCAGCACTGTGAGAACCCGCCCTGTGTCGACGTGTGCCCGACCGGCGCCTCGTTTCGGCGCGCGGACGGTATCGTGCTGGTGGACAAGCACAGCTGCATCGGCTGCCGTTACTGCATGCTGGCCTGTCCCTTCAAGGCGCGTTCATTCATTCACGAGAATCTGAGCGACCAGAAGCCGTGGTCACCGCGCGGCAAGGGCACCGTCGAGAGCTGCAACCTGTGCGTGCACCGCGTCGACGAAGGCAACGGTCGCACGACCGCCTGTGCCGAAGCCTGTGCGCGCGAAGGCCATGGTGCCATCGTGTTCGGTGACCTCAACAATCCGACCAGCAGCATCGCCAAGGCGATGGCTGAAGGGCAAAGTCAGGAGCTGCGCGCCGATCTCGGCCTCGACGCCGGCGTGCGCTACCAGAACCTCTGAACGGGGACGCGATGGCATTGGCAGGCAACATCACCGGCAGCAGCGACTTCACGGTCATCGAGGGAAGGAGCGCGGGTTTCTACGCGCTGGTCGCCGCCCTCGCTGCGCTCGCCGTGATCGGTCTTTGGGCCGCGCACATCATGGAGAGCGAGGGCCATCACGTCACCGGTATGACCAACCAGATCGTGTGGGGTATGCCGCACGTCTTCGCCGTTTTACTCATCGTCACGGCGTCCGGTGTGCTCAACGCCGCATCGCTGTCATCGGTCATGGGTCAGAAGATCTACGCCCCTTACGCGCGGCTATCCGCTCTGCTGGCCATCGCCCTGCTGGTCGGCGGGCTCGTGGTGATCACGCTCGATCTAGGCCGTCCGGATCGCCTCGTGATCGCGCTCACGCACTTCAACATGAAGTCGGTATTCGCCTGGAACGTGTTTTTTTACACGGGCTTCCTCGCTCTCGCCGCGCTCTATCTGTGGACGCTGATGGAGCGGCGCATGAACCGGTTGACGAAGCCGGTGGGTGTCGTGCTGCTCGTCTGGCGTCTCACGCTGACCACCTTTACCGGCCTCATCTTCGGCGTGCTCGTCGCACGCGAAGCCTACGACGTCGCCATGATGGCACCCATGTTCATCGCCATGTCGCTATCCTTCGGCACCGCCGCGTACATCCTGCTGCTGCTGGCGACCTGTCACTGCAGTGGAAGGACTCTCGACGACGCCGTCGTGCTCGGGCTCAAACGCCTGCTGGCGATTTTCGTGATCGTCGTGCTCTACTTCGTGGCGCTCTTCCATGGCGTCAAGCTCTATGCGGCCGGTTATCAGGGCGTCGAGCGCTTCCTGCTCGTCGACGGCGGCATGTTTCCACGGCTTTTCTGGCTCGGGCAGATCGTCGCCGGCTCGCTGGTGCCGCTCGCGCTCATCGGCTTGCGGGCGACGGGCCGGTCGCGGGCGGCAATCGCACTCGCCGCGGCGCTGGTCCTCGTGGGCGGGTTCATTCAGATGTACGTGATCATCATCGGTGGCCAGGCATACCCGCTACAGATCTTTCCCGGTAAGGAAATCATCGAGAGCAGCTTCTTCGACGGCGTCGTGCACGGCTACCGCGCGAGCCTGCCCGAGATACTGCTGGGGCTCGGTGGCGTCGCGCTGTCGATGCTCATCGTCGTGCTCGCCATGAAGGTGCTGCAGTTTCTGCCACAGGCTCGAGTAACAGACTGAGGCAGTAGACGGCCATGGCTCACCTCTACATCTCCGCTGCGCACAAGTCCTCCGGCAAGACCGTGGTCGCCACGGGTCTGTGCGCGGCGCTGCGCGCGCGCGGGCTCGGCGTGCAGCCCTTCAAGAAGGGGCCCGATTACATCGATCCCATGTGGCTCGGCCGCGCCGCCGGCCGCGCATGCCGGAATCTGGACTTCTTCACCATGGCATGCGAGGAGGTCGTTGCCGCGTGCAACCGCTACGGGGGCGCGGCGGACATCAGCATCATCGAAGGCACCAAGGGGCTGCACGACGGCGTCGCGGTGGACGGCAGCGACAGCAATGCGGCACTCGCCAGGCTGCTCGCGTCACCGGTGATTCTGGTCGTCGATGCGCGCGGACTGACCCGCGGTGTCGCGCCGCTCGTCGACGCTCAGGCGCGCTTCGACCCGCACGTGCATACAGCCGGTGTGATCCTCAACCGCGTGGGTGGCGCGCGACACGAGGGCAAGCTGCGCGCTGCCATCGAGCACTACACGGACATTCCCGTGCTCGGCGCGATCTCGGACAACAAGTCGCTCGACATCCCCGAGGGTCATCTGGGGCTGCTGCCGGCCAACGATCATCCCCGTGCCGCGCGGGTCATCGACGCCATTGCCGGGGCCATTCGCACCCAGGTCGATCTGGAAGCCGTGGTTCGCATCGCCGGTGAGGCGCGCTGGCCGGCCCCGCAGGTTCCCCGGGAAGATCCGAACCGGATCGAGAGCACGGTGCGCATCGGCGTCGCGCGTGATGCCGCCTTCGGCTTCTACTACCCGGAGGATCTGGAGGGTCTCCGGGCCGCCGGCGCCGAGCTCGCGTTCTTCGACACCATGAACGACGCATCGCCCCCCGAGGTGGATGCGCTTTTCATCGGCGGTGGCTTCCCGGAGCGGCATATGGAAAGGCTCGCCGCCAATGGGCCCATGCGGCGCGCCGTCAGGGAGCGCATCGAGGCGGGCATGCCCGTGTACGCTGAATGCGGCGGTCTCATGTATCTCAGCCGCTCGCTCAGCTGGCAGGGCCGGCGCGCTGACATGGTCGGCGTCGTCGAAGGCGACGCCGTCATGCACGAGAAGCCCCGCGGCCGCGGCTACGTGAAGCTGCGCGAGACCGGTGCGAGCCCCTGGCCCGTGATGGACGGCGACAACAAGGCACGCATCCTGAACGCCCACGAGTTCCATTACTCGGACCTGGAGAACTGCGCCCCGAACTTCGATTTTGCCTACGAGGTGGTGCGTGGCCGCGGCATCGACGGCAGGCACGACGGCGTGGTGGTGCGCAACACCCTCGCCAGCTTCAGCCATCTGCGCGATGTCGCCAGCCACTCCTGGACCCGCCGCTTCGTCGCCTTCGTCAGGGCGCGACGCCATTAGATCGAAGAATCACTCTTGATTTCAGTTAGTTACGCCATCTGACGGGAGGCCCGCCAAGCACCGGCCGGGGATGCCGGCACACCGTCTCTGGTATGCTGTTGTCGTAGGAGCGGTCATGTTCACAGTCACCAAAGCCGCGGCCAGCCAGATTCGGCACTCGGCCCACAGCAGCGACAGCGAGGAGCTCGCGCTTCGCGTGGCCGCCACGCGAAAATCCGACGGTGCCATCGAGTATCAGATGGGCTTCGACGAGGTCGGGGTCGAGGACGTGCTGCTCAACAGCCGCGGCGTGGACGTGGTCTTCGCGAACGCCCAGAAGGAGCTGCTGACCGGCACGGTGCTCGATTACGTGGAGATCGAGCCCGGCGAGTTTCGGTTCATATTCCTGAACCCCAACGACCCCCACTACCGCCCCCCGGACGAGGATTGAGTGATGGCGAAAGATCGCGACGACGCATCCATCGGGCCACTGCGATCGTTGCTCAAGCGTCTGGTCGATCCGTCACAGGACTGGGCCCGGCGCGGCGAGGAACGCAGGCCGAGTGCGCTGATGGTCTATACGGGGGCGCTGCTGGGAGTCCTGGTTCTGGTGGCCGTGCTGAGCACGCGCCTGGCGCACCATGCCGACGGCGCGAACGAGCTGTTGGTGGCCATCTGGATTTGCCTCGCCGTCGCCGGCGCTGTCATCGTGCTTCTCGCCTATCAGGTTCGGCGCCACTTCTTCGAGCCGCTGGCGCATCTCTACAACTGGGCGCTCGGCATGTGCGATGGCAATCTGTCATCGCGTATTCCGCCCGAGCAACCCGGGCGCTTTGCCAAGCTCACCTTTCATATCAACCGTCTGAGCGAGGCGCTCGAGAAGCTCGCAAACGAGATGGATGAAACGGTATGGCAACAGACCAGGCGCCTGCACCAGAGAAACAAGTCGCTGGAAATTCTCTTCGAGGTCGCGTCGGCGATCAACGCTACCAGCAATCTGACCGAGCTTCTCAACCGGTCCGCAGAGACGATCATGCCCATCGTAAATGCCACGGGTTGCGTCCTGCGCCTGCGCGAAGACGGCGGAGACATCTACGTGCTCGGCACCGAGAGCATGCAGCAGAGCTCGGCAGAGATGCCGATCAACGACCCCGCCTTCGGCGAGATTGAAGCGCTTCTCGACGGTGACCGCCGCGACCAGCGGGTCGACATCCATCGGTCGCCAAGCAACGGCGGTGGACTCTCCATCGTCACCGTGCCTCTGCACTACCAGGGAAAGAACTTCGGGCTTCTGAGTTTTTTCACGGAGAGCCCCGAGTCTGCGGAAGACGAGGAAGTGCAGAAGCTTCTCGTCAGCGTCGGCAAGCATCTCGGCATGGCCATCGCCAAATCGCGCCTCGACGAGGAATCGCACAACCTCACGCTCATGCGCGAGCGCACCTCGCTCGCCCACGAGCTGCACGATTCTCTCGCTCAGAGCCTCGCGAGCCTGCGCTTTCAGGTAAAGCTCCTCGGCGATACTCTCGATGGGGAGGACGCGCTGCAGGCGAGGCGTGAGCTGCGGCGCATCACCAACAGTCTCGACGGACTCAATACAGAGCTGCGCGAGCTAATCGCCAACTTCCGCGCGCCCATGGACGAACGCGGTCTGATACCCGCGCTGGAGGACCTCGTCGAACGCTTCGGGCGATCGAGCGGTATCTCCGCGCATCTGCACACCGAGTGCAGGCAGTTGAAGCTTCCCGCCACCGCCGAGATGCAGGTGCTCGGCATCGTACGCGAGGCGCTGACCAACGCCCGCAAGCACAGTCAGGCAAAGACCGTGCGCCTGCTGGTGCGCTGCGAGGGAGACGGCGACTACACGCTGCTCGTGGAGGACGATGGTATCGGTGCTGCGACGCCGCCAACCGAGAGCGACCATCCGGGTGAGCACGTCGGGCTTCTCATAATGGAAGAGCGCGCCAAGCGCCTCGGCGGTGCGCTGCGCATCGAGAGCGAGCCGGGCGAGGGGACGCGCGTCGAGCTGCGCTTCAGCGTGGTTCCCGAAGAGCACGAAAGCGAGGTGCGTGCCGGTGTCAGCTGAAGTCGAGAGAGTGACCGACTCAAACGCATTGCGCGTGCTCATCATCGACGATCACACGCTCTTTCGCAGCGGTTTGAAGGAACTTCTTGAACGCCGCGGTATCGATGTGATCGGCACCGTCGGCGATGGCGAGGAGGGCTGCGCGCTTGCGCAGACGCTTCGCCCCGATGTGATTCTCCTCGATGTGCGCATGCCGGGCATGGGCGGGCTGACGGTGCTCGAGCGTATCAAGGAAGCCGGCGTGGAAACTCCGGTGCTGATGCTGACCACCAGCACCGAGGACCGTGACCTGGTCGCGGCGGTACGCGCCGGCGCCCAGGGTTATCTTCTCAAAGACCTCGAGCCCGACGAGCTCATCGACTCCCTCGCCAAGATCATGCAGGGCGAATGCGTCATCGCCCCGGAGATGACCGGCGTTCTGGCGCGGGTCGTGCAGGGCGACGAGCCCGTCGCGCGGCCCGACGATCGCTTCTCCGAGCTCACGCCGAGGGAGATGGAAATACTCTGCCACCTGGCCGAAGGCCAGAGTAACAAGGTCATCGCGCGTGAGCTCGGCATCTCCAACGGAACCGTCAAGCTCCACGTGCGTGCAATCTTGAGGAAGCTTCAGGTCCGCTCCCGGGTCGAAGCGGCCGTGCTGGCGGTGGAAGAGGGCATCGGCCCGAGAAAACGCGAATAGCGCCTGCAAGGAAAGCGCATGGCCTACTACGTCTACAAGATCCATTTACCCAAACGGCTCGAATACCTCGACGAGTTTGAAGCTTATCGGGACGCCAAAACATTTGCGCGCACGAAGCGCAAGGAACTTCCCCAGGGCGACGACTGCACGGTGCGAATGGTTTTTGCACCCAGTCGAGAGCATGCGGAGCGCCTGCTGAAGGAGGTCAGAGAAGCGCGGCCCCTGGGGGAGGACGCCTGAGCAACCATCCGGGGCCACGCTGCCCCGGGCGGGAAAATCGCGTTGTGGGTGTCATCTGCGCGGCCCGATCCAAAGCGATAACCCGGGTCGGCTGGCGTTCTCGCTCGCCGGGAGACGAAAAACAGAGGAGGGTGTAATGAATGGCGGCGAGAAAGGCTTTCTGGACCGCGCCTACGGGCTGGAGGATGCCGAGAGCACCAAGGGCTTCTACAAGGAATGGGCCGCCACCTACGAGGCCGAGACGCGTGCCAACGGCTACATCACACCGACCCGGTGCGCCGTTGCGTTGTCGCATCTGGTGACCGACAAGAGCACGCCTCTGCTCGATCTCGGTTGCGGCACGGGTCTTTCCGGCGAAGCGTTCAGGGATGTCGGTTTCACGACCATCGACGGCTCAGACTTTTCCAGGGAAATGCTGGCGTACGCCAAAACCAAGCAGGGTGTTTATCGTGAGCTCATCCTGGGCGATCTCAACGATCCGCTGCCCGGCGCGCCCGGCGAGTATGCCAACATCGCGGCGGTCGGCGTTTTCAGCCCCGGTCACGCACCGCCCGAGATGATTGACGAAGTCATGTCGAAGCTGCCGGCCGGCGGCTGTTTCGTCTTCTCGCTGAACGACCACGCGTTGGAAATCCCGGGCTACGAGCAGCATATCGACGGGCTCGTAGGTGCCCGCGAAGCGGAGCTGGCGTTTCGAGAGTACGGCGATCACCTGCCAAAGCGCGAGATCAAGGCGATGGTCGTGGTCCTGCGAAAGCTTTGACCAGGCGGGCTGCGGCGCTCTGTAACGGCGCCTTCAGCGTAGCAGTTTCTCCGCCAGGGCCTGCGCCTTCGCTTTTACCTGTTGCGGTATCTTCGCGTCGGGCTCGCTGGCGGCCAGGCCTGTAAAAAGCGTGCCGACCGGGTCGGCGCCGATGGTTCGCGCCGTCGTCCTGAGCTGCGCGTGAGTGCCGAATATCCAGCGTCCCAGGATGCCCGGGGCTGCGCAGGACGAGACCAGCACCGCTTTCTTGCGCGGCGCATGTGTCTTGCGAAGCGTCGGATAGTCGTTGCCCCATGGCCAGTAGGCATAGGCGACGAGCCGCTCCATGAAGCGTTTGAACACAGCAGTCACCGATCCGAAGTTGGTGGGTGAGGCGAGGACGTAGCCATCGGCTCGCTCGATCTTGTCGATCAGCGCCTGCATGCCGTCGTTCAGCACACACTCACCGGGTGTCTCGCCGGGTTTCTGAGTGCACTCCCGGCAGTTCAAGCAGAACTCGATGGGCTGGTCACGCAGGCAGACGGTTTCGAGCTCTGCTCCCGCCAAAACGACGGCCTCGGCGAGCGCGTCGACCACCTGGTCGGTCGTGCCGTCATCCCTGTACGAGCCGTTGATGACGAGTATTCTCGCTCTGTCGTTCATCGGGTTTGTCCTTCGGGCAGCCCTCGCAATCTTTCTACCCGCGCCGCTCGCGCATCGCGGCAGTTTGTTGCGCCGCATCAGAATCCGTCAGCGGGCGTATTATCGCATCATTTGCCCCGAGGCCCCCGCATCGAGGCGCACGGCTCGAGCTCGCCGGCGTCTGTCTGGTTACTCGGGCGTGGCGGCGATAGTATTTGCTGCATGCCCCCGGTCGTAGAGCGCATCGACGCATGAAAGAGCCGCTGCCGCGCAAGCTGGCCGCCATTCTCTACGCGGATGTGGCCGGCTATTCGCGCCTCACGGGAGATGATGAGGAGGGAACCCACCGTATTCTCAGCGACTATCTCGATCGCCTGGGCAATGTCATTCGTGAGCATCAGGGCCGCGTCGTCCACTATGCCGGAGATGCCGTGCTCGCAGACTTCGGCACCGCGACCCAGTCGCTCGCCTGCGCCGCCTGCATTCAGCGGGAGCTCGCTGGTCGCAATCGGGAGCTTGCGGACGAACGCAAGGTTCAGTTTCGAATCGGGGTAAATCTCGGTGAGGTCATCATCGACCGCGATGACATCTACGGTGACGGTGTGAACGTTGCCGCCCGGCTAGAGAGCCTCGCCGAGCCGGGCGGCATCTGCATATCGGAGTCCGTTCGAAGCGCCGTGGGGAACAAGCTCGACTTCGAGTACGCGTTCATGGGTGAGCAGCGGGTCAAGAACATCGAAGAGCCTGTGCGAGTGTACCGCGTCCTCCCGGCTCATGCCGAAGCCGTGGAAAAAACGCCCGGGAAGAAACCCGAAAACGACGTTACCGAGAAGCCCTCCATCGCCGTGCTGCCCTTCGACAACATGTCGGGCGACCCGGATCAGGAGTTTTTTGCCGACGGTATCAGCGAAGATCTGATCACGGCCCTATCGAGGATCCGCTGGTTCTTCGTAATCGCGCGCAACTCTTCGTTCACCTACAAGGGGCAGGCCGTCGAGGTGAAGCGGGTTGCCGAGGAGCTCGGCGTGCGCTACGTGATCGAAGGCAGCGTGCGCAAGGTCGGGGACCGCGTGCGAATCTCCGCCCAGCTCATCGACGCGACCACGGGCCGTCACGTGTGGGCCGAGCGCTACGATCGCAGTCTCGATGACATCTTCGCGCTCCAGGACGAGATGACTCAGACCATCGTCGGCGCAGTGGAGCCGGAGCTGAGCGCTGCGGAGCGCGAGCGTGCGGCAAACAAGCCTCCCGAGAGCCTCGATGCCTGGGAGACCTATCAGCGCGGGCTGTGGCACCTGCTGCGCTTCACCAGAGACGACGTGATCGAGGCAGAGCACCTGTTCCAGAAGGTGCACGAGCTGGATCCCACTTTCGCCACCGCGTATGCGTTCGAGTCTTATGCCCATTATCTGGACACGATGCTCGGTTTTTCAGAGGAGCCGGAAAAGAGTCTCGAGGCAGGGTACGCGGCGGCGAAGAAAGCGCTGGCTCTCGACGACAAGGATGCGGTGGCCTATTTCGCCCTCGGCCGTGTCTCTATGATGCGCGGTCAGCACGATGCCTCCGTCGCCGAGCTCGAGAAGGCGATCGAACTCAACCCGAGCTTCGCTATGGCGCATCACGGTCTCGGCTTTGCTCTGGTGCTGTCGGGGCGGCTCGAGGAGGCCGGCGAGGCGCTCGACAATGCCGTGCGCCTCAGCCCGCGCGACCCGATCTTGTGGGGGACCATGTCTTTCCGCTCCGTCGCCTGCAATTTGCAGGGACAGTACGAATTGGCAGCCGAGTGGGCGCGCAAGGCCATCCAGGAGCCGCGCTCCGCCGGTGGCGGGTACTGGTCCCATGCGGTGCTGGCCTCGGCGCTCGGAAATCTTGGCCGGATCGACGAGGCGAATGCGGCCATCGAGGAGGCTCTGAAGAGCAAGCCGGATCTCTGCATTGCCTACATTAAAAAAACCTTGCCGACAAAATATCCGAACGGCCTCGACGCCTACCTGGATGGCCTGCGCAAGGCAGGACTGCCGGACTAGCCAACGCACGCGCTGAGCAGGTTCACGCGCCGACATCGAACAAAGTCGGCAACCGGGGGAGATCACCATGAGCGACGAACGTGACCGGATGAACGTCACCTCGACGGGGCTCGTGGGCACCGAGGGAGGCTTTCTCGACGCCCACTTCGAGGCCTGCCGGCCCGAGTACGAAGCGATGCTCGAGTCGGTGGGTCTCGAGCCCGGATGGCGGGTGCTGGACGCGGCGAGTGGAAGCGGCAGCTTTCTGCCGCTGATCGCCGAGGGTGTGGGCGCGTCGGGATCCGTTTCGGCATTCGACCTTGCCCCCGACAACGTCGCCATCGTCGGGGAGCGCATTGCACGGGGTGAGTTCTCCTGCCCTGTCGACGTTCGCGTTGCTTCCTTTCTCGAGCTTCCCTACGCGGATGGGACCTTCGATGCCGTATGGTGTGCGAACAGCCTCGAGTACCTCGACGACGAGGCGTTACCGCGCGCGCTCGGGGAGTTCGTGCGCGTGCTGCGCCCCGGCGGCATGCTGGCTGTCAAGGACGCGGACGCCGGCCTGTGGCTGTTCTCACCGGGCGATCCGACGCTGCTCTGGCGGGCTTGGGAGGCGGCCAGTCGGATCGCCGGAAATTTTCGCGGCTGCCTGCGCACGCGCAGCATGCGGCGCTGGTTCGAGCGCGCGGGGCTCACTGAGACCTGGCAGCGCGCAACCCTGAGCGAGATCTGGGCACCGCTCGAGCCGGCGCAAAGACAATACATCGGCGGTCAGCTCATGCAGATCGGCGCGCTCGCGGAAAAGGCCGGCGTTTCCCAGTCGGATCTCGAATTCTGGCGCGCGCAACGCGACCCCGAAGATCCTGAGGCGCTCGTCAATCACCCGGAGCTCTTCTGGTGCGAAGGACACTTCGTCACCACCGGTCGGCGCCCGGCATAGGCCGACGACATAGAGGAAAGAAGCGATGAACAGCGCACCGAGCCGAGCGACCATCGATCGGCACCTGGATGCGGTCTATCCGTCCTTTGCGTTGCTGGCGGGCGTTAGCCTGGGGTTGTTCACGGTCCTTGCCAAGGGACCCATGACGCTCGAAGCGCTGGCCGAGGCGCTCGAGGCCGACGCCTTGTGCGAGCGCACGCGACTGACTGGCGGCAAGAGCATCTTAGAGGCGAAGCCGACGGGCGTCAGTTCTTGCTCCTGAACGGAACCATCCCGACGCTCAGGAATTCCTCCTCCGCATCGGAACACTTTCGACCCAGCACCTGATTCCGGTGCGGGAAGCGCCCGTACTTGGCGACGATGTTCCGATGCGATCGAGCGGAGACGAGAAAGCGGTGCATGTGTGGACGGATTGCTTCCGGGCAGATCGCTTCGAGCGCCTGGAATAGCTGCACGGATTTTTCCTGGGCAGATGCGATCTCCGCGTGCTGAAGGGGCATGTAGAAGAAGGCGCGCTGCACGATGGTGAGCTCGTTGTCGAGCCCGAGCTCGATGCCTTCCAGGCAGAGCCGTAGGGCCTCGGCGTCCGACGCGAAAGCCGCCGCGGTGCCGCGGTGCAGATTCCTGCTGAACTGATCGAGGAGGACGATCAGCGCCAGCCTGCCTCGAGGAGCCGCCTTCCAGACATCGAGTCCTCCTCGCCTGGCTTTCTCGAAGATGTCACCGAAGCGGGAAGCGATCTCGGCGTCCACCTGGGGTCCGGCTTCGAACCAGAGGCTGATGCGTCGCTCGAGCTCGTCGAAGTCCGGTTCTGAGGCTCCGAACCAGAAATCCAGAATCGCTTCCCGTGGGTCGGGATCCATCGAACGTATGCTCACTTTGTGTAAGCGCGGTGTTTGGCCGCCACTTCGAGTCCGGGATAGTATGTCAAAAGAACAGTCCCGATTTCGAGACAAGAGATTTCCCCGTGACCGAAAGGCCTCCGCGCAAGCTCGCCGTGCTGCTCCACGCCGATGTCGCCGGCTCGACCTCGCTCGTTCAGCTGAACGAGGGCCTCGCTCATGACCGCATCCAGGATGCGTTCAGACGGTTCTCCGAGACCATCGCGAGCCATGGAGGCACCGCCCACGAGATTCGCGGCGACGCGCTGGTGGCCGAGTTCGCCAGAGCGTCGGATGCCGTCGCCGCATCGCTCTCCTTCCAGGCAGCCAATGCGGTGTGCAACGACGCGCTGCGCGACGACATTCGCCCCGTGGTTCGAGTAGGTATCGCCATCGGTGAGGTGGTGGTCGCGGACCGCACGATCACCGGAGAGGGTGTCGTGCTGGCGCAGCGCCTCGAGCAGCTTGCCGAGCATGGCGGGATCTGTATCCAGGGCTCGGCCTACGAGACGATTCCGAGGCGCTTTCCGTTCGACTACGAGAGCCTCGGTGAGCGGGAGCTGAAGGGCTTCGAGGAGCCGGTGAGGGCCTACGCGGTGCGGCTCGAGCGCGGTGCCGCAGTGCCCGGACCCGAGAGCGCCGCCGCGGTGAAGGCGCCGGCACCTGCCCTGCCCGATAAGCCGTCGGTGGCGGTGCTGCCGTTTACCAACATGAGCGGTGAGCCGGAGCAGGAGTATTTTTCCGACGGCATCACCGAAGACATCATCACCGAGCTCAGCCGGTTCCGCTCGCTGTTCGTCATCGCGCGTCATTCCTCGTTTGTGTACAAGGGCAAACCGAAAGACATCCGCCAGATCGGCCGCGAGCTCGGCGTCCGCTACGTGCTCGAAGGCAGCGTTCGCAGGGCCGGCGGGCGGGTGCGGATCACGGCGCAGCTGATCGAAGCCGATTCCGGAAAGCACATGTGGGCCGATCGTTACGATCGAGACATGCAGGACGTTTTCGCCGTCCAGGAGGAGGTGTCCCGGACGATCGCCGCCACCCTCGTGGGGCGCGTCGAGCAGGATCGTCTGGAGCTCACCAAGACGAGTCACGCGGATAGTCTGGCCGCCCACGATTATCTCCTGCGCGGTAAGACCCACCTTTATCGTTATACCGACGAAAATATCAAGAGCGCCCTCGCGTGCTTCCAGAATGCGATCGAAATCAGTCCGGATTACGCCGAGGCTCATGCCTGGCTGGCGCAGTGTCACTGCTGGCAGTTCGTCGGCTGGTGGTCGGACGATCCGCGCCAGTCACTGGAGACGGCGGTGCAGCTGGCGCGCCGGGCCGTCGACATGGATGCGAGCATCGGGCAGGCACACGGCTCTCTCGCCTACGCGCTCGTCTACAAGCGCGAGCACGACAAAGCTCTGCACCATTTCGAGCGCGCCATCGCTCTGGTGCCCTGCGATGCGGAGAACACCGCAAACTACGGCTGGTGCATGATGTATGCGGGCGATCCCGACGGCGGGCTGGAGTGGATCGAGAGAGGCGAGCGGTTGAATCCGCTCGAGGATTGGTGGTTTGCCTGGCTGCGCGGCATGGCGCACTACACCGCGATGCGCTACGAGGCGGCGCTCGAAGCGTTCGGCGAGGTGCTGAATCCGCCGGTGGAGGTGGAGGGATGGCGGGCCGCCTCGCATGCGCAGGCTGGAGATTCGGGGCGAGCCAGAGAGGCCGCAGAGCTGCTCGAGAGCCGCGCCCGTGCCGAGTTTGCCCACTACCCCGGCGAGCACAGGAGCGGCTGGCGGGATTACTGGTGGCGGACGCAGCCTTATCGCAATGACAGCGATCTGGCGCGCCTGATGCAAGGACTGCGCAGCGCCGGCCTGGCAACATGAGCGCGCGGCCCCGTGGGACGTGCCCCTTCTGTGCGCTGCTTACGCCCCATCAAAGGCTTTTCACGGTGAACGCCATCAGGCCGGTTTGATATTGCGGTTCACCCGAAACACGTTCTCCGGATCCCACGCACTCTTGACCTTCGCGAGTCGTCCGATCGCCTCGCCGAGCGCCGCGCCCATGCGCTCTTGGCCTTCGTCCTCGGTCAGGAAATTGATGTAGGTGCCGCCGGTCGAGAACTCTTTCATGTCGGTCCACGCCGCGCGCGCCCATTCGATGTTGGCATCGTCGTCCTGCGGGCGCTCCCACGAGCCCGCGACGTTGAACACGTAGCGGGCCGCGCGGTTGCCGACCGGGGAGTGATCCTCGTCGAGCCGATTGAGGGCGCCCCCGAGCTGAAACAGGATCACGGCGGAGTGGGGAGATCGGATTTTCCCGGCGTGGTCCATGACCTTTTCGCACAGAGCCGGCTCGATGGCGGGCAGATACTCGCTCTTCCAGTAGTAGCGCCGGCCCTTGGGCTGCGTCGGGTCGAGCATCGCCTGCAGCTGGATATAGGGCCGGCGGACGAGCACGTCACCGATAGGGTTGCCGAACGTCTTGATCGGCGCGACGGCCTTCTCGCCCTTCTCCGGGTCGCCCGAATAGCAGGCCAGCATCGCCACAATCGGCTTGCCGTGCATGTCCTGCGGCAGCCACGGCGCGGGCGGTGCCGGGCGCATGAGGGTGACCAGCGTGAGCTCGGGCGGCGCCTCCTCGGCGAGTGTCCGGTAGAGCTCGAGGACCTTCGGCGCCTCGCTCGCGGGCCACGCGACCAGGCCGCCGACGATCTCCGGTCCGACCGGGTGGAGGGCGTAGTCGATGCCGGTGACGACGCCGAAGTTTCCGCCGCCGCCGCGCAGGCCCCAGAACAGATCCGCGTTCTCCTCGCTGCTGGCGCGCACCAGCTTGCCGTCGGCGCTCACCACGTCCATGCCGAGCACGGTATCGCTGGTCCATCCGTAGCGCCTGGTCAGGTATCCGAATCCACCGCCGAGGGTGAGCCCGGCGCAGCCCGTGAGCGAGACGAAGCCGAGGACGGCGGCGAGCCCGTGCACCTGGGTCTCGCGATCCACGTCGCCGAGCAGGCAGCCGCCCTGGGCGTGGACGATGCTGCTCTCTCTGTCCACCCATGCACTGCGCATGTTCGACAGGTCGAGCATCAAAGCGCCGTCTGCCGCCGCAAGGCCCGCTATGTTGTGTCCTCCCGCCTTGATGCAGAGCAGCAGGTCGTGCTCGCGCGCGAAGCGCACGCTCTCGATGACGTCGGCGTTGCCGATGCATCGCACCACCATGGCAGGTTTTCTGTCGATCATGGCGTTCCAGAGCGTGCGGGCCTCTTCGTAGGCCGGGTCACCCGGCACCATCACGGGGCCTCGGAGCCGCAATCTCAGAGCATCGATCGCGTCGGGTTGCAAACCGATATCACCGCCGCTCAATGTCCTGGCTTTCATGGATACGCCCCCTGATTCGAAGCTCGAAGTGGATTTGTCGTTCGCACGTGCGCCTCGCCCGCGGCGGTGCGACGCCGAGACCGTATGCCCACGTGTACCCGGCATGTTACCGAAAACCCCGTTTCGGTGCCGTGGCGTTTGCCGGTTCGCCGGTTTTCGGCAAGGCGCAGGCGAATCCGCACCCGCGAGCCGAACCGGAGCATCGAGTCCCGCAAATTCGCCTTCAGTCGGACTCTCGCGGGAATCCGGCGCGAGCGCCTCCAATGGCGGCCGACTGTCCTAAAATTGGACTCATATGGTGTCTTTCGAGCGTCCCGCGAAGTCGTGAGATGAGCGTTCCCGTCACCCCCAAGCGCACCGCGAGTCCGAGCCGGGAGCTGCCGGACGGGCACAGCGAGGGCACGTACCGACGTCTGTTCGAAGAGGCCCTCGGACCGATCCTTCTGGTCGACGGGGATGGAATGATACGTGCTGCGAATCCTGCGGCCGTGGCCGTGCTCGGGCACAGCCGTGATGCGCTGCTCGGTGTCGGCTTCGACCATTTCCTCGTGCCGGCCCGGCGTGAATCGCATCGGGCCGCTCTCGGGCGGGCGCTGACGGGTGAGACGGTTCGAAATCACGAGACGGAGCTGGCGGGGCCGGGCGGGGTACCGGTGCCTGCTCTGTTGGACATTGTCGGCGACACCGGCGCGGGAGAGGCTCAGGCGTGGATAGTCGCTCACCCGATAACGTTTCGCCGGCTCCTCGAGAACCGGCAGCAGCTCGCGCACGTGGTGTTCGACAACGCCACCGAAGGCATCATGGTCACTGACGCGGAGGCGAGAATTCTCGCGGTCAACCGCGCCTTTACCGCCATCACCGGCTACGAGGAGGCAGAGGTAATCGGGCAGAATCCGCGCATGCTGCAGTCGGGTCGTCAGGATGAATCCTTTTATGCCGACATGTGGTCCTCACTCGCGGACCTTTCCCAGTGGCAGGGCGAGATTTGGAATCGGCGCAAGAGCGGTGAGATCTATCCGGAGTGGCTCAACATCAGTGCGGTCAGGGACTCCGACGGCCGAATCGTCAACTTCATCGGCTTGTTCTCGGACATCACCCCGATCAAGGCTTCCCAGGAACGGCTCGATCACCTGGCGCACCACGATCCTCTCACCGACCTGCCGAATCGCCTGCTTTTTGGAGCCGAGCTGAGGCAGGCCCTGACGCGCATGAAGCGCGCTGGCACCCGGGTTGCTCTCATTTACCTGGACCTGGACGGGTTCAAGCCGGTCAACGACCGCTTCGGCCACGAGGCGGGGGACGCGGTGTTGATCGAGGTCGCAAAAAGACTCTCAAACAGCGTGCGTGACCAGGATACGGTGGCACGCCTCGGCGGCGACGAGTTTGCGATCCTTCTGGAAGGCATCCACAGCCGGCGCGATACCGAGCGTACTTTGCAGGAGATTTACAAGGCGCTCGAGAACGAGTTCCGATGGGGCTCTACGGAGATTGCCATATCGGCCAGCGTCGGCATCAGCATCGCGCCGGACGACGGCAGCGATCCGGCGACCCTGCTCAAGAGCGCCGACGCCGACATGTACCGGGTCAAGAAGCGCAGAGGCCGGTTGCGTCAATAGCGGTCAAGGGGCGCTCATCGAGCGTTCCCCCTTGACCGCGTGACCACTTCAATTCGGCCTCACTTTGGTCTCCGGATGGAGAGGTTATCAATTCTCTGTTTGGCACATCCGAAGTTTTTGTTATTCGACTTTGATCATCATCGGCTTACCGATATCTCCCACTTGAAAAACCAGAATCTCGAGATCATCGGTGCCGCTGAGATTTCTTCCGAGCATCGCGGCGTTGATTTCCTCGGGATACAATTGTCCCGCTCTGAAGGTCTCGGTCCCTTTCGCGGTCTCTACCGTAAACTCACCCTCCAGTACGTATACGAACACGGGACCGGGATGCATATGCTTTCCCCCAACGAACTTGGGTGGAATTGCAAAGTGTTTGATGATTACTTCCTTGCCATCCACTCCATGGAGCGGAGCTTTGTGCAGAGTCTTGGCTCTGGCCTTCGGGATATACTCTTCGCCTGCGAACGCTTGAAAAGTCGCCGTTCCGGCCAGAATGGCGGATGTGAGTGCAGCGCTGAGAAAGTATCTTGCTTTGTTCATTTTCTCCTCCTCGACTCGACGTGGGACCGGCAGCAGAAATCATGCGCCCACCGGTCGTCATGGTCCATAGCACCTTCGACGAAGACCAACAAAAAAAGTCGTTCGTCGAGTGACCGTCGGGATCTACTGAACGTACGGGTTGGCGCTCATGCAAGTAGCGCGGATTTCATGCTATCGAAAACAGCGCTGGGGATAAAGGGACAATGACCGGCGGAAAGCGCTATTGCTGCTGTGCAGCAAGCTTGCGGTCGCTGAGGTAGGCGTCGACGGCGCGAAGGTAGGGGATATAGCGCTCGGTGAATTCCCAGTCCTGGGCGTCCCAGAGCCGCTCCTCGAGCACCTCGCCGATTGCGGAGAAATAAGTGATGATGGCGGCGATACGGTCGCTGTAACGACCGTCGCCGTTAATGCCGATGAGGGTCTCGGCGAGCAGTCCGTTCATTTCCATCAAGAACTCGGCATCCTCGGTCTCACCCAGTGAAGGGTCGACCAGGACGCCCGTCTCCTGGTCATGAAACTCGGCGATGGCCTTGTCGGCGGTCTGGCGGGCAAGCTCCCGATAACGCGGCGATTGCAGGCGAATCGACGCATTGAGGAACATGCGCGCAACGAGAACGTAGTCCTGTAGATTGCCCTTGCCTGACCAGAGGCCGGTCTCAATGGTGTAGTAACGTTTCAGAGATCCCCCCGACTCCAGCTCTCTGGCGACGAACTCGAGCGAGCTATCGATCTGCGCTTTCAACTCCGGATCCGGACGGTAATCGAGCACATCGAGAAGGTAATCGACTGTCGGTGCCAGCCGATCGATGAACACGCGCTCGATGATAGTGGGTTTTTCAGTCCTGCTGCGGTGCTCGGAGGATTTGAGCCTGTAGTAATGCTCGTCTGCCTCCTGAAAGCTCAGGAACACGCCGCTTTTTTCACTGTACAGCGAGGTGCGCAGGTAGCCGAGCGTCTTGTCGGCGGCCGCGATGAGCTTCGGGGAGGGCGATAGATCGTTGAGGCGAAACAGCAGCAGCACGGTGCCCGCATTGAGGTCCGCCATCTTTTCATAGTGCGGGACCTTCCACTCCCGGGTTTCGGCGTAGCGAAAGAAACCGCCCTCAACGGGATCATAGATTCGATCGATGGCGCGCTCGGCCGCCCGGCGAACCGAATCGATCGAGTCCTTGCCTGTCTCACCTTCACCGCCAGCGAGCAGGTACATGAAGGTACGCGGATGGATGGCCTTCTCGCCGTTGCCAAGGCCGTGCGAAACCGAGTCGAAATTCTCGAGAACTCCGCGACGAAACATGCCCGCCGTTTCCTCGAGCTGCGCCAGGGCCACCTTCTCGGGGGGCTCGTAGGGGTACTCCTTGGCCTCGTTGCCTTCCACCGACAGCCCTTGCTCGACGTTCATCTTGATTTGCTCGATGACGGTCAAAAAGTCGTCGGCATAGAGCGTTCCCGCATAACGAAAATGCGGTGACGTATCGGGATTCAGGAACACGGTGAAGGGCAGACCGGTCGCGCGGTATTTCACGTAGGCCGCGCTGTTTATATCTGCATCGATGAATATGCTGTTGTAGTTCGCATTCAGATACTCCGCCACCTTTTCGTCGGTCAGTGTGTTCTCACCGAACTCATGGCACCAGAAGCACCACTCGGCAGAGAAGAGCAGAAAGTATGGGCGACCTTTTTCCCGGAGCTCCTCGACGAGCCCTTCACGGTACTCGGTGAACCGGACCTTCGAGCCCTCGTGCTCCCAGGCCTGTGCGCTCATGGCGATGGCGAGCAGACTCGCAACCGCGACGAGTCGATAGGCGAGATTCCTCACGGTGTGTCCGTCGGGAGAGATGCTGCCGGCATCAGTCGGAGACATTCAGCAGATCGCGAATGCGTGCGAGCAGGTACTTTGCCTTGGAATCGTGCGGCACGGCTTCGACGAGACGACCCTCGGTATCGAGGATGAGAATATCCGTGGGGTGGGAAATCGAGTATCCGAGCGCGGAGTCCGGCATTGGTTTCCTGGAGTACTGAATTCCGTAAAGTGCCGTAACCTCATCGATGGCTTCAATGTCGTCACGCAGCCCGATAATGTTCGGATGGAAATAACCGGTGTATTTCTCCAGCCGATCCGCGGTGTCGTGCTCGGGATCCAGAGTTATGAAGAACGCCCGCACGCGCTCCAGCTCTTGCTCGTCCATTGAGGAGAAACAGGCATTGATGCGCGCCAGGGAAATAGGACAGACATCGGCGCACGCGGTGTAGCCGAAGAAGATCAGCACCACCTTGCCGCGCATGTCGCTCAAGCTCACCTGTCCGTCCGGACTGTCCAGGGTGAAATCGCCGCCTTTTCGATTGGCGGCGGCTCCCGTGACGCCGCCTGCGAGCAGCGTCAGTATGCCCACTGCCAGAGCGAACCTAGTAATCGATCTCATCCAGAACACTGATCATATCCTTCTCGAGATCGACAGCGACATCCATTACCCCCCGCGCGCTGAAGAGAGAGGCGAAACGCGTCGGTCGCAAAAACGACACGTAAGTCTTTTCAGTGCCTGCACGCTGATAGGCGATGAACTTGACCGGCATGAAGACTCCCGCCAGCAGGTCTGCGGATATCATCTCCGCGCAGCTGTTCAGGTTGCAGAACTCGACGATCTTGTAATGCTTGAAGCTCATCGACGTGCTGAGGCCGCGTTCCTTCTGGCTCAGCACGTTGTCGATGTGATTGATGCGCGTTACGCGATAATTCCGCACCTCGATCTCTGAAACGAGATCGTTCAGCAGATCATCGAATGCGTCGACGTCGTAGGAGCGGGTGACAACGTCTTCGTCGATGATCACTGCTCATTACCCCACGGTGTCGCGTTCCTACTGCTTCGGCGGCTCGAGGGTCTTCACGTAGTTGACCAGATCCCAGCGCTGCTCATCGGAGAGAATCACACCCCAGGGCGGCATATCGCCACGTCCGTTCGTGATGAACCAGTAAAGATAGGGATCGGCGGATTTGTCAGCCTTGTACCACGCCCACAGCTGACGCGGATTGGTGGAGAAACCGTGGGCCGAGGGGCCGGTGCCGCTGCCGGTCAGGCCATGGCACTTGGAGCAGTACTGGACATAGAGCTTCTCGCCCCGTCCAGTGGATTCGGCCGACCCCGCGGAGGGGTTGGTTACCGGCGGGATATCGGGACTCTCGGCGCCGAGAACGCTCTCCGCCTTGGTCTCCTCCTCGAGCAGAGCCAGGTGTATCTCCACGGGCTTGTGGACCTTGTAGGCCCTGCCGGTCGGGTCCTTGGTGGCATTGATGACCTTCTCGATCTGATCTCTCGACACCTTCCCGGAATCATACTCGACCTTCACGGTCGGCCAGCCGGTGGATGTGGAATAGAAGTCGAAGCCGACCACCTTGACCGCCAGCTGCTCCTCGAGCGCCGCCTTCAGTGCCTTGGGGCTTGCAGGAGAGACCATGCCTTCGATCTCGATCTCCTCCGTCATTTTTGCGGCGTGCGAGTAAGACGTGAAGGCCAGGGCCGCGAACAGCACCGCCGCAATCGAAAGTCTGCGTTTCATTGGTATTCTCTTACGTTGCCGGTCTCTCGGAAACGTCGGCGGCGGCTGCCGCCACGCTCCCGAAGCGACCCTCAGGACTTGAACTTGACGTCTGCGCTCGTCTCCCAGCGCTCGCCCCGATCGTCGATGAAGACCACCTTCACTGGCGCCTCTTTGACGGCTTTCAGCTTGAAGGTAAACAGCGGGTTGTCCGCGAGTGCCGATGACGTCCTGAATCGGCTCACGAGCTCGTCGTCGTAGTACACCAGCATGTTGCGGATGAACGTGCTCGGCGTCGCACGATTGAAGAACTCTTCGTTCTCATCGACCATTCCGAGACCCGTGAATGACGGATGGTCGAAGCGCACCTTCACCTTGAAAACCTCGTCCTGCTTGAGGCGTCGCTTGATCTTCATTCTCGGTGGTTTGATCTTCTGTGCCATGGTCCTGCTCCATTTAAAATTTGCTCAGGATTAAGGGTGGATGTTCGCTAAGACGTGCCCTCGACCGATACGATTCGGTCATCGAGAGAGGGCGAAATTGGAGAGTGTTTGCGAATGTATTCAGTCAGCTCATCGACGAAGACTCTGCCGGTGTCCTCTAATTCGGTCGCCTGAAAGAGCGGATTGAGCTGAAACCGCGTGTGAACGGACGCTATCGAGTACGTCTTGTTATCGGTGATGGGCTCGCCGCCCACCTCCAGTGACACGAGCCGTTGACCCGTGGGCCGCGAGTTGTCGTAGACGAGCTTCATGCCGGAGAATCGAATGAAGTCACCGCCGACGCGGGAATAGGGGTCGCGGTCCAGAAAGCCGTCGAGGGCCAGGTTGACGAAACGTTTCAGAATCTTGCCCGACAGCTTGAAGGTGTTGATGGTGCCGTCGCTGGGCACCACGTTGTAGACGTCCTCCATCGTAATCTTGCCCGGCATCAACGTGGCGCCGTACCGCCACGAGGGAAACAACGCGACATCGGCCCCCGTCATCTCGCGAAGCGAATCCGTCAGAAGGTTGCCCATCGGGCTCTGCCAGAATGCGCGGCGGTAGATCAGCGTCTTGGTCTCGCCAACGATCTCGCCGAGCTTTTGCGCATGCGGCGCATACGCCGCGTCCACGAGCTTCTGGATTTCCGCATCGGGCTCGAGCTCGGACTGCTGGACTTTCACCAGCTCGTAGCTGTAGGAGACCGGCTTCTTGTCCTTGATGCGGACATCGAGCTTGGTGACGAACTTTCCATGGGCGCCGCCCTGGTAGATGATGGTGTTGTTCCATATCACGGGATCGAAAACCGGATCGTGGGTATGGCCGCTCGCCAGCACGTCGATGCCGTCCACCCGCTGGGCGAACTTCTGGTCGAGCCCGAAGCCGCCGTGGGAGGTGACCAGCACCAGGTCGGGATCGTGCTCGTCGCGGATTTCCTCAATAAGCTCACGGGCGGCCTCTTCGCGAATACCGAACTTCCAGTGCTGGGCAGCGCCTCGCACCGCCGTGGTAAGCGCGGTCCAGGGATAGGTGAAGCCGACGATGGCGACCTTGACGTCGCCGACCTCCTTGATGACATAGCGCTCGAAGACCGGCTCGTCCCACTCCTTGTCGGTGACGTTGAAGGCGACCACGGGGAACTTCGACTGCTCAACGAGATCGAGCAGATGATCTTTCTTGTAGAAGAACTCCCAGTTTCCCGGAGTCATGGCGTCGTAGCCGATGGCGTTCATTATCTTGACCATCGAGACACCCTTGTCGACGACAGACATTCCAGCGCCGTGCCAGGTGTCACCTGCATCGACCAGCAGTGCCGCGCCCGGCTTCTCGTCGCGCAGCCGCTTGACGACCGTGGCGACGTAAGCCATGCCGCCCATCTTGCCCTCGAGTCCCGCCTTCTCCACGTAATCGCCCTCGGAGGTCACCGTTCCCCAGGGCTTGATCTCGTCGAGATAGCGGTAGTAAACGGGCTTGATGTAAGTGTGGATGTCGTTGGTACTGAGGATGCGGACCTCCTTGACATCCGAAGCGCGGGCCACCGGCGCAAAGGCGAGCGCAACGAGAACGCACAAGCATGCCGCAAGCAGGCGACCGTCCGTCGCCCACCCGAGGCTGAGCGGGATTGTCCGACTAGCAACCACCCGCCGCGACCTTGGTGTCCTTGCTCACCGCCCACTTGCCGTGCTGATTGCACTCGGCGACCACCCAGACCTTGGATTCGCCGCCGGCGAGCCGGATCTGCGTGCCCAGATACACCTCACCATTGACCGGTGTGAAGTAGAACTTGCCCTTCGTCACGACCGGATCGGTGAAGTTCATGATCTGGATGCTCTTGATGAAGTGGTCGGGCTCCATAGGATGGTCCATCTCGACCACGATGGGGGCCTGGCTGCCGTCCTCGACGACGGGTGGCAGGGTCACCTGTGGGATGTGCATCTTTTCCATGTCCGTCAGATTCCCGGGATCCGCTGGAAGCTGAAACACCGATCCGTGGGCCACGTTCGGTATCACGGTGGTTGCATACACGGGTACCGCAATGCCACTGACGGTCGCATAACGCAGGAACCGACGTCGGGTCAGAATTCCGTCGATATTCATGCTGGGTCCTCCAAAACAAAATGAGCGACGTGCGCTCACATTAATTTAGGCCGAAAATTCGGGCAGCAGGAGGCCCGGTCCGAAAACCGGGCCTCCATAACCCAATCTTACCTCACCCGGAACGCGGGGGCAGTCGACTCAGACCGCAATCCGCGCTTCGGGCCGCCGTTACTTGGCCAGCTTGGCCTGCAAGGCTGCCGGACTCGGCACCCAGCGAACACCATTGTTCTGGATGCCGGCCGCGAGATCCGTCGTGATCGTGTCCCACTTCGCGGGATCCGGATCCGACGTGTCGACCAGGGTCGCTACGGGCTCCTTCTTGGTGGAGACCACCGCGCGCGTGCCCTCGGGATTGAAGGCGATGTTATGCGGCCCGAGCCCGGTCGAGATCTGCCTGACGGCCACATCTTCCTTGGTGTCGATGACGGTGATCTCGTCCGACTTACCCGACTCGTTGGCGAACAACCCGTAACGGCCGTTGGCCGGATTCAGGTAGAGCCGATTGGCGTCTTTGCCGGTCTCGATGGTCTTGATGAGCTCGAGCTTCGCCATATCGATGACCGCGACCGAGTTGGCCTTGCGAAGACCCACGTAGCATTTCGAGCTGTCAGGCAGACACGTGGTGTTGCCGCCGCCACCCGGAACCTTGACGACCTTGACGATCTCGGTGGTGTTGGTGTCGAAGAAGGTCACCGTGCCCTTGTTCGAGGAAATGAAGTACTTGCCGTCGGGTGACATGGCGCCGGCGCGTGCACCCTTGATGGGCACGAACTTGATCTCCGTGCGCGACTTCACGTCGACGATCGAGACACCCTTCGGCTCCTGCTGGCAGGTGGTGAACACCTTGGAGTCATCGAGAGTGAACATTGCGTCGCGTGCGCCGGGGCAGCTGATGGTCATGGTGGCGATGGGGCGTCGCGTCGCGGTGCTCAGGAATGTCAGATAGCCGTTCTCTTTGTCGAGAATATTGCCCGTGACCGCCAGCGGCTGGGTGTAAGCGAAGCCGACATGCAGCGGCGCAATCACTTTTTTGCCGTCCATGCTCACGGAGAACTTGTCGACGACCTCCTGAGTGGTCAGGTCGATGGTCCACCAGATGTCCTTCTCGTAGCGCTGGGACGACCAGACATATCGCGCACCCGGAATAATCCAGAGGTGATGATTGCCCGTCTCACCCATGTCGATCATTCTGACCGTTTCGCCCTTGTTGTAATCGACCACCGATACGGTCGGCTCACCCTGGTTGTCGATCAGGAAGTTGCCGTCCATGCCCTGAACGGCGTGCCAGTCCATGCGGACGGTATTCTGCGGGTCAAGAAATACGAGCTGCTGATACTCTTCCGAAGTCATGTCGGTCGTCGGTGCGCCGAACTTGCTGCCCATCATCTTCGATGAGCCGGTCATGCTGCAGCTCGCGATAAGGAAGGCCGCCGCAATGGCGGTCAATACGCCTGTGAGTTTCATAAGACTCAACTCCTATTGGTTTCCCTTTCCAGGTAAATTGTTCCCGCTCTGCACAAATCCTCGGTGTGCGGCGGCTGTTTATTATTCTCGACTTCCCGTGCAGCGCCGGCGCGTTGCGGGCAACGTCAGACGATGACGAGCTTCCGTTTAACCTCGTTCCACGTGGCCAGTAGGTACCAGAGGCACATGATGACGACGATCGAGATCAACGCCATCTTGAAGCCGATCAAGTCCGGAATGAACATCGGCTCTCCAATGCGGTTGATTATACCACTGTCTGCCATCCAGCCCCGGAAAAGTGAGCCGGAGAGCGCGAAGGCGAGCACGGCGACCCAGAGCTTCACGTGCCCCTCGCCGGCCCGCCACAGCGAGCCGGTGGCGCAGCCTCCGCTCATGGACATGCCGATGCCGAAAATGAAGCCGCCGAGCAGGCTCCCCAGCCAGAAGGCCGAGGAGACCTGGGTCTCCCACTCGCGCAGATCGGTCCATTTGAGGATGGTGAAGCCGGTGGCGGCGATGATGACGGCGATGGCGACCGCCTTGGTGGCATCGCCGTTGCCGGTCATGAACGGCTCCCGGAAGGCACGCACGAAGCAGAAGCGCGTACGCTGCATGAAAATGCCGATAACGACCCCGAAAAGCAGAAAACCGCCGCGAATCGGGTAGTCGTTGCTGTCGTACAGGAAGGCCAGCGCGAGGCCCAGGATGATGACCGCGAGCCCCCACCAGGGCTGCGCCCGACCCCAGTCGCGGGCAGACTTTTTCGCCGGCGGCAGACGCTCGGCCCAGGCGGGCAGGCTGATGTAGCTGACCTCCCATACGAGCAGCTTCAGGCCCACCACCACGCCCGCCATCAGGCCGACCATCATGACCAGCCCGGCCATGGACAGCGCCGCCGTGGCGCTGAAAAAGCCGCCGATGTTGCAGCCGAAGGCGAGCGCCGAGCCCACGCCCATCAGGCACCCGCCCACCAGGCCCTTGAGGAGCTCCCAGGGTGGCGCCATGCGCACCTTGAACTGGCGGGCCAGAAGGGCAGCCGCCAGGGCGCCGCCGATGATGCCGAAGTTCAGGACCGAGGTGGAATACAGGTACGGGGTGATAATCTCGCGATCGGCCATTCCGAGGGAATTGAAAACCCAGTCGCCCCAGTTGCGCACGCCATCGGCGGCGCTCCACGGCTTGTCGAAGGCGAACAGGAAGACGTTGATGGCGCCGAACAGCACGCCGCCGATCCACACCGGCCACTGCGCGCCGAACAGCTTGGCGTAGCTGCCGGCAAGGGCCCCCCGCAGGGTCTCGGGCCGCGGCTGCTCGGAGGTCACCGAAGCGTCCAAGAGCCCCCCGGGTTCCCCGCCGCGGCCCATCCGGCCACGGGCCGCACGGCAGGCGACGGGGCCCGTCCGGACGGCTGGCAGGCGCCCGCCTCTGCGGTGATTTTATGGCCTGTAGACATACGCTATCCCCCGTCCCGGGTCCTGCCCGTCTCCCGGGGGGTGGGTAAAATCTTCGCGTTATCAGTGGGTTACATGCAAACGACCGGTCGTTTGGGGCATGCACGCCACGCTCGCCGATAATACCCGGCGGCGACCCCCGATCCATATCTCCGGGGGCATATCTCGATAAGGGCCGGCCGCCCGGCCTGGAAGCCCGCCACGCGACGCCGGCCCGGGGATGGCGGTGGCGCGGAGCGTTTCAGCCCTTCTTCATGAGGAAATAGTACTTGTCGCTCTCCTGGCGGGACTCGAGCAGCTGGTGCCCTGCCTGCCGGGCCAACGCCGCCATGTCTTCCACCGACCCGGGATCGGTGGCGATGATCTGCAGCACCTCCCCACTGGCCATCTTGTCCAGCGTCTTCTTCGCCCGCAGCACGGGCAGCGGACAGTTCAGCCCGCAGGCGTCCAGTTCATGGTCGAATTCGGTCATGGCTAATTCCCGATCAGGGTTCGAGCGGCGCGTGCGAGGACGGTGTCGGCGGCCATGATCACGGCATCCCCGAGCCCCTCGCCATATCTCTCAAGGGATAAGGGATCGCCTCTGCGACGGCCGTCGACGCGGATCGTCCCGCTTGGATCACGCTCCATGGTAATACGACAGCGTCTCCAGCTCCTCGATCTTCATGTTCTGCTCTCTCACGATCACGTTGACCAGATCGCGAAGCGAAACCATGGCGACCAGCCGATCGCCGTCCATCACCGGCAGATGCCGGATGTGGCGCTCGTTCATGATGGCCATGCACTCGTCCATGCGCTGGCCCGGCCGCGCGTAGACGACCTCTATGGCCATGATCTCGCGAACCTGCGTCTCGTTCGCCGGCTTGGCGCCGCGCACGATGTGCCGGGCGCAGTCCCGCTCGGAGATCATGCCCACGAGACGACCTTCGAGCACCACGGCCAGGGCGCCCAGGTCCTGCTCGTTCATCAGCTTGACTGCGTCGTAGACGGAGGCCTCGGGTCCGATAGACCAGATGTCGGTTCCCTTCTCGTCCAGCAGTTTTCTGATGGTATCCACGACGCCTCGCGCGGTCCCTCGGGCTTTTCTGCGTTGTACAGCAAACGGGCGCTGCCATCCAGATGCGGTGACGAGGGGCTGCGCGTTAAGATGGTGCGCGTCATGAGCGCATCGATTAGACCAGCATCCACGCACTCGGCGCGGGATCCCGTCGACACGCGGCAATTCTCGCGACCGAGCCGTGAGCTCAGGGTGCTGCTCGCCGAGGGCATTCACGACAACGCCGTGCGCGTGCTGCGTGATGCCGGCTTCGAGCACATCGAGACGCACCCGACGGCGCTTTCCGAGGATGCACTGATCGATGGGATCGGCGATGTTCACTACCTCGGCATCCGATCCCGAACCCGCGTCACCCCCCGTGTGCTGGAAGCCGCGCGGGAGCTGCGCAGCATCGGCTGTTTTTGCATCGGCACCAATCAGGTCGACACGGAGGCGGCGAAAATCCGCGGTATTCCCGTGTTCAACGCGCCTTTCTCCAACACGCGCAGCGTCGCAGAGCTGGTGCTGGCCGAGGCCGTGCTGCTGTTGCGCGACATTCCCCGCAAGAATGCAAGCGCCCACCGGGGCTGCTGGCTCAAAACCGCGGCTGGCTCCTACGAGGTGCGCGGAAAGCATTTGGGCATCGTCGGCTACGGCCACATCGGCAGTCAGGTGGGGCTGCTGGCCGAGGCGCTCGGCATGCGGGTCTTCTTTTACGACGTGCAGAGCAAGCTCGCCCTCGGCAACGCCACGTCCTGCGGCAGCCTGAATGGCCTTCTCGAGGTCGCCGACGTCGTTACCCTGCACGTCCCCGAGGCCCCCGAGACCAGGAACATGATCGCCGCCGGCGAGCTCGGCAGGATGCGTCCCGGCGCCGCCTTGATCAATGCATCGCGCGGCTCGGTGGTCGACATCGATGCGCTCGTCGATGCGCTCGAATCCAAACACCTGAGCGGCGCGGCCCTCGACGTGTTCCCGAGTGAACCCAAGGCAAGCCAGGAAGAGTTCGTCTCGCCGCTGCGCGGGCTCGACAATGTCATCCTCACTCCCCACGTAGGCGGGAGCACGGAGGAAGCCCAGCACAGCATCGGTCTCGAGGTGGCGGAGAAGCTCGCGCGCTTCAACGCGAACGGCACGACGCTCTCGGCGGTCAACTTTCCGGAGGTTTCCCTGCCGCCCCATCTCGGCACCTACCGCCTCCTGCACATCCATCGCAATCAGCCCGGCGTCATGGCAAACGTCAATGCCATCTTTTCCGAGAGCGGTATCAACATCGCCGGGGAGTACCTTCAGACCGACGACAAGATCGGCTACGTCGTCGTGGACTTCGACGTGGACGAGGGCTTCGACACCCAGCGGCTCGAGCGCCTCAAAGCCATCGACGGCACCTTGCGGGCCCGCATCGTGGCGCGCTGAGCCGCGCGGCGGGCGTTGCTTCTCGCGGCCAGGTGCTCGGCGAGCGCCTCCGCATCGGCACCCACGCCGTCGATCAGGTTCGAGCCTTTGCTCACCTGGAAGCGCATGCCGAGAACGTAAAGCCCCGGCTGCGCCGTGACGCCTTTCTCGTGCGCGATCTCGCCGTGGCTGTCGAGGACCGGCACCTGCAGCCAGGGGTAACGTCTCTCGTAACCGGTCGACCAGACGACCGTGGTGATGCCTTCCCGGCGCAGCGACAGCCCCCGCGGCGCGGGCGGCGCCACGACGGGCTGCAGCGACGCAGCCGGCGGCACGTGCTCGCGGCAGTTGGCCTCGATATGGCGGTCGATCCTGGCGAGCAGCTGGGCCAGCTCCGCGTCGGCCCTGGCAAGGGTTTCGACGAGGCCGCCGGCGAAGGTCACGCGGTCATCCGCGGCATCGACAGCGCGCCCGACCAGGCGCGCGCCCTGTGCCTGCAGCGTGCCGAGATCCAGGTCGCGATTGTGCGGCGTGCCGATGAGCTGCGGCGGCGGGGATTTGCGCTCCTCTTTCGGATCCGCCGGTGCGGCGAAGGCGCCGATGGCGACCATCCAGTGCAGGATGTCCTTGCCCCGGTAGCGTCGCGGCAGACGAATGTGAGTGCCCACTGCCACGCTGACCGACCGCCCGTCGTGGATGAGCTCCTCGGCGATTTGAACGCCCGTTGCCGAAGCGCCCACGACCAGGGCGTTGCCGGGCGGCAGCTGTGCGGGATTGCGGTACTCGGAGGGCACGAGCTGGTGAATATCCGGTGCCAGGCGGTCGGCGAAGTCCGGCACTCTCGGCGCGTCACAGAAGCCCGTTGCCACCACCAGGTTGCGGGCCCGCCATGTTCCGCGGCTGGTCGCCACGTCGAACCCGCCGTCGCACCGTCGGACCGCCTGGACCTCGGTTTGGCACTGCACCGGTGCGTCGAAGCTATCGGCATAGGCCTCCAGGTAGCGGATGAATTCGGGCGTGGTCATGAAGCCGTCGGGGTCGTGCCCCTGGTAGCGAAAATCTGGCAGCCGCGCCATCCAGTTCGGGGACAGCAGCCGCAGCGAATCCCAGCGCTCCGAGCGCCAGCGCTCGGCAATGCGGCCGCGCTCCAGCACGACGTGCTCGATTCCTCTCTGCTGCAGGCATCGGCTCATGGCCAACCCCGCCTGCCCGCCGCCGATGACGACAGTATTGGTCTGGTTCATGGTTCGAATCTCCCCGTCGATGGGCTCGAAGGGGATTCTCGGTGAGCGGGGTCAATCGAGGCGGTGATCGAACGGCGATCCGGCGTCTATTACGCGTCTATCACCGCGCCGCTGGACGGTGGTAAGCGGCTCGCGAATCCATTCATGAGGGTTGATATACTTTCCCGCAAAGGACGCTCCGCTCGCCATCGACGCATTGCGCTGCGCGGCAGCGCCGGGCCGCGGCCTTCGAAAACCACTGAGGTGCTGCGCGCCATGTCCAAGGTTGCCGATCTCGTCAGCGAACGTCCCCATGGCTGGCTGCAGTCCTGTCTGCGCTTCCTGCCGCCTGCTTTCATCCGCTCGCTGATCGTCGCCGACCTGACGCTCGCCACCTGCAACCCGCTGTGGGGGTGGTGGCTGTACCGGCGCTGGACGGACAGGAGCATCACCTGGCGCGGGTACTGGCCGATCTACAAGCGCTGGCTCGTCTTCACCTGGCAGCACTACCGCTACGGAAAATCCCACGCGGGTCTCTGGGCGATCGCGTGGCGATCGCCACCGATGCGCCATGCACGCCACTCGGAGCGCGACGATTACCAGCCGAAGGGCTCCTGCGGCACCTGCAGCAATTGCTGCAAAACCTCGTGGCGGCCGCCGGCCGAGCAGGTCGCGTGCCCGTTTCTCGGCGAGAACCACTGCATGATCTACGGGGGGCTGTTCTGGGATTACTTCAATTGCGGCAGATATCCCACCGGACAGCCCGAGCTGCGCGTGTACGCGTGCCCACGGTTCACGATCGCGCAGACCGACCTGCGCGGTGGCGACGGTGCCCATGGCGCACGCCATGTCCGGCTGGTGTTGCGGGATTTGAACGAATGACGCTGTGCCTTGCCGGAGAACGGCGTGGCATTCACCGTGCTGCCAGGTGGAAGCGGGGCATGGCTCCGTGTGTGCGGGGCCGATCGGTGACGCGATGGTGCCCATGGCGCCGGTTCCGCGGAGGAGCCTCATGCTGCCCGGCGGGCCAACGGGGCGATTTCCGCGTTGGTCGCCGCCGCCCGAGCGGCTATGCTTGCCATATTCTTCGCGGAGCGGGCTCGAGGCGGCGTTGCCGCTGCGCCTGCTCCGATCGAAGCGCCCGGAGCCGTTGTATATAATGCGCCTCGCAGGGAAAGCGCGCCCCGTGTTGCTCTTCGCGCGGCCGGTATAACAATAAAGGGGGTCCGAGGGCGGTGCCGCCGGCGGTGGTTCGATGCCGGGCGGCGCTCCGCGCGCCCGTGCAAAGGTTTGCCCATGGGCCGGGTGAGTCAGAGAGTGCAGAGGGGTAGCAGGTTATGGGGAGCAGGAGACCGATTCGGACGCCGGCAGCGTCGACGTTCGAGCGCCGCGTGCAGGTCATTCGCGCGCAGGTGGAGGAACGGCTGGCGACACTGGTTCCGGCAGAGGTCGAGCCGCCGCAGCAGCTTCACAAAGCGATCCGCTACAGCCTGCTCGCCCCGGGCAAGCGTATCCGGCCGCTCGTGGCGATCCTCGCGGCCGAGCAGCTCGGCGGCGATCCGGATCTGGCGACCGACCCGGCCTGCGCCATTGAAATGGTGCACACCGCCTCGCTCATTCTCGATGATCTGCCGGCCATGGACGACGCCACGCTTAGACGGGGACGGCCTGCCAACCACATCGTGTTCGGTGAGAGCACCGCGCTGCTGGCGGCGATGGCGCTGCTCAACCACGCCTTCGCCGTCGTCACTGCCGCTCCCGGCCTCGCCGACGCGCTGCGCGTGCAGCTCGTCGAGCTGCTATCCCGGTGCATCGGCAGCAAGGGGATCATCGCCGGCCAGGAGCACGATCTGCGCGCGGATTGGAAGCACTCGGATCACCAGCGCCTGGAACGCATGCACGCGCAGAAGACCGGCGCCCTGTTCGTCGCCTCGGCCGAGGCAGGGGCGCGAATCGCGGGTATCCCGGACGAGCGGCTCGACGCGGTGCGGCGCTTTGCCAGCAACCTCGGCCTCGCCTTTCAGACCCTGGACGATCTCCTCGACTGCTCGAGCACGGAGACCGACGCCGGCAAGAACGTCGGTATGGACACCGACAAGCCGACGTTCGTGCGCTACATCGGGCCGGAGCGTGCGCGGGTGCGCGCCCAGAGTTTGATCGAAGCAGCCGTAGACGCGCTCGCCTCCCTGGGTGCGCGCGGCGAGGCCCTCGCCGAGCTCGCCCACAACTTTGCCGCCTCGTCACCGGCACGGGCGGCAGTCGAGCAGTCTGCGGCCGCTCAAACCGCTCCTTGACGGAAACGCTGTCCACCGAAGCAGGCGCAGAACCGCTCCTCGAAGTCAGTGCGGCGGCGCGCCGCTTCGGCGAGCGCGAGGCGCTGAGGGGCGTCGACCTGATCATTCGTGCCGGCGAGATGCACGCCCTCATCGGCCCGAACGGCGCCGGCAAGACCACCCTGGTGCGCGCCATTTCCGGTCGCCTGGTGCTCGATTCGGGCAGCGTGCGTGTCGGCGGTCGCGACCCGCTACGCGACGCGGGTGCGCGCGCCATGATCGGGCTGGTTCCCCAGTCCATCGCCCTCTATCCGCACCTCACGGCGCGGGAGAATCTCGAGGTGCTGGGTCGGCTGTGCGGCGTCTCGGGGCATGCGCTGACGCGGGCGGTCGACGAGGCGCTCCGATGGACGGGGCTCGAGGACCGCGCCGGCGAGCGCACCGCAACGCTCTCGGGTGGCATGCGTCGGCGGCTCAACATCGCCGCAGGAACCCTGCACGGCCCGCGCCTGCTGATCCTCGATGAGCCGACCGTCGGCGTGGATCCGGTAGCGCGCGAGCGCATCCACGCGCTGCTTCGCGAGCTTCGTGACAACGGTCTGGCGGTGCTCATGACCACCCACGACCTCGGCCAGGTGGCCGAGCTGGCCGATCGGGTGGCCGTCATTCTGCACGGGCAAATCCGCGCCGAGGGCAGCCCCGAGGCGCTCATCGGCGAGGCCTTCGGTGGTGCCAAGGAGCTCATCGTCACGCTGGGCGCGGCGCCGGACGCAGACGGCCGCACGGTCCTCGCGCGCGAGCAGCTGCGCGCGGCGAGCGGAGAGCGGACCTGGGAGGGTCTTCTGAACGGCGGCCTCGAGCATCTGCCCGGTATCGAGGCGCGTCTGCTCGAGGCCGGGCTGGACGTCGACGAGATCCGCGTCCGCGAACCCGGTCTCGAGGGCGCATTCTTCCGCCTGACCGGAGAGAGCATCGATACATGAGTGGTGCCATGTTCCGCGTCATGCTGCTGTCGCTGCTGCGCGATCGCGGTGCGCTCGCCATGAGCTTCCTGGTACCGGCGGCGTTCTTCGTGATCTTCGCCTCGATCTATCCGGCCACAACGGGCGAAGCGGCGCGCATCAAGGTTGCCATGGCGAGCGACGGTGGCGAAGCGCGGGGCGCGGCCGTCCTGCAAGCGCTCGGCGCTGATGCGGATCTCGAGCGCGTCGGCGGCGATACGCTTTCCGGCGGCGACGTGCGCGAGCTCGTCAGGCGCGGATCCGCGGACGTTGGACTCATCAGCGTCGCCGGTGATCCGGGTTTTGTTATCGTGAGCGATCCGGCGCGCGGCGCTGCGGTGCGCATCATGGCCGGTGCGCTGCGCCAGGCGCTGCTCGCTGGTCCGGGCACGGGCCCCGCGAGCGCGCGCCCGGCGCTCTACGACGTCGAGAGCGTCGCCGGCCGTTCCGCGGGACAGAACCAGATCGCCTACTATGCGGGCGCGGTGGCGGTGCTGTTTCTGCTCTTCTCGGCGGTGCATGGCGCCATCACCCTTCTCGAGGAGAACGAGTCCGGTCTTCTAGACCGGATCCTCGTCGGCCCCGGCAGCATCTCGGTGCTGGTCAACGGCAAGTTTCTCTATCTCGTTGCCCAGGGATTCGTACAGATCGCGGTCATCTTCGCCATGGCGTGGCTGCTGCATGGTGTCGATGTGCCCGGTCACGTGTTGCCGTGGGCGTTGACCACGCTGATCGCCGCCGCCGCGTCCGCCGGGCTCGCGCTCGCGCTGGTGACCGCCTGCGCCACCAAGCGCCAGGCGCAGACGCTGGCGAACGTCGTCATACTCGTTCTGTCGGCGCTCGGCGGCAGCATGGTGCCGCGCTTTCTCATGCCGCCGCTGCTCCAGGACATCGGTTGGATTACGCCCAATACCTGGGCGCTGGAAGCGTATACCGCCATTTTCTGGCGCGACGAACCGATGTCCAGCATGCTGCTGCCCTGGGCGGTGCTGCTGGGTGCGTCGGTGGCGGGGCTGTTGATTGCACACCGGCTGGCGCGTCGGTTCGCAACCGCATGATGACGCCGCCGCTCGATATCGGGGTAGTGCATCACCCGATCCGCATTTAAACTTACGGCAACGCTTCCATCACATGCAGAACCGCGCATGAGCATCGTGTTCGACGTCCTGGTATTTATCGCCGCGTTCGCCGGCATGGAAGGCGTCGCCTATTTGACCCACAAACACGTGATGCACGGTTCGCTTTGGTGCCTGCACGAGTCGCATCACCGCCCGCGCACCGGGCTGTTCGAGAAAAACGATCTTTTCGCCGTTATCTTCAGCGTGCCGTCGATACTGTTTATCTACGCGGGTGTTCATTACGTGCCCATCCTTCTCTGGGTGGGACTCGGGATGACCGCTTACGGCGTCGCTTATTTCATTTTCCACGACGTCATCGTGCACCGCCGGATCCGTACGCGCTACAAGGCGAGGAGCGGGTACATGAAACGCATCGTGCGCGCGCACTGGATACACCATGCATGCCGCGAGCGCGACGGCGCGGTGTCCTTCGGTTTTCTCTACGCGCCGCCGCCCGAGCAGCTGCGCGCCACCCGCTGAGCGCGAGTCGTTTCGTTCACGAGCCGGGCGCCGGGTCCGGCTTGGTCCAAAGCCCCTCCCGCGGCGGGCTCTCGAGCATTCGCCGAACGCTGACCGCGGCGAGCGCCTGGCCGATGCCGAGAAGCGCCCGGTAGGCCTTGCGCGGGCGGCTCACCACCGCGCGTGCGTCCCACGCCGCCGCGCCGCGCCTGCGCACGAGCGAGCCGATGTCGCGGTACACGCCGCGGGCAGTGGCGATGGCCCATGCACAGCGAAAGCCGAGGTCGGGCAGGCCGCAGAAGGCCGAGTCGTAGTAGCGATCGGCCTCGTCGAGCAGCCGCTCGACCACCGAGAACACGGCGCCCCGATAGCGGGGATCGGCGATCGCGTCGCCCGGGACTCCCGCCTGCTCGAGCCACTGCGCCGGCAGATAGACGCGGCCGACACCGGCGTCTTCCATGACGTCGCGGGAGATGTTGGTGAGCTGGAGGGCGATGCCCATGTCGGAAGCGCGGCGCAGGGTCTCCTGCTCGCGTGCGCCCATCACGTACGCCATCATGACGCCCACCACGCCGGCAACGTGATAGCAGTAGAGCAGGGTGTCCTCGAGCGTGTCGTAGCGGTGGCCGCGCACATCCATGGCGAAGCCCTCGAGCAGCTCGAGTGGATAACGTGCGGGTATGCGGTGGCGCTCGACGACCCGCTGGAATGCCTCGAAAACGGGATCGTCGGTGGGTTCGCCGGCCAGCGCGCTGCGCGTGGCGCGATAAAGCGAGGCCAGGCGCTCGTCGGCGCTCTCGGCAGCGGCCGCGTCGGCGCCGAACCCGAGACGTTGACCATCGATGACGTCGTCGCCGTGGCGGCACCACGCGTAGAGCATGTAGGCGCTTTCCCGAGTCGACCGATCGAACAGCCGTGCAGCCGCCGAGAAGCTCTTCGAGCCCTTGCGGATCATCGTGCGGCTGTTGTCGACGACCGTATCCATCGGGTCACCGTCAGGCGGTGGAGACCAGCGCCAGATCTTCGAGCATCAGTCCGGCCGTCGCTTTGGCCGAGCCGACCACCCCCGGTATACCGGCGCCCGGATGCGTGCCGGCGCCGACGAAGTAGAGTCCGCCGATCCTGTCGTCGCGGTTGTGAACGCGGAAGTAGGCGCTCTGGGTCAGCACCGGCTCCAGCGAGAAGGCCGAGCCAACGTGCGCATTGAGCTCCTTTTCGAAGTCCGCGGGGGTGAAGATGCGGGTGGTCACCAGGTTCTCGCGAAGTCCTGGAATGCAACGGCGCTCGAGATACTCGAGTATGCGATCGCGGTAGCGTGGCCCCTCGACGCGCCAGTCGATGCTCGCCTTGCCGAGATGCGGCACCGGTGACAACGCGTAGAAGGCCGAGCAGCCCGGCGGCGCCAGGGACGGATCGGTCGCGCAGGGTGCGTGCAGATACAGGGAGAAGTCGTCGGCCAGCACGCCGCGCTGGAAAATGTCGGCAAGCAGCTCGCGATAGCGTGGTCCGAACAGCACCGTGTGATGGGCGAGATCGTCGTAAGTGCCGCGTACTCCGAAGTAGATCAGAAACAGCGACATGCTGTAGCGGCGCTTGAGCAGGCGGTGCGCTGTGCGGCTCGCGCGCGGCTCCTGGCGCAGGAGCCTGCGGTAGGTGTGAACGACATCCGCATTGCTCGCCACCGCGTCGAAATCGCCGCGCCAGCCGTCGGCGGTGACGATGCCGCGCACCCGCGCGTCGCGTGTGACGATCTCCTCGACCGCCGATCCGAAGCGGCACTCGCCTCCGAGCTCGCGGAACAGGCGCACCAGCGCCGCCACCAGCGCGCCGGTTCCTCCGCGGGGAAAGAACACGCCCCAGCGTCGCTCGAGCGTGTGGATAAGGGTATAGATGGCCGAAGAGGAGAACGGATTACCGCCGACCAGCAGGGAGTGAAAGCTGAATGCCTGGCGCAGCTGCGGGTCCTTGATGAACTTCGACACCATGCCATAGACGCTGCGATAGCCGTGCAGTCGAGCGAGCTGAGGGCCGGCCCTCACCATGCTCCAGAGATCGAGAAACGGCACGTGGGCGAGCTTCACGTAGCCTTCCTCGAAGACCGCCTCGGCGTAGCGCAGGAAACGGCGGTAGCCCTCCACGTCGGCGGGTGACTTGCGCGCAATCTGCTCGCTGGTGCGTTCCAGATCGGCGGTGTAGTCGAAACGGTAGCCGTCTTCCCACGTCAGCCGGTAGAAGGGATCCACGGGGATCATCTCGACGTGGTCCGCGAGTTGCCGCCCGGATAGCGCGTAGAGCTCCTCCAGACAGTTCGGCGCGGTGATGACGGTGGGGCCCGCGTCGAACGTGAAGCCCTCGTCCTCGTAGACATAGGCGCGTCCGCCGGGACGATCGCGCTTGTCGAACAGGGTCGTTGCGCAGCCCGCCGACTGCAGGCGGATGGCGAGGGCCAGTCCGCCGAAGCCGCTGCCGACGACGGCCACCCGCGGCCGCGTCCCGGAGCCGGTCACGTCGTTCACGGGCTCGGCGCCGAGGATGGAGGCGCGGCGGCGGACCTCTGCCCGCTCGCGAGCATGGCGCGCAGCGCGCCGCCGATGGGCACCGGCGGTGTCCCGCTCAGGAGGCGCACGCGATCGCGCCAGGTGAGCCGTCCCGCGTAGAACCGTCCGATGAGGGCCTCGGGCAGTCGATAGAAGCGCTCGAGAACGCGAAAGCGCTGCTCCGGTTGGCCGGCGAGAAACAGCATGCGGTTGAGCAGTCGGAAGAACCTGCCGCGGCGCCACAGCGCGAACGAGCGGCGACGCACCAGGTCGAGCACATCCGACTGCTCTAAGGAGCGGGCGGCGGCGAGCGCATCCGCCAGGCGCACGGCCTCGGGCAGCGAGTAACCGGTGGTGGGGTGGAACAGCGCGGCACGCAGACCCGAGCGCGCCACGCCGCCGGGTTCTTCGCGCCAGAATGCATTGATGTCGCCTGCGAGAACGATGGGAAGCACGCCCTCCTCCTCGCGGTGCACACGGCAGATCCGCCAGCCGAGCGCCTGGGTGTAAGCGTCGATCTGCGAGCCGAGGTCGGCGCGGGCGAGGGTCGGCGAATCGCTGTAGCGGGTATCCTCGACCAGCACCCGATGGCTCTCGAGCGGCAGCGTGTAGACAAACCGGTAGCCGTCCTCCTGCGCGACGGTGGCGTCCATGAGCACCGGCTCGCTGAGGCCGTGCGCGGACTCGAGCTCCAGCACGCGCCCGATGAACTTCTGATAACGAAGCACCAGGTGGGGACTTCGCGGGTCGCCGCGACCGTCCACGACGCCGCGTGCCCGGATGCATCGACCGTCCGCGAGCCGCACCTCCCCGGGGGCGACGGTGCTCGCGGGCGCATTGAGGAGCACGTCGTCGCCGAGGGCATCGCCGAGCACGCCGTGCAGGCGCGGCGCCGTGAACGAGTAGTACTTCGAGCCGATCCGCCGCGTGAGCCCGGGGAAGCGGACCTCGTAGCCGTTCCAGACATGCTCGACGAAGGGCGCCATCCACGCGTGCTGCGCATCGCTGAGATCGTCTGCGTGAAACGACCAGGTATGATTGCCGCCGAGGTGTCCGGCCTGCTCGATCAGCACCACGCGCAGCTCCGGCCGCGCCGAGCGCAGCCGGTAAGCGATGAGGCTGTTTGCGAGCCCTCCTCCGACCAGAGCGAGGTCGATTTTCACGCGATTTTCCACAGCATGTTCGTATTCAGACTGATGCCGCCCGGGAGCCGGGTGCATCATTATCCTTCAGTCGCGGGCAAGAGATCTAATCTGCGCTACGTCGCGCGCTGCTCGGGGCTTGCATGATGGTCACGGGTCACGAAGCGGTACCGGAACTTGGTGGCGTCGCGGCCATCGTTGGTATACTTGGACTCTGTGCGGGCTCTGCTTCGGTTCCTGCCGACGCTTGTGCCACGGAGCGCGCGACACCGAGGCAGATATGAGCTGGGAAAGCTTTCTCGTAACCTTCGCGGCGCTCTATGGAATCGTCGCGCTTCGCTACTTTGCGGTCGCCGGCATCTTCTATTGGCTGCTGTGGTGCCGCGACCCGGCCAAGGTCACGGCCCGCAGGCTGACCTCGCTCACGCCGCGGCCCGAGATCATCCGAAGCGAGATTCGCTGGTCTCTGATCTCCTCCATCATCTACGCGCTCCCCGGCGCGATCATCATCGAAGCGTGGAAAAACGGCGGTACGGCGCTCTACACCGACGTTGCGGAATTTGGCTGGGTTTACCTCGTTGCGAGCATTTTCATTTACATGTTTCTGCACGACACCTACTTCTACTGGACTCATCGCCTGATGCACCGGCCGAAGCTGTTCCGGATTTTTCACAAGGTGCACCACGATTCGCGACAGCCCACGCCGTGGGCGGCCTTCTCGTTTCACCCCTACGAGGCCATCGTAGGCGCCTTGCTCGTGCCGGCACTGGTTTTCGTCATTCCCATACACGTGGGTGCAATTCTTTTCCTGCTCGTGCTGATGACGATCTGCAGCGTGATCAACCACACGGGCTACGAGATTTTTCCCGACGGCTGGCTCAAGGGCTTACCGGGCAGGCACCTCATCTCGGCTGCGCATCACAACCTTCATCACCAGCGCTACACGTGCAACTTCGCGCTGTATTTCCGTTTCTGGGACAAGGTAATGGGCACCGACGTAATGGAGTCCGAGTACGACTTTCTCGGCGGAGCGGGCGACAGCCGGCGCCGCTCTGCAGCAACCGGCGCCGCATCTTAGCCGCCACCGTCGCCTACTGCCTCGTCAGGGGCACCAGAACGGTCTCGTAGAGCTCTGATTTGCTCTCGACGCCGACCCCGGGCGTATGCGCCGGCGACACCTGCCCGTCCGCGACCACCGCATCGTCGCCGAAGCCGCCGAAAGGCTGGAACACCAGCGGATAGGTCTCGGTGGCGCCGAGCTGCAGGCCGGCCGCCAGAGCGAGGCCGAGCAGCTGGCCGCCGTGGGGCACCTGCCGGCGCGGTGACCAGCCGTACTCCCGGCACATCTGCACGATGGCGACGAATTCCGTCGGCCCGTAGCACAGCGACGGATCGAACTGCAGCCAGTCGCGATGCGGGCGCAGGCCCGCGTGTCGGACGAGGTTGCGGGCATCGGCCATCGAGAACAGATTCTCGCCGACGGCGATGGGGGTCGCGCAGCCGGCGGCGAGCGCGGCGTGCGTCTGGTAGTCGAGGGGGTCGACCGGCTCCTCGAACCATGCGAGCCCATACTCGTCCAGGCACTCGGCGTAGGCGCGCGCCGTGTCGAGGTCGAGCGCGCCGTTTGCGTCCACGGCCAGATTGTCGCCGCCGCCCGCGACCTCGAGCACTGCCTCGATGCGCGCGCGATCCTCGTCGAGCGAGGCGCCGCCTACCTTCATTTTCATCAACGTGTAGCCGTCGTTGCGGTAGCCCTGCATCTCCTCGACCAGGCCTGGAATGCCCTTGTCCGCGTCGTAATAACCCCCGCCCGGATACACCTTGATGCGTTCGTCGTAGCGGCCGCCGTTGAAGCGCTCCGAGAACACACGGTAAAGGGGCTTCTCCTCGATCTTGGCGATGGCGTCCCAGACCGCCGCATCGATGGCGCCGACGGCAAACGCGCGTTCGCCGTGCCCTCCCGGCTTCTCGTTTTGCAGCATGCATGCTTGGATGCGTGCGGCATCGAAATTCGTTCCGTGCGCATCGAGCAGGCTATCGGGGTTGGCCTCGAGGATGCGCGGGATGAGGCGTTCGCGCAGCACGCCGCCCTGGGCGTAGCGGCCGTTGGAGTTGAAGCCGAAACCCACCACCGGCCTGCCATCGCGCATCACGTCCGTGACCACCGCGACGACGCTGATGGTCATGCGTGAGAAATCGATGAAGGCGTTGCGCATGGTGGAGCGCAGCGGCGCGCTGCATTCGAGGATTTTCACGATGCGCATCGAACGTGCTCGTCTCAGTCCTGCGGCCGGGTGGCGAAGCCTACCTCATCAAATCCGCATTTGTCCTGCCAGCGCGCTCGCGCTGCGCGTCCCGCGGCCTTGATCGACGTCATCGAGCGAGCCGGGGGCTCCTGGGATATGATGATTGCAGCCCGGCCGGCCTTTTCGGCCTTCTCCCGCAGGTGCGAGGCATGCCCATGAGAATCGGTGTACCCAAGGAGATCAAGGACCAGGAGAATCGAGTCGCTCTGACGCCGGAAGGCGCCCGCACCCTGGTCAGCCGAGGTCATGCGGTCAACGTCGAGGAGGCGGCAGGCCGCGGCTCGGGGTTCTCCGACGACGAGTACGCCGGCGCGGGCGCCACCATCTGCGCTGCCGCCGAGGCGTGGGACGCGGATCTGGTCTTGAAGGTGAAGGAGCCGCAGGCATCCGAGTACGGTTTCCTGCGCGATCAGTTTCTTTTCACCTACTTTCATCTGAGCGGCGTCACCGAGAGCCTCACCGCGGTGCTGCTCGACAGCGGCACGACCGCCGTGGCCTACGAGACCGTCGAGGACGAGGCCGGGCACCTGCCGCTGCTCGCACCCATGAGCGCGGTGGCCGGCAACATGTCGGTCGTCATCGGCAGCTATTACCTCGCCAAGTTCAACGGCGGGCGGGGCATGCAGCTCGGCACCGTGCTCGGGCAGCGTCACGGCAAGGTTCTGGTGGTCGGCGACGGCGTGGTCGGACGCCACGCTGCCCGCACCGCCGACGCCATGGGCGCCAGCGTGTACATATGCAGCCGCCACGAGGAACGCGAAGCGGAGCTCGCGGGCGCCATCTCCCCGAGCTTGAGCTTCGTGCTTTCCCGCCCGGAGAACATCGCGCGACACGTCGAGGATGCCGACCTTCTCGTCGGCGCGGTCCTGCTGCGCGGCGCAAAGGCGACGCATCTGGTCAGCGAAGAGATGGTGCGCAGCATGCAGCCCGGCGCCGTCATTGTCGACGTCAGTATCGATCAGGGCGGCTGCGTGGAGACATCACGCCCCACTTCCCACTCCCATCCGGTCTACGTGGAGCACGGCGTCACCCACTACTGTGTCACCAACATGCCTGGCGCCTACCCGAGGACGTCCACCATCGCCCTTACCAGCGCAACGCTTCCCTACGCGGTAAAGCTCGCCGACGCGGGGCTCGCCGCGCTTGGCGAGGATGCGGGCTTCGCCCGCGGTGTGAACACCTGCCAGGGCTTCGTGACTTACCAGCCGGTCGCGGAGGATCTCGGACTCATGCAACGCTACAAGCCTTTCTCGTCGCTCTCGGACTGAGCGTTCATCCGCGCTGCGGACCCGTGAGCATGGACAGGATCCTGAGATGTCCAACGCCCTGAAAGTCATCGTGCTCGGAACCGGACGCATGGGTGCCGGCATCATCACGCTGGTGCGGGAGAAACGCGGCCTCGAGCTGGCCGGAGTCTACGCACGCAGACCGAGAGCGGAGCCGACCGACGTGGGCGACGCGATCGGACTCGGTGAGCGCATCGGGCTCGAGGTCAGCAACGATCTGCAAGCGCTGCTCACGCGTGCCGCGCCCAGCGTTGCCATCCAGGCCACCTGCTCGCGCGTGGCCGAGGCGATGGACGAGATCCGGCTGCTGCTTCGCCACGGCGTCAACGTCGTCTCCATCGCCGAGGAGATGATCTATCCCGCCTGCAGCTCGCCGCGGCTGGCCGAGGAGATCCACGCGCTCGCGATCGCCAACGACGCGAGCGTTCTCGGCACCGGCATCAATCCGGGCTTCGTGCTCGATTTTCTGATCGTCACCCTGACCGGCGTCTGCCAGCGCGTCGAATCCATCACCGCGAAGCGCGTCAATGACCTCTCGCCTTACGGCGCGACGGTGTTGAAAAGCCAGGGTGTCGGTCTGACCGCGGATGCCTTCGCCAGCGGCGTCGCCGACGGCAGCGTCGTCGGCCACGTGGGATTCCCCGAATCCATCGCAATGATGGCCAATGCCATTGGATGGGACATCGATCGCGTCGAGGAGACGCGCGAGCCAATCGTCTCCGGCGTCGAGCGCGAGACCTCGACGATCACGGTGGCGCCGGGTCGTGTCGCCGGCTGTCTGCACACGGCGATCGCCTACCGCGGCGACACACCGGTGATCACGCTCATCCATCCTCAGCAGGTGCGCCCGGAACTCGAGGGCGTGACCACCGGCGACTACATCGACATCCGCGGCGACCCCGGCGTGAAGCTCTCGGGGAGTCCCGAGATCCCCGGCGGCGTCGCCACCGCTGCTCTTGCCGTGAATGTGATCCCGCACGTGGTGAATGCCGAGGCGGGCCTCAGAACCATGGCGGAGCTGCCGGTGCCGGCGTCGTTCTGTGGCGATGTTCGCCGTCTCATCGCGGAACGCTCGCGGGGGTGTGCGTGAGCCGCGCGGCAGCTAAGAATACCTGGGTTGAGATCCACCGTATCGTGCTCGCGCCCGGCGAACGGGCGCCCCAGGTGCCCGCGGACACGAAGGCGGTACCCCTGGAGATGACCGTCAAAGGCTTTCTGAGCCGCGATGCCGAGCTCGGCGAAGAGGTGGAGATCATCACGCCTACCGGCCGGCGCGCGCGCGGCGTGCTGCGCGCCGTCAATCCTGCCTACGAACACGGCTTCGGCGCACCCATCGAAGAGCTGTCCCCCATCGGTGCGGAGCTGCGCGCGATTCTTCGCAGGAAAGATCCGTGAGTGCGCACCCGAGCTACGCGGCCGTCATGGCGCAGAGAGACGACATCGTTCGGGCCTCTGTCGGCATCGACTACCAGCAGTACGTAACCGGCCCGCTTTCGTTCGATTACGAGCGCCTGCTTTCCGATACCGGCTATGATCTCGAGACCATTCGCGCGGTCCAGGCGCGCACCGCGGTGGGCAACACGCCGCTCGTGGAGCTCACGAATATCACCGCGCTCGCCCGCGCCGTCGCCGCGCCGGGCATGGGCGCGCGCATCTTCGTCAAGGACGAGGCCGCGAACCCTTCCGGGTCGTTCAAGGATCGGCGCGCGTCGCTTTCCGTTCACGAAGCCAAGACCAAGGGCTATCCGGGCGTTGCCGCGGCCACCAGCGGCAACTACGGTGCAGCCGTGGCCTCCCAGGCCGCCAGGGCGGGTCTTCGCTGCATCATCGTTCAAGAGGCCTTCGACAGCCGCGGGGTGGCGCAACCGGAGATCGCCGAGAAGGCGCGCGCGTGCGAGGCCTATGGCGCGGAGGTCATGCGCCTGTCGGTGGGTCCGGAGCTCTTTTACGTTTTCCTCGAGGTGCTCCGGGAAACCGGCTACTTCAACGCCTCGCTCTACACGCCGTTCTCCATCCTCGGCATCGAGACCCTCGGCTACGAGCTCGCGCTGCAGGTCAGGGAGCGCGAAGGGCGTTTTCCCGACGTGGTTCTCACCACCCACGCCGGCGGCGGCAACGTGACCGGCACCGCCCGCGGGCTCGACAAGGCGGGGGCCTGCGACACCCTGATGGTCGCCGCGAGCGTGGATCTCGCAGGGCTGCACATGGCGTCGGATCACGACTTCAACCGCAAGTCGTTCACCACCGGGCATACCGGATTCTCGATTCCATTCACGACCTGGCCGGATCGCGCCGATGTGCCGCGAAACGCCGCGCGCGCGCTGCGCTATATGGATCGCTTCGTCACCGTCAGCCAGGGAGAGGTGTTCTACGTCACCGAGGCGCTCGCGCAGATGGAAGGCATGGAGCGCGGTCCCGCCGGCAACACGTCTCTCGCCGCGGCGTTCGCCATGGCGCGCGAGATGCCGGAGGATCGCATCGTCGTCGTTCAGGAAACGGAGTACACCGGCGCCGGCAAGCATCCCATCGCCCAGCTGAACCTCGCCAGGAAGCTCGGCATCACCATCGCACGCGGGCATCCGCGCGACAACGTGCCCGGCCGGAGCATCGTGATTCCCGAACATCCCTCCCAGCTCGGGACGACGGAGGTGGACCTCGACCGGCTCAGGCGGTCTTATCTGCACAATGCGCTCGACGCCCTGGCCGAGGGAGAGTCGCCGAGTGATGCCGACGTGGCGTTTCTGGCGGCCGACATCAAGGCTTCGGAGGACTACGTCCGTGCAACCGTGAGGGAGCGCCATGACCCGAAACGATGACTTCGAATCTCGCCGTGCGCATCTCGCGCAGCTCTCCGACGCGGAGCTTCACGCCCGCTTCTGGGAGCTCGCCGGGCAGATCGTCGAGCCGCTGGTGGCGCAGGCGAGGACTCACACCTCACCGTCCATCGAACGCTCGGTGCTGCTGCGAATGGGGTTCTCGAGCCTGGAGTCGAAGGCGCTGGTGGAGCGGATGCTGGAGAAAGGGCTGCTCGGCCACGGCGCAGGTCGGCTGGTGCTCGTGCTGGCCGGGCGTAAAGGCATGCCCGTACGCGAGGCGGGGCTGGCGCTCATTGCCGGCGAGCACTGGGACGATCTCGGTCCATGAAGCCGCTCAATCCCGACGAGAAGATCGATCTGCGCGCGGTGCTCGAGGATCTCGCGAGCTACCGCCCGAAACGCAAAGGCTGGACGTGGCGCCGGCGCATCGACGACCACACCGTCGGCCCGTTCACGCTCAAGAATGCGTCCGCGGATCTGCGCCGCTCGATTCCGCTTCCGTCGGCGCATCATTTCGGCGATATCGATCCCCAGTGTGATCTGGTAATAACCACCGAGATCGCCTCCGGGCGCTTCGAGGACGACATCCGGCGAATGCGCATGGCCGCCTGGCACGGCGCGGATCACATCATGGTCATCCGCACCACCGGACAGTCCCACATCGACGGACTCATCGAGGGCACGCCCGAAGGCGTGGGCGGCGTTCCCATCACGCGAAAGCAGGTGCGCGCAAGCCGCAAGTCGCTCGATGCCATCGAGGAAGAGGTGGGCCGGCCCATCAATTTCCACTCCTACGTGAGCGGCGTCGCGGGTCCGGAGATCGCGGTCCTGTTCGCGGAGGAGGGCGTCAACGGCGCGCATCAGGATCCCCAGTACAACGTCCTCTACCGCAACATCAACATGCACCGCTCGTTCGTCGATGCGGCGGAAGCAAAGCGCATCATGTCCGACGGCGGGTTGCTGCAGATCGATGGCGCGCACAACGCCGCCGCCACCGCCAAGCAGGCATGGAAGGTGATGCCGGAGCTGTTCGTGCAGCACGCGATCAACTGCGCNNAAGCTGGCTCTCGACCTGCCTTACGCCGTCGCCCTGCGCGATCTGTTCGACGGCTATGTTTTCCGCGCCCAGCAGAACACGCGCTACGTGGAGGCCGATACCGGCGAGGCAACCGTTACCCACGTCATGGACACGCTGCTGTCGCGCATGACCACGACGCATATCCAGAGCACCATCACCCCCGATGAAGGCCGCAACGTTCCCTGGCACTACAACAACGTCGCCGGGGTGAACACGGCCCGGCAGACGTTGATGGCTGTCGACGGACTCATGGGCATGATCGAGATCAAGCGCGAGGGTGAGCTGCCCGCAAGGGTGCGCGAGCTGAAGGAACGCGCGGTGCTGTTTCTCGAGGAAATTCTCGACAAGGGCGGCTACTTTGCCGCGGTCGCCGCAGGCGAGTTCGTGGATTCGGGTGAATTTCCGCAACGCACCGGAGACGGTATCACCCGCGATCCCGACGGCGGCGTTGCCGCAGACAGCATCGTCGCGCGGGAAGCCGACTACGGCGCTCCGGTATGCAGTCACTTCGGCGACAACGTGTACGCGGGGAGCTCCGAGAAGGCATGCCTCGCTTACGCAGGCTGCACGCTGTGCGATGCTTCCAAGATTCAGTACATCGACGAACTGGACGAGGAGGACAATGCCGAGCGGCGGCTCGAAGCGCCGCTCGCCGAGCAGGCCGAGGGGCTGCTGCGACCGGAGGTGGAGCGGGCCGGTGACGGCATCGTGTGCGTGACGGTGTTCGTCCCCGAGACGCCGCCTCTCGCCGAAGCGGCCGCCCTGCAGATGGTGAACAAGATGGGGCTCGCCGAGGCACAGGTCATCAGCAGGCGTGTCATGCACCCGGCCGAGGGCAGCCTCTTCGAGATCAAGGGTCGAGTGGACTACGCGGTGCGCAAGGACGCGCTCGAGATTCCAGAGCAGGCAACGGTGCTGGCCGACAGCGAAATCGAAGCATGGGTCAGGCCGCGGGGCCTGCACGTGGTGGGTGCCACCGTGGGCGAAGACGAGCACTCCGTCGGCATGCGCGAGATACTGGATATCAAGCACGGCGGCATCGAGAAGTACGGATTCCGATGCCACTATCTCGGCACCTCGGTGCCGCTCGCGGAGGTGCTCGACGCCGCCGAGCAAAGCGCTGCCTGCGCCGTGCTCATCTCCACCATCGTCACCCACAACGACGTCCACGAGACGAACATGCGCATGCTCAACGAGCTGGCCACGCGGCGCGGCATCCGCGATCGTCTGTTGCTCATCGCGGGCGGCACGCAGGTGAGCGACGAGAAGGCAAGGAGCTGCGGCATGGACGCGGGCTTCGGCAGGGGCACCACGGGACGCGACGTCGCCTCGTTCATCGTCAAGCGGCTGCGCGCCGCCGGCGGGTCATCGTGAACGCATTGCGTTGAGATCGCGGCGCCCCCGGCCAACGCTTTCCGAATCCGGCGCGTGCCATACTGCCGGAGAGCGTCGGACCGGCCGACGAAGCGTGCAGATATGAGCAGCCCCTTCATCAGCATCGACCTCGGAAAGATAGAGGCCAACGCCCGCACGATCACGGGGCTGTGCGGCGAGCATGGTATCGCCGTCACCGGCGTCACCAAGGGAAGCTGCGGCTTTCCAGAGGTTGCTCGCGCGATGCTTCGAGCCGGGTGCACCTCCATCGGTGAGTCCCGAATCGAGAACATCGAGCGCTTGAGGGCGGGCGGAATCGATGCGCCGTTCATGTTTCTGCGGGGCCCGTCGCTGTCGAGAGTCGACGAGGTGGTCGCTCACGCGCAGAGCAGTCTCAATTCCGAGATCGCGGTCATCAGTGCGCTCGCCGCTGCTGCGCGCCGCTGCGCTGTCGCGCACGACGTCATTGTCATGGTGGATCTGGGCGACCTCCGCGAGGGTGTGTGGCCCGACGATCTGGTTGCCTTCGTGGGAGAGCTCGTCGATCTGAAGGGCATTCGCATCGCCGGTCTCGGCACCAGTCTCACGTGCTTCGGCGGCGTGATCCCGACCGCGACGAACATGCAGCAGCTCGTGGCGCTGGCGGACGAGGTCGAGAGCGCCTTCGACCTCGAGCTCGAATATGTCTCGGGAGGAAGCTCGAGCGCCCTGCCGCTCATCGCGGCCGGCACAATGCCGGCGCGGATCAACCATGTGCGCATCGGCGAGGCAATTCTGCTCGGTGTCGAGACGGCGCACCGGACCCCCTGGCCGGGCACCTGTCAGGACGCCTTCGTGCTGCACGCGGAGGTCATCGAGCTCAAGACGAAGCCGTCGATCCCCGTCGGTGAAGTGAGCCAGGACGCGTTCGGCAAAAAACCCGTTTTCGAGGACCGGGGCATGATCGAACGGGCCATCCTCAACGTCGGGCGCGAGGACGTGGACGTGGACGGCATCCGGGCGCTCGACCCCGGGGTGCGCATCCTGGGCGCCACGAGCGGCGCGCTCGTCGTCGACGTCTCCGACGCCGGGCGCACCGTCCGGGTCGGCGACCTTGTGCGATTCTCGTTAAACTACGCGGCGCTGCTCCAGGCAATGGACTCGCAGTACGTCGAGAAACGAGCCGTCGCGGGCGCCGGCTGATGCCGCGCTCTGCCCGAGAGGCCCGCCGGCGGCTCGGTGCAGGATTCTCGAGAGGAGATCGGCGAACGCACTTCACTGTCCGCGGAGGACTCGAGCTTTGAGCTATCGCACCAGTCACCTGACGCGCGCTTACATCAACCTCGACAACCTCGCGCACAACATGCGCCTGCTGCAGGAGCACGTCGGCAAGCGACCTCTCTGGCCCGCCATCAAGGCGAATGCGTACGGGCACGATGCGCGCATCATCGGCGAGCGTCTCGTCAGTCTCGGCTACGACACGCTTTGTGTCGCGCACGTCTCCGAGGCCATCGAGCTCGTGGAAGCCGGCGTGCAGGCGAAGTTCATCATCCTGTCGGCCACGCTTGCCGAGAGCTGCGAGTATCTCGTCGCGTACGGTTTCGAGCCTGCCGTGTGCGAGATCGGCCTCGTCGAAGAGCTCGCGCGCGTTGCGGAAAAGACAGGCAAAAAAGTTTCGGTGCACGTCAAGGTGGATACCGGCATGGGGCGCATCGGTATCGCACCGGAGGACACCGCCACGTTCCTGGAACGCTGTGGTGAGCTGCCGGCAATTCGTGTCAGAGGGCTCATGAGCCATTTCCCGCGCGCCGACGAAACCGACAAGTCATACTCTCGCGAGCAGGCACGACGGTTCCGCACGCTCGTCGATGCAACGCGGCAATACGGGATCGAGGTATACCATCTGGCCAACAGCGCAGGAATTTTCGATCTGCCCGAATCATGCTTCGACGCAGCGCGCCCGGGAATCTCCATATACGGGCTGAAACCCTCGCTCGAGATGGTGAGCGCGCGTGTCGACGAGCTGCGCCCGGTGCTCGAGTGGAAGACGCGGATCACCTATCTCAAGGAAGTGCCTGCGGGAACGGGTCTCAGTTACGGTCATACCTTCCACACCGACAAACCCTCACTGATCGCGACGGTCCCGGTCGGCTACGGCGACGGGTTGAGCCGCTTGCTCTCCAACAACGCAGAGCTGCTGGTTCGTAACCGGCGCTGCCCGCTGGTCGGCCGAGTGACCATGGATCAGAGTCTTGTCGACGTAACCGCGCTCAGGCAGGTCGTGCGCCTCGGTGACGAGGTGACCATCATCGGGCGTCAGGGTGGGGAGGTAGTGAGCGCCGATGAGCTCGCCCAGCGGGTAGGCACGATCAACTACGAGATTGTCACGGCCATTGCGCGGCGGGTTCCGCGCATAAGCGTCGAGGCATAGATCCGCGTGCAGCCGGGCAAGTAAATCCGATTCACTGATTCATGACGCATTTTTCGTAGAGATTCTTGAGGCGACCCTGCGGATCGTATCTGCTCTTGAGCTTACGATAAGTCTCCCCATCGTATAGCTTCCAGAAGATCTCCTCGTCATAGTAAGCGTCCGAGTAGAGCGACTTGATCCCGCCGAGCTCACGAACCTTGTTCTCCACCAGCCGATTGAAATATCCGGGCGGATGCTTGTGCGGATTGGGAACGACATCCCAGAAGCCGAAGTTGATGAAAAGTCCGGTCTCGTGCAGGGGATAAAAGGGAAACACGCGCGACGGGTCGTGCCCTCCGATTGGACACATCCATACCGGACGGATGCCGATCTCGTCGAGAAAAAAACGCAGAAATTCGCCTGCATTCTCGACCGGAATGTCCACATCCTGGATGACACTCTCGGGATGGCGGTCGAGCAGGTTGTCGAGCGCCGCCGTGAGGCCCAGCCGGTCGTTCCAGCGCATGACTTTCTGGTAGGTAATCGAGTTGAGCAGGCGGCGACCGAGGATCAGTCGCATCGGAAGATTCTGCACGTGAAGATTCTTGGAGCACCAGAACCAATCCGTATCCCAGCGCCATAGATAATCGCGTACCTTCAGGTAGTCCTCGCTGCGTCTGCGGATGGATCGGTAGTATATGCTCAGCCACGTGTAGTCGCTCGTGTACGGTGCACTGTCGGTGAAGCGGCCGAGCGTCAGATACATCTCGTCTTCTGCGAATACCGTGCCGTCTACGAAGTCCGCATCACCCTGGCAGATCTCGATCAGCGCATTGAAGTAGTCGCTGGCGTTGCTGTAACGGGTGTGCTCGAGTGCGACGAAGGGCTTCACGGGCATGGTCTTCGCAGTGAGCTTGAGGATGTATCCGAGTGTTCCGTAGGAGTTGGGAATGCCGAAAAACAAATCCGAGTGGTTGTTATCCGGCGTGCAGTACACGACCTCTCCGTCGGGCAACAGAACTTCCATGTCGAGCACGGATTCGTGAGGCAGACCGTGGCGGAATGAAGTCGATTCGATGCCGATCCCCGAGACGGCGCCACCGATGGTGATGGACTTGAGCTGAGGCACCACGAGCGGCATGCATCCACTCACCAGGCAGGCGTCGGCAAGCCGCTCGTAGGTGGTCATGCCCTCGACCTCGACGACCTGATTGACTGCGTCGACCTTGAGCACCTGGTTGAGCGCGCGCACGTCGAGTCGCCCGCCCGCGGATTTCTCGCGGCTGCGAAACAGATTGGACGTGGATTTTTCGAGGCGGATGCCACCGCCGTTGCTGCGCAGCCGCTCGGACAGGCGTTGCTTCTTCTCCTCGTAGCTCGGCATCGAATCGGTCCGGTTAGCGGAAAAGCCGCTAGGTTACTGAAAATCGCCGGCGATGCGTACGCTCGCGGATTTGCCGGTGCGCCGGGCGCCTGCGGCAGCGGGAGAGTCCTCAGCAGGCATGCGTGTGATTCACACCGAGACCAGCTCGAACAGCGTTGTCGAGTCCAGGTCCTCGGCGAGCCAGCTTCGCACGCCGGCCTCGCGGCTGCCGAGGTAGCGTGTTTGTCCGCGCTCCTGCGTCATCGGCAGATCGTGTCCGGGGACCACGATATTACCCGGACGGCGCTGCCACAGGCGCCAGATCGCGTCGATGGAGGCGCGGCTCACGGCAGCGTCGTAGGTCATGTCGGCGCTGCGGCTCAAGAGCTCGGCGCGGTTCTTGGCGGCGTCGCCGGTGAAGATGACGTCGCGCTCGCGTCCTTCGAGCACGAACAGCAGGTGGCCGGGGGTGTGTCCCGGCGCGACGTGCGCGGTGATGCCTGGAAAGACCTCTTCTCCATCGTTCGCCCGATGCAGCGTCGGCCAGCTCGCCAGCTCGCGCACGTAGAGCTCCGGCACCGGCGTTTCGCCCCATGGCTCATCGAGGGACCACGCCAGCTCGTGGGCGCCGATGACGATGCGGGCGTCGCGGAACAGCGTCCAGTTCACGCTGTGATCGTAGTGACTGTGGCTGAGGAGCACGTCGGTGACGTCGGCAGGGACGAGATTGTGCTGTGCCAACCGCTCGATGATGAGGTGGCGCTGGCCGAAGGAGCCCACGTCGACCAGCGCTTTGCGCTCGCCGCGCTGGACGAGAGCGATGGAGCTCCAGCCGAGCGATCCGTGGCATACGGATTTTCCCGGGTAGCCTGTGACGAGAATGTCGAGGTGGTGGTCGTCGATCTGCATGGCTCTGTCGAGCCCGGTGCCCGCCGCCGAGCAACGGAGCGCGCCGAGAATCGGGTCCCCTCCTGGCCAATCCAGGGGGGAGCCCGATTCCAGGCGCGTGTGCCGCGCGCCGGCGGCTCGCGGGGTCGCCGAACCCGCGCGGTCCGGTTTCCGCTACTTGAGGCTGACGATGACGCTGCCCTCGGAGATGCTTGGCGGACTCGCGCCCACGCCCGATGCATTCTCCTGAATCCATTCGCGGGCGACCCGCACACTTTCGTCGGTGCCCGCCTTGTCCTGGCAGACCGTCACCGTGGCGCCGCCGCCGTCGGTGTGCAGCATGGTGTAGCTGACCAGTCCGGGCACCGTCCGGAGGAGGCTTTCAACTTCCGATTTGTGCTCGTCGAGCAGGTCGAACAGCTCTTTCGCTCCCGGACCGGAGTAGTTTCTTACGACTGCGTGCATGGTGGTTTCCCCCTTTGATGTTAAGCGCCGGAGAATAGATCGCCGGCCTGAGAGTACACACCCTGAGATAGCGATTCGGCATCTTCGGGTGGGAGGCCCGCGGTGTTGTTCGGAGTCAGGCCGCGGTTCTCGCGCTCATCATACGCGCATCGCGGGCTTACATGGAGCTGTTCACCGTTGTGTTGCGAGGTCACCTGTCATCGGCGGTCACGTTCGCCACCGGAGCCAGAGGGGTCATTGGTCGGCTTGCGTCTCGATGCGCACCCGAATGCCGGCGTAATAGGCGGCGAGATCCTCGATGTCCGAATCGGAGAGCGCCTGGCTGATGACGCCCATCACCGGGTGGGGCCGCTCGCCGGAGCGGTACTTGCGCAGCTGGTCGCGCAGGTACATTTCCACCTGACCGGCGATATGGGGCGCATCCGGCTGCCGGCTCAGGCCGTCGAGCCCATGGCAGGGGCGGCAGGTCGTGGCCTTCTGCTGACCGGCAGCGGGATCGCCGGCGAAGACCAGAGGCGAGAAGCCGAGCCATGTAATCAGCACGGCGCGGGAGAGCCGATGAGCGGCCCAGCAATTCTGCGCGGCGTTCACTGGGCGAATGCGCCTGGGAAGATTCGGGGAGCGCGACTAGCGCGCCGCGCTCCCCGGGCAGGATGCGTCGACCGGCTCAGCCGTCATACCAGACGCGGTAGATGGCACCAGCCGTGTCGTCGGAGATGAGTATCGAGCCGTCCAGGAACTGAACGACGTCGACCGGACGCCCCAGGTACTCACCCGTCTCCTCGTTCAGCCAGCCTTCGGCGAAGACCTCCGTCCCAGCCGCGGCACCTTCCTCGTTCAGGCGCGTGAACATGATGCGCGCGCCGATGGGGGTGGTACGGTTCCAGGAGCCGTGCTGGGCGCTGAAGATGCCGCCACGGTACTTCTGCGGAAACATTTTGCCGGTGTAGAACATCATGCCGAGATCCGCGGCGTGGGCGTCCATCTCCACCTCGGGATGAACGGCATTCGCGGGCGGCTCCGAGTCCTTGTAGTCGTCGGTGCGCACCTTGCCGCCGCCATACCACGGGAATCCGAAGTTCTGGCCCTGGGCTGTGATCCGATTGAGCTCGCCCGGCGGGATGTCGTCACCCATGCCGTCGACCTGGTTGTCGGTGAACCAGAGCTGATTGTTGCCGGGGTTGAAGGCGATGCCGACCGAATTGCGCACGCCCGTCGCGTAGACTTCCCAGTCCGAGCCATCCCGGTTCATGCGCACGATAGCGCCGATGCCGTGGCGATTGTATTTTTCCATCTTCGCCTTCGGGGGCACGTTGTAAGGCTGGCCCTGGGCGATGTAGATCTTGTTGTCGGGTCCGATGGCGCAGACGCGTGCCCCATGGTTGAACGACTCCTCTTCCCTCGGGATCAGCGAACCCTTGACGACCTCCACGGCCACGTCGGGGCCTTCGTAGAAGAACTCCGCGGCGGGGAAGACCAGCATGCGATTGTGCTCTGCAAGATAGAGAAAGCCGTCCTTGCTCATGCAGGGCCCGTTGGGGACGGTAAAGGCGATGCTCGGCGCGAAGCGTTTGACCTCGTCGGCGACCCGGTCGCGATCCCGGTCCGTGACGGCCCACACGGCCGTCTTGCGGGTGCCGACGAAGACCGTGCCGACGTTATTGCCGACCGCCATGTGCCGTGCATCCGGGACGATGGCGTAGAGGCCGATCTTGAAGCCGGGCGGCAGCTTGATGCGCTCCAGAGTCCTGCTCAGCGCCATGGCGCGCTGCTCGTCCTGAGGGACAATCTCCAGCTCGAGTGACGTGCCGGTTGTCTTAAAGTCCTGTAATTTCTTCAGATTCTGAGCGTTAACGCCGGTGCCGGTGGCAGCCAGGAAGGCGAACGCAGCGATCGTTGGCAAAGCTCTGTTGAGAAGTCTCATGACGGTCCCTCCTCTCACGGTGGCGAGCTTGTTTATCGTTGTTCGGCAGGAATCGCCGCGGCGACCGCGCGCCAGCCCCTGCCAGGCCACCCGAAAGATTAGCGCGCTTGCGCCGCACTGAGAAGCCGCAATGCAGCAATTTCGTCGACGTCAGAGGCCTATGTACGAGACCGGCGAAGGTCTGGTAGTATCCTTCGAGCTGATGGCTCGTCGGTTTCCTGGTAGCACCGCGCAGACGCAATTAGAACACCCGGGAGGAGGACGCAAGATGCAGTGGAGCAAACCCGCATACACCGAGATCCGCTACGGCTTCGAGATCACGATGTACATACTGAACAGGTAAGTGCTGCTTCGCCTTTCGGGCGACGCGGAAAACACAAAGTTAAGGGGGCCCGCGCGGCCCCCTTACTACGTTGAAGAACCGGATCAGGTCGACAGCCTGTTCATCTCCCCGAAAGTTTTCAGGAAAACAACCGTGGGCGTGAACGCGAATCCTCCATGGAGCCGCAAAGAGTTCGAGCGGCGCCTGCGTGCGCTCGGCTCGCGTTACCACATTTTCCATCCCTACCAGGTCAAGATGAACGCGGGCGAGCTGAGCCGCGAGCAGATTCAAGGCTGGGTCGCGAATCGCTTCTACTACCAGATCAACATTCCGCAGAAGGACGCTGCCCTGATGGCCAACTGTCCCGATCGCGAAGTGCGCCGGCACTGGATACAGCGGATTCTGGACCACGATGGCCGCGTTGGTGAGGACGGTGGGATCGAGGCCTGGATACGTCTTGGCGAGGCCTGCGGACTCGAACGCGACGCAATCGTGTCTTTGCAGGGGGTTCTCCCGGGCGTACGTTTTGCGGTGGATGCGTACGTGAACTTCGTGCGCCGCGCGAGCTGGCAGGAAGCGGTTTGCTCGTCACTGACCGAGCTGTTCGCGCCGACCATACACCGCGAGCGCATCGCTCATTGGCCGCAACACTATGCGTGGATGGATCCTGGCGGGCTCGAGTACTTCCAGACACGGCTTGGCGAGGCGCACCGAGACGTCGAGCACGGCCTCGCCATCACCCTCGACACTTTCACCACCGCCGAGCAGCAGGCGCGCGCACTCGAGATCCTGCAGTTCAAACTGGACGTGCTGTGGAGCATGCTCGACGCCATGTATCTCGCCTACGTGCTCGAGATGCCGCCTTACTTCAGCGTCGATCAGTCGCCATGAGCGTCGATTTCCCGCGCGATTCGGCACCGAGCGTGGCCAGGCCTTTTCGCTTTCAGTGGGAGGAAGCGCAGGGTTGCTTCGTCCTCCTGTATCCTGAAGGCATGGTCAAGCTCAATACCGCGGCCGGCGAGATTCTCAAGCGCTGCGACGGTGAGCGCACGGTCGGCGAGATCATCAGCGAGCTCGAAGAGCAGTTCGGGGTCCCGGACATTGCAGACGACGTGCTCGAATTCTTTGTAGAAGCCCATGGCAAAGGCTGGATTGCAACCTGAGGCGACGCCGGGGCCGCTTTGGCTGTTGGCTGAGCTCACCTACGCGTGTCCGTTGCAGTGTCCCTATTGCAGTAACCCGCTCGACTTTGTCCGCATAAAGAACGAGCTCGATACGGCTGCGTGGACGCGCGTGCTCGGCGAAGCGCGCAAGCTGGGTGCCGCACAGCTGGGCTTCTCGGGCGGCGAGCCGCTGGTACGGCGCGATCTCGAAGAGCTCGTAGAGGAAGGACGCCGGCTCGGGTATTACACGAACCTCATCACCTCAGGCGTCGGCATGGACGAAGCGCGCGTGCGCCGTCTTCGCGACGCCGGTCTCGACCACATCCAGCTGAGTATCCAGGCGAGCAACGCCGAGCTCAATGACCGTCTCGCCGGTACCCGTTCGTTCGATCACAAGCTCGCCATGGCGCGCGCCATCAAGGACAGCGGCTTCCCGATGGTGCTCAACTTCGTCGTGCACCGCGACAACATCGACTGCATGCGCGAGATGCTCGATCTGGCGCTGAGGCTCGAGGCCGACTATGTCGAGCTTGCCAACACGCAGTACTACGGCTGGGCGCTCGAGAACCGGGATCGCCTGCTGCCGACCCGTGACCAGCTCTCGCGCGCGCAAGCCGTCGCCGGGGAATATCAGGACCGCTACGGCGACCGCATGAAGATCTACTACGTGATTCCGGACTACTACGAGAACCGTCCCAAGGCGTGCATGGACGGGTGGGGCAAGGTGTTCCTGTGCATTGCGCCCGACGGTGTGGCGCTGCCCTGCCAGGCGGCGCGAAATCTCCCCGGGATCGACTTTCCCAACGTGCGCGACAAGGATATTGCCTGGATCTGGCGCGAGTCGCCGGCTTTCAACCGATTCCGCGGCGAGGCATGGATGAAAGAGCCGTGCCGCAGCTGTCCCGAGCGAAGCAAGGATTATGGAGGCTGTCGATGTCAGGCCTATCTGCTCACCGGCGATCCGGCCAATGCCGACCCCGTGTGTGACAAGTCTTCGCACCACGAGGTGATCTTGCAGGCGGTGCAGCGCGTGCATCGATCGGGGCAAGTCGAAGTCGCGGGCCCGATGCTCTACCGTAACAGCAGGAACTCGAGGCGGCACGCGGCGTCTTGAGGGTTTCGGATCAGCCACACCGGCTTTGAAAGCGTGCCTGTTCCGGCTTCGAGCTAACCCCCTACCCGCCGGTGAAGCATGCCCATCCTCGGGTCGTAGCCGACCATGGCCAGTGCGAAGAATACGACAAACGCGACGAGCACAACGGTCCAGGCAAGCAGGTTCGGCGCCACGTACAAAGCGAAACGGATGCTTTCGACCACGTACGTGAACGGATTAACGACGCAGATCAGATAGATGAAGTCGCTGGACTCGCGCATCTTCCACAGAGGGTAGAGCGCCGATGAGAGAAAGAACGTCGGGAAGATGACGAAATTCATGATGCCGGCGAAGTTCTCGAGCTGATGAATGGTCGAGGACAGCAGCATTCCGAGCGCTCCCAGCATGAGGCCGGTGATGACAAGGGCCGGTAGAGCGGCCAGATAGCCTGCGAGCGGCAAATCGACGAGAAGCAGATCGGCGATCAAAAGAAACGTGTAGACCTGCAGCAAGGACACGAACATACCGGCGCAGAGCTTACAGAGCAGCAGGTACCAGCGGGGGAAGGGGCTCGTCAGCAGCAGGCGCATGCTGCCCATCTCGCGGTCATAGACCATGCTGAGAGAGCTCTGCATGCCATTGAACAGCTGAATCATGGCGGCGAGACCCGGCACGATGTAAGTCTCGTAGGCTATCTGAGCGCCATATGGTGGCATTACCGAGTCGCCCAGAACCGAGCGAAAGCCCGCGCCGAATATGAGCAGCCATATGAGTGGGCGCACCAGAGCGGCCGCGAAGCGTTCGCGCTGTTGAAAAAATCTCAGGGACTCGCGCCAAAGCACGCCACGAAGACATATGGCATAGCGCGTCAGCGTCGGAGTGTCACTGTCGCTCATGTCTGTGTATCGCGGGCTTCGCCCTTCGAATCCGTCAACTTCCTGAACGCTTCGAGCACGTCCCGGCTACCGGTCCGCGAAAGTATCTCGGTGACGGAGCCGGTGTCCCTGATTCGGCCGTGGTGAAGAATCGCCACGTGATCGCCGGCCCACACCTCATCCACCAAGTGGGTCGCCCATAGAACCGTGATTGCATCGTCACTGCAAATCTCGTGCATGTGTTCGACGATTGCGCTTCGTGACGGTACGTCGAGGCCGACAGTAGCCTCGTCGAGGAGCAGAACCCGCGGGCGATGCAGCAACGCCCGCGCAATCTCGAGGCGTCGCCGATGACCCGAGTTGAGTGTTCGTACCCGCTCATCCCGGCGCTCAGCGAGTCCCATGCGTGTGAGACAATCTTCCACGCGCTCGCTGATGCCCCGACCGCTCATGCCATGCAGATTGGCGAAGTAGTGCATGTTCTGGTGCACGGTCAGATCCATGTCGAGGGTCTGTCCTTGAAACACGATTCCCATGCGCGCCAGCGCCCGCCGGGGCTCGCGTGTAATGTCGTGGCCGAGGATGGTGATGCGTCCGGAGTCGGGAACGAACAGCCCGGTGAGCAGCGCCACCAGGGTCGATTTGCCTGCACCGTTCGGGCCAAGCAGTGCGGTGAACCGGCCGGGGGCGATCGTCAGGGAAATGTCATTGAGTGCCTTGACATCGCCATAGGCATAGGCGACGTGCTCGATGCTGATACCCGGCCTGGGATTCATACCCGATCTGATACCCTATTCTCGGCCGCGAATAAACCGCATAGTGTCCTCGGGTAACGGCGCATGCGAAGATGAAAGGCTCGACACGGGAGGTTTGACGGTGATTCACGTACTGGTCCTCGGCGCAGCCGCGGGTGGTGGATTTCCGCAGTGGAACAGCAACAGCGAGGCCTGCCGAAGGGCAAGAGCGGGCGATCCGGCGGCCCGGCCGGCCACCCAGGCTTCCATCGCGGTCAGCTGCGATGGTACTTCCTGGTTCGTCGTCAATGCGGCACCGGATCTGCGCGAGCAAATCAATCGAGAGGCACGGCTTCATCCCAGGCACGGGCTGCGCTCGTCACCGATCGCGGGTGTGCTGCTCACCAACAGTGACGTGGATGCGGTCGCGGGGCTGTTGCATCTGCGCGAACGAACGCCTTTCGACATCTACGCGCACGCGCGCGTCTTCTCGGTGCTGGACGAGAACCCGATCTTTCGCGTGCTGGCCCCTGACGTGGTGCGCAGACAGGCGCTGACCCTGGATGCCCCTGCGCCACTCCCCAATCTCGACGGCACGGATAGCGGTTTGCGCGTGACGGCCTTCCCGGTTCCAGGAAAGGTCGCGCTCTACATGGAGGACGAGAAGGCCGGTCCCGAATTCGGTACGCGCATCGGCGACACGCTCGGGTTGCAGTTCAGCGAGGAAGGCGCCGGGCATCGCCTCGTCTACCTCGCCAACTGCGCCGCGGTGGATGACGCAGTGCGCGACCGCTGCCACGGCGCATCGGTATTGTTCTTCGACGGCACACTGTGGCGCGACGACGAGATGCTGCAACGTCGAGAAGGCAGCAAGACCGGTCAGCGCATGGGCCACATGTCCATGTCCGGTCCCGATGGCTCCATGGCGGCTTTGCAGGATATCGAAATCGATCGTCGTATTTTCATTCATATCAATAATACGAACCCGGCGCTGCTCAGCGACAGCGACGAGCGCGGCGTTCTCGAAGCCAAAGGGTGGGAGATCGCCTACGACGGCATGGCATTCTCGATCGGCTGAGCCGGGCGGCGCTCGCCGCGGCTGGTGGCCTCGGAACAATGAAAATCTGCCGTGCGTTCCGTCCGGCCAGCCGCTCGTCGCCGGCGAAGATCGATTCAATGCGTGCCTCGACGGCGCCGGTTGGATTGCCGGGTACTCGACCTTCGCCGGCTCTTTCGTCGCGGAGGCGAAAAGCCCCCGGCTGACTCGGGCCCCCGGGGCGCGGCTGCGCGTTACCTGCAATGGCTGCCCGGCATGCCAGGGGACGGCACCCGCCACCGGGCCAAAAAATTCGTTGCCGAGAGCCGAGATCGGGAGCAAGATTTGCACCGGCCATGTGGCCTCCAATCGTTTTCTGTTCGAGGAGACGTACATGAAACTGCGTCATAGTCTGTTGGCGCTCGCGCTGGGATTGTCCAGCGGTGCTGCGTTCGCGTCGAGCTGTCCGAAGCTGATGGGCCAGGTGGACGCGATTCTTGCCACCAACCCCGACCTGCCGCAATCGGTGCTGGACGAGGTGAAGACCCTGCGCGCGGACGGGCAGAAGCAGCACGAGGGTGGAAAGCACGATAAGTCCGTCGAGTCGCTCAACCAGGCCTTGTTCCTGTTGGGTAAGGATTGAGACGAGATTTGGGCGTAACCGAATCACATTCGCCGTGCTGGAGCGGGGCAGGTCGAGAGACCTGCCCCGTTTTCGTTCCCGGGACGCGTTCGCCGTGATGGCAGCGCGCGATCAGGCGGCTTCGGTGCCGAGGGGAATGGGTTCCGATGGCGCTGGTGGCGCGCGTCCCAGTCGGGGATGAACGTTCTTCGACAGCGCAGCGAGGCCGAGCATGGCGGCGCCGGTGACGGCGAAAACCACAGGCAGGGCAAAGAGCTTGAGCAACAGCGCGAACACGCCCGGCGCGGTGATCTCGCCGATGTCCCGGTAGGTCGAGTAAACGGCGGTCATCTCCGCGCGCTCGTGGCGGCGAACGGCGAGCATGAACGGTATGTTGGAGACGGCGTCCAGCGAGACCATGGCGAGCGTCGCCGCGAGCACCGCTGCGAACGCGAGCCAGGGCAGCGGTGTCGCCAGGGCGAAAAGCAGGGTCATGGTGCCGCTTGCGGCGAAGCCGGCGACCATCACGCGACGGACGCCGAAGTAGCGCACGCACCTGCCGAACAGCGGCAACAGAAACAGCAAGCCGCTGCCGGCGGAGACCAGGAGTCCGGCGGTCATCTGACCGTAGCCCTGCTGCACGACGTAGATGGGCACGTAGACGAAGAACATCACCCACCAGATGTAACGGCCGACCGCCGCGATCCACGCGAATACGAGCCGTGGCTGGCGGCAGAAGCGCGCGAGGTGCGCTATCGGGCTCACCGAATGGCCGCGGAAGCTCGTCAACGGGGGCACTTCACGAATGCGTAAAAACCAGAAGTAGGCGAGCAGGGCGAGCACCGCGCCGGAGCTCGCCAGGTAGGTTGCCCAGAGGCCGACACGGGTGCCGAGCCAGGCGCCGAGGGCCGGCCCCACGGTCCAAGCGGCAGCGGCGTAGAAAATGCGCATGGGTTCCGAGCGGTTGAAATCCTGTCTCGCCACGTGGTCGAGGATGTAAAGGCTCAGGCACACGGTGAGCATGACCACGCCGACCACCCGCAGCGTCATGCCGAGCGCGAGCGCAGCGGTGGTGCCCGCCCACATAACGAGTGGCGCGGCGGCGAGGAAGGCGGCGCCGAGCGTGTAGACCCAGCACCGTGCGCTTTTGCGTACCAGCCACGGGACGGTCAAGGTGGCGGCGATGCCGGCAATGGCGACGATGAAGAAGAGGGTGCTGACCTTTTGCGCGCTGCCGAGAAGACGCAGCGCCTCGACGGGAATGATGGAGACGATGAGCGCGCGAGCCAGCGATTCGAGGGCGAACAGCAAGGCGAAGGACTCGGCGCCCGTTGCACGCACCCGGTGGATCCAGATAGGACGGCGTACGTCCAAGCTCGCGTACTCGCGTAGGGCCCGCGCAGGGCGTTGTAATGATTCTGCGGAATATTACGGCCTATCGCGGTCGCCGCGGTAGTCGATGAGCATCGAACTGCGACCCGTTTGGCGTTTGCTGCGTGTGGCGGGTCGGGGGCTCAATCGGCGCCGGCGACGGCAGGGCCTGTAGCCCCGGCGCGGCTGAGCTGGCGGAAGTACTCCTCGACCTGCGACCGGTATTTCCGGGGCACGGCGTCGTCGCCGGTGAGGGGCAGGGCGCTGGCCTTCGCCTCGTCGGACTCGCTCTTCAGGGCCAGCTCGAGCTCCTTGAGCTTCGCGATCAGCTGCCGTTGCCGTTGCAGAACACGCTGCGGGTCTTCGAAGCTCTCGTTCTGCTCGATCTCGCGCATCTCACCGAGCAGACGGCCGATGTCGCGGGGTCCGTGCTCGTCGGCGGTGAGCACCCCGGCGATGCGATCGAACAGGGCGCGGCGCTCGGCGAAATCGCGGCGGAAGGCGTCGATCTCCTGCGGGTCGAGATTTCGGTGCATCCAGCTCTGGCTGTCGGCGGCGCCCCAGCCGCCTCTGGGATCGCCCGGGCCGGCCTGTCCCAGGCCGGAGCGCTGCGCCATGCGACGCTCGAGGGACTCGAGGCCCTCGACGAGCGCGCGCATCTGAGCGAGGTTACGCGTGCGCTTCTGCTCCTCGCCGTCATCGACGGATTCGGCGGCCTCGTCCAGCCCTTGCCCGATGCGCGCCAGGGACTCGCCGATTTCGGCTTCCATGCGTTGCGATGTTTCCCCGGAGGGAGCATCCATAACGGCAGCCGAGCGCTCGATGGTGTTCGGGAGATCGTCCCGTTCGATACCGTCGGCGGTTCCGCGCAGCGTGCGCGCCGTGCGTGCCTCGTCGGCGGCGGCATCCTTGGCGAGCTTCCGCAGGTCGGTTTCGAGATCGCGGACCTCTTCGGCCATGCGCAGCTTGCGCGACTGCAGCCGGGCCTTTTCTTTGCCGCGTGCCTCCTCCTCCTGCGCCATGGCTTCGACCCCGCGGCCGATATCCGCGTGCTCCTCGGCAAGTCTTTGCGCGCGCCGTGACGCCTGATCGATACCGCGTCGCAGCTTGCGGCTGGGCTGGCCGTCGGCGAGACGCTGCATATTTCTGAGCCGATCGAGCGCCGCTCGCGCATCGGAGATGCCGTTTCCGTTCTGATCGGTGGCGCGGCGCATGGCCTGGGCGGCGGCCTGGGCCTGACGAATCAGGTTTCTGAGCTCCGCGCTCTGCTGCTCGCGGGACAGCCGCTCGAGACGTCGCACCATCTCCTCGAGCTGCTCGGCAAGGGCGCGCTGGCTGCCTCCGCCCGACGGCGCGTTGGGATCGAGCAGCGCGCGCCGCTCGAGACGCTCGATCTCCTGCTGCTGGCGGCGGGCGAGCTCCTTGAGCTTGTCGAGCGTTTCATCGAGCTGCTTCGAGCCTTGCTGCCAGTTGCCGCGTTGGACGCTTTCGTACTTGTTGCGCAGCTTATCCATCTCCAGGCGAAAAAGGTTGGCGAGGTCCTCCGCGTCCCTGGCGCCGCCGCCGCTCGATCGGCCGAAGGCGATCTGTGCATCTCGGAATGCCGCCTCGGCGCGCTGCAGATGCTGAAGCGCCTTGCGTGCGGGTGGCAGGGCTTCGGCAGGGGACTCCTCGAGCAAGCGCTGCTCGGTTTCTTTCATCGCATCGACCGCCTGCGGCAGTTCCTCCCGCATTCGCTGAATGCCGGCGCTGCGCTGCATGACGTTGCGGGTGCCGATGCGCCGGATGATGGCCTGCACGCGGTCGCGGATGCGCGCCTGGGCATTTTCGAGCGTTTGCGTAACCTCGGTGAATTGCGCGTCGTCGTAGCTCACCCGGTCCCGGGCAACCTTGAAGGTGGCGATGACGAGCTCCCGCTGCTGGGCGGAGAGGGAGCGTTCCTGTTGCCCACCCTGCATGCCGCCGCCACCGCCGCCCTGCCCACGACGGAAGTTGCGATCGAAGGGACGCACCTCCATGAAGAAAATGTCCGTGGTGGTGCTCAGGGCATCCTCGGCGGTCGAGTCGGCGGCGCGGGCGTAGAAAGCGATCAGGTCACCCGGGCTGAGCCCCAGGTCCTCGAGCGCGAGCGTGTGTGCGGCGGTGACTTCGCTGTTTGCCTCCTCGCTCCGATGCAGAGCGACCGTCTTCTCGGGCTGGTCGTTCACCGCGTAGACGAGCTCGAGCGTTGCGACATTGAGGTCGTCGTGCCCGGTCACCTCGATCAGCGCCTCTTCGACGCTGGTCACCTGGGAGTCCCGTCCGAAGCGCGAGATCTTCACGAGCGGTGCGCGATCCGCAAGCACCTCGATGGCGTAGTTGGGAGATGCGGCGACCTGGATGTCGCGGCCGTAGGGAAGTTCGATGCGGTAATGTCCCTCCTCGTCGACGGCGAGCTCGGCGCTCCACGTCCCATCCGGATTTCCAGTCATCGCGATTGGCTCGTCGCCGTCTCGAATCAATGTCGCATTGGCAACCTTCTGGTCGGGGCGCACGGTGACCGCGACGCGGCTTCCGCGCAGCGCGCTGATGTCGCCCTCATCGACCACCGTCTTCGGCGGCAGCCCGAGGCGCGGCGGATAGTGATAGGTGAGCTCGATGCGTTCGACCCTTGGCAGCTCCGCGACCTCGATATGGTAGGTCTGCGAGCGCAGGCCTTCGGTGGTGACCTGATAGTCGACGCCACGTGCGAGATCGAAGAGGAATATCTCGAAGCTGCTGCTATCGGCTCCAGGTACCATGGGGGCGCGCTGCCAGACGCCCTGCTCGCCGAAGCGCGTGAGCAGCTGCACCTCTTGCGGCTCGAAGCCTTGCGTGCGGGCGACGATCAGCTGATCCGAGCCCTTCGAGACGAGAATGTCGCCGGGCTCGACGGTCAATCGGTACGGATTCTCGAACGCGGCGCCCGATCCGGGAAGGAAGACGAGCTCGAGGGCGTCACGCAGATTCGGTGGCAAGAGCTTCACGGTCAGGACCACGGCCGCGAGGGTAGCGGCGACCAGCAGAGCATTACGGCGTAACTTCGGCGCCTCGATCCGGCGTGCGTCGTCGGTGGCATGACACGCGGCGAGCGCCTGCTCGAGGAGTCCGCGCTCGAGGGCAGGGGAATCTCCGATCGCGGCGCGCTCGCCAATCTCCGTAGCGCTCGCCAGGGCCATGCCCAGCGACGGCTCACGCTCCTCGGCGTAGAGCGCCAGCCGCCTGTCGCTGACCCGCGCGATCAGCGGAAGACCGATGAAAAACAGCAGTGCGAGCGCCAGCATCAGGTAGCTTGCGATGCGCGCGCCAGTGACGACCTCCGGTGCAAATCGCCAGGCGTCTACGACGCCCGCGGCGATCAGGCCGACGACGATGCATGCGCCCAGAAACCAGACCGCACCGAGCAGCGCGCGGCGCAGCCGCCAGCGACGGCGCACGCCCAGCAGGATGGCGGCGAGCTCGGCCTTGCGTGCAGCGATCGTCGGCATGGCGCTCATGATACCCGCATCGATCGTGACAGTCGGTTCGAGATCAACGTCTCGAGGGCCAGCAACAGGGCACAGGCCACGAGCAGGAACACCCAGATCCGTCTGTGAGTGGTGGTGTGCGGGGGCCCGGGGTCCTTCGCCGGAGCCGCGGCCTGCGCGCCGCCTGCACGGCCGATGGCGGCTGCGAATGCGTTCGCATCGAGCGGCGTCAGGTCGGATTCCCGCGCCAGCGCATTGGCAGCGAACAGGAGGCTGCGCGCCCCGCCGCCGCTCACGTGCACCTCGTGAAAGCCCGTCTCCTGCGCTCTCGCGAAGGCTTCCCCGGGGGGCATCCGCATCTCGCGACCCGACGGTGTTCTCATGGTGGTGACGCTGCCGCGCGCGAGGGCTGCCGCGGTCTGGGTGTGGCCGGGCAGGCTTCTCGCGTAGGCCGCCAGATCCACCGTGTCACCGACGGCGAACGCCTCGGTGGTGGCCACGTGCGAGGCGAGGAACTTCAGCGCCTCGTGCACGAACGGCAGATAACCCGGTTGCAGAGCGAGGGTGTTCCACGACGGGTCGAGCGTCGTTGTCAGCACGAGCACGCGCCCGCGTCCGACCTCGCGTTCGGCGAGGGCGACGGATTCGTCGTCGTAACGGGCAAGGACGGCGGTGTCTTCCACGCCGGTGAGCCTGCGGTAGCGGAACACCTGCGCCGAGGACAGTCCGCCCGCGTCGTTGCCGGCGAAGGTCGCGAGCGCCGGGTGCAGGGTATTCATGCCGAGAATGCGCGCGGGATCGGTATCCAATCGGTTGACCGGCGGCCCGAGTCGCCCGGGAACGATGCCGTCCTCCCCGTTCGGCCAGCTGCCCTGCGCGCGGCCTGCGGCGACGACCAGCAGCCCTCCACCCGAGCGCAGGAACTTCTCCAGATGCGCGCCCGTCTCGCCGCCCGGAATCGGAGCGTTGTCGATGACCACGACGTCTGCGGCGTCGATGTCGGAAGCGCGCAGCTGCGAGGCCAGGCGCGATGTGATGCGAAAGCCGGGGGCATCGCCCTGGCGCAGGGCCTGCTCGAGATGCAGTGACTTCTCAGGCCGCGCGCCCCGCGCCTCGACGAGCAGCACCGAGACGGCGGCGGGGCCGCTCACCAGGATGTGGTAGCTGTTATCGGCCGCGAGCGCGTCGTCGCCGATGTGAATTCGTACCTGCAGGCGCTCGTTGGGCGCCAGCACGACGCGGAACTTCACGTCGCGCGATTCGCCCGGCGCCAGAGAGAGCTTGCGGCGCTCGCGATCCTGGCCGTCGACCTCCATGGCGACATCGGTGCCGTCGATGGGAAACGCACTCGTATTGACGATGCGTGCGCTCAGCTCGACGGCGTCGCCCTCGCCCAGGGGCTCGTGGACGAGCTGAACGGCGGCCACGGCGGCGTTGGCCTCCTCGGCTCCTGTGACGGGACGGGGCAGGAGGTCGATGCCGGGTGCCAGGCGTGACCGCTCGCCGGCGCCGGCGCCGGAGCGCTGGAAATCGGAGACGAGAACGATCTCGCGCATGGCGGCGCGACTGTTTGCGAGCAGTGCGTTCGCGCGCGCGAGGGCCCGGTTGATGTCCGTGTGGCCGTCGCCGGTGCGGGCGGCGGCGAGCGCCGCACGCAGCTCGGCTCTATCCTGCGTCAGCCTCTGTTTGATCAGGGTGTCGTGATCGAAGAGCACCAGGGCGGCCCGGTCGCCGGCGGCGAGCTCGTCGATGGCCTCACGGGCAAGCCGACGCGCCTCTTCGAAGCGCGGTCCGGCCTGCATGCTGTGGGATCGATCGAGCAGCACCACCCGATCGCGGCTCTCGCCGAGGCCGGCGGCGATGTCCGTCGGCCATGCGATGAAGGGTTGTGCGAACGCCAGGCAGAGCAGCGCGACGATGAGACAGCGAAGGGCCAGCAGCCACCAGTGGCGTATGGTGCGTTGCCGGTGCTCGCGCGTGGGGATGCGTTCTAGGAACATCAGAGACGGGAATGCGAACGACACCTGCTCCTCGCGGCGCACCAGATGCACCAGCACCGGGATTGCCAGGGCCGCGAGACCCATGAGGAACAAGGGTGTCAGCAATCCGAAGCTCATCAGCGTGCCTGCATGCGGTGCTGGCGCTCGCTCAGGTACTCGAACAGCGCGTGGTCGAGCGGCTCGGAGGTGTCGAAGAAGCGGTAGTCGATGCGGTGCTCGCCGAGCCTGCGGTGCAGGGTCTCCATGTGTGCGTGCACGGCATTGGCATAGGTTTCGCGCATCTGATCGTGGACCACGGGAATACGGATGCCGCTCTCCATGTCCTGGAACTGACGGGCCTGCGTGCCCGGCAGCTCCACCTCGTCGGGATCGAGGATGTGAAAGACCAGCACGTCATGGCCGCGATAGCGGAGCTCGGCGAGCGAATCGAGCAGAATCTTGGGCTCGACGTACAGATCGGAGATCAATGCGACGATACCGCGGCGTCCGAGCGTACGCGCGACGGTGGCGAGCGGCTTGGCGAAATTGCCGGCGCGCTCGGCCCGGGCCGTGTCCAGCTCATGGAGCACGCGATCGAAATGCTTAACGGACGGCGGCACCCATGTGACGACCCCCTCGTCGAAGGTGATGAGGCCCACGCGGTCGCGTTGCTGCAGGGAGAGATAGCCGAGGCTTGCAGCCAGATAACGGCCGTATTCGAGCTTGGAGATGCCGGCGCTCGAAAACTCCATGGATCTCGAGACGTCGAGCACCAGCGTGAGGTTGGCGTTGGTCTCCGCCTGGTACTCGCGCACGAAAAGGCGGTCGGTGCGCCCGTAGACGCGCCAGTCGATGCGACGCACGTCGTCACCGGGCATGTACGGGCGGTGCTCGGCAAACTCCGAGGAAAGACCCAGGTACGGGGCGCGATGGAGTCCGCTGATGAACCCGGAGACGACGGTCTTCGCGACGAGCTCGAGCGAGCTCACGCGGGCGAGCACCTTCGGGTCGATGAAGCGGGTGCCGGGGATCGGCGTCGCCGTGTCTCGAGTAAGCTTCATCACCCCAGGCCCGAGCTGGGCACCGGCACGGCGGCGAGCAGCTCGTCGATGACGCGCTCGGGACCGACGTGCTCGGACTCGGCGCGGAAATTACGAAGTATCCGGTGGCGCAGCACCGAGGGCGCGAGAGCCTGAATGTCCTCGTAGTTGACGTGGTAGCGCCCGCGGGTCAGCGCGCGCGCCTTGCCGCCGAGCACCAGAAACTGTGCGGCACGCACGCTCGCCCCGTACGAGACCCAGTTGTCGACGAACTCACCGGCCGCATCGGGGCCGGGGCGGCTCCTGCGCACCAGTGAAAGCGCATACTGCAGGACCGGCTCGGAGACCGGCACGCGGCGCACCAGAGCCTGGTACGCGCGGATCTGCTCGCCGGTCATCGTGTGCCCGAGTCGGTAATCGATAGTCGCGGTCGTCGCGCGGATGACGTCGAGCTCGTCTGCTTCCGGCAGATAGCCCATGACGATTTCGAACATGAAGCGATCGAGCTGGGCCTCGGGAAGCGGATAGGTGCCCTCGAGCTCGATGGGGTTCTGCGTGGCGAAGACGAAGAAGGGCTCTTCGAGCTCGTAGGTCTTGCCCTGGACGGTGACGCGGTGCTCCTGCATGGCTTCGAGCAGCGCCGACTGGGTCTTCGGCGGCGTGCGGTTGATCTCGTCGGCGAGAACGATGTTGGCGAACACGGGGCCCGGCAGAAAGACCAGCTCGCGTCGCCCGGTTTCGGGATCCTCCTGGACCAAATCGGTTCCGGTGATATCCGACGGCATCAGGTCCGGGGTGAACTGGATGCGCGAGAAGCTGAGATCGAGCACCTGTGCGAGGGTGTGAATGAGCAGCGTCTTGGCAAGACCGGGCACGCCGACGATGAGACTGTTACCGCCGACCAGCACGGTCAGAAGCACGAGCTCGACGACGTCCTCTTGGCCGTGGATCACCTTCGCCACTTCCGCACGCACCCGGTCGTAGCCGCGCTTGAGCTCCTCTGCGCGAGCAATGTCGTCGTCTTGTAGGCGTTCCTGTTCAGCGGTGACTGCTTCGTTCACTGTTTCGATTCCTGCATTGCGTTCATCTAGCTGTTCTTGTCGTGCCCATGGAGCTCGAGAAGGAGCTCGAGGGCCTCATGGTAATTGGGTGCAATCTCGAGTGCCCGCAGCACCTGGTAGCGGGAGGCGCCCGCATCGCCGGCTCTCAAGTGGGCGTAGGCGAGGCGATAGTGGGCCTCGGCCATGTCGACGGGCGCGAGAGCGAGGACGGACTCTCTGGCGCGCGCTGCCAGCTGCCAGCGTCCGCCCGTTTCGTAGAGGTATGCGAGATCCTCGTGCAGCGTCGGATCATAGGGAAAGATGTAGATGGCGCGGGCGAGCACATCGGCCGCTTCGGAGAATTTACTCTGCATTTTCAGCATGGCGGCGAGCTTCACGTGCGCGTCGTAATGATCGGCGTTGATGGCGATCATGCGGCGCAGCTGATCAACCGCCTTGTCGACGTCGCCCTGCTGTGCATAGAGCTCGGCCAGGTACCAGTAGGCGCTGTCCTCACCGGCGTACTCGGGGATCAGATCCTGGGCGCGCTTGAGAAACTTCTCGGCACTCTCGGCGTTGGTTGAGTTCCAGATCGCCGCCGCGGCGCGCATCTGCAGCATGAAATTGCTGGGAAACTGGTCGGCGAGCGCGACGAACATCTCCTTGATGGGCACATCGGCAAAGGATCGCCGCGGCAGCGCCGCCAATGCCCGCTCGAAGCGCTTCTGGAAGTAAGAATCGAACGCCGAGTCGAGCGCATCCATGCCGAGGCCGAGAGCGGACTCCACGATCTCGGGCGTCGTCTTTCCCTCGGCGTAGCCTTGCAGCATCTCGAGGATGGCGGAAAATCCCCAGCGCTCGTCGATGAAGGCGAAGACCAACGAAGCCTGATAATAAGAGTGGCCGATCTGCTCGGGGTAGGTCGGTCGAACGAAACCGTTGTTGAGCTCGCTGACGGGTAGCAGCTGCCCGTCCCGGTAAGCGGTGAGAAAATCCAGCGTGACGTCGTTGCCCCAGCCGCCGCCCGCCATCTGCTCCTCGTACACGGCCAGGCCTTCGGAGAACCACCGCGGCACGCGGTGGCGGGATACTCCCATGTGGAAGCTGTGGGCGATCTCGTGCCACAGCACCGATCCCCAGTTGAAGCTGCCTCTCGGGCGCGCCGCCGGCGAATCCAGCGCGACCACGGGGCCGAAGGAGACCCCCAGGATACCGATCCCGGCGAGGCCCACGGTGCGCACCGAGAAGTCCCGGTGATCGGGGTAGAGCTCGACGCGCACGCGCCCCTCGGGCCGCCAGCCGTAGCGATTCGCGTAGTAGCGCCAGGCGCTCTCGGCGAGCGCGCTCGCATGGGGTGCGAGCAGCGCCGCCTCGTCCGCGTGCAGGATGACGTCGGTGTGCGCGCTCTCGATGCTCTTGTATTCGTCGCTCGAGTCGAGGAAATCGAGCGTATTCTTGGTCCACACGTTGAAGGGATCGCCGTCGAAGGCGCGCGCCACGTTGGCACGCCCGGCGTCCATGTCCCCGATGCGCAGCTGGTTTATACCGAGGATGCCGAAACCGCGCCAGGAGCGCGGGTCCATGGCGACGGCCCGTGCGGCGAACTCGACGGCATCGTGGTAGAGGCGGTTCTTGACCGAAAGATCGGCGAGCGTGTTGTAAAGGTCGGCATAGCGCGGGTTGATGGCGAGGGCGCGCGCGACGGTCTCGTCGAACTTCGCGCCCTCGCCCGTCAGGTGGTAGACGGCTGCGAGCACCGCCAGTGATTCCAGCGCACGGGCGTTGACCGCCAGTGCCCGCAGGGCCTCCTGCTCGGCCTCCTGGTACTGCTCGGACTCGATCAGCAGCTGGGCCAGGAAGGTTCGTGCCGCGACGTGATTGGAATTGCGCTCGATGGCCGCGCGCACCGTCATCATGGCCTCGCCGTCGTGATCGAAGTGCTGGCTGCGGGCCAGCCCGAGGAGCGCGGGGCCGTAGTCCGGGTCGATCTCCAGGGCTTCGCGGAAGGCCTCGAGCGCCTCGGTGTTGTTGTACTTCGTGAGCAGGAGATTTCCGAGTGCCACGCGTGCAGCAACGTTGTCGGGGTCGGCGGCGATGGCCTCGCCGTATACGCGCACGGCGTCGTGGAAATGCGCCGAGTCGGCGTCGCCGAGCGCATGTGCGGCAGCGGCCGCGGCAGCCAGCTCCCGGGAAGCCATGTTCGGTCGCAGGTTGTAGCGCTCGACGGCGCGGCGCAACCACCCCTCGGCCTCGTCGTTCTGGCCCAGATATCGGTCGAGCAGTCCGCGGTTGACGACCGCTTGCATGATCGCGTTGCCGTCGAGTCCGATCGCCTCGTCGAACGCAGAACGTGCGGCGTCGAGCTCGCCCACGGTGAACAGCGCCTCTCCGAGAAGGTTGTGAAGATCGGCGCGCGCCGGATCGGTGCCGAGCGCGGTTCGCGCGCGCTCGATGGCAGCGGCGTATTCGCCCCGGTCCATCATCTCGCGGATGACATCGACATCGATGTCGGTCTGCGCATGGCTCGCGGCTACGGCGAGCCACGCGAGCATGGCGGCAACGATTCCGCGGGCGCGCCCGATCATTGCCTTTCCCCCGGCGCGCGCAGCGCCCGATGCACGAGGGCGAACTCCACCAGCAGCGCTTCGAGGCGGTCGTCGTACACCGCCGGGCTGAGGGATGGCTTCTCGGTGACGAGGGACTCGATGCGCTGCTCGAGGGCGTCGCGCTCGGCGAGCAGCCGATCGAGCTCATCGGCGGGGAGCGTGCGCGAGTAGAGCGTGCGATCGCTTTCGAGATAGGTCGTGCGCGCGAGTCCGTCGCTGTCGTCGAGCACCGCATGCTCGCTCTGCAGACGGCCTTCTGCCTCGTACTGGCGTTTCACCTCGCGGCGCGCGAACTCGAAGGCCTCGAGCACGGAGATTCGGCCGTTCTTGTCGGTATCGGCGCCTTTTCCGGCATAGGCCGCGATGAAGTGGTCCGCGAATACCGTGCTGTAGCGCTCGGCGGCGTTCGAGGTCGCCGTCACGACGACGCGATCGGGTCCCGACAGCGCCCTGACGAACGGACCGCTCGACGGGGAGGTATTGACGATCACCCAGCGAAGCCCGTCGCGCGCTTCGAGCAGGGCGTGGAGCTCGGTGGCGCTCATGTCGGGACCGGGAAGATTGAACAGGATGCGATCGCCGCGGGCGGTGCCGTGGCCGATGAGCAGCACGAATAGGGTATCGCCCGGCTCGGCGGCACCGGCCAGGCGCGTGATGGTGTTTTCGATCTCGGCTTTCGTCGACTGGCCGTCGACGCCGTCGCCGGGATTTTCGCCGAGATGGACGATGCGTTCGCGCGGCAGCTGCATGTGCGACTCGGCGGCCTCCAGCATGCGTGTCGACCGCTCGGCAAAGCGTGCGGTGAATTCCGCCTCGCCGCCGATACCGCTGACGACGACCAGGAAGCTTTGCCCTGCCGTGGCGAGACAGGGCGTCGACGCGAGCACCAATGCAAGGACTAGCGCCCTCATACGAGTCCCCGCCAGCGCCGGTAGAGCCACTCGAAGCCGATGAGGGTCATCAGGAGCAGGAACAGCACCGGCATGTCCCACAGGGCGAGCCGCTCCTCGAGGCTCGCGCCGCTGGTGGAGAGCGGGACCTCGCCCGCGAGCGACCCCGCGCGATCGGCGGCGAAGAAGCGCCCGCCGGTCTTCGCGGCGATGCGCTCGAGGAACGTCTCGCGCATCTCGGCGCCGTAATGATCGGGCACCACCAGCCCGACCGGCAGATGGGCGGTCGTGCTGGTGAGCGCCTCGCCGGCCCGGGCCTCGACGCTCATCTCGTAGAGCCCGGCGTGCTCCGGTGAGAGCTGAACGCGGTAGATGCCGTCGCGGCTCGCGTCCCACGCCATGGGCAGCGTCAGGCGGTCGCCGATGGGCGTATTCACAACCAGTGCGACGCTCGCGTCGTTGCGCGGATGAAAGGCCGGGTCGAGGACTTCCGCTGTCACCTCGACGGTCTCACCGGGGGACGGATGCTCGCTGCTGGTGCGAACGGTGATGTTCTCGGGAACCGCGCGCACCAGCCAGCGCAGCAGCTGCCGCCACAGGGTCTCGTGGGTCTGGTCCCCGGCGGGCACGTCCTGATGCATCTGCCAGTTCCAGGCATTCTGGACGTTGAGCACCAGCGCCTGGCCGCGCCCGAAACGCTGCTCGGCGAGCACCGCCAACGGTCGCGGGAGATTCGCCGCGGCGCCTTCGAGCAGGGTGGCAGCGCCCGGCTTGGTCCGATAGAGGGGATGCAGAACCGTGAGCGGCGGCAGGCCGTCCCAGGACGGGGTGCCGTCCTCGGCACGCGCGATGCCCCCCAGCGGATGACCGTAGCCCGCAGGCGTGGGCTGCACGGACACTTCGGTACGCATGGCCTCGTTGCCGGCATCATCGAGAACCACCGGCAGCAGATCGCCGACCGGCGTGTTGCCATAGCCGCCCCGGGACAGCGCGCGCCTGCCGCCGAGCACGAGCAGCCCGCCGCCGCGCCGGCTCACGAAGTCGGCAATGAGCTGCAGCTGACTGGCACTGAAGTAGCCCGCTTCGACGCTGCCGAGCACCAGCCCACCGTAGGCAAACAGCTCTTCGGCGGTTTTCGGGAATCCCTCGGCAAGCTCCTGCGCATCGTCGATGCCGAGACGGTAATACTTGTTCTCCGCCGTGCGCACCATCGAAACCACGCGCAGGTTGTCGTCCTTGGCAACGGCGCGGCGCACGAACTTGACCTCGAAGCGCGGCTCACCTTCGAAGTAGAGAATACGCTGGCGCTTTCCATCGACCTCGAGAAGAGCTTCCCTGGAGTTGTTCTGCGCGAGCACCTCGTCGGCGGACGGAACCACGTAGAAGCGCAGTCGTCGCGCGCCGGGTTCCTTGACCGTGAAACGCGTGCGGACCGTGCGCACGGCCTGGGCCGGCCCGAAGGTGACCTCCTCGACGGCGACGGGCTCGCCGTCGTCCTCGACGATCAGCTTGATGGTCTCTGCGTCGAAGCCCCGCTGGCGGATGTCGATGTCGGCAACGATGGAAGAACCCTGGAGCGTGCGCCGCGGCAGGCTGACCGCGCCGAGCTCGATGTCTCTTGCGAAACGCGGTCGACCGACGCCGACCGTGGTAATGGGCACGTCCGCCGCCCGGTAGGCGGAGAGCTTCTCATCGAGTGCCGTAGCCCGGGTCACGGCGCCGTCGGTAACGACCACGAGTGCCGCCAGCGAGCGCAGGTCGACGATCTTCTGCAGGCCATCCAGCGCGCCGCCGAGATCGCTCCGCGGGCCGGCGAAGGACATGTCGTCGTCGCCATCGAGGGCCGTGACGTCATCGGAGAAGCGGAAGAACCGGGGTTCGAAGCGCCGCGACAGCGCCTCTGTGATGACGCCCGTTCGCGGATGGAAGGCCGTTTGGACGAACTGCGCACGCGGCGCGTCCTCGTGATCGGCGACCCGCATGCTTACGGAATCGTCGAGGAGCACGGCGACGACGTTTCTTTCGGACACGACGTTGGTGACAGTCAGGACCGGCTGAAACAGCGCGAGCAGGAGCAGTGCGACGACGGCGGTGCGGGTGAGTGCGAGCACGGCGCCATCGACGCGGTGGAGGCCTCGTGTCGTGCGCCGGTAACGGAGCAGGGTAGGGATTGCGACCGCCGCCGCCAGCGCCAGGGCGACATAGAGCCACCCGGATGCCGACAGCGTGATCTCGCCTCGGGCGAACATGTCGGCCGGGTACTTGAAGAGGAACTGCCACACCGTCCGGCGCTCGCGCTCAGTAGGTCATTCCGTAGATGACGAAGTTGATGCCCATCTCGAAAGCGAAGGTGGAGAATTTGAGCGGGTAGTTCGGATCGTCCGCCCACTCCCAGGCATCGCCGAGATCGGTATTCCAGTTGATGAGCACGACGAGACGCCCGTCCTCGTCGAATATGCCGCGCACGTGGGGCACGTAGCCGTCGTACTCGTGGGTGGGACCGCCGGAAGCGTACATGGAGCCCTGGTAGACGTTCGGCACCTGCAGGATCTCGGTGACGTCGTAGAAGGCATGGAACACGGGATGCTCCATGGGCACGTCGACGATCTCCCGATCGGGGAACACCCGGCGCATCTCGCGCACGAGGTTCTCCCACGCCCAGGTGCCCCAGAAGTCGTCGATGACCATGAAACCGCCGGCGTCGAGGTAGTCCCTCAAGGCAGTCACCTCCGATTCCGACAGCTTCATGCTGCCGACCTCCAGGATGTAGAGGAACGGAAACTTGCGAAGCGCCGGGTCGTCGAGCTCCAGCGCGTTGTCAGAATCGAAGGCGTGTACGGTGGACAGGCGCTTCAATGCGATCAGGAACTGCAGGTCCGCCTTCGGGTAGTCCACCGCCCAGCGCCCGCCCCAGTCGTCGTCGCCGGTGTCGCTGTAGATGCCGCGCGTGAAGTAGAACTCGTGAGCCCCGTCATCGCCCTGGGCGGTGGCCGGCGGCCCGATCACGAGGGTCGCCAGGATGCCGATCGCGAGTGTCCTGAGTGTCCGCAAGCTGCCCTTCCGGGAGTCGTTGGCCGTGGGTCAATATTATCGGATTGGAGCCTCGAGCGGTTGGCGGGTTCCGGCGGCCGCGGCCAGGGGTGGAACCGGCGGCCTGTCTCGGGTTTCAATGAGGAACTAAAAGGGAGGAAAGGCCATGGGAACACCAAGCCGCCTGTTCATCGTCGTGGTGGTCCTGCTCGCCATGGGCATCGGCGCCGTGGCGCCCGACCTGGCGCAGGCCACCAGCTCCGGCGACATGACTTCGCCGAACACGCTCAGCCTGTGGCGCGCGGGCGACCCCGGTCAGCCGCTTCGAATCAGCGGCTGGGTGCGCAGCGCCAGCGGCAAGCCCGTTGCCGGCGCGACCATCTACGTCCGCCAGGCCGACGGCACCGGCACTTACACGCCCGAGTACCAGGGCAGTCTCAAGACTGACAGGGAGGGCCGCTACCGTTTGAGCACGGTGCTCCCCGGGCAGTACTACGGCGTAAAGCACATCCACATCGGCGCGGTGCACGACGGTTACGAGTATCTGGAGACGCAGATCATCTTCAAGGGCGATCCGAATCTCGATACGGAATCCCAGGAGAAGTACGCCATCCACCTGGAGGAGTCGCTGGTCGGCGACAAGAAGGTGCTGCACGGGCAATTCGACATGGTGCTGCGCCCCATCGGCAGCGAGTGACGGGGCGTCAGCTAGCCGCCGCGGCTGCCGGTCTCAGCCGATGGCTTCCACGAGCGCCCTGGCGTCGAGGAGGTCTGGCTTGTCGAAGCCGCCGCTGAAGCATTCGTAAACGGGGCAGATCACGGCCTTCGCGCGGGCGCCATCACCGCGCTCCAGGAGCAGCCGTGCGAGCGCGGTGGCGGCTCTCAGCTCGAGCAGGCGCGTCTTTTGCTCCCGGGCAATCGCGATAGCGCGTTCGTACTCAGCGACGGCGGCCTGCGTTTCGTCGGGGGCGACCATCACGGCGAGCCTGCCGCGAAGACGGTAAAGCTCGGGATGCCAGTAGACTTCGCCTTCCGGCTCCATGAAGCGACGGGCTTCGGACAGAGCGCGCTCTGCGGCCGACGTGTTGGCATCGTCGAGGTGGGCTTCCGCGATGCGGCAGAGGATCTCCGGCACGATCATCCTGCCGTTGTGCTCGTGCTGCCAGCTTGCAATCGCCTTCTCGCCATCCGCTGCGGCCTCGGCGGGGGTTTTGCCGTAACCGTTGACCGCCACGTGCGGCTGTGAGAACGCTGCCCAGAACTGCAGCCGGTGCCTGCGCGCCAGCTCGAACATCTCGGCGCCGTAACGATGCACCGATTCGGTGTCTCTGATGACGCTCGGCAGCCACACACCGATGTGCCAGAGCGCATACGCGAGCGTGTTGGCATGATTGAGCGCTCTCGCGTGGGCGATCGCTTCCGCTCCGATGGCCACGGCCTCGTCGATGTTCCCGAGCAAGGCATCGCTGATTGCGATGTAGTTGATTGCCTGTACCTTGATGTCCTGGCCGAAGCGCGCCACCAGCGGAACGTGCTTCTCGGGGATGTACAGTTGCAGCGCCTGGCCGGCGTGATATCGTGCCTGCTCCACTTCGCCTCGGTACAACAAAGCGACCGCGTGCGTCCGGTGTCCGACGATGCGCCCGGCGTCGTCGCCTTCCGCCTCGGCGCGTTCGAGGTATTCCCGTGAAAGGTCGAACATCTCCTTTCGATTGCTCAGGATGTACTGATACGCCCAGCGCGCATACAGCGTCGGAAACACCGTTCTGTTGTCGCCCACCGTGCGGCTGAGCTCGAGCGCCCGCGCGGACGTCTGATCCACTTCCCGGGAGCCGTAGCCTTTGACCGGGAAAAGCGGCCCGAGCTTGGTCACGTGCAGCTCGAGCTCGAGCTTGTCGCGCGCCTCCCCCGGCGGTATCAACGCGGTTTGCTCGATCGCGCGATCGAGCTGCTCGATGGCCTCCGGGTAAGCGGATCGATCGATGGCGCGCTTAGCGGCCGTCTGCCAGTGCGCGACGGCGGGCCTGGGAAGCCCCGCCTGCGCGTAGTGATGCGCGAGCAGCTCCGGCTGGGTCTCGAGAAGCTCCGGGCGCTGCTCGGTGATGACCTTGGCGATGTCGGCATGCAGCTGCTGGCGGCGCGATTTGAGCAGACTCGCATAGGCTGCGTCCTGAACGAGCGCGTGCTTGAAGGTGTAGGTGGCGCTCGGCGGCGTGCCGCGCCGGAAGATGAGCTCGGCATCGACCAGCTGCTCGAGGGCGTGGCGCAACTCGTCGTCCTGCTTTCCGGTGACGCCGTGCAGCAGCTCGTAGGAGAACTCCCGGCCGATGGCCGCGCCGATCTGCGCCACTTCCTTCACCGGCGCCATCCTGTCGAGGCGCGCCATCAGTGAATCCTGCAGCGAGGCGGGGATGGCCAGCGGCACCAGCGGCCCGGCGAGCTCGTAGCGGTCGCCCGCGGGCCTGAGCAGGCCCGATTCGAGCACGTTCTTGGTCAGCTCCTCGACGAACAGCGGAACGCCGTCGGTCTTGGCGACGATCTGGTCCACCACGTCGTCGGGCAATGGCACGTCGTCGGCAACGTGCAGAATGAGCGCTTCGGTCTGACTGCGGGTCAGGCGATTGAGCGCGAGCGCGGTGACGTGGGGGTAGCCCGACCAGCGGCAGTCGTACTCCGGCCGGAAGGTCATCAGCAGCAGAACCCGCAGGCCTTGAATGGCGTCGACCATCAGGTCGACGAGCTCCGCGGTGGTGGGATCGATCCAGTGCACGTCCTCGAAGACAATGAACACGGGTTGGCGCGCCGAATGCGCTTCGAGCTGATCGATGAGTGCCTGCAGGGTCCGGTGCTTCTGCTCCTGAGGCGTCAGATCGAGCGCCGGACAGCGATCGCCGCCCGGGATCGAGAGCAACGCGGCGAGCAGCGCGAGCTTCTCCGGGCTCGCAGGTTTCGCTTGGGTGAGCATGCTTTCGAGCTTGTCGAGCCGTTGGTCGGAGCTGTCCTGCGGCTCGAATCCGGCTGCGAACTCGAGCTGCTGCACCACCGGATAGAGCGCGCTGCTCGAGTGATAGGGCGAGCACTGATAGCGCATGCGCGTATGCGGCTCCGCCTCGAGACGTTCGCGAAGCTCCCGCATGATGCGCGATTTGCCGATGCCGGCCTCGCCCGAGAGCAGTGCGATCTGACCGTCGCCTTCCTTGGAAGCGTGCCAGCGCTCGACGAGCAGCCCGATCTCCTGCTCGCGGCCGACGAAGGTGGTGAGACCGGATCCCTGCGCGGCCTCGAAGCGCCCTTCGACGGAGACCGGCGCGATCACCCGCCAGGCGCGCACGGGCCCCTCGATGCCCTTCACGGTGTGATCGCCGAGGTCCTCGTATTTGAACTTGGCGGTTTCCAGCGCGTGCGTGCTCGCAGCGACCACGACCGCGTTCGGCGCGGCCACGCCCTGAAGGCGCGCAGCCAGGTTCGGCGTCTCCCCGACCACGGCGCTCTCCTGGGATGCGCCCTCGCCGATGATGTCGCCGACGACCACGGGTCCGGTGGCGATGCCCACGCGCACGGCGAGTTCGACCGGGTGCTCGCCGGCCGGGTCCGCGCCGAGGTCTGCGATCGCGTCGACGAGCCCGAGGCCCGCGCGGATGGCGCGCTCGGAAGCGTCCTCGTATGCGCGCGGATAGCCGAAATAGGCGAGCACCCCGTCGCCCATGTAGCGGGCGACGTAGCCCTGGTAGCGCTCGATGGCGACCTTGGCGGCGTCCTGGTAGCGGCGATTGATATCACGCAGCTCCTCGGGGTCGAGGCGCTGGGAAAGCTCCGTCGATCCGACCAGATCGCAGAACATCACCGTCAGCTGGCGGCGCTCGGCCTCGCCGACGGGCGCGTCGGCGGCGCGCGCCGCGGACGCGGCCGGAGTCTCGGCCACGCTGGGGCCCGAAGCGGCGTTGAGAATACGTTTGCGCGGCCCCATGGGCAGGCCGAGCTCGCGCAGATCCTCCTCGCTCAAATGGGCGAGATCGCCCATCTCGATCTCGTTCTCGGCGAAGACCTCGGCGTACTTGCCGAGGCCCAGGCCGTCGAGCCATGCACGGATGCTGCTGATTTGGCCGTACCTGTCGGGAGCGGATCGCGAAACTCTGAAGCTCGCGCTGCGCAATTGTCAATCGCGGTGCGTGTGACCCGGGCTCAGCCGTATCCTCCACAGACTGCGTAGAGGCGTTCGACCGCCTCCCGGTCGGCAGCAAACCGGCAGTTCGCCTCGCGGCCGTGCTCGAAATAGCGCCCGGTGAGATCGGCGCCGAGCTCGCCGCGTGCAAGCATCACCGGGGTGCGCGCGGCTTCCTCGGGCGACTGGGATCCGCCGAAGCCGAGATTGCGGCTGAGCACCGAGGACGGATCGCCGGGATGACAGGCGTTGACGCTGATGCCGCGCCCCGCGAGTCTTTCCGCGAGCGCCACCGTGAGCATGCGGTTCGCCTGCTTCGACTGGCGGTACGCGGTGTGATTGTCGAAGCGTCGGCGATTGAACTCGAGGTCGTCGAGATCCAGCTCGCCGGCCCAGTAGCTGGCGACGTTGACGATGCGCGCCGGCGCGGTGCGCTCCAGGTGCAGCGCGAACGCTTCGCTCATCCAAAGATACGCGAGCACGTTGGTTGCAAAGGTGAGCTCGATGCCTTCGGGCGTGGTCTCGCGCTTGCGCGGCGCGACCGCCGCGTCGTTGACGAGCACGTGCAGCGGCCCCTGCCAGGCATCGGCGAGCGCCTGTATCGATTGGCGGCGGGAAACATCGGCGAGCACGAAGCGTACGCCGCCGCTGCCCGAGGCGCTGCGAATCGCGTCGACGGCCTTCCTCGCCCGCTTTTCCTCGCGAGCCACCACGACGACCTCGTAGCCCGGCGTCGCGGCGAGCTCCCGCGCGATCGCACCGCCGATAACACCGGTCGCGCCGGTGACCAGGACAACGGTCTGAGCACTCGTCGCCATGA
>JABAHR010000013.1_pt5 | contig 90174 bp, 80 predicted proteins | sample 7062101 | NCBI WGS metagenome assembly JABAHR01 (sample SAMN14534553, study PRJNA622989) | marine sediment metagenome | biome: marine biome [ENVO:00000428]; feature: marine pelagic biome [ENVO:01000023]; material: deep marine sediment [ENVO:00002113] | place: India: Gulf of Kutch | collected...
GTGCGCGAGCGCGCACATCCGCAACTGGGGATGGTGGTCGTCATTCCCTGCCACGACGAGCCGGATGCGCTCGCAACGCTCGAATGCCTGCGCCGCTGCGCGCGCCCGCGCCGGGCGGTGGAGGTGCTGCTGGTGGTCAACGCGTCGGAACGCGACCACGCGCGGCTGCAGGCGCGAAACCGGGCGACCATCGATGCGGTGCTGGCGTGGAGAGCGGGGCTCGACGAGCCGCGCTTTCGCGTTCACGTGCTCGATTTTCCCACGCTGCCGGCGCGCGATGCGGGTGTGGGGTTGGCGCGCAGGATCGGCATGGATGCGGCCCTGGCGCGCCTCGTCGCAGTCGAAAATCCGCGCGGTGTCATCGCCAGTCTCGATGCCGATTGCACCTGCGACGAGAATTACCTGACGGCGCTCGAAGCGCACTTCGAGGCGGATCGCGAAACGCTCGCGTGCAGCGTCTATTTCGAGCACGACGTCGACGGGCCGCTGGCCGATGAGCTCTACGGCGCGATTGTGCACTACGAGCTGTTTCTGCGTTACTACCGCCAGGGGCTGCAACACGCGGCCTTTCCTCATGCGTTCTACACCATCGGCTCGTGCCTGGCGGTGCGCGGCGACGCCTACGCGCGTCATGGCGGTATGAATCGCCGCAAGGCCGGCGAGGACTTCTACTTCATGAACAAGCTGATGTGCGTCGGCGGCGTCAGCGAGAACAATGCAACCCGGGTCAGGCCGGCGGTGCGCGCATCGACGCGCACACCTTTTGGTACCGGCCGTGCCCTGCACGATCGCCTCATGGATTCACAGCGGCCTTGGCCGGTCTACGATCCTCGCGTGTTCGGCGAGATCGGCGCGCTGGTCGCGGCGGTCGACGGCTACTACGCCATGCCGCCCGGCGAATGGCGGGGACGGGAATCACTGCCGGCCTGTATCGGTGATTTTCTGCTCGAGCACGGCATCGACGCCCGGCACGCCGAGATTCGCGCCAACTGCGCCAGCGCTGAAACGTTCAGAAAGCGCTTCTTCCAGTGGTTCGACGCCTTTCGGGCGCTCAAATTCATCCATTATGCGAGCGAGCGCGTGTATCCTCGCCAGCCCATCGAGCGCGCCTGCTCAGCCCTGCTCGCGTGGCGAGGACTGGGCAATGGCCTCGGCGTGCGCCGCGACGCGCTCAGCATGCTGCGAGTGCTGAGAGCGCATGACAGAAACGCCGGGGCTGTCCTTGACAGCCAACGGGTGCCGGTTAGACTCTCAACCGGCTGAGGCCGGAGCATCCACGATCCATGTCTGTCCCATTGCCTTTCGAGCGCCGCGAAAGCGTCGGCGTCAAAGTCGGCGCGGTCACCATCGGCGGCGGCGCGCCTATCGTCGTGCAATCGATGACCAATACCGACACGGCCGACGCGGCGGCGACCGCCGATCAGGTCGAGGCGCTGGCGCGCGCAGGCTCGGAGCTCGTGCGCATTACCGTGAACACGCCGCAGGCGGCGGCTGCCGTCGGCGAGATCCGCGCGCGCCTCGATGACGTGGGTTGTCGGGTGCCGCTGGTCGGGGATTTCCACTACAACGGTCACCGGCTGCTCAGCGACTACCCGGACTGCGCCCGCTCGCTCGCCAAGTACCGCATCAACCCGGGTAACGTCGGCTTCGGAAAGAAACGCGACGCGCAGTTCGCGACCATGGTGTCCATCGCCATGGACTACGACAAGCCGGTGCGCATCGGCGTCAACTGGGGCAGCCTCGACTCGGATCTGTTGACCCGCATGATGGACGAGAATGCACGCCGCCCTGATCCTCTGGACGCGCGTATGGTGACCCGCGAGGCACTGGTGGTGTCTGCGCTTTCCAGTGCCGAGGCCGCCGAGACCCAGGGACTCGGACGCGATCGCATCGTGCTGTCCTGCAAGGTGAGCGGCGTGCAGGATCTCGTCGCGGTCTACGCCGAGCTCGCGAGGCGCAGCGACCATGCACTGCACCTGGGGCTGACCGAGGCGGGTATGGGATCGAAGGGCATCGTCGCCTCCACCGCCGGCATGGCTATCCTTTTGCAGCAGGGCATCGGCGACACCATCCGCGTGTCTCTGACACCGGAGCCCGGCGGGGATCGCACCCGCGAGGTCATCGTTGCGCAGGAGATCCTGCAGACCATGGGGCTTCGTTCCTTCACGCCGCTGGTGACGGCGTGCCCCGGTTGCGGGCGCACCACCAGCACCTTCTTCCAGGAGCTCGCCAACGCCATCCAGAGCCATCTGCGCGAGAGCATGCCCGAGTGGCGTGAGCGCTACGCCGGCGTCGAAGAGATGTCGGTGGCGGTCATGGGCTGCGTGGTCAACGGCCCGGGTGAGAGCAAGCATGCCAACATCGGCATCAGTCTGCCGGGAACCGGCGAGTCGCCGGCGGCACCGGTGTTCATCGACGGCAAGAAGACGGTAACCCTGCGCGGCGACAATATCGCCGCGGAGTTCCAGCAGATTGTCGACGACTATGTGGCATCCCACTACGCGCGTCGCGCGTCGCGTTAAGCTCTTCGGCATCGGGCTCACCGTCGTCGTGCTCGGCGGCTGCACGGGTCAGCGTCCTGTGCTCCATGCGAACGCGCATTTGCGCTCGGTTGGCGCGGTCGTCGGTGATGCGGGCCGTGGTGCGGCCGTCGGTTAGAATGGCCGCCACCGCGAGAGTCTGAGCAACACGGGGGACAAGGGCGTGGAACTGGGAATTGCAGGCAGACGGGCATTGGTGTGTGCGTCGAGCAAGGGGCTCGGCAAGGGCTGCGCGCTGGCGCTTGCCGCGGAGGGCGTGCACGTGACCATGAACGGGCGCACCGCCGGGACTCTCGAGGCGGCGGCGGCGGAGGCGCGTGCGCTCGCATCCGGTGAGGTGCGCACGGTGTGCTGCGACATCACCACCGAGGCCGGTCGGGCCGAGGCGCTCTCGGTCGCCGGTGAGATAGACATCCTCGTCAACAACGCCGGCGGCCCGCCACCCGGCGACTTTCGCGAGTGGGGCCGGGAGGAGTGGCTGGCGGCACTCAACGCCAACATGCTCACGCCCATCGAGCTCATCAGGGCAAGCGTGGACGGCATGTGCGCGCGCGGCTTCGGGCGCATCGTCAATATCACCTCGAGCTCGGTGAAGTCTCCGATCCCGACGCTCGGTCTGTCCAACGGCGCGCGCGCGGGGCTCACCGGCTTCGTAGCCGGCGTCGCCCGGCAGGTGGCAAACAGGGGCGTCACCATCAACGGCATTCTGCCGGGGCCGTTCGATACGGATCGTCTGCGCCAGGGGATCCGGTATATCGCCGAGCAGGCGGGACGCGATTTCGACACCGAGTTCGAGGAGCGCAAGAAAACGAATCCGGCGGGTCGTTACGGGAGCCCAGAGGAGTTCGGTGCCCTGTGCGCATTCCTGTGCAGCGCCCATGCCGGCTATATAAACGGGCAGAACATCGTTATCGACGGCGGCAACTATCCCGGCACGCTATAGTTGAAAAACCGTCCCACGCCCACGCGCCGAACACATCGGGGGTAACGTCACCATGTCTGCACCACAACGAGTCGTCGCCACGCTGTTGTTCGCCGCGCTCCCGGGCGTCGCCGCCGCGCTGGGGCTCGGCGGCCTCGAAGTGTCTTCGGGACTCAATCAGCCGTTCGACGGGAAAATTGCCATCGTCGGCGCGAAGCAGGGGGAGATCGCCGACGTCGATGCGCGCCTCGCCGAAGCGGAGGCCTTCGCGCGCGCCGGCATCGCGCGCCCCTACTCTCTGACCAGGTTGAGGTTCTCCGTCGTGCCCACCGGGGATGATTCGGGTTACGTCCATATCACCAGTCGCGAGAGCGTGCGCGAGCCGGCGCTCGAATTCATCATCGAGGTCACCTGGCGCAACGGCAGCCTGCAGAGAAAGTACGGCGTGCTGCTGGAGCGAAAGTAAGGGAAGGGGAGCGTCGTTGATGGATGGCGAGCAACTGAGGAAGCTGCAGGCGCCGTTCAAGGATCGCTACCGCTCGGATCCCGCGAGCGCGCTCATCACTCTCGAAGCCGAGGGGCAGCTCGCTGACGAGACCATCACCTGCAAGGTGAGCACCGGAAAGACCATGCTGGAAGCCGGCCTGCATCCCGCAACGGGCGGCGACGGCCTGTCGGCCTGCTCCGGCGACATGCTGCTCGAGGCGCTGGTGGCGTGCGCCGGCGTGACCATGAAAGCCGTCGCCACGGCGCTCGGGATCACGCTGCGCGGCGGCAGGGTTCGCGCCGAGGGGGATCTGGATTTCAGCGGCACCCTCGGCGTCGACAAGCAGGCCCCGGTGGGGTTCAAAAACATTCGTCTCAGCTTCCGCCTCGACACAGACGCCGACGAGGAGCAGCTCGCCACCCTGCAGAGGCTGACCGAGCGTTACTGCGTCATCTACCAGACGCTGCGCAATCCGCCGCCAGTGGAGATCTCGCGCTCGATCGTGTAAGCGCCGGGGGGCTGCGGTGTTCTCATGGATCGAGTGAGTTGAACCCTGCCGTGAAACCCAGCAGCGAGACCGGCACCGCAATGCGCCGGCGCGAACCGTCGTGAAATATCACGCGCGCCTCGCGCCCGCGTTTCAGGCTGGCAATCAACGCCTCGTCGAGCGCCAGCGCGCCGACACAGCCCTTGGTGTCGCAGCGCTCGATGGTGATCTCGGTCGGCTCGCCGCCATCGACACTGATGCTGGCACCCGGGGGCAGCGAGATCCCGAGGGGCAGGGTGATGACGGCAGCCGCCTGGCCGTTCGCGGCCAGGTAACCGACCGCCATGTGCACCAGACGCTGGCCGCTTTCCTTGAGCACCAGGTTCTGGAAAATGAAGCATCGCTCGACCTCGGCGGCGGGCGCGAGCTCGCAACGCGCCGTCCAGTTCTCGAACGTCTGACCCTGCTCGGGATTGGCCTGGGCAGAGACCAGGGCGAGCAGTGCGACGACGCAGGCCAACATGCGCCATCGCGAGGCGTTTCCAGACGCTGCACGCAGAGTCGTCGAGACCATCGGGCCAATACCCTCGTCCGGCACATCGATACCCAACACTGTAAACCAGGGCGCCGCGCACCGGCAAAAACATGATTCTGCCCGACTATCACCAGGGAAGCATCGTCAACCTGATGCAATCGATCGCGGTCGGCCTCGGCAGCGGTGTGTGCAGCGAGCCCTACGCGCCGCACCCGCTGGTCTGCGCGCAGGCGCTTCGCGACGCCGGCAAGGTCGTTCTGTTCGTAATCGACGGTCTCGGCTACGAGTACCTGCGGGACGCGGCCGCGGATGGCCCTCTCGCGGAGCATCTGCGCGCACGCATGACGTCGGTCTTCCCATCGACCACCGCCACCGCCATCACCACTTTCATGACCGGTGGCGCGCCACAGCAGCATGCGCTGACCGGCTGGTACATGTGGTTCCGTGAGATCGGTGTGGTGGCTGCGCCGCTGCCCTTCACGACCCGCGTCGGCGGGATTTCGCTGGCCGGCACCGGCGTCGAGGCACGCCGCCTGTTCGCGGCTCGGCCGATCAGCGAGACGCTGGACACGCGCTGCTTCATCGTGCAGCGGCGTGACCTGGTGGAGAGCCATTACACCAACGCCTTCCGGGGCAAGGCCGAGGTGCGCGGCTATCGCTCTTTGGCGGGATTCTTCGACGTGGCGCGGGACATCGTCAACAGCAGCGACCGATGCTTCGTGTACGCGTACTGGCCGCAGCTGGACGCGCTGTGCCACGGCTACGGCTCCGATCACGATCGCGCCCGCCAGCACCTGCGCCAGATCGATGCGCACTTCGGCGGGTTTCTCGATGCGGTGCGCGGCAGCGGCGCCAAGGTGCTGCTGACGGCGGACCACGGCTTCGTGGACACCCGCGCGGATACGCGCCTCGCCCTCGAGGACCACCCGCGCCTCGCCGACACCCTGGTGCTGCCGCTTTGCGGGGAAGGCCGCGTGCCCTTCTGCTATGTGGATCCGGCCAAACGCGGTCTGTTCGAGAGCTACGTGGCCGAAGAGCTCGGCGAGCAGTGCGTTGCCGTCGACAGCCGCGAGCTGCTGGCCGGCGAATACTTCGGTCTCGGCGAGCCGCATCCCCGTCTCGCCGATCGCATCGGGCACTACGCGCTGCTGATGAAGGACAACTTCGTCCTCAGGGATCGTCTCATGGGTGAAGGCGAGCGACCTGTGCACGTGGGTGCGCACGGCGGCACGAGCAGCAGCGAGATGTACGTGCCCCTGGTGATGGCCGACACGTAGACCGGACGCGTCGCCCCCGGGCGTTGCGGCGCCTCGCGCGGGGCGCTCCTCGTCACGAGTCGTTCTGTGACATAATACGCCGCTGATTCGCGGGGGAGTTCTTTCTGTCGGCATGAAGGTCGCAGTTCTCAAGGAGCGCGGCGCACGCGAGACGCGCGTGGCGGCATCGCCGGAGTCGGTGAAGAAGCTCGTGGGTCTCGGCGTCTCCGTGCACGTCGAGTCCGGCGCCGGCGCGCGCGCGCGCTTCTCCGATGACGAGTACCGCGGGGCCGGCGCCGAGATCGGCGCCGATGCCGACAGCGTGCTCGCCGATGCCGACGTGCTGCTGAGCGTCGAGCGCCCGTCGCGCGAGTGTGTGTCGCGGCTGCGCCGCGGCGCGATCCTGGTCGGCCAGCTGGCGCCCTACTCGGGGCGCGCCGACATCGAGCACTATGCCGAGTGCGGCATCGACGCGTTTGCCATGGAGCTGATGCCGCGTATCAGCCGCGCGCAGTACATGGACGTGCTCTCTTCGCAGGCGAACCTGGCGGGGTACAAGGCGGTGATGGATGCGGTGGGGGTCTTCGAGCGCGCCGTGCCGATGATGATGACCGCCGCCGGCACGATACCGCCGGCGCGGATCATGGTGCTCGGGGCGGGTGTCGCCGGCCTTCAGGCCATCGCCACGGCCAAGCGCCTCGGCGCCATCGTCAGTGCGACCGACGTGCGACCGGCGGCCAAGGAGCAGGTCGAGAGTCTCGGCGGCAGCTTCGTCATGGTAGAGAGCGAGGAGACCGCCGAAGCCGAGACCGCCGCCGGCTACGCCAAGGAAATGAGCGAGGACTACAAGCGCCGTCAGGCGCAGCTCGTGGCGGATACGCTGAAGAAGCAGGACATCGTCATCTGCACGGCACTCATACCCGGACGTCCGGCCCCGCGTCTGGTGACGCGCGAAATGGTCGAGAGCATGCGCCCGGGTTCGGTCATCGTCGACCTGGCGGCGGAGCAGGGTGGTAACTGCGAGCTTTCGCGCCCCGGGGAGATCGTCGATCACCAGGGCGTGAGCATTGTCGCCCATTACAACGTCCCTGGCCGGCTGCCGACGGACGCTTCGGCGCTTTACGCGCGCAACCTGTTCAACTTCATCGCTCCGTTCGTGGACACCGACAGCGGCACCATCACAATGGATTGGCAGGACGAGCTCGTGACCGGCACCGGGCTCACGCACGACGGCGCCCTCGTCCACCCGCTGCTCGGCGGCGAGAGCGAAGCACAAGGAGGCAACTAGTGGAAGCGGCTCAGATCGATCCCTTCGTATTTCGTCTGTCCATTTTCGTGCTCGCCATCTTCGTGGGGTACTACGTGGTGTGGAGCGTGACGCCGGCGCTGCACACGCCGCTCATGTCGGTGACCAACGCCATCTCCTCGGTGATTGTCGTCGGCGCGCTGCTCGCCGTTGCGGTCGAGTTCGGCACCGGGGCGGACGATGACGCCGCGCTGGTGTCGAAAATTCTGGGTTTCCTCGCGCTCGTGCTCGCCTCTGTGAACATCTTCGGCGGCTTTCTCGTCACTCAGCGCATGCTCGGCATGTACAAGAAGAAGGAAACCAAGAGGCAAGACGCGTGACGGTTAACCTCGCTGCGCTGGCATACCTGATCGCCGGGGTCCTGTTCATCCTGGCGCTGCGCGGGCTGTCGTCCCCGGAGACCTCGCGGCGCGGGAACGTGTTCGGCATGATTGGCATGGCACTCGCGGTGGCGGTGACGCTGTATCTGGCCGGTATCCGCGATGCGCTCACCTGGGGTCTGATTATCGTTGCGGTCGGCATCGGAGGCGGTATCGGCGCAGTCATCGCGCGGCGTATCCCGATGACCGCAATGCCGCAGCTGGTGGCGGCTTTCCACAGCCTGGTGGGCATGGCGGCGGTGCTGGTGGCGGCCTCTGCCCTGTACACGCCGGAGGCCTACGGCATCGGCACGGTCGGCAGCATCAGGGTGGCGAGTCTGGTCGAGATGTCCCTCGGCGTCGCCATCGGTGCCATCACGTTCACGGGATCGGTGGTGGCGTTCACCAAGCTTCAAGGGCTGGTATCCGGTGCGCCGGTGGTGTTCCCGGGCCAGCACCCGCTCAACGCCCTGCTCGGGATCGTCATGGTGGCGCTCATCGTGTGGCTCTGCGCCACGGAATCGCATACGGCATTCTGGGCGCTCACCATCCTCGCCTTCGCGATCGGCGTGCTCATCATCATCCCCATCGGCGGCGCCGACATGCCGGTGGTGATCTCGATGCTCAACTCCTATTCCGGCTGGGCGGCCGCGGGCATCGGCTTCACGCTGGAGAACACCGCGCTCATCATCACCGGCGCCCTGGTCGGCTCCTCCGGCGCGATCCTCTCCTACATCATGTGCAAGGGCATGAACCGCTCGTTCTTCAGCGTCATCCTCGGCGGCTTCGGCGGCGAGGTCAGCGCCGCGGCGGGCGCGCAGGCGGAGACCCGACCGGTCAAGCAGGGCAGCGCCGAGGACGCCGCCTTCATCATGAAGAACGCGGGCTCCGTCATCATCGTTCCCGGCTATGGCATGGCCGTCGCCCAGGCGCAGCACGCATTGCGCGAGATGGTCGATGCGCTCAAGGAGCACGGCGTGCGTATCAAGTACGCCATTCATCCCGTCGCCGGACGCATGCCGGGGCATATGAACGTGCTGCTCGCCGAGGCGGACGTGCCCTACGACGAGGTGTTCGAGCTGGAGGACATCAACAGCGAGTTCTCACAGACCGACGTCGCCTTCGTCATCGGCGCCAACGACGTCACCAATCCCGCCGCCAAGACCGATCCGTCGAGCCCCATCTACGGAATGCCCGTGCTCGATGTGGAGAAATCGCGCACCGTGCTGTTCGTCAAACGCAGCCTTGCCAGCGGCTATGCCGGCATCGAGAACGAGCTTTTTTTCCGCGACAACACCATGATGCTGTTCGCCGACGCGAAGAAGATGGTCGAGGATATCGTCAAGGCCATCTGAGCGTCGCGCGACCGTGCCCGTGAAAACGCTGCCGGATTACCTGAGGCCCGGACTGCGGGTACTTTCCATCGGACTCAATCCCTCCCTTCGCTCCGTCGAGGCGGGTTTTTATTTCGCCAACCCGCGCAATCGCTTCTGGCCGGCGCTGCTGGAATCGGGGCTGGCGCCGGCGCATCTCGAGCCCGGTGCCGAGGCCGTGCGCGTGCTGTTCGAAGAGCACGGTATCGGTTTCACCGACGTCGTCAAACGCCCGAGCACGGGCAGCGCGTCGCTGCGCGCCGCGGACTTCAAGCGTTTTGCGCCGCTGCTGCGCGACAAGCTCGTCCGGTATCGGCCGCAGGTAGCGTGGTTTCACGGCAAGCAGGCTTTCGACGGCTACCTGCGTTACGCGCAACGGCGCGAAACCTGTCGGGGCTGGGGCGAGCAGCCGCCCATCGCCGGTTGTCGGGTTTTCGTCACGCCGAACCCGAGCCCCGCCAATGCCGCCTACTCGCAGGCGGTCATCACCGATTGGTACCGGCGCCTGGCAGACTTTACCGGAATCGCGCACTTGGGCTAACTTCGCGCCTTCCGCGCCGGGGGGGGCGGGGCAGAGCACGCACGATCGACACCATTGAAAGGGGGAGCTCATCATGGATAGCGCAGGTGATTTCATCAGCATGGCGCAACAGGTCATCGCGGCCTACGGTCTCAAGGTCATCGCCGCCATCGCGATCTTCATTATCGGCAAATGGCTTTCGGGGCTTCTCTCCCGGGCCGTCGGCAAGGCCATGCGCCGGACCGGGACCGACGAGATGCTGGTCAAGTTCGTCGTCAGCATCGCCCACGTGGCGATGCTCGCGTTCGTCGTTCTCGCCGCGCTGGCGCAGCTCGGCATCCAGACCACTTCGTTCATCGCCGTCCTTGGTGCCGCCGGTCTTGCCGTCGGTCTCGCCCTGCAGGGGTCGCTGTCGAATTTCGCCGCCGGCGTCATGCTGATTGTCTTCCGGCCCTTCAAGGTCGGTGATTACATCGAGGCCGCAGGCACGGCAGGCTCGGTCGAGGAGATCATGATTTTCAGCACCAAGCTGAGGAGCCCGGACAACAAGGAGCTGTATGTGCCGAACGGCAGTATCCTCTCCGGCACCATTGTCAACTACTCGGCCAAGAACGAGCGGCGCGTCGACCTGGTGTTCGGCTGTGGTTACGGCGACGACATCAAGAAGGCCAAGGCTTTGCTCGAAGCGATCGTCAGGGAAAATCCGCTCGTGCTCTCGGATCCGGAGCCCACCATCGGCGTGCTCGCGCTCGGTGAGTCGAGCGTCGACTTCGCCGTGCGCCCGTGGGTCAAGACCGCCGATTACTGGACTGCGCACTTCCAGATTACGGAGGCAGTCAAGCAGCGCTTCGACGAGGAGGGCCTGAGCATTCCCTTCCCGCAGCGCGACGTGCACGTGATCAACAGCGAGGCGGCCTGAGAGCGCTGAGCGGCGGGTTGCGGCGCAAAAATCCCCTTTCCCCGCCGCGGCGCCGGCAGTCTACAATAAGGTGGTCGGCGCGCACGCCGACCGGCGGGACGACGCGGGGGGTCGAGACTGCCGGGCGTTAATCTCCTCGAGGGTCGGCACCATGCTGTACGAAGAGCAGCTGTCTCTGGCTCCTACGCTCTGCCTGCAGTGCGGCACTTTTTTCGTCAGCGGTGAGTCGGGGCAGGACCCATGTCCCGACTGTGGCGAGGAGCTCTCCGAGCGGACCTACGAGGAGTGGTTCCGGCACGCCTTCTACGCGGTGCGTTTCGGCTACCAGTATCGCAGCCACAGCGAGCCGGGATCCCAGAGCGGCGACGAGGGCAGACTGAAGCCCTTCCTGCCGCCGCTCACCGAGGTGTTCACCTTCATGGGCATGGCTGCCATCGGCTTTATCAACGGCGGCGCCGACCGGGAGCTCTCCAGGAATGCGATCCACAAGATCCTCGGCAACTGGAACGTCATGTCCGGCGAGCAGGAGCGCCTGACGCTCTCCGACCACGATGTCGATGCCTTCATCGACTGCATCGAGGGTTACTACACCGACGTTGCCGGCATCAAGCAGGAGTTCACGCGCGGGCGCGGCAAGGCGGCGGGCGGCGGAAAGCGCGCCCTCGATGTGCGGCGTGCCGCCAGCCGACCCGACAGGCTGCCGTCGCGCCTCGAGCTCTGGTCGAAGCTCGGCCCCGCCTGACTCAGGCGGCCGCCTGCTGCATCATCGGCAGGCCGAGGAAGAATTTGATCACCAGCGCGTTGATGATATCGACGAAGAATGCGCCGATCAGGGGTATGACGATAAACGCCTTCGGCGATGGACCGTAACGGGTGGTGATGGCGTTCATGTTGGCGAATGCGACCGGCGTCGCGCCCATGCCCAGACCGGCAAAACCCGAGGCCATGACCGCCGAATCGTAGGTTCTGCCGGTCAACCGGAACACCAGGTAGACCGCCACCAGCGTCATCAGCAGCGCCTGCGCCATGACCGCCAGCATGATGGCCGTCGCAGCGCTCGCCATAATCCACAGCTGCATGCTCATCAGGCTCATGCTGAGGAACAGCTGAAGGCTGAGCTCGCCGGTGGCGGCGATGGTGGGCTTGTGCAGCTGCCTGCCGAGCGCATCCGAAGCGTTGCAGATGATGATGCCGACGACCATGGCTGTCAGAAAACCGGGAAGCTTGAGTCCACGCAGCGACAGAAAGCGATTCACCAGATCGCCCATCTCGACGCACACCGAAAGCATCAGCAGCGTTGTGAGCACACTCCAGATGGTGACCGGCCGTGCGTCGGGCGCGGCTTCGACGAAAGCGTCGTCGCCTTTTTTGCTGTCCGGCTCGAGTGCGTGCTTCTCGATCAGCCATCCGCCGATGGGGCCGCCGATGATGCCGCCCGCCACCAGCCCGAAGGTGGCGCAAGCGATGCCGAGCTCGGCGGCGCCGACCAGGCCCGCCGCGCTCGCCTCGGCGCCCCAGGCGATGGCGGTTCCGTGACCGCCGGCGAAGGAGACGCTGCCGGCGAACAGGCCGTAGCCGGGATGGCTGCTGAAAAGCCGAGCGAGCACCACGCCGACGCTGTTCTGCAGCACCAGCAGCCCGGCCGCCACGACGATGAGTATGGCCAGCGTTTTACCGCCCTCGACGAGCAGCCGCATCCTGGCGGTCAAGCCGATGGTGCTGAAAAAAAACAGCAGCAGCAGGTCGCGCAGCTCCAGGTCGAAGGTGATTTTGGTATCCCAGACGATGAATACCAGGGCCAGCAGCAGGCTGCACATCAGGCCGCCGGTGACCGCCGGCGGAATGTTGTAGCGCTGCAGAGCGCCGATCTTGGTGGTGACGAGGCGGCCGAGGAAGATCACCGCGATGCTCACGGTGAGCACGTCGAGACCGGTTATTTCAATTTGCAATTGCGGTTACCCTCGTCGATTCCGCGACTTTGCCGGGGCATGGTAACGAAATGAGCGGCGCAGTGCTCACGGATCGGTTATCGTGTCGCCGCTTTGTCCATCCAGGGTGATCGCTTTGGCGGCGGAACTTCAGCAGCGCTTCGACACCGCACTCGCGCTTCACCGCGCAGGTGATATGCAGGGCGCCGCGCGTGCCTACCGGGAGATCCTCGAGTCCCACCCGCAGCAGCCGGATGCGCTGAATCTGCTGGCGCTGGTGGAGATGGAGGGTGGGCGTCACCGGGCGGCGGTGGATCTCCTGCGCCGCGCGGTATCGGTGCGCGGGGAAGTGCCGCAATTTCACTGCCATCTCGGAAACGCGCTGCAGGCTGGCGGCGACTTCAGCGAGGCCGCCATCGCCTACCGCGAGGCGCTGGCGTTGCAGCCGCACTATCCCGAAGCGCTCACCGGTCTCGGCTTCGTGCTTGCCCGGCTCGGCCGATCCGACGAGGCTCTCGAGTGCCTGAACGAAGCGCTGCGCGCGTCGCCCGAGGACTTTTTTGCGCTCCACAACCTCGGCGACGTGCTCGCGGACAAGGGCGATCTCGACGCTGCGGCGCACGCCTACCGAAAGGCCATCGCCGCCGAGCCAGGTGCAGCGGAGCTGCGCATCAAGCTCGCCGTGCTGCTCCGGGAGCAGGGTCACCCGGCGCAGGCCGCGGAGCAGCTTTGGGCGGCAATCGAGCTCGGCGACGACGACCTGAGGGCGCACAGACTGCTCGGCTCGCTGCTCAGGCTTGCGGCACCGTCCGCGTATGACCCGGATCTCGAGCAGCGATTGCTCGCGTTTTACGAGACAGCCGCCGTCGACCACGGTGACGTGGCCGAGTTCGCCACCGCGCTGCTCAAGCTCAAGTACGCCGATGACCCTCGCCTTCACTCGGATTCGGGGCATGGCTTCGTGTTCGACACGCTGCTCGTGGATCCGCTCGCGTGCGCCGTGCTCACCCGCTCGGTGAACGCCGACGAGGATCTGGAACGCCTGCTGACCGATGCGCGCCGCGCGCTTTTGCTCGGTGACGTCGAGATCGACGCGAGCGGCATGGCGGCGATGTCGGTGCTCGCCGAGCAGTGTTTCAACAACGAGTACGTGTTCGCCGTCTCCGAGCAGGAGAGCGCGCGGCTCGATGCGCTCGGTGCAGCCCTTGCATCGCGCGGCCACCCGGGCTCGCCGCCGCCGGGCGACGTGCAGCGATCCGTTCTGCTTCTCGGCATGTACGGGCCGTTGAGCGCGCTGCCGACGGCGGCCGAGCTCGCCGATATCGCCCTGGAGGATTGGCACCAGGCGCTGCAACCGGTGGTGCGGCGCTCGTTGCTCGAGCCTCTCGAGGAGCGCGCTCTCGAGGCGGAGATTGAGGTGCTCGGCAGCGTCGAAGATCCGGTGTCACGGGCCGTGCGCGATCAGTACGAGGCCAACCCCTATCCCCGCTGGCTGGAGCCCGCTTACCGCAATCCCGCCAGCGTCTATCGCATCGTCCAGGGCATGTTTCCAGGCTTCACGCCGCCGGCGGTTCTCAACGCACCGGTGCGTGTCCTGGTAGTGGGGTGCGGCACCGGCCGTCATGCGATCAGCATTGCGCTGCGCTATGCCGACGCCGAGGTGCTGGCGACCGATCTCAGTCGCCGCAGCCTTGCCTTCGCGCTGAGAATGGCCCGTCAGCTCGGCGTGGATAATGTGCGTTTCGTCGAGAACGATCTGCTGAATGTTTCCGCCATCGACGGTCGATTCCATATCGTCGAATGTGTCGGCGTGCTGCACCACATGCGCTCCATCGCGCAGGGATTGCGCATGCTGCTGGACAAGCTTCACGAGGACGGCCTGCTCAAGCTCGGCCTGTACAGCGAGCGGGCGCGGGCGCCCGTGGTCGCGGCACGCGAGAGAATCGCCGAGCTCGGTTTGCGCGCGGTGCCCGACGACCTGCGCCGTTTTCGCCAGCTGGCGCTGTCGGCGCCTGCGCACGATCCGCTGCGTCGCATCCTGGCCTTCGGGGACTTCTACACCCTCAGCAACTGCCGCGACCTGCTCTTCCACGTGCACGAGCAGAACATGAGTCTTTCGGATGTTCGCGATCTGCTGGCGGGCGCGCAGCTCGACTTCATCGGTTTCGAATCCGCGGATGCGACATTGAACGAGGCTTATCGGCGCCGCTACCCGGAGGACCGGTCCATGCGCGATCTGTCGCGCTGGCAAGCGCTGGAGGAGGCGCTTCCCGAGGCGTTGCCCGCGCTCTACCAGTTCTGGTGCGCGCGCCGGGGCACGGGGTAGTGCACGAGCGAGCCGTCACGCGCGGCCGGGCGCGCGACCGGATCGGCCTGCCCGCTGGTTGGCGTCAGCTGTTGAGGATGCCGATCAGCACCAGGACGACGAAGGCCGCGACCAGGAACATCCAGCTCCTGCTCTTCGCATCGGTGCCGGGCTCGCTCTGCTGCGACATCTGAGAGTGCTCCCTGTTGTTTTCGTATATCCCGGGCCTCGGGCCATCGGGTCTGTTGTCGTTCGTCCCACGCGCGTTCAGCGCCACGCAGCCGCGCCGGGCGCACGCGTGCGTGAGCCGATGCAACTCGCGTGCCATGCGGCGCGGCGGCCTCCATTCGCCGCCGCCACGGGGGTCAGCGACGCCGCTCGAGCACGGCCGGTCGCCGGGACGCCGGCGTCAAAAGCGGAAAATTTTCCCGTCGACTGCGCTCCGCCGCGTGCCGGTCCGGCTTGCGGTGGCGGCGGGCGCGAAGCGCGGCGGCCGCGCGCGGCGCGTACGGGCGCGCGCCGCGCCGGTAGCGATCGGTAACAGCCGCGTGCCGCAGTGTCACCTTTCCAGACGCTGGCGCGCCCACGCGGCGCGGCGCCCACGTCACTTGGTGCCGTAGATGCGGTCCCCCGCGTCGCCGAGCCCGGGCACGATGTAACCGTGGTCGTTCAGCTTCTCGTCGATGGCGGCCGTGATGATGGGCACGTCCGGGTGCGCCTCCTGGAACCTCTCGATGCCTTCGGGGGCTGCCAGCAGACAGACGAACTTGATGTCTTTCGCCCCCGCTTCCTTGATGCGCTGAACGGCGGCGATGGCGGAGTTGCCGGTGGCGAGCATGGGATCGACCACAATCACCTTGCGCTCGTCGAGCTCCTCGGGGACCTTGAAGTAGTACTCGACTGCCACCAGCGTGTCCGGATCCCGGTAAATTCCCACATGCCCGACGCGCGCCGAGGGGATGAGGTCGAGCATGCCCTCCAGCAGGCCGTTGCCGGCTCTCAGCACCGAGATGAAGACCAGCTTCTTGCCGGTCAGCACCGGGGCGTCCATCTGCTTCAACGGCGTATCGATGGGCTCGCTGGTCATGGGAAGATCCCGCGTGACCTCGTAGCCGAGCAGCATGGTGACCTCGCGGATGAGCTGACGGAACAGCGCTGTCGGCGTGTCCTTGCGCCGCATCAGCGACAGCTTGTGCTGAACCAGCGGATGGTCGACGACGGTGACGTTTTTCATCGTGAGCCTCACTCTCTCGTGCCTCGATTAGAATACCGTGGCGTCACTGGCGATGGCGAACGGCGGGCCACCGCCCGCGCGACGCTCCCGGGCCGCTCGGCGCCCGGCGGCCCAGGTGCCGCCCTCGAGAAGCTTCACCAGCGGCAGCTGCGCCGCGCTCATGCCGAGTCGCGCGCGCAGCCGCCCGGCCAGCTCGTCGAGCAGCGCGACCGTGAGCGCGCGCCATTCCACCACCGGCTCGGCGCCCACGTCGTGGCGCCGGCCGGCATTCTCCGCCGCTCTCCAGGTGAGCACCCCCAGGTCCAGAAACAGACCGCCGTTGCGGTACTCGGCGAGGCCCGTGAGCGCATCGAGGTCGCCCACGCGAAGCCCCGCCTCCTCGATCGGCTCCACCAGCGAGTAGGTGAGCCACTGGGAAAGCTTGTGAAACGGTACCAGAGCATTGCTCGGGTCGTCGCGGCGGATGCAGGAGTGGCGCCAGACGTCACCGAGATTGTGCTCGCCGATGGTGACGCGACCGGGCCAGATTGACCCGAGCCCCACGAGCACGGCTCGCAATATCTCCCTCGCCGACAGCTCGCCGCCCGCGGCGCGCGAGACGAGATAGTCGTAAAGGTTGCCGACGCGGGGCTCGTCGCGGCCGAACAGCTGCGGGTGCGCGCCGAGCGCCTCGCCCAGATGGCGGAGCAGCGTCGCGCGCCCCTGCACGCCGACCAGCGGATTGTCCGCCGAAACCTGGAATGCCGCGCTCAGATCCTCGGGAACGATGCGCAGCAGCGCGCCGGCGTCAGCGCGCAGGGGCTGCTCCAGGTGCGCGGAAAACGCTCCGGTCGCGAACATGTGCAAGCTGGCGACGGCGAGGCCTTCCGATCGGGCCAGCGGTGTTGCGCCGGCGTGCTCCACGTAGCGCCAGGCATCGCCGGCGCCGGCGTCGAGCAGCACGCTCGTGACCGCGAGGTCGATGCGCGCGCGCGCGACGGCGTCACGATGGCTCTCGGCGTGCTTCTCGGCGAGCGCCGCCCAGCGATCCGTGCCGCCGACCTCGAAGTGCCGCCAGCGGCTGTGAAAGGGGATTTCCAGATTGGGATAACGTTCCAGAATGGTCGCGACCACGTAGTCGGCGGTCGCATCCAGCCGCTCGCGGTGCAGGCGGAAATGAGGCAGCTCGTCGGCGTCGGCGCGATCGAGCAGCTCCCGGCAGCGCTCGCGGATGGTGTCGGGATTCTGCAGCCGTTCAATGGCGGCACTCTCGGCCGAGGGCGGCACCACGCTAGTCGTCGAGCCCGCGGCCCCTCGCCACCCTCAGCTGATCGGCGTCCGGCTGCGGATCTGCGCTGAAATAGCCGGCGGCCCTCTTGGCGGTCATCTCCACGCTCGCGTCGCCGGGGATGAGCTCGTCCGGGATCGGCACGCGCTCGACGATCTCGATCCCCTGGCGGGTGAGGGCATCGTGCTTCATGTTGCTCATGGAGACGAAACGATCGATGCGCTTGATGCCCAGCCAGTGCAGGGCGTCGGGCATCAGCTCCTGGAAGCGCATGTCCTGGACGCCGGCGACGCACTCGGTGCGTTCGAAATAGGTCTCGGCGCGATCGCCGCCCGGCTGGCGCTTGCGGGCGTTGTAGACCAGAAACTTGGTCACTTCGCCGAGCGCCCGGCCTTCCTTGCGGTTGTAGACGATGAAGCCGATGCCGCCGCGCTGCGCCGTCTCGATGCAGACCTCGATGCCGTGGGCGAGATACGGGCGGCAGGTGCAGATGTCGGAGCCGAACACGTCCGAGCCGTTGCACTCGTCGTGCACCCGGCAGGCGATCTCGCGACCGAACTGGCCGACCGCCGAGACATCGCCGATACCGTATACGGTCATGCCGCCGATGGGCGGAAGAAACAGCTTGAGATCGTTGCGCGTGACGAGCTCCGTGTACATGCCGCCCGAGTGCTCGAACAGCGACCGGCGCAGCTCGTTCTCCGAGACACCGAAGCGCTCGGCGATACCGGGCAGATACCACACCGGCTCGATGGCCGCCTTGGTCACGCGCACGTCGCCGTTCTCCTTCAGCACCTCGCCATCGGGCACCAGACGCCCCCTTGCGATAGCGTCCTTGATTTCGGGCATGTTGACGCGCGCCTTCGTGACGGCGATGGTCGGGCGGATGTCGAGGCCTGCGGCGAGCTGCTCGGAAAAGACCTCGCTCACCATGTGGCCGTAGGGATCCAGGGAAACGATCTTCGCGGCATCGGCCCACTGGGGGTGGGGTCCGATACGCGCCGCCGGCGCCGTATCGGTGAGATCCGGCACGTGCACGGGGTCCAGTGTGCCCGCGGCCACCGCCAGCGCCCGATATAGCGCGTAAGATCCCGAGTGTGCGCCGATGACGTTGCGACGCGCGCCGTCGCCGATCGCGCCCACCACCGGACCGCGCGCCTGCGCCGTCGCGCCACCCCACACCACCAGCGATGCGGCGTCGCGCTGGCTCGGATGCGAGGTAAGCTTGATGTGTCCCTTGCTGGGGGGGCGGACCGGTTTGTCGGGCTGGTTGCTGTTACCCATGGGCGGCGACGTTAATCGCGGGAAAACCATCAGTCTACGCCAATACGGCGGATAAACCCAAGCTGCGACGGCGACGCGCGCATCGCCCCGGCGGGCATCCGAGGCTCGCGCCGAACGACCCGCCTCAACGCTCCTCGCGGCGGTACGGCACCAGCAGCGACGCAGGGGCGCGTGCGTTGCGCGAGAGCATCGCCATCGCCACCACCGTGAGCAGAAAAGGCAGCATGAGGAACAGCTGATAGGGCAGGTCGATGGCGCCGCTCGACTGAAGCCGCAGCTGCAGGGCATCGACGGCGCCGAAGAGCAGGGCGGCGAGCGCACAGCGCCACGGATCCCAGCGCCCCAGCACCACCAGCGCGATGCATACCCAGCCACGCCCCGAGATGACACCGAAGGTGAAGGCGTTGAACTGGGCGAGTGAGAAGTAGGCGCCGCCGATGCCGAAAAGTGCGCCCGAGATCATCAGCGCCTGATAGCGCATCCAGGCAACCGGGACACCGGCGCTGGCGGCGGCTTGGGGATTTTCACCGACGGTGCGAAGCGCGAGGCCCCAGGGGGTGCGGTAAAGGAGCCACGCCGCCAGCGGCACGAGGGCGAAGACCAGGTAGACGAGCACCACGTGGTTGAACAGCACCGGCCCGAGAAACGGGATCGCGGCGAGCCCGGGCAGCGCCACCGATTCGAACGGCTGCACGTTGGGCGGCTGGGACGGCTGGCCGAAGATGAGCCGGTAGCAGTAAAAGCTGATCCCCGAGCAGAGCATGGTGACGCCGAGGCCCGAGACGTGCTGGCTCAAGCCGAGGGTCACCGTGAGCAGACCCATCAGTGCCGCGAAGACGATGCCGGATGCGGCGGCGGCGGCCATGCCGAGCCACAGGCTGCCGCTGAAGTAAGCCACGGTGAAGCCGCTCATGGCGCCGAGCAGCATGATGCCCTCGATGCCGAGATTCAGCACGCCGGCCCGCTCGCTGAACATCTCGCCGATGGTTGCGCAGGCGAGCGGTGTGGCGACGCGAATCAGGGCGGCGAAGAACCCCGTCTGCAGAATTTGATCGAAAACCTCCACCCGGCGCGCGCCTCAGACCGCGGCGGCGCGCTGCAGGCGCACGCGGAAGTTGGCGAACAGCAGCGCCACCAGCATGCACACGAGCGATGCGCCCTGGATGATGTCGGCAAGAAATACCGGCACGCCGGTCTTGCGCGACATGGTTTCCGCTCCGGTGGCGACGGCGGCGAAGAACAGCGCCGAGGGCACCACGCCGAGCGGATTCAGCCGCGCCAGCATGGCAATGACGATACCGGTGTAGCCGTAACCCGGTGAGAGATTGGCCATCACCTGATAATGCATGCCTGCAACCTCGCCGACTCCGGCAAGTCCGGCGAGGCCTCCGGATATGAGCGCCGTGACGAACACCACGCGTGCGACCGGCATACCGGCGTGGGCGGCGGCGCGCGCGTTCTCACCGACGGCGCGGATGGCGAAGCCGAGCGTGGTGCGGCTCATGAGCAGCCACACCAGCGCGGTGCAAACCAGCGCGATGGCGACACCCAGGTGCAGCCGTGTGCGTTCGAGCAGGATGGGAAACTCCGCGTCCATGCGGATGTCGGGTGAATCCGGATAACCGCTCAGGGGATCCTTCCACGGGCCGTCGAGCAACGCCATCATGGCGTAGAACATGACGAAGTTGAGCATCAGCGTGGCGACCACGTCGTCGACCTGATAGCGCACCTTGAGCGTGGCCGGGATGCCGGCCCACAGGCCCCCGGCGATGGCCCCGCAGAGGATCATCAGTGGCGCCAGCGTCCACGGCGCAAGGCCCTCGAGGCCGCCGATGAACGCCGCGGCCATGGCGCCGGCGAGCAGCTGGCCCTCCGCGCCGATGTTCCAGAACTTGGCACGGAAGGCGACCGCCACGGCGAGGCCCGTGAACACCATGGGTGCTGCCTTGACCACGGTCTCGACGGCGTTGAACCGGCTGCCGAAGGCGCCTGCGAAAAGGGCGCTGTAGGCGGGCAGCGTGTCCGCGCCGGCGGCCACGATGAGCCCGCTCGAGAGCACCAGGGTCGCGAGGATGGCGAGGACCGGCAGCAGCAGATTGAGCCACACCGGGGTGCGCTCCCGCGGCTCGAGGCGAAATCGCATCATGCCGCCTGCTTCCCGCCCGTCATCAGCAGTCCGATCTCGGCGATGCTCGTGTCGCCTGCGGCGACGTCGCCGACCAGTCGGCCTTCGTACATGACGACGATGCGATCGCTCACCGCGAACAGCTCTTCGAGATCCTCACTGATGACGAGCACGGCGCGTCCGCGGCCGCGAAGCTCGAGAAAGCGTTCGTGCACGAAGTCGCGCGCCGCCACGTCGAGTCCGCGGGTCGGCTGGGCAGCCACCAGGACCACGGGATCGAATGCCAGCGCGCGGGCGAGCAGGGCCTTCTGCAGGTTACCGCCCGAGAGCGCGCCGGTGCGCGCGTCGGGGCCGGGCGCGCGGATGTCGTAGCGTTGCATCTGCTCGCTCACCCAGCGGCGCATGGCCGCGAAGGAGAGAAATCCGAATCGACTGAAGGGCGCCTCGCCGATGCGCTCGAGCAGCATGCTGTCGGCGAGCGGTGCGCCGCCCAGCATGCCTACGCCGATGCGATCCTCGGGCACCGAGGAAATTCCGAGCGCCTGCATGCGCCGCGGCGTCGGTCGCTCGACGGGCTCGCCGTCGACGCTGACGTGGCCATGGCTGGGCCGAATCAGTCCGGCTATGACCTCTGCGAGCTGCCGCTGGCCGTTCCCCGAGACGCCGGCGACCCCGACGATCTCACCGCTCAGCAGGGAGAGCGTGACGGCGTCGAGCAGCGGCGGCCGACCGCGCTCGCCCTCGACGCGTACGTTGGAGAGCTGCAGCAACACCCGCCCGGCGTGCGCCGGCGCTTTCGCCGGCGGCTCGAGCTCGTGGCCGCACATGAGCTCGGCGAGGGTGCGCGGCGCGAGGCTGCCGTCATTGACGAGATTCGCCACCATGCGGCCGCGGCGCATGATCGCGAGCCGATCGGTGATGGCGAGCACTTCCTGCAGCTTGTGACTGATGAAGATGATTCCGACACCCCCCGCGGCCAGCGCGCGCAGCGCGTCGAACAGGCCCTCGGTCTGCTGCGGCGTGAGCACCGAGGTCGGCTCGTCCAGGATCAGAATGCGCGCGCCGCGAATCAGCGCCTTGACGATCTCCACGCGCTGCTGCTCGCCGATGCTCAGATCCGAAACGCGCGCATCGCACGGCAGGGCGAGGCCGTAGCGCGTGCCGATGGCGTCGATGCGCGCGCGCACGCCGTCGCTGTCGAGCACACCCCGGCGGCCGGGCTCGCCGACCATGAGGTTCTCGAGCACCGTGTGTCGGGGCACGAGATGAAAGTGCTGGTGCACCATGCCGACGCCGGCGGCGAGCGAATCGGCGGGTGAATGGATGCTGATGGGGCGGCCGTCGATGCGTATCTGCCCTGCGTCGGCCGCGTACAGGCCGAACAGTACGTTCATCAGGGTCGTCTTTCCAGCGCCGTTCTCACCGAGCAAGCCGAGCACCTCGCCCGCGTGCAGGGTCAAATCCACCGCGCGATTGGCATCGACGCCGCCGAAACGCTTGTCGATGGCGCGCATCTCGAGCAACGCTGGCTGAGTCACGGTGTCGGGGCTTTCGCCGGAGTCGGTACGGTGCCGGTTTCCCTGGAAAGAGAAGGGGACAGCCTGCTCATTTCACCGCGGCGCCGCCCGTCGGCGGCGCCATGCAGAGATAGGTAAGCTGTCCCCCGTGGGGCTATTCGGATTTGGGCGCGCTTTCGTCGATGTCGACACGGAAGGTGCCGTCGAGAATCGCCGACTTGCGCTCGTCGACCATCTTCTTGATCTCGGGCGAAAGCTTCTTGTCCCAGGCGTGGTAAGGCGCGAGGAACGAGCCACCCTTGCCCATGAACGAGAACTGACCGAAATCCTGGGAGCTGAACACACCGGCCTTGACCAGGCTCACCACCTGCTTGACGGTCGGCCACATGTCCCAGACGACGCTGGTGACCACGTGCTCGGGCGAGAGCTCCGATTGATCGGACATGTTGCCGATTGCGACGATGTTGCGCTCCGCGGCCGCCTCGATGACGCCGAAACGTTCCGCGTAAATGACGTCGACGCCCTGCTCGATCTGCGCCAGTGCGGCTTCCTTCGCCTTGGGCGGATCGAAGAACGAGCCGATGAAGGAGAACTTGCATTTGACCTTGTTGTTGACCTCCTTGGCCCCGGCGCAGAAGGCGTTGCAGAGGCGGTTGACCTCGGGAATAGTCATCGCCGCGACGGCGCCGACGGTATTGCTCTTGGTCAGCTTGCCCGCAATCATTCCGGCGAGATAGGCCGGCTCGTGGATCCAGTTGTCGAATACCGCAAAGTTCGGCTCGGCAGGGCCTATGCCGGAACCGAACGTGAAGGCCACGTCGGGATAGTCCTTGGCGACCCGACGCGCGATGCGCTCGGCGCCGAACGCGTCACCCATGACGAGCTTGTTGCCGCCCTCGGCGTACTCGCGCATGACCCTGGCGAAATCGGCGGATTTGACGCTCTCTGCCCAGGTGTACTCGATTCCGAGCTCTTTCTTCGCCTGCAGCAGCGCCACGTGTATCTGATTCACCCAGGGCTCCTCGATGGGTGTTTCGAACACGGCCGCGACCTTGAGCGTGTCGGCGTTGGCTTTGCCGCTGCCGAGCCCGAAGGCGGCGACAACCGCGAGCAGCGCTGTGAGCGCGCGAAGCGTGAAAAAAGGTTTTCTCGTTGTGACCATTTCCATTTCCCCCTGGAGCACAGTCGTATAGGCCCGCGGGCGCGGGCACGCGACAGTATAAGGAATGGCGGCTTGCGGGGCGAGCCAGTGGGCGGCGCCAGCAATGCAGGGCAGCCGGGGGCCCCGGCCAGGTCATGTTGTTCGCGGCGGCGCCTACATGTCGGCTTCTTCGATGAATTCCTTGCCCGCGCGATACAGCGCCAGACGCTCGCGGAACTCCGGAATGTAGCCGGCAGCGCTGCTGCCGGGGGCGAGCGCGAGGGCGCGTTGCAGGGTTTCCACGGCGTCGGGAAACGCGCCCGTCGCAGCCTGCGCGGCGGCCAGGGTGTCGAGCAGCTCCGGCACGCGATACTCGGACAGCCCGGCGGCGAGCGTGGCGAGCGCGAGCGCCCGCGCCGGTGCGCGCACCGCCGGGTCCGGGTGCGTCGCAAGCCGCCAGGCATCGTCGTTGAGCACGCCGAGGTAGGCACCGTTGCCTTCGACGGCCGCGCGCAGATGCGTGATGGCCGCCGCCTCCTCGCCGCGGATCAGCTGCACGGCGCCGATACCGTAGTGGGCGCCCGGGCTCGCCGCATTGTTGGCGAGCGCCTCGCGGTAGTAACGCTCGGCGTCGCCGAGGCGCCCCTCGCTGCGCGCCACGTCGCCGCGGCCTTCGAGCGCCGCCAGCCACTCGGGGTCGAGCTCGAGGGCGCGCGTGAAAGCGGCGTCCGCGGCCTGCAGGTTACCCTGGTCGTAGAGCGCCGTGCCCAGATTGGCGTGGGCACGGACGTCGAAGGGCGTTACGGTGAGCTGCTGCCGGTAGTGATGAACCGCGCGCTCGAGCTGGCCCGATTGCTGGAATGCCACGGCCAGATTGTTGTGCGCCTTGGGGTGATCGGGCTCGATGGTGAGCGCCTGCTGGTAGCTGGTGATGGCCTCCGCGACCCTGCCGCCGTCGAGCAGCGCGTTGCCCAGGTTGTAGCGCAGCTGCGGGTGTCGCGGATGCAGCCGGATGGCGGCGTCGATGTGCGACAGCGCCTCGTCGAGACGGCCCTGGGCTCGCAGCGCGCTGCCGAGCGCGTTGTGGGCAAACCAGTTGTCCGGATTCTTCTCCAAGCGGCCGCGCATCAATGCCTCGCGCAACAGCGGCTGGTCCCGTTCGCGCTCGGCAAGCACCTGGATCGTCAGAGTCGCCATCTCGTCGCTGGATCGGTTACCGAAGCGCACGCGCTCGGGTGGATCGTGGGGATTCAAAGCGTTGCCCGAGGAATTGTCGTAGACGAAGCGCATGGAAATGGTGGTGCCGGCCGGAAGCACCAGCGGCTCGGCGAAACGGTAGTCGTCCTGCCAGTTGAAATCCCATTTCGGAATGTCGATCAGCGTTCGGGTGCTGCCGTCGGGCAGTCGCGCGCGGGCCTCGATGCTCTTGCCCAGGTAGTGGGCGTGGGGGTAGATGCCCACGGCGCGCACGGCGGTGGGCAGCGTGAGCGAATCTTCGATGACGTAATGACTGTCTCCCGCAGGAATGTCGATGTTGTCGTTGCGCATGAGCAGGGAAAACGCCTCCTCAGGGGGCGGCGAGTCGGCGAAGTGCAGCCCGACCCGGGGCGCCACCGATTCGGGCTTGCCGGTCGGCACCATGTGCAGCTGCAGCACCAGATCGCTGCCCGGCTCCAAGCGCCAGGCGAGACGCTCGTCGACAACGGGAATCTTGCCGGGGGTCCAGCCGATGAGCTGCCCTCCCGGGGGCTCGGAGCCGGCCATGTCCATGCCGGAGAAACCCGGCGCCGCGTCCTCCTCGTCGCGGCGTCGCGAAGAGCGCGAGGGGTCCACCTGCATGACGGCGTGATGCACCACCCGCGGGTTTCCGGGCCGCAGCTCCACCGCCGCGACCCAGCGCGGCGTCGAGACCGGAATCGGCAGCACGAAATTGCGAAACACGTCGACACCGTCGGCGGGCACCGTGAAAGGCGTGTCCATGGTGACGACCATGTCCGGCTCTCCGAGCTGCCAGCCCTCGGTGAAGCGCGGCGGCGGCGGCAGATCCGCGGCATCGCCCTCCACGGCGCCCTGCTCGACCCAGGCGCGAATGCGCGCGATCTCCTCCTCGCTGAGGCCGCGCTCGCCCAGAAACGAAGCGCCGCCGCCCGCCGGCAGCCACGGCGGCATGTAGCGCGATGCCGTGACCGCGGCGATTAACCCCGCGCGCTTTTTCGCCTCCGCATAGCTGAGCAGACTGAACGGAGCAGACTCGCCCGGCCGGTGGCAGACGACGCAGTTGCGGTAGACGATGGGTGCGATGTCGCGGTTGAACGTGACGCTGGCCGCGCCTGCGCCCGGCGCTCTGCGCTCGATCTCGACGAGGTAGTAGACGCCGGCCGAGGCGGCGATCGCTATCGTCAACGACAGCGCTGCCCGCACGAGGAATTTCCGCCGGCCGCGGCGCCTCATGTCAAGTCTCGAATGTAGCAGCCGACGCCCGGTCGGGACGTGGCTTTCAACGACCGTCCCGGTGCCGGATTCCACGACGCGTCCACGGCCTGGCCGGCGAGCAGCGCATCGAGCACCGCCTCGACATCGTGCTCGGTCGCCCGCGGACGCCGGCGTGTCAGGTCGACATAGCGGTTGTCGATCCGCCCGTGGTACACGAGCGTGCCGTCGGCCAGGAAGATGCCGGCCTCGGGCGTCACCAGCGCCTTGGCGCGCCGGACCAGGCTGTGCTCGGGGTCGCGCAGAGCCGGGAATGCGTAACCGAACTCGCGCATGTGGGTGCGGATTGCCTGCGCGCTGATGTCGGGATTCGGGTACACGAGCCAGAAGCTCACGCCTTTCGGGCCATAGCGCTGCTGCAGTCTGCGCAGCTCCGGTGCGTAGCGGTTGGAAACGGGGCAATCACTGTCGACGAAAAGCGTCACAGTGATGGCGGACTTCGAATCTTCAATCGGATTGGCTGGCCGGCCCTCCAGGTCCTGGACGCCGCTCAGGCCCCCACCGTCGCAGCCGCCGAGGACGAGCGCCACGGCGGCCAGCACCGTAGCGAAGCGTCTGCGTGTCCTGGTCATCGGGTTTGTTCCTGAATCTCCCTGGTCGGGCCAGGCGCTATTGCCCTGACATTTTAATCATCCGATACTTTTCTATCAGCCCGTCCAACTCATTCCGGCCACCGGGCGGGTGGTGCGTCGGAGTCCGCAAACGCGCGGGCCGGCAGAGATTGCGCATGGATCTGTCTACTCCACAGGATATGCCGCTCGAGCCCGGGCTGCTCGACTATTCCGACACCGTCGGCGGGTTTCTGTTCTGGAGCCCGAAGGGACAGCTTTTTGCGCTCAATCGCTTCGTGGTGAGCCGGGATTTCAGCAGGATCGTTCCCCAGGTCGCGTCCGCCAACTTCCGAGTGGTCTATCCCTTTTTCTCGCGCATGACCGAGTCGAACATCAATCTCGTGCTGCACCCCACGCAGCAGGCGCACGCGTACTTTCTCGTCGATATCAAGTCGGGCCCGGCCAGGAAAACCATCAAGGTGTTTCAGGAGTCTTCCGAGATAATCGACGACGCGATTGCCTCGGAGAAGTTCCCTGTCATTCACTTCGGCGAGCTTCAGAACGCCGTCATGACGAGCCGCCGCAATCAATCCCCGGTTTCGATCCGCATCCGTTTTCTGCAGCTCCGCCCGGGTCTGCCCCGAGTACTTCGCGATGCCCTGACAGAGGTGTTCGTGACCAATGCCGAGCATGGCGGCAACAAGGAGGCACGGCTCGAGTACAAGATTGCAACGCTCGCGAAAGAGCTGCGCCGCGGAATGGTCGAGGATTATCTGGTGAATTGCCTGTGGCTAAATCCACTCACGAATCATCTCGGAATGATGACCTGCAACGATCAAATCTCGGGCTTTTCCAAGTTCGTCTCCGGTGACGTCGACATTACTGCGTTCGAGCACTGCCTGGGGCGGGACGAAGAAGGTCATTACGAGGCGCAAACCGGTGTCGCGAATGTCCTGCCGGTCCTGCTTTCAAAGGTCAAATGGAACTCGCCCACGGTTCACGTCTACGACGAGACGTTCCGCACGACGCATCGGCTGCAGGAGTACTATTCCCTCTACGAGGGACTCAAAGCGTTGTGCGGCGTCGGCCCGCCGGTGCTCGTGCACGAAGCCTACGAGCTGCCGGAAGCCGTGCCCGTGTACATCTTGCGACTGGCCAACGCCAGCCCTGCGACCCTGTTGGGTATGCGCGAGTTTCCCATCAGGCACCTGGTTTGGGATTCGTGAGCGGCGCATTGCGCGCGTCCCGGAGCCGCGAAAATTGCTACCCGGTGCGCGCGAAATCAGGCCAGGTCGCGCACCTCAGACGTCTCCCTCGGCGAGGCGCCTGCTTTTGTCCTCGATACGGCGTATCTGACGCGCTATGTCGACGACGTGGCGTACATGAGTCCCACTGCCGACCAGCTCGATGGCGTCGTGCACGCGCGCATCCAGGGTTACCCTGCGGCCGTCGACGGCGGTAACGGTGACGCTGATACGCACCCGGGCGCCGAGCGGCGTCGGCGCCAGATGATCGACGGCGACGTGCCCGCCCACCGAGCTCTGTCCCTCGGGCAGGTGCTTCTGGATGAGCCGCAGGCAGGCGTACTCCACGTCGCTCACCATCGACGGCGTGCTGTAGACCCGACCCGCCTCACCCATGAAGCCGATGGTGCGCTCGCGATCGACGAGCACGGTCTCGGTGGCGCTTTCACCGGGCTTCAGATCGAGTTCCATGGGTGCAAGGGTTCCCCGGGTCCGTTGACATGGGCGCACCAGGTGCCCTTGTCGGAGGGCTCGGCGGTAACGCGTCGACACCGGTCGACCCGTTCACCGAGGGGCTCCACGATACGCGTGCGCCGCTGAGCGAGTGTATCGCCTGACGGCGCAGGCCATGCCTCGGCTGGAGCAAAGCGCCATCCGAGGCGCGGCATCGGCTAGTAGTGATTGTTCTCCAATACGAGATTCACCCACTGCTGGCGCTTCGGCATGAGCGGCGGCTCCGGCAGAAACTTCGGGATCTCGGTCGGCTCGGCGACCGCGTCCTCGATGAATCGGCCCGTCACCTCGCCGCGTCGGAAGAACATATTGTAAATCCCGTACTGGGTTCGACTGCGGGTGCCGGACAAAGGAAATCGTCGGGCAATCGAGGGCATGGAGTAGAAGTTCCGGTAGGCTCGCATGTGCCCTTCTCGAAGCTCAGCGGGCGTGAGTGTGGCCGGCTTGTAGACGATGTGTCCCTGGTCGTACTTGTCCCAGTCATAGGACACCATGCGCCTGTCTTTCTGCATCTCGTACCAGGTGAGCGTGCCCGGGTAAGGCGTTAGTACCGAGTACGCGCACATGTCGTAGTTGGCATCGATATTGAACTTCACGGTTTCGTCGAAAACGCTTTCGTCATCGGTGTCGAAACCGAACATGAACAGCCCGAACACGAGGATGCCGTAGCTGTGAATCTTGTCGACCAGCTCGCGGAACTTGTCGGGCTGGTTGACCATCTTGTGAACGCTTCTCAGCGTTTTCGCCGATATTGACTCGAAACCGATGCTCAACATGTAGCAACCGCTCTCCGCCGCGAGCTCGAGCATCTCGTCATTCATGGAAAGGCGGCTCGTGACGCCCGCCTGCCAGCGAATGCCTCGTCCCTTCAATGCCTTCATGACCTCCTTGGGTCGCTTCGGCGTGCCGAAGAAATCCGCATCATTGAGAGCGATGTAGCGCGCGCCGCACTCGTCGATCTCACGCATCACCTCGTCGATGGGCCGATAGCGGAAGCGAAGACCGTTCATCAAAGGCTCCGCGCAGAAAGTGCACGCGTGATGGCAGCCTCGGGAAGTTTGAATGAAGGTACGATTCACATAGCGGTTCGCTTTCACCAGGTCGTAGCGCGGCATGTTGAGGTTGACCATGGGATGCAGCGTGTCCGACTTGTAAACGCCTTTCAGGTTGCCGGATTTGAGATCGTCGAGCACCTTGGGCATGACCAGCTCCGCCTCGCCGACGACTACCGCGTCGGCATGGGTCAGCGCTTCCTCGCGCATGAAGCTCGGGTGTACGCCGCCCATGATGACGGGAATTCCGCGGCGCCTGAATTGATCGGCAATCTCGTAACCGCGCTTCACGTAACTGGTCATGGCCGAAATTCCGACCATATCGACTTTCAGGTCGAAATCGATCTCCTCGATATTCTCGTCGGTCAATATGACCTCATACTGATCCTGCGGTATGCAGGCCGCAACCGCGAGCAGACCCGCCAACGGAGAATAAAGCGCGCGATTCAGGTAGCTCGGTCGCGTGGTGAAAGAGTTTGTCTTGGGGTTGATCAGATGGATGATCCTGGTGCCCATTGAATATTCTCCTCTCCGTCCGTGCTCTAGGTGGTCATCTTGCTCTCGGTTCGGCCGTGCGGCAATCGCGGTTGCGCCGGCCGGCTTCACCGGGCCTGCCGGATTGCTCAGGCTGCCGCTGCGCCGGTTGTCTCATCGGCAGGTCCTGGGATCGCGCGCAGCAGATCGCGCTCGTCGGCATCGCGGGTCGCGGCGAGCGCCGACAAGGCGCGGCGCCAGGCGCGCGCGCCGGGCTGACCCAGGTACAGTCCGCTCAGGTGCCGAATCAGCGGCACGAGCCGCGCGCCTTGCGCGCGCTCCCGGGCGAAGTAAGGCGCGTACGCTTCGAGCACCGCGCGCCGGGTCGGCGCCGGGCGATGCTCGCCGAAAATGGCCCCGTCGGCCCGCGCGAGCCCGAACGGATCGCGATACGCCGCGCGACCGATCATGACGCCGTCGAGACATGCGAGATGACGACACGCCTGGTCGAGATCAGCAATGCCGCCGTTCACGACGATGCGTAGACCGGGGAAATCCTGCTTCAGTCGATGCACGAGCTCGTAGCGCAACGGCGGCACCTCCCGGTTCTGCCGCGGGCTCAATCCGTTCAGCCAGGCCTTGCGCGCGTGCACGATGAAAGTCTTGCAGCCACGCTCGGCGACGCCATGGACGAAGGCGGCGAGGGCCTCGTAGGAGTCCTGGTGGTCGATACCGATGCGCGTCTTGATCGTAACGGGGATATCTACAGCGTCGATCATCGCCGCGACGCAGTCGGCGACCCGCTGCGGCTCGGCCATCAGGCAGGCGCCGAATCGCCCCGCGCGCACACGGCTGCTCGGGCAGCCGACGTTCATGTTCACCTCGTCGTAGCCTCGCGCAGCGGCGATGCGCGCCGCGGCCGCCATCTCCTCGGGATCGCTGCCACCGAGCTGTATCGCCACCGGGTGCTCGACGTCGTCGAATGCCAGAAGTCGATCGCGATCGCCGTGGAGCACGGCGGCGCTCGTCAGCATCTCGGTATAGAGAAGAGTGCGGCGCGTGATGAGGCGCAAGAAATAGCGGCAGAAACGATCTGTGCGCTGCATCATCGGCGCGACGCTGAGGCGTGGATCATGGCTACCGGCGGATTCTCGAATCGACGCCATACGACAGTCTAACACGCGCTCGGGGGACGTGGTTGAACCGGCGAATCGACCTATCTACCATCGGTAGCTCACGCCACGAGGAGCATACGATATGCCGTCATTTGATGTCGTGTCGGAGGTCGATATGCAGGAGGTCACCAATGCGGTGGACCAGGCAAATCGCGAGGTGCGCACGCGCTTCGACTTCAAGGGCACCGATTCGAGCTTCTTGCGCGAGGGCGCCGCGATCACGCTCAAGTCCGAATCGGATTTTCAATTGAAGCAGATGCTCGACATCCTGCAGAGCAAGCTGAGCCGGCGCGGCGTCGACATCGCCTGCCTCGCCATCGCTGCGCCTGAGCTCGTCGGTAAGGAAGCACGCCAGGTCGTCACGGTACGTCAAGGGCTCGAGACGGACCTCAGCCGCAGGATTGTGAAGCTGATCAAGGACTCGAAGCTCAAGGTGCAGGGCGCAATCCAGGGTGACAAGGTACGCGTCACGGGCAAGAAGCGCGACGATCTCCAGAAAGTGATCGCGAGTCTCCGGGAGGCGAAGTTCGACATGCCCCTGCAATACATCAACTTCCGCGACTGATGCGACGCGAATGGCCAATGCGGATTGGAGCCGGTAGCGCGAGGCAATGAGCGATCGCCGATACGAGGCGCTGCTCCACGATGCGGCGCGGCGCGCCTGCCGTTACATCGCGGAGCTCGAGTCGCGCCCGGTGGCGCCCGCGGCCGCCGACGTCGCGAGACTGGAATTGCTCGGCGGCGCGTTGCCCGACGAAGGCCTGGCGCCGGGCGAGGTGCTCGCACGCCTCGACGAGATCGGCTCGCCTGCCACCGTCGCTTCGGCGGGCGGGCGCTATTTCGGATTCGTCACCGGCGGCGTGCTGCCGGCGGCGCTGGCCGCCAACTGGTTGGCGGACGCCTGGGATCAGAATGCCTTCACCAGCGTGCACTCGGCGCTCGGCGCTGCCGTCGAGTCGGTCGCACTCGGCTGGCTGCGTGACGTGCTGGCGCTGCCGGGCGACTGCGGCGGTGCCTTCGTGACCGGTGCGACCATGGCCAATTTCACGGCGCTCGCTGCCGCAAGGCACGCGGTGCTGGCGCGCGCGGGATGGGATGTCGAGGCCGAGGGGCTGTTCGGCGCGCCGCCGGTCACCCTGGTCGTGGGTGAAGAGGCGCACGGGACTCTTTACAAGGTGATCGCTTTGCTGGGGCTCGGCCGGGAACGGGTCGTGACGGTGCCTGCCGACGACCAGGGCCGCATGCGCGCCGATGCCATCCCGGCGCTCGACGGGCCGGCCATCGTCTGCGTTCAGGCGGGCAACGTGAACACCGGGGCGGTCGATCCCATGGCGGCCATCTGCGCGCGCGCCCGCACGCAGGGGGCGTGGGTGCACGTGGACGGTGCCTTCGGAATGTGGGCGGCAGCCGCGCCGGGCTATGCCGGCCTGCTCGAGGGGGTTGCCGACGCCGATTCCTGGGCAACCGACGCGCACAAGTGGCTGAACGTCACCTACGACAGCGGTATTGCCCTGGTGCGCGACGCCGAAACCCTGCGCGCCGCCATGTCCTACGCCGCCGCCTACCTGCCGACGGGCGGCGTCCGAGAGCCGTTCCACTACACGCCGGAGTCGAGCCGCCGGGCGCGCGGTGTCGAGATCTGGGCTGCGCTGTTGAGCCTCGGGCGGAGCGGACTCGCGGATCTCGTTGCGCGCAACTGCCGCATGGCGGTGCGCTTTGCCGATGCACTGCGAGGCGCCGGCTATGAGATCCTCAACGAGGTGGTGCTCAATCAGGTCCTGGTTGCCTTTGGTGACGCGGATACCACGCGACGGGTCGTGGCGGCGGTTCAGCAAGACGGCACCTGCTGGTGCGGGCCGACGGTGTGGAAGGGGCGCGCGGCCATGCGCATCAGCGTCTGCTCGTGGGCGACAACCGATGAGGACGTCGATAAGAGCATCGATGCCATTGTGCGCATCGCCGCCGGGCAACGATAGGGGATCCCGTGGACGAGGCATTCTGGCTGAAGCGCTGGCAGGACAGCGCCATCCCTTTCCACAAGGCGGAGCCGAACCACTATCTGCGGAAGTATTTCGGGCGCCTGGGGCTCGCCGCCGGCGACGAGGTGCTGGTGCCGCTCTGCGGTAAGAGCGTCGACATGCGCTGGCTCGCGCGGCGAGGCTGCTGCGTGACCGGCGTCGAGCTGAGCGAGATCGCGGCGCGCGATTTTTTCGAGGAGCAGGGCATCCAGGCAGCCGAGCGGCGAGAGGGCGCATTTCTGGTCCTGGAGGGCGGCGGCGTCACGCTGCTGTGCGGGGATTTTTTCTCCCTGAGCAGCGCGCGCACGGCGCGCGTGGCCGCGGCTTACGATCGCGCCGCGCTGATCGCGCTGCCGGCTGAGATGCGGATGCGCTACGCCGAGCACCTGCTCTCGCTGCTGGCGGCCGACACGCCGATCCTGCTGTTGACCTTCGAGTACCCTGCCCACGACATCGACGGTCCGCCGTTCTCGGTTGGCGAGGCCGAGGTCCGGCGGCTGTTCGCTGGACGACGGCGGGTGACGCGCATGGAGAGTCTCGATCGCCTTGCCAACGAGACGAATCTGGCCGAGCGCGGCGTGACGCGCCTCGAGGAGCATGCATTCCTGCTGAGCGGGTCGTGAGCCGGCGCGCGGCCTACCAGCGATATTTTCCCCAGTGCTCGGGATGTGCCCAGTGGCGCGCGTTGAGCCAGTCAGGGGTGGCCTTGTAAGTGCCGAGGTCGAACCCGTAGATTTCCAGCGCGCTGCCGTCGACGTCCTCGCTCGACCAGTGGGCGAGGCCCATGGCGATCAGCTCCGCAGACTGCCAGCATCCTGCGCCGTCGTGCCGGCGCAGGGCCACGCAGAATCGGCTCGTGTGCAGGTCGCGAAGCCGTGCCAGCAGGTTGGCGCCCGTGTTCGCGTCGAGATGCTCGAGTACGCCGGCACCGACGACGACGAAATCGAATCGGCCTTTGTCTGCCAGCGCTTCGAGCAGGGCCGGTCCTTGCAGCGTGCCACGGGGATCCAGCTCGGTGATGCGGCACTCCGGATGGGCGCTGCGGTAGTCGGCGAGCAGCGCGTCGGCGCCCGCGCCGAGCGCGAGGAGCGACGCCGGCGCGTAGCTTTCCAGGCGGCGCGAAAGATTGGCTGGGTCCCGGCTGGCCATACGGTCTCTATATGGACGGGTTTCGCGCCCGCGTCAACGCCACGGGATTGCCAGAATTGATCGCCTGTTCGCCTGCGCGACGCCGCCTGGCGGCCTGCCCGTGGCGCTTTACTCGATCGCATTCCGTCACCGGGAGAAGGGCATGCTTCAGATCGAGCAAACGCCTCACGCGCCCAAGGGCCGCGATCTCGCCGAGCTCGTGCAAGAGCTGCGCGAGCGCAACGAGGCGCTTCGCTATGTGACCCGCTGGCGCGCGGTCCGGGAAAGCTATCAGGCGCAGGCGTTACGGCGCTCGATGCATGCGATCACCGACGGCCTCAAGGTCAGCATTCCGTTCCGAGCCGGAAGCTGGTGCCTCGAGCCGCACCTGGAGCGGCATCTCGCCGAGCTGTCCGAGGCGCTCATCGACATTCCCTGCCTGCAGGTCAAGCTCGAGGGCTTCGCCGATACGCGCGGCTCGCGGCGCTCGAACCGCAAGCTCTCCATGCGCCGGGTGTACGCGGTATGGTCGGCGCTCGCCCGCGCCGGCCTGCCGGTGGAGCGCATGCGTCTCAGGGCCCACGGCGACCGCGCCGCCATGTACCCCAGAGGCGACCGCGGCGGCTACGCGTTCGATCGGCGCGTGCTGGTGAGCTTCACCCTGGGCGGTGTGCCGCGATGATGCCGGCCGCTGCTCTCAGCGACGATTGGCTTTACTGGGATCCGGAGCGCATCCTCGCCTACCCGCACTCCCCGGAGGCGGCGCCGCGGGGAGCGCCCACGCAGCCCGGAGGGCCCGAGCAGCTGGAGCTGTTCGCGCCGGCCCGGCGCGAGCGCAGCGAGGACGCACCTCGGCGCCCGTCTATCTGCCGGTGACCTCCCGTACCATGCTCTCCAGCCGGGCGACGTCACGGATGACGACGCGTCCGCGACCCGGCTCGATCACGCCGGCTTCGGAGAGCAATTGGTACTCCCTCGTCACCGCCTCGCGGTGGGTGCTGATGCGGCTCGCGATATCGGCATGGGTCGGCGCTGGTGCGATGATGGCGACGTTGTCGTCGTGCATGTTCTCGCGCGCGAGCCGCAGGAGCTCGGCATGAATACGGTTACGCACCGCCAGCGAGCTGAACTCGAAAACCCTCTCTGAGAGCAGGCGCACCAGCTTGACGAGCCGCACGAAGGTGAACTCGGCGACCCGGGGATAGCCCCGCAGCACTTCCCAGAAGCGCTCCCGCGGCATGCAGGCGAGAAGCGAGTCCTCCAGCGCCACCACGTGGGCGGAGCGCGGCGCGCCATCGATGGCGCCGAGCTCCCCGAACATCTCGCCCGCGCCCTGGTCACGGAAGGTGATCTCGCGGCCGTTGACAGAGTAGATGGTGACACGGATCCGGCCGCTCACAATGAAATGAACGTCGCGGGCCTCGTCCTCCTGGGACAGGATGCGCTGCCCGGCGTCGTAGCGGCGGCCCTGGCAGAGCGACGCGATACGGCCTCTGTCGGCGACGCCGAGGCCGCCGAAGGCCTCCACGCCGGCCAGGGACTCGGCGGTCAACGCCACCGGCTGGGGCTGCTTTGCCACTGATTTTCCGGGCTTTTTCCCCGTTGCCACGAAGCCAACTCCTGTAGCGGGCGGAAATAGGAACGCCGGTTGTCGTCGCCACGACCCGGACCTGGTCCACACAACGCGATCCGGCCTATCAAGTTTAACCGGGCTGGCCCGATACTCCGGGATGGGAAAGGCCCCTGTGCCGCGCCGCCGGCGGCCGAAGGACGCTCCCGTGGCTTCCGCCACGCCGCGCAGGTGAGCCGTTTGTCGTTGTGGGACAAAGGCTTAGCAGTAGCGCGTCTTCTGTGACCCGGGTCACCGAAAATGCGCGACTGCTGTGCTGGAATCAGAGAACCACGCGGCCGGTCAGCGGACGGTTCAGGAAGCTAAATTGTCATGTCGCGAATCTGACAAAGCGTGACTAGTGTGATCAAGATAACTTTCGTTCTGCCGATACCAGTTATGAGAGGCCGGTTGTGGATTTAGATTTTGTGAGCAAGCTGGACAAGCTAGACATGTCGAAGCGCAGCAGGAACCACGAGGATCTCGAGTCTCTCGGGGGACGCCTGCGCCGGCGGAGAAAGGAGCTCGGCTGGACCCAGATGTACCTGGCTGAGCAGGTGGGTACGTCCCAGGCCGTGATCCAGAAGATCGAGAACGGCAAGAGCCTGCGCCCGCGGATTCTCGAGCAGATCGCGGATGCCCTCGCGGTGAAGCCTGCCTGGTTGATGTTCGGCGTCGAGGAAGTCGGCGAGCTCAACGAGGAAGCCATCGAGCTGGCGCGCGCATGGTCGAGGCTCAGCGAGCCGCACCGCTCGGCCATGAAGGATGCCATCCTCAAGATTGGCACCGGCTGACGCGCACTCTGCAATCTTCGCTCTGCCCTCCATCCGCCATCAGCGGAGCACTGCGACCTTTCCGTTTCCGTCTCCAAATCAAGCCAGCGTCTTAGACGTAATCTCGTAAACGTCCTTGGACAACCGACTGGTTGCGAGGATCCGTTCCAGCTCTGTCTTCATGAGACCCTGACGCGCGTCGTCGAACTTGCGCCAGCGGCTGAATGCCCCCATCAGACGCGCCGCCACCTGCGCATTGATAGAGTCGAGCTCCAGCACGCGGTCGGCCAGAAAGCGATAGCCGGCCCCTTTCGCGTCGTGGAATCGTATCTGATTGCCGTGACAGAACGCGCCGATGAGCGAGCGCACCTTATTGGGATTCTTGAGGTCGAATGCAGGATGCTGCATCAGCTTCTCGACGGTCTTGAGGGTGTCGGGCAGGTGTGACATGGCCTGGAGGGTGAACCACTTGTCGAGCACCAGGGTGTCGTGCTTCCAGCGGTCATGGAACTCGGCGACGGCCTGGCTGCGTTCCGGGCAGTCCGTTTGCGTGAAGCAGGCGAGTGCCGCGAGGACGTCTGTCATGTTGTCGGCTTGGTGGAACTGCGAAAGACACCAACCGCGCAGCTGCGAATCTTCCAGCACCATCAGATAGGACAGGCACAGGTTCTTCAAGCTCCTTCGACCCGCCGACTGCGCATCGTAGCGGTAGGCTTCGTTGCTGAAGTTCGCCCGGTAGACGGCACGAAAGTCTTCCTCGAGGGTCGAGGCGAGGTGGCGGCGTATGCTCTGGCGCACCCTGTGGATGGCATCAACGTCGATGAGGTGCATGCGATCGGCGAGGTAGGATTCACCGGGCAGAGTCAGCGCCTCGGCCACGAGCGCCCGGTCGAGACGCTGGTCGTTCAGTGTGCGCGCGAAAGATTGCACGAAGGCCGCGTCCGGAATGGCCTCGCTGGCGGCATCGTACTCGCCGATATGACGCAGAATCACGCTCGTAGCGAACTCCTGGGCCGCGTCCCATCGATTGAAGGGATCGCGGTCGTGGGCGGCGAGAAATGCGAGGTCCGTGTCGCTGCGCAGCGCTTCCACGATGACCGGTGCGGAAAAGTCGCGCGCGACGGAGACCATGGGGGCCTTGGCGACGTTGACGAACCGGAAGCGCTGCTCGGGCTCGGTGAGACTCAGCACCACCTCGTCGGTCTGCGACCCGGGCAGATTCTCCATCTCCAGCGCCATGTCGCCGCCGGCGTCGTCGAGCAGACCCACGCGAAGCGGGATGTGAAACGGTTCTTTCTCCGCCTGACCCGGGGTCGCCGGACAGCTCTGGGACAGGGTCAGGGTGTAGACTTTCGCATCGGCGTCGTAGGTGCCGCTCACGCGGACCATCGGCGTGCCCGCCTGGCTGTACCACAAGCGGAACTGTGAGAGATCTGCGCCGTTGGCGTCCTCCATGGCCTTGACGAAATCCTCGGTGGTGACCGCCTCGCCGTCGTGGCGCCGGAAGTAGAGATCCATGCCGTTTCGGAAACCGGCCGCACCGAGCAGGCTGTGCATCATGCGGATCACCTCGGCGCCCTTGTTGTACACCGTCACGGTATAGAAGTTGCTGATCTCGATGTAGGAGTCCGGGCGCACCGGGTGAGCCATTGGTCCCGCGTCTTCGGCGAACTGGTGCGTGCGCAGCACCCGCACGTCTTGAATGCGTTTGACCGCCGGCGAGGTCATGTCGGCGGAGAATTGCTGGTCGCGGAACACCGTGAGTCCTTCCTTGAGGCTGAGCTGAAACCAGTCGCGGCAGGTGACCCGGTTGCCGGTCCAGTTGTGAAAGTACTCGTGGGCGATGACGCCCTCGATACCGGCGAAGTCGGCGTCGGTCGCAGTCTCGGGCTTTGCCAGCACGTATTTCGAGTTGAAGACGTTGAGTCCCTTGTTCTCCATGGCACCCATGTTGAAATCGTCGACGGCGACGATCATGTAAATGTCCAGATCGTATTCGAGCCCGTATACCTCCTCGTCCCAGCGCATGGCTTTCTTGAGAGAGATCATGGCGTGTTCGCACTTGTCCGCATTGTGCGGCTCGATATAGATGCGAAGCGCCACCTCACGCCCCGAGCGCGTGGTGAAACGATCTTCGACGCAGGCGAGATTGCCGGCGACCAGTGCGAACAGGTAGCAGGGCTTGCGGAAAGGATCCTGCCATTTGACCCAATGGCGGTCGTCGTCGAGTGTGCCCCGATCGACGGGGTTGCCATTGGAGAGAAGCACGGGATAGCGGTGCCTGTCGGCGACGATGGTCGTGGTGTAGCGGGACATCACGTCCGGACGGTCGAGAAACCAGGTGATCTTGCGGAAACCTTCCGCCTCGCACTGGGTGCAGAAATTTCCGCTCGACGTGTACAGTCCCTCGAGAGACGTGTTTTTACCCGGATGGATACGCGCCACTGTCCTAAGCGTGAAGGCGCCGGGCACGTTGCGCACGATGAGCGCATGCTCGTCGAGCCGATACCGATCGCCGCCGATCGGTGTGCCATCGATGGCGAGCTCGACCAGCTCCAGCTCCTGGCCGTCGAGCACGAGGTCATCGGGTGGCGAATCGGATGCCGGGTTGCGCGCTATCGACAGCGTCGACGTCACCACCGTGGTGTCCTCGTCGAGCCGAAGCTCGAGGTCCACCTCGTCGATGAGGAAGGGCGGCGGCCGGTAGTCCTCGAGGCGAATCGTCTTCGGCGTATGGGTGCTCATGGCGTCCTTGGAATCGGCTCACTGTGGGTCGGGGCTGTGCAATATACCATCGCCGTCTCATTACTGACGGTATGCGCCGCACGAGCAGCGGCGATGTTATATTCCCGGACCTGAATCCATGCATGAGCCGCTTTCGAAATCTCAGCGCAAACGCGATGCGCTGGCCCTGCAGGTGCTTGCCGAGGAGCTGGTGCGACTGTCGCCGTCCGAGCTCGACAGGATGCCGTTGTCCGACGAGCTGCGCGATGCGGTGGCGCAAGGTCGCGAGCTCAGCCGCGGTGCCTATCGCCGGCATGTGCGCTACATCGCGCGGCTGCTGCGTGACACCGACGCGGACCCGGTGAGGCGTGCCGTCGACGATCTGAGAAGCGCCAGCCACGCGGACAAGGCGCGTTTCAAACGCCTGGAACGCTGGCGCGAACGGCTGATGGCGGATGGCGACGCGGCGGTCACTGCGCTGCTCGAGGAGTATCCGCAGGCCGATGCTCAGCAGCTGCGCCAGCTCCTGCGCAAGGCCCTCGAGGAGCGGGCGGCGGGCCGGCCACCGCGACATCAGCGCGCGCTTTTTCGTCTCCTGAGGGCGCTCTAGGGTGACGCTGGCAGCGGCGTGCCGACGTGCGTGCGGGCTTGCGCTCGTGGCGGCGCTCGCTGCGCCGGCGATCCCCGCCGACGCCCCGTCAGCGCCACAGGCGCCACGCGATGCCGTCACGGAGGTGCTCGGCGCATCGCCGGAAGGATTCGCGCGGGCGACGGCGGTGCGCGCTTTTCGCTTCCCCGAGGACCACGGACCGCATGCGGAATTCCGCGCGGAATGGTGGTACTTCACCGGCAACGTGGTCGCCACGGGCGGGCGCCGTTTCGGCTTTCAGCTGACCTTTTTCCGCTTTGCGCTGAGCCCACAGGTGCCGGCGCGCGCCTCGGCGTGGGCGACCAATCAAGTCTACATGGCGCATTTCGCGGTGAGCGACGTCGCCGCCGGCCGCTTCCACGCCGCTGAAGCGTTCAGCCGCGAGGCGCTGGACCTCGCCGGCGCCCGCGCCGCGCCGTTTCGCGTCTGGCTGGGGAGCTGGCAGGCGCACGCCGATGGCGAATTCTTTCCCCTCAGGCTGACTGCCGAAGACGCTGGCTACGCCATCGATCTGCGTCTCGAGGCGGGTAAGCCGGTGATTCTGAACGGTGAGTCCGGTCTCAGCCGCAAGAGCGCCGAGCCGGGCAACGCCTCGTATTACTACTCGATACCGCGCATCCCCGCGAGCGGCCGCATCGCGACGCCTGCCGGCACGTGGCAGGTGCAGGGCTCGGCATGGTTCGACCGCGAATGGAGCACGAGCGCGCTCGGCGCCGATCAGGTCGGCTGGGACTGGTTCGCCCTGCAGCTCTCCGACGGCCGCGACCTGATGGTCTATCGTCTGCGCAATCGCGACGGCGGGACCGATCCGGCGAGCGCCGGCACGCTGGTCGAGGCCGACGGCCGCGCGCGCCCCCTGGCGGCCGACGGATTCGCTCTGGAAGTGCTCGATCACTGGTCGAGCCCGCGTGACGGCGCGCGTTATCCGTCGCGCTGGCGACTTCGGGTGCCGAGCGCCGCCATCGATGTGGAAATCACGCCGGAAATGCCCGACCAGGAGCTGGATCTCACTTTTCGTTACTTCGAAGGCGCCTCGCGGGTGACCGGCACCTCGGGATCGGCACGGGTCACCGGCCACGGTCACGTGGAGCTGACCGGATACGCGCCCGCCGCAGCGGAGATCGGCCGATAAGTCGGCAAAAGTGTGCCGCGGTCGATTGTTTAACGGCGCCGAATTTGCTAGCGTGTCCTCCCGTGCGAAGGCCGGCACCCGGCCTCATGCACGGAGCCGAATGTCTCGATTCATCTTCATCACGGGCGGTGTCGTGTCCTCATTGGGCAAGGGCATCGCCTCCGCCTCTCTCGCCGCCATTCTCGAAGCCCGGGGTATCCGGGTCACCCTGGTCAAGCTCGATCCGTACATCAACGTCGATCCGGGCACCATGAATCCGTTTCAGCACGGCGAGGTCTTCGTCACCGACGACGGGGCGGAAACCGATCTCGATCTGGGCCATTACGAGCGCTTTGCCCGTGTCACCATGGGTAAGTCGAATAATTTCACCGCCGGCCAGATCTACGAGCGCGTGATTCGCAAGGAGCGCCGCGGCGAGTATCTGGGTGGCACCGTTCAGGTGATCCCGCACATCACCGACGAGATCAAGGCCAGCATCCACGAGGCGGCCGACGATGCCGAGGTGACGCTGGTGGAGATCGGCGGCACCGTCGGCGACATCGAGTCGCTTCCCTTTCTCGAGACCATCCGTCAGATGCGCATCGAGCTCGGCGAGCACGAGTCGCTGTTCATCCATCTCACCCTGGTGCCATACCTGCCGGCGGCCGGTGAGATCAAGACCAAGCCGACCCAGCATTCCGTGAAAGAGCTGCGATCCATCGGTATCCAGCCGGATGTCCTGCTGTGCCGCTGCGAGCGCCCGCTGCCGGAGAACGAGCGGCGCAAAATCGCGCTGTTCACGAACGTTGCCGAGCGCGCGGTGATCTCCGCGGTGGACTCCGACAGCATCTACAAGATTCCGCGCCTGTATCACGAGCAGGGACTCGACGATCTGGTGGTTAACAAGCTCGGTCTGGACGCCCGCGACATCGATCTCTCGGAATGGGATGCGGTGGTCGAGGGATTGGAGAACCCGACCCGGGCGGTCAAGGTGGCCATGGTCGGCAAGTACGTCGAGCTGACGGAATCCTACAAGTCATTGAGCGAAGCGCTCGTCCATGCCGGTATCCACACGCGCACCCGGGTAGATATCTGCTACGTGGACTCCGAGGACATCGAGCAGAGCGGCACCGAGTGCCTGGACGGCATGGATGCCATTCTGGTGCCGGGAGGATTCGGCAAGCGCGGCATCGAAGGCAAGATTCTGGCGGCGCGCTTCGCGCGCGAGAACCGTGTGCCGTATCTCGGCATCTGTCTCGGCATGCAGGTCGCCGTGATCGAGTACGCGCGCCACAAGGCGGCACTCAAGGATGCCGACAGCACGGAATTCAATCGTGACACGCCACACCCGGTCATCGCGCTGATTACCGAGTGGATCGGCAAGGGCGGCGTGCTCGAGTATCGCGATGAGAGTTCGGATCTGGGCGGCACCATGCGTCTCGGCGCGCAGAAGTGCCGGCTGCGCCGCGAGTCGTTGAGCCGATCGGTCTACGGCAACGACATCATCAACGAGCGCCACCGGCACCGGTACGAGTTCAACAACACCTACATGGATCCGCTCCAGGATGCCGGTTTGCTGATCGCTGGAAAGACCATCGACGGCAATCTGGTCGAGGTCGTCGAGATTCCGGATCATCCCTGGTTCATCGGCTGCCAGTTTCATCCGGAGTTCACCTCGACGCCGCGGGACGGTCACCCGCTTTTCCGCGGCTTCATCGAAGCGGCGAACGCCCATCACGAGGAATTGGAGCGGGCCAGGAAGGTCGCCGAGGTGGCCATCGCCGACGCATGAAGCTCTGTGATTTCGAGGTCGGTCTCGACCGGCCCCTGTTTCTGATTGCGGGCCCGTGCGTGATCGAGTCCGCGGCGCTCGCCGAGGATACCGCCGCGCGCCTCAAGGCCATCGCCGCCGAAGTGGGTATGCCTTTCGTTTACAAGTCCTCCTTCGACAAGGCCAATCGCAGCTCCCACGAGAGCTACCGCGGGCCGGGCATTCAGCAGGGGCTCAAGATCCTCGAGCATGTGCGCGCCTCCATCGGCGTGCCGGTTCTGACCGACGTGCACGAGGACACGCCGCTCGACGAGGTCGCGGCCGTCGTGGACGTGCTGCAGACGCCCGCGTTCCTCTGCCGGCAGACGAATTTCATCCAGCGCGTGGCCGCCTGCGGCCGGCCGGTGAACATCAAGAAGGGCCAGTTCCTGTCTCCGTGGGAGATGCGCAACGTGGTGGAGAAGGCGCGCGCCTCGGGCAACCGGCAGATCATGGTGTGCGAGCGCGGCGCCTCGTTCGGATACAACACGCTGGTCTCGGACATGCGCGCCCTCGCGGTCATGCGCGAGAGCGGCTGCCCGGTCGTGTTCGACGCGACCCACTCGGTGCAGCAGCCCGGCGGTCTCGGCACCTCCTCGGGCGGGCAGCGGGAGTTCGTGCCGGTGCTGGCACGTGCCGCGGTGGCGGCGGGTATCGCCGGCGTGTTCATGGAAACCCACCCGGATCCCGACAAGGCCCTCAGCGACGGTCCCAACGCCTGGCCGCTGGATCGCATGGCCAGGCTGCTGGAGACGCTCGTGGCGTTGGACCGGGTGGTGAAAAGCCGCGTCCTCGAGGAGGCCGAGCTGGGCTTGCCCGAGCGTCGCATGGCGCGGGAATGAGCCGCATACGCGACATTCGTGGCCGCGAGATCCTCGATTCGCGCGGCAATCCTACCGTGGAGGCGGACGTGCTGTGCGAGGACGGCGCGCGCGGACGTGCGGCGGTGCCCTCGGGCGCCTCGACCGGACGGCGCGAGGCGCTCGAGCTCAGGGACGGCGATCCGGCGCGCTATCTCGGCAAAGGCGTGAGAAAGGCGGTTGCCAACGTCGGCGGTCCCATTCGTGATGCCCTGGTCGGTATGGACGCCAGCGCGCAAAGGGACATCGACGATCGCATGATCCGGCTCGATGGCAGTGCCAACAAAGGCGGGCTCGGCGCCAACGCCATCCTCGCCGTGTCGCTGGCCTGTGCCAAGGCCGCCGCCGAGAGCCGCGGCGAGGCGCTTTTTCGCTACCTCGGCGCGCATCGAAAAGGCGACGGTGCGTGGCGTATGCCGGTGCCGATGATGAATATCATCAACGGTGGCGCCCACGCCGACAACAATGTCGATCTCCAGGAATTCATGATCGTGCCGCTCGGAGCGGCTACGCTGGCAGAAGCCGTGCGTGCGGGTGCGGAGGTGTTTCACGCGCTGAAGTCGGTGCTTGCGGGGCGCCGTCTTGCCACGGCGGTGGGTGACGAGGGCGGCTTCGCGCCGGATCTGCGATCCAACCGCGAGGCGGTGGAGGTCATTCTCGAAGCCATCGAGCGCGCTGGGTATGGCGCGGGTGGCGACGTGTGTCTGGCGCTGGACGCGGCGAGCTCCGAGTTCTATCGCGACGGTCGCTACCATCTGCAGTCGGAGAACAAGTCGCTCGATGCCGAGGGGTTCGCCGACTACCTGGTCGACTGGGTGGATCAGTACCCGATTGTTTCCATCGAGGACGGCATGGCGGAGGACGACTGGGACGGCTGGGCGATGCTCACCAAGCGCATCGGCGATCGGGTCCAGCTCGTCGGCGACGACCTCTTCGTCACCGATCCGGAGACGATTCGAAAGGGCGTCGAGCGCGGCGTAGCCAACTCCGTGCTCATCAAGCTCAATCAGATCGGCACGCTCTCGGAAACCCTCGATGCCATCGACACGGCCATGAAGGCCGAGTACACGGCGGTCATCTCCCATCGCTCCGGAGAGACCGAGGATACGACCATCGCGGACCTGGCGGTGGCCACCGGGGTCGGGCAGATCAAGACCGGCTCGCTTTCGCGCTCCGATCGCGTTGCCAAGTACAATCGCCTGCTGCGCATCGAGGAAAAGCTCGCGGACCGGGACGGCTGCGTCTATCCGGGGCGAAAAGCCTTCTACAATGTAGAGTTGACGTGAAAGCTCTCACCGTAGTGTTGATCTCACTGCTGGCGCTCGTGCAGTTCCGCCTCTGGGTCGGAGACGAGAGTCTCGCCGAGGTATGGCGTCTGCGCCAGGCCATCGCGTCCCAGACCTCGGAGAATGCGCTGCTCGCGAGCCGCAACCAGCGACTCGAGGCGGAGGTGCGCGATCTGAAAAACGGAATCGAGGCCGTCGAGGAGCGTGCGCGGCTCGAGCTCGGTATGATTCGCAGGGGCGAGATCTACTTCCAGATCGTCGAGGACTGACGCGCCGGCTGGAAACCGGGCTACCGCCGCCCCGGATCCCGCAGACCCACTCCAACCTACAGGTAGCCATCAGGTTCATGGCAGACGAGCCGCAATTCAGTCCCAGGTGCTGGGCCGTAGTGCCCGCCGCGGGCGTCGGCCAGCGCATGGGCGGCGAGACGCCGAAGCAGTACATGCCGTTGCTGGGGCGCCCCATCATTGCGCATACGCTGGCACGCTTTTGCGATCACGCGCGTATCGCCGGTGTGGTCGTGGCGCTCGCCGCGGATGACCGCTGGTGGAGTGGGGTGGAAGCGACCTTCGCGCGGCCACCGATGACCGTGATCGGCGGCCGGCAACGCCGGGACTCGGTGCTGCGCGCTCTCGAGGCGTTGGCCGATCGCGCCGATCCGGCCGATTGGGTGCTGGTGCACGACGCGGTGCGTCCGTGCCTGCGCGAGGAGGACGTCGACCGGCTCATCGACGCGCTCGTCGACGACGAGGTGGGCGGGCTGCTCGCGATCCCCGTGAAGGACACCATCAAGCGCGCCAGCAGCGACAATCGCGTGCGCGAGACCGTCAGCCGGGAATCCCTCTGGCACGCGCAGACCCCGCAGATGTTTCGGCTGGGTCGGCTGCGCGATGCCATGCTGCTCAGCACCGATGAGGACCGCGACGTGACCGACGAGGCTCAGGCCATGGAGCTCACCGGTGCCAGGCCGCGCCTCGTACCGGGTCAGGAGGATAACATCAAGATCACGCGTCCCGAGGATCTGAAGCTCGCGGAGTTCATCCTCATGAATCGCGAGGACAACCCATGAGAATCGGCCACGGATACGATGCGCATCGCTTCGCCGCCGGTGAGCGTCTGGTGCTCGGCGGCGTCGAGATAGCCCATGACAAGGGTCTCGCGGCGCACTCCGACGGCGACGTCGTGCTGCACGCGCTCTGCGATGCGCTCATCGGCGCTTCCGGGCGCGGCGACATCGGCCAGCACTTTCCCGATCATGACCCGAGCTACGCAAACATCGACAGCAGAATTCTGCTGCGCAAGGTGGTGGCGGATCTCGGTGAGGCGGGGCTCACGGTCGGCAATGCGGATGTGACCGTGATCGCCGAGGAGCCGCGCTTGAGCGGTTATATCACGCAGATGCGCACCAACATCGCCGCCGACCTCGGCGTCGATGCTGCGCGCGTCAACGTCAAGGCAACCACCACCGAGAAGATGGGCTTCATCGGCCGGGCCGAAGGCATCGCCGCCCACGCGGTCGTTTTGCTGGAGGAGTGACGAATAAGCCGAATGCGTTTGCGGCGAAACGCGGGCTGCCCTCGAGCGAGGCCATGGGCTGCCACATAGCACCGCACGATCTGCCCCGGGGGTTTCAGCCTGCGCCGGTGCAGGGTCTCATCAAGCAGCAGCTCGAGGACTTTCAGGTGGAAGAGATCCTCGGATTCGAGCCCGACGGCGCGGGCGCCCACGCCTGGTTACGCATCCGCAAGCGCGGCGCCAACACCCGCTGGCTGGCGGATGCCATCGCGCGTCTCGCGGGCGTGCGCCGGCGGGACGTGGGCTACGCGGGGCTCAAGGATCGCGCCGCCGTGGCCACCCAGTGGTTCAGCGTCGCCGTCGACGGCGCTGCCGAGCCCGACTGGGACGCTCTCGGCTCCACCCAGGTGGAAGTGCTCGAGGTCACGCGGCATCGCAGGAAGCTGCGCCGTGGCGTGCAGACGGGCAATCGGTTCCGTCTGCGCGTGCGGGGCGTCGCGGGCGACCCGCACGGGCTCGAGGCGCGCGCGGCCGAGGTGGCTGGGCGCGGCGTGCCCAACTACTTCGGCGCGCAGCGCTTCGGCCGCGACGGAGACAATATCGCACGCGCTTGGCAGATGCTCGGCGAGGGCCGCCGGGTCCGCGACCGCGGTCTGCGCGGCATCTATCTGTCGGCGGCGCGGGCCATGCTGTTCAACCGGGTGCTCGCGCAGCGGGTGCGCGACGACAGCTGGTGGCGGGCGCTTCCCGGCGAAGCGCTGATGCTCGATGGAAGTCGCAGCGTGTTCGGCATCGCCGAGCCGGATGCCGGTATCGAGGCACGCCTGGCCGCGCTCGACGTGCATCCGAGCGGGCCGCTGTGGGGCAGTGGCGACGCACTCGCCGGCGGTGAGGCGCTCGCCGTGGAGCGCGCCGCGCTGGCGCCCTGCGCGCCCTGGTGTGATGCGCTGCTCGCCGCGGGCCTCGAGCACGCACGCCGCGCGCTGCGCGTGCCCCTCGCCGGACTCGAGGCGACCTTCGAAGCACCGGACAGGCTGCTGCTCGCCTTTGCGCTGCCCGCCGGCGCCTATGCCACCATGGCCGTTCGCGAGCTGGTGGATATCGACTCGGCCTGACCCATCGCCGCTCGCGGCGCGCGGGTGAAGCCGCTCGTCAGCGTCTCAGCAGCACATAGAGCGCCCCGCTGCCGCCGTGCCGGGGCTGCGCGCTGCAGAAGGCGAGGACGCCGTCGTCGGCGCGCAGCCATCGATCCACCTCCCATTTGAGCACCGCCTGCCCGCCGCGCGAGCCGCGCCCCTTGCCGTGAATGACGCGCACGCAGCGCAGCCCCTGGTCGCGACACTCGCACAGAAACGCCTCCAGCAGCCTGCGCGCCTCGCGCGCGCGCATGCCGTGCAGGTCGGTCTCGGCCTCGATGGGGATCTGGCCACGGCGCAGGCGACGCAGGTGCTTGTGCTGCAGACCGGTGCGCACGAACAGCTGCGCCGGGTCGCGCTCGACGCCGGCGTCCGGCTGCGAGCGCGCCTCGTCGGGCAGCGAATCTTCCCCCGAAGCAGGTGTCGGCTGCGCCTTGCGGCTGCGCCGATGGGGCGATGCCCGCTCGTCGTCGATGGCGCGCACCGTGCCGACGGCGCTGCGAAACAGCTCCGCATCCTCCTTCGATACGGGACGCTTCCTGCTCATTAGCAGTCCTCGTGACGAATGTCTCAGGTGGCGATCTGTCGAGCGGATGAGGCGCTCTCGCCAGGGCTGCTTCCCCTGATCCTCGCGAGCCGGTCGGCGATCGCGGGCACGCGGGCGAGAAACAGCAACAGCAACAGTCCCAGGTAAATCAGCGGCTCGCGCAGGTCCGCCTTCACCAGCCAGATGAAATGTAGCACACCGCCCGTGGCGGCGACGTATGCGAGCCGGTGCAGGCGGCGCCAGTTTCGCCCGCCCAGGCGTCGCACCATGGCGTTTGTCGAGGTCAGCGCCAGCGGCACGAGCAGCACGAAGGAGGTGAACCCGAGCGTGATGTAGGTGCGATCGGTGATGTCTTCGAGGATGTAGTGCAGATCGAAGTACGCGTCGAGCACCACGTAGGTGAGGAAGTGCAGGCAGATGTAGAAGAACGCGAACAAACCCAGCATGCGGCGCACACGCGCGAGCGCCTGCCAGCCGCTCGCGCGCCGCAGCGGTGTCACCAACAGCGTCAGCAGCAGAAATCGCAGCCCCCAGCTTCCGGTCTCGTGGGTGATGGTCTCTACCGGGTTTGCGCCGAGGCCGTCGTGAAACGCGTTCCACACGAGCAGGGCGAGCGGTACGAGCGCGGCGAAGAAAATCGTCGGCTTCAGTGCGCGGCTCGTGAGCGGCTGGCGGTTCACACTGGCGCCGCTCTGCGTCAGAAGAACACGCCCAGATCCATGCCGCTGTACAGGCTCGCGACCTGGTCCGCGTAGCCGTTGAGCATCAGCGTATCGCGCTTGCGGATTTCGCCGATGCGGCGCTCTTTGCTCTGGGACCAGCGTGGATGATCGACCTCAGGATTGACATTGGAGTAGAAGCCGTACTCATCCGGCAGCTGCATGCTCCACGTCGTCGGCGGCTGCGTGTCGGTGAAGCGAATGGTGACCACGGACTTGATGCTCTTGAAGCCGTACTTCCACGGCACCACCAGACGAATGGGCGCACCGTTCTGATTCGGCAGCGCGCGGCCGTAGAGCCCGACCGCGAGCAGCGTGAGCGGGTGCATGGCCTCGTCGATGCGCAGTCCCTCCACGTAGGGCCAGTCGAGGATGCTGCGCCTCTGCCCCGGCATCTGCTCGGGACGGAACACGGTCCGGAACGCCACGTACTTGGCCTTCGAGGTGGGCTCGAAGCGTTTCAGCACCGGGCCGAGCGGCACGCCCACCCACGGCACCACCATCGACCAGGCCTCGACACAGCGCAGACGGTAGATGCGCTCCTCGAGCGCGTGGGGCTTGATGATGTCGTCGAGGTCGTAATGACCGGGCTTGGCACACTCGCCCAGCACCTGCACCTTCCACGGCAGCGGCTGGAATCGGCCGGACCGGTTCGCCGGATCGCGCTTGCCGGTGCCGAACTCGTAGAAATTATTGTAGCGCGTGATGTCCTTGTACCGGTTGAGCTTCTCGTCGGTCGAGTAGGGGCTCTCGACGACGCCTTCGAGAATGCGGCCCTTGGCGTCGGGATCCGTGGCCAGCGCCGCTGCCGGGCGCGGCAGCAGCAATCCCGGCGCGGCCGCGGCCAGGGCCGAGGCGGTGGTGATGCCCGCGGCCTCGCGCATGAAACGGCGCCGGTTGAGGTACACGGACTCGTCGGTGATTTCGCGGCTCTTGATGTCCTCGCGTCGCCTGATCAGCATATCGGCACCTGGTCACGTTGGGCCCGGAGCGGGCCGTTACCATTTTGAACCAAGTCTAGGGCAAATTTCTCACGCAAGTCTCACGTGCGCCCGACCCCACCGGCGTCGGGGCGTGAAGGGCATCAGCCGAGCCACACGCGGGCGTTGCGGAACATGCGCAGCCACGGCCCGTCCTCGCCCCATTCGCGCGGGTGCCAGGAGTGCTGCACGCTGCGGAACACCCGCTCCGGGTGGGGCATGAGAATGGTCACGCGGCCGTCGGGGGTGGTCAGCCCGGTGATGCCTTCGCTGGAGCCGTTGGGGTTTGCGGGATAGGAGCGCGCCGCTTCCCCGGCGGCCTCCACGTAGCGAAGGCAGACCAGCCGCCCGGCCTTGACCGCCGCCAGATCGGCGTGGTCGCGGAACGCGGCGCGGCCCTCGCCGTGGGCCACCGGCACCGGCAGCACCGAGCCTTGCATACCGGCGAAGAACAGCGACGGTGAGTCGCAGATCTCGACCAGCACCAGGCGTGCCTCGAACTGCTCGGAGCGATTACGCAGGAACTCGGGCCAGTGCTCGGCGCCGTCGACGAGCTCGGCGAGATGCGCGAGCATCTGACAGCCGTTGCACACGCCGAGCGCGAAGGTGTCGGCACGCGAGAAAAACGCGCTGAACGCGCTTCGACTGCGCGCGTTGAAGCGAATCGAGCTCGCCCAGCCGCCGCCGGCGCCCAGCACGTCGCCGTAGGAGAATCCACCGCAGGCGACCAGGCCTTGAAAATCGGCGAGCGTCATGCCCGCGTCCAGGATGTCGGTCATGTGGACGTCGACCGCATCGAATCCGGCGCGGTCGAAGGCCGCCGCCATTTCCACGTGACCGTTCACGCCCTGCTCGCGCAGTATCGCCACTCGCGGGCGCCGCCCGCCCACCAGCGGCGCGCAGATGTCGTCCTGTGGATCGAAGCCGAGACTCGCGTGCAGGGGTCGGGCAGCGGGGTCGTCCAGCCGCTCGAACGCCTCGCGCGCGCACACGGGATCGTCGCGCAGCGCCTGCAGGCGATAGCTGGTCTCGCGCCACTCGCGCTCGAGGGCCGCGCGCGGCGCGTCGAGCAGCGTGACGCCAGCGTCGGTGAAACGAATCCGCTGGTCGTCGCGCGGCGCGCCCAGGCGGTGTACGCGGCCGGTGAGCGCAGGCGCCTCGGCAAAGCGTGCCAGCATTCGCTGCCGATCGGTGCTGCGGATCTGGATGACCGCACCGAGCTCCTCGGCGAACAGCGCCGCCGGCGCATCGCCACCCACGGCGCGGACGTCCACGTCGATGCCCGTGTGACCTGCGAATGCCATCTCGCACAGGGTGACGAACAGTCCGCCGTCGGAGCGGTCGTGGTAGGCGAGCACCAGCCCCTCGTTATTCAACCCCTGCAGGGCGGCGAAGAATTCGGCGAGCGCGGCGGGCTCGTCCACGTCGGGGCACGCGGTGCCGAGCTGGCCGTGCACTTGCGCGAGGGCCGAGCCGCCGAGGCGCAGGCGTCCGCCGGCCAGGTCCAGCAGCCACAGCTCGGTCGGACCCGCGTCGCTGCACAGCATCGGCGTGAGCGTGCGGCGGATATCGGTGACGGCTGCAAACGCGCTCACCACCAGCGACAGCGGTGCGGTCACGGCGCGCTCCTCGCCCTGCTGGTGCCACACGGTCTTCATCGACAGGGAATCCTTACCGACCGGGATGGCGATACCGAGCGCCGGGCACAGATCCATGGCCACCGCGCGCACCGTGTCGTAGAGCTTCGCATCTTCGCCCGGATGGCCGCAGGCGGCCATCCAGTTGGCCGACAGCACCACGTCGCCGAGCGCCTCGATGGGCGCAGCGGCGATGTTCATGAGCGCCTCGGCCACCGCCATGCGCCCCGAGGCCGGCGCATCGATGAGCGCGATGGGCGCCCGCTCGCCCATGGCCATGGCCTCGCCGGTGTACTCGCGAAAGCCGCTGGCGGTCACCGCGCAGTCCGCGACCGGTACCTGCCAGGGACCGACCATCTGGTCCCGCGCCGACAGTCCGCCCACGGTGCGATCGCCGATGGTGATCAGAAATGTCTTGTCGGCGACACCGGGAAGACGCAGCACGCGCCGGGCGGCGTCCTCGAGATCCAGCCCGGCGAGCGCCAGCGGGGTCGACGCGTCCGGCTGCCGCTCGATGCGTCGGTGCATACCGGGTGGATTACCGAGCAGCAACGCCATCGGCAGGTCGATTGGCCGGCTGCCGTCGGCCGCGTCGCTGACGAGCAGATGACGCGCCTCGGTGGCTTCGCCGAGATCGGCGAACGGGCAGCGCTCGCGCACGCAGATGGCGGCGAAGCGATCCATATCGGCGGGCGCGATGGCGAGCACGTAGCGCTCCTGCGCCTCGTTGCACCAGATCTCCATGGGCGACATGCCGGGGTCGTCGTTGGGAATGGCGCGCAGGGCGAAGCTGCCGCCGCGTCCGGCCCCGTCGATGAGCTCGGGAATGGCGTTGCAGAGGCCGCCGGCGCCGACGTCATGCAGCGATTGGATGGGGTTGGCGTCACCGAGCCGCCAGCAATGGTCGATGACCTCCTGACAGCGGCGCTGCATCTCCGGGTTGTCGCGCTGCACGGAGGCGAAGTCGAGGGCTTCCTCGCCCTCGCCCGATGCCATGGAAGAGGCGGCGCCGCCGCCGAGGCCGATGAGCATCGCCGGGCCGCCGAGCACGACGATGCGCGTGCCCGCTGCGAAGCCGCGCTTGCGAATCTGCTGCGAGCGTATGTTGCCGACGCCGCCGGCGACCATGATGGGCTTGTGGTAGCCGCGGACCTCGGTGCCGGCGTTCGAGGTGACGGCCAGCTCCAGAGTGCGAAAGTATCCGTTGAGCGCCGGGCGCCCGAACTCGTTGTTGAACGATGCCGCGCCGATGGGTCCTTCCAGCATGATGTCGAGCGCCGAGGCGATGCGCCCGGGACGCCCGTGGTCGCACTCCCAGGGCTGCTCGAAGCCCGGGATGCGCAGGTTCGAGACGGAGAATCCCGTGAGCCCCGCCTTGAAGCGCGCGCCGCGTCCAGTGGCGGCCTCGTCGCGGATCTCGCCGCCGGAGCCGGTGGCCGCGCCCGGGTACGGCGAGATGGCGGTGGGGTGGTTGTGGGTCTCCACCTTCATGAGAATGTCGGCGCGCTCCTCGTGCACGCGGTAGATGCGGCTCTCGGCGTCGGGAAAGAGCCAGCCGGCGGCGCTGCCCGACATGACGGCGGCATTGTCTTCGTAGGCCGACAGCACGCGCCCCGGATGGCGCGCATGCGTGTGGCGGATCATTTCGAACAGGCTCGCCGGTTGCTCCTCGCCGTCGATGGTCCAGCGGCAGTTGAAAATCTTGTGCCGACAATGCTCGGAGTTGGCCTGGGCGAACATCATCAGCTCGATGTCGTTGGGATTGCGTGCAAGGCTCAAAAAACGCTCGAGCAGGTAGTCGATCTCGTCGTCGCTGAGCGCGAGGCCCATGTCGCGGTTGGCCTCCTCGAGCGCCTCGCGTCCTCCCGCCATGATATCGACGCTGCGCAGCGCTCGCGCAGCGGTGTGATCAAAAAGCGCGCGGGCCTGGTCTGCGTCGGCGATGACCGCCTGGGTCATGCGATCGTGAACGCGTGCGGCGAGCGCGCTCGCGAAAGCCGCGTCGCTGTCGCTTTCGGAATCGCTGTGCACCGTCCAGGCGGTGCCCCGTTCGATGCGGGTTACCTTGCCCAGGCCGCAGTTGTGCACGATGTCCGTGGCCTTGCTGGACCAGGGAGAGATGGTGCCCGGACGCGGCACGACGATGAAAGCGTAGTCACGCGCAGACGGCGACCGTGCATCGAGCAGTCTCTCGAGCAGCTTTTGTTCCTCAGCGTCGAGCGTTTCACGCCGTTCGATGAAATAGAGGTATTCGGCGTCGACGCGACGCAGGCGCGGGAACGCTTCGGTGAGGCTCTCCTGCAGGCGTTGCGCGCGAAAGGGTGTCAGCGCTGAGCGTCCGCGCAGGTGCGAGAGAGATGCAATACCTGGTTCGCGATCACCCATGGTAAGGCAGCGCATGATACTTTAGCGCGAAGGGATCGTGCTACCATTGTCGCCAGTGACCGCGCGTTCGGGCGCGAAAACATTTCGGGAGAAGGCGGAGATGGCCAAAGAGACCACGACCGGCGAGCAGAACGTGGAGCAAACGCAAAGCGAGCACAGCGTGAAGGCCGCGGAGAAGAAAGCCACCGCCAAGAAAGCGGCCAAGAAGACATCGAAGAAAAAGGCCGTCAGAAAGAAGAGCGGGGCGGCAAAGCCCGAGAGCGCGCCCGGGACGCCCGCTGTGAGCAGGACCGCTGAGTCGCCGGCACCCGCTGCGCGCCACGCCGAGCCGACCTTTGCGCGCCCCACCGAAGAAGCGCGCGAGGGCAGCTCGATGCGCGGCATCGTCGCCCTGTGGGGGCCACTGGCCATCATCGTGCTGCTGATCGTCGTCGCGCGTCTCGGCGACGAAGACCCGGCGACGGTGGCCGATCGGGCGGCGGAGGGGATCTCCTCGTCGCTGGACCGGGTCGAAAACGCCACGCGGGACGTCGTCCAGGACGTGCAGGACGCCTTGACGGGCGGCGATCCGCAGACCGCGGCGGCCCTCGGCGCGGGCGGTCGGGGCAGCTCCGAGGGGGACCTGGCGGCGGCGTTTCAGGACGCCGGCGTTGCCTCGCGCGCCGCGCCGCTGCCGCCACCACCGGCCGAGGGCGCGGCGCCCTGGCTCGAGCCGGCCCCGCCGGCATCGCTGCCGCCGCAACCCGACAACCCCTGGGCGCCGGTGGACACGCGCACGGCGGCGCCTCCCGGGGAGAGCTACCCACCCGCGGGCGCGGCTCCCGCTCCGGCACCCGCCTACGGCTATCCGGGAGGCTACCCGGCAGAGCCCGCGGGGCCCGGCGCTTACCCGCCGCCCCCACAGGCTTATCCGCCCATGCCGCCGGGATACGGGGGTGAGGCGCCGCCGGCATACGGCGGCCGCGCGCCGACGTACCCGCCGCCGCAGCAGGCCTGGGGCGCGCCGCCGCCCGGATACGCCGCTCCGCCGGGCTGGGGCCCGCCGCCGGGCTATGCGTATCCACCGCAGCCCTATGCCGCGCCGCCCGCGTATCCTCCCGGCTACTACCCCCCGGCGCAGTGAGGGGCGACGCGCGTGGCCCGTGTGCGCGACATCGATATCGATGAAGTTCCCGAGGACGTGCAGCCCGTCTACCGACGCTTCACCGAGGAGTACGGCCCGTTCCTGAATCAGGTCAAGGTGTTCGCGCACCGAGCACCGGTGCTCAAGCATATTCAAGGGCTGCTGCTCGATCTCAGCGACGAGGCGCTGCTCGATAAGCGCTATCTGGAGATTGCCCTGGTGGTGGTGTCGAAGCTGAACGCCTGCAGCTACTGTGTCGCGCACCACGAGCCGCGCCTTCTCGCCCAAGGGCTCGACGCCGACACGGTGACGGCGATTCTCGACGACGACTGTCCCGGTCTCGACGCGGTCGATCGGTTGGTGCGCGACTATGCCGTCGCCGTCACGCAGACACCCCAGCGCATCGGCGACGCCATGTTCGAGGCGCTTCGCCGCCACTTCAGCGAGGCGCAGATCGTCGAGCTCACCGTGCGCATCGCGCTTTGTGGATTTTTCAACCGCGTCAACGACGCACTGCAGATAGGTATCGAGGAAGCCGTCGTCGGCGACGCCGCCGATTGATTCGAACAAGCGCTGCTGCCCGGGCGCGTGCCGCCGTGGTAAGAATCAGATCATTCCGTCGTATGCCCTGGCGCCGATCCGGCAGGCGATGACGCTCGACCGCGAACGTGCGAGCGCATCCTCGAGCTCGCATTCTAGGGACGCCCGATCGTCTACCCAGGCGCCGTGCAGACCGAATGCGTTTGCCAGCGCGGGGAAGTCCGATGCGCCGAAGTCGACGCCGAGGTTGCCATGACCGACGCTGCGCTGCTTGAGCTCGATGAGCGCCAGTGAATCGTCGACGAATACCACGACGATGACAGGCAGATCCAGATCGCGCAGCGTTGCAAGCTCTCCGAGCACCATTTCCAGACCGGCATCGCCGGTGAAAGCCACCACGTGGCGCTGCGGCTGCGCCTGCTTGTAGCCCATGGCCAGCGGTAGCGCGCAGCCCATGGTGCACAGCCCCGTCGACTGCAGCAGGGTGCGCGGCGCGTAACACTCCCACATCTGATTGAAAACAATGCGGTGCGCGCCCGTGTCGATGCTGGCCACGACGTCTCTCGGCAGCACGCGCCTGGCCACCTCGATGACCGCGGCGGGCCCCCACGTTTGTCCGGCGCGAAACGCCTCGCGCAGGGCCGCGCGGGTGGCCGCTGGCTCACCCCCCGGCCAGCGCTTGCCGTGCGGGCAATCGTTGCCGAGCGCCGCGAGGCCGGCCGCCACGTCACCGATGAAGCTGCGCGTCGCCTGGTGCATGTAGTGGGTGTTGGCGACACTCGAGAGTTCGAGCACGCGCGCGGCGCCCGGCCACGGGTCGCGCCAGCCGGCGCGCATCTCGATGGGGTCGTAGCCGGCGAGGATCACGAGATCGCTTTTCTCGACCAGCGCCAGGAGCAGCGCGTCAGCCTTCGGCGAGAGCCCCGCAGCACCCAGGCTGAGCGGCGCGTCCTCGGCAACGATGCCCTTGGCCTTGTAGGTGGTGAGCAGCGGGATTTCCTGATCGCGCGCAAACGCGGCAACGCCAGCTTCGGCGCCCTGGCAAAGGGCGTCGAGGCCGGCGACCAGCAGCGGGCGCTCGGCGTCGCGCAGCCAGCGCCGTGCCTCGTCGAGCACAGGCCCGGCGGGCGGCGCGCCCCGGGTCGGCGTCATGCGCCGGGTGGCGGCGTTGTCGGGTTGCTCCGCCGCCGCCACGGCGATGGGCACGTCGACCATCACAGGGCCCGGCTGATCGTCGGTGGCGATGGCAACCGCCTTGTCGATGAGCACGTCGGCCGCGTCTTGACCGACCGTGAAGGTGGCCTTGGTGACCGGCGCGAGCAGGGCGCGGTGATCGAAGATCTGATGGGTGTAGGTGAGGGCGTCGGCGGCGTCGATGCAGCCGGTGAGAAAAATCATCGGCACGCGATCCTGCCACGCGTTGGCGACGACGTTGACGGCGTTGGCAACGCCGGGCCCCAGCGTTGCCACCAGCACCCCGGGTGCGCCGCTCGCGTGATAGGTGCCCTCGGCCATGAAGCCGGCGGCGTTCTCGTGCTTGGCGAGGCCGAAGGCGATGCCGGCCTCGTGCAGAGCCTTGATGAGCGTGAGCACCTCGCCGCCGGGTATGCCGAAAGCGTGCCGGCAGCCCGCTTCGTAGAGACGCCGGGCGATGACGTCGGCGGTGTTAGCCACGTGCGGCGCGCCGATCGGCCTCGCCCGTGTCCGTCTCGAGATATCCGTCGCGGGTCTGAGGAAGCTTGCGCGCGAGAATGCGCGAGGCAACCACTGTGCGCAGAATCTGGGCGGTGCCGCCACCGATGGTGAACATGCGGGCGTCGCGCGCCATGCGCTCCAGCGGCAGATTGCGCGAGTAGCCGGCGGCACCGAACACCTGCAGCGCGTCGTTGGTGACGCGGATCGCCGATTCCGAGGCGAGGATCTTGGCACGCGCCGCATCGCCGATATCCGGAAAGCCACCGTCGCCGCCGCGTGCGGCCTTGTGCACCAGTGCGCGCGCGGCCTCGAGCTGGATATTCATGTCCACCAGCATCCACTGAAGGCCCTGAAACTCGCAGATGGGCCGCCCGAACTGCTCGCGCCGCTGGCTGTAGTCGAGCGCCAGCTCGTAGGCGCCCTGGGCGATGCCGAGGGCCACCGTCGCGGCGCCCACGCGTTGGGCGTTGTAAGCGTTCATGAGGCCGGCGAAGCCGCGCGCGAGACCCCTGGGTGGCTCGATGAGGCGATCGGCGGGCAGCTCGAGATCCTCGAAATGCATCTCGGTCTCCGGAATGCCGCGCAGTCCCATGGCCGGCTCGCGGCGCCCGACCACCAGGCCCTCGGACTCGCCACGCACGGCGATGAAGCCGCCGATGCCCTGCTCGACGCCGCGCGCGAAAACGCGGGCAAAAATCAGGTGCAGCTTGGAAACGCCGCCGCCGGTGATCCAGTGCTTGCGACCGTTGATGACATAGGTATCGCCACGGCGCTCCGCACGGGTCGTCATCTCGGTGGCGGCGCTGCCGGCCTCGGGCTCGGTGATGCAAATAGCAGGCTTATCGCCGGCCAGCACCAGCTCGGCGGCGAGGCGTTTTTGCGCATCACTGCCGTAGGCCATAATCGCGCCGATGGCGCCCATGTTGCCTTCGACGACGATACGCCCGGTGACGCCGCACACCCGCGCCATCTCCTCGACTACCAGCACCGCATCCATGTAGCTGAGCCCGGGTCCGCCGAATTCGGGTGGAATGGTCATGCCCATGAAGCCCGCTTCGGTCAGGGCGCGGACGTTGTCCCAGGGGTACTCTTCGCTGCGATCGACCTCGGCGGCGCGCGGCGCGATGCTGGCCTCGGCCACCTCGCGCGCCCGATCGCGTAGCTTGCGCTGCTGCGCATTCAGTTCGCTCATGGTGACACCTGTGTGACGTGCGTGGCCCCCGAATGAGAGCAGATTATGGCGGCCGGGTCCATGCGCAGACGGGCGAGGCGCCGCTCGGACGCGGACGCCTCAGTCGAGGCGCTCGACCTTGAGATAGACGTTGAAGTCGCTGCGCGTGCTCGTGCCGGAGGAGGCGCCGATCTCGCGCCGGCTTTCGTCGGCGGTGCCGCCGACGCCGGCCACCTGCATCCAGCGGCCGAGGCGGCCGCTGAGCACGGTGCTCGCCTCGCGTACGTCGATGACGCCGGATTGGGCGTCGATGCGGTTGCGTTGCGGAAAGATATCCACCGTCACGCGGTCGTCGCCGCTCAAGCGTGCGCGCACGTGGAATCCGCTATCGACGTTTCGGTATGACGTGCTCCTGCGCACCGTCGTCGCACCGGTGCCCGACACCACCCGCTGCGTCTCGGTCACCGGCACCGACTGACCCGACTGAATGAAGGCTTCCTTGCCCTCGAGCACGCGCACGCGCTGGGTGACGTCCTCCGCGCCAACGTTTCGCGCCTTGTCGACGCGCACGCCCGCCGTCTGTTCACCCTCCTCATGGCTTATGACGAGACCGCGTCCGCTTCCCGCGTCGCGTCCGGTGGAGACGCCGACGTCGCCACTGCGCACCTCGCCGAATGCCTCGTAAAGATCGCGGCGCACCTCGTCGGTCAGAGAGTGGCGTACGCTGATGAGTAGATTTGCCGGTGGGCGGTCGAGCGTGGCGAGAATGGTTCTTATCTCGCGCATGTTCTCCGGCGTCGTGCGGATGATTATTTTGCCATAGGCGCCGGAAACACTCCCCGGTCTCGGCACCATTGGTCTCAGTATCGCGATCATCTCGTCGACCGGCCGGTTACCAACGGCGATGACCTCGGTCACCATGCCGCTCGCGCCATGGGCGCGTGCGAGCGGCAGCGCGCCGCTGAGCAGGGCGATGAGCATGGGCCTGCGGCGAATCAAGGTTCCTTTGCTCAAAGATGGCTGCGGCGCAGATTGATGTCCGGCACCGCCGTCTGCCACATCTCCTCGAACTGGCGGACGAGATCGCGCGCCATGTGCGGGTTGTTGAAGTTGACGGTGGCCTCGAAGCGATCCGAGAGACGGCGGTAGATGACGCCGGCGCCGTCGACGACCAGGAACGCTGAATTGTACTCGTCGTACTCCCGCGCCGGCACGCGCAGCTCGATGAAGGTTGGCAGGCGCTGGGCGATGGGGACCAGGCGATGGCCGCTCTTGACCACCGGCTCGACATCGCGGATCAGGACCCGCACCCGTGCACGCCGCGAGCCCACGACGAGCTGGCTCACCGCATCGCAGAATTCGGCGTTGTCATAGATCTGAGGGTCGAGGCCTCGGCTGACGATCTCGACGCTGCGCGCCGCCTGGCGGAGCATGGAAAACGCAGCGAGCCGGCAGGCCTCGCTGGTATCGACTTCGACCGAATCGGAGTCTTCCTTGAGCACGAAACGTTCGAAATCCGAGGGGCGTGAGTAGTGCATCGTTCTCCTACACGTCGTTGGCGAGATTTTCTCCGTCGCCGGTATAGCTCGCGGGGGTCAGCTCGAGCAGCCGCGCCTTTACGTCTTCAGGCAGCTCGAGCGACTCGATGAACTCGTGCAGGGTCTCGCGGTCGATGGTGCGACCACGCGTCAAAGCCTTCAGACGCTCATAGGGCTTGTCGATTCCGTAGCGTCGCATGACCGTCTGAATGGGCTCGGCGAGAACCTCCCAGGCCTGATCGAGATCCGCATCGAGCGCCGCGGCGTTCACCTCGAGCTTGGCGATACCCTTGAGACAGGATTGGTAAGCGACGAGGGAATGCGCGGCGCCGACACCGAGATTGCGCAGCACCGTCGAGTCGCTCAGGTCGCGCTGCAGGCGCGACACCGGCAGCTTGCTCGCCATGTGATCGAGAAGAGCATTGGCGAGCCCCAGGTTGCCTTCGGCGTTCTCGAAATCGATTGGATTGACCTTGTTCGGCATGGTCGACGAGCCGACCTCGCCTTCGATGGTCTTCTGCTTGAAATAGCCACGCGATACATAGGCCCACACGTCGCGACAGAAATCCAGCAAAGCCGTGTTGAATCGTTTCTGCGCATGAAACAGCTCGGCGATGTAGTCATGCGGCTCGATCTGTGTCGTCAGCGGAATCCACTGCAGTCCGAGCGCGGTCACGAACTCGTTGGCCATGGTCGGCCAGTCGATATTGGGATAGGCGACCAGATGCGCGTTGTAGTTGCCGACGGCACCGTTGATTTTTCCGCAGATGGCGACATCGGCAAAGCCGGCGCGGTGCTTTTTCAATCGCGCTGCGAAAACCGCCATCTCCTTTCCAAGCGTCGTCGGAGAGGCGGGCTGGCCATGGGTGTGGGACAGCATCGGTCGGTCGGCGTACCTGTGAGCAAGGCTACGAATGGATTCGATGAGCTCGTCCATCACCGGGAGGATGCATCGGGTCCGCGAATCGACGAGCATCAAGCCGTAGGCGAGGTTATTGATGTCCTCGGAGGTACAGGCGAAGTGAATAAACTCCTGTACGGCGGCGAGCTCCGGCGTTTGCGCGATTTGCTCCTTGAGATAGTACTCGACGGCCTTGACGTCGTGATTCGTGGTGCGTTCGATCTCTTTCACGCGTGCCGCGCTCTCGAGATCGAAACTGTCTACTATGTCATTGAGCCGGTGATTGGCTTCGGAGCTGAACGCCGGGACCTCGGTAATGTCGGCGTGTGCGGCGAGCGCCTGCAGCCAGCGCACCTCCACCAGCACGCGATGACGAATCAGGCCGTACTCGCTGAAAACGGCGCGCAGTTCGCGGGCCTTGTCCGCGTAACGTCCGTCGATGGGAGATATCGCCGTGAGCGGCTCCAGATCCATTTCGCGGTGCCGCGACCCTTCAGGGGCTCTTGCCGTGGCTGGCTTCGTAGGCAGCGCGTTGCTCTGGCGTCGCTTCGGTCTGATGGCGGGTCTTCCACTCGTCGTAGGGCATGCCGTAGACCATCTCCCGTGCCTCGTCGTAGGACAACTCGATACCGCGATCCTCGGCCGCCGCGCGGTACCACTTCGAGAGGCAATTACGGCAGAATCCGGAGAGATTCATCAGATCGATGTTCTGCACATCGGTGCGCGTGCGCAAATGCTCGACGAGGCGCCGGAACGCGGCCGCCTCGAGCTCGGTGCGGGTCTTTTCGTCCATTACACGTTCCCTCTCAATTATTTACCGGTGACGGTAATTTAACATGACGGGCACATCCGTGCCGGACGCCGGGCCGCAGCCGTCGGCCGCGGCCGGGCAGCAGCGAGCGCGCCTCATGCGGCCAGCTGTCGGATGACGTACTGCAGAATGCCGCCGTGGTTGTAATACTGCCATTCCTTGGGAGTATCGATGCAGATCCGCGCCTTGAACAGGATGCTTTCGCCACCCTCGCGGTGCGCGCTCACTTGAACCTCGCGTGCGCCCATGGCGACGCCCTCGATGTCGAACACCTCCTGTCCCGTCAATCCGAGGCTCGCGGCGTTGTCGTTACCCTGGAACTCGAGTGGCAGCACGCCCATGCCGATCAGGTTCGAGCGGTGGATGCGCTCGAAGCTCTCGGCGATCACGGCCCTGACGCCGAGCAGCAGCGGACCCTTGGCGGCCCAGTCGCGCGACGAGCCCGAGCCGTAGTTGGCGCCGCCGATGACGATGCTCGGCACGCCGTCGGCCTGATAGCGCATGGCGGCGTCGTAGATGGTCATCTTTTCCTGGGACGGCTGATGCAGCGTCCACCCGCCCTCTGTCCCGGGCGCGAGAAGATTCCTCAATCGCACGTTTGCGAAGGTTCCCCGCATCATCACCTCGTGATTGCCGCGGCGCGCGCCGTAGGAGTTGAAATCCGCCGGCTCGACGCCGTGCTCGATGAGGTAACGCCCGGCCGGGCTGTCGGGCTTGATTGCGCCTGCGGGCGAGATGTGATCGGTGGTGATGCTGTCGCCGAGCAAGGCAAGAATCCGGGCACCGCGGATGTCGGAGAACCCCGGCGTCTCTTGGCTCATGCCGTCGAAGTAAGGCGGGTGGCGCACGTAGGTGGAATCGTCCTGCCATTCGAACTGACCCGCCGCCGGCACCGTCATCTCTCTCCAGCGCCGATCGCCGGCAAACACGTTGGCGTAGCTCGCGCGAAACATGTCCGAGTCGATGGTGGCGCCGATGGTGTCCTGGATCTCCCTGCTGCTCGGCCAGATGTCGCGCAGGTAGACGGGCTTGCCGTCGGCGTCCTCGCCGAGCGCATCGTTGACCAGGTCGAGAGTCATGTTGCCCGCGATGGCGTAGGCAACGACCAGCGGTGGAGAGGCGAGGAAATTCATGCGCACGTCGGCGTGAATGCGGCCCTCGAAGTTACGATTACCCGAGAGCACCGAGCAGGCAATGATGTCGGAGGCCCGCACCGCGTTACCGACCGCCTCCGGTAGCGGTCCGGAGTTGCCAATGCAGGTCGTGCATCCGTAGCCGACCAGATGGAAGCCGAGTGCCTCCAGATCATCCATCAGCTCGGCCTTCTCCAGGTATTTGGTGACCACCAGCGATCCCGGCGCCAGACTGGTCTTTACCCACGGCTTCACACGCAGCCCCTTTGCGTGCGCATTGCGCGCGAGCAGCCCGGCTCCGACCATCACCGCGGGATTCGAGGTGTTGGTGCAGGACGTGATGGCGGCGATCACCACCGCGCCGTCTCTGAGCTCATAGGTCTCACCCGCGTCGCTGACCGTGGCGCTGCCGGTGGAGCCGCTCGTGCTCTCCGCGCGCATCTTCTGCACGGCCTCGCTGATGGTCGCCTTGGCGCGGTCGAGCGTGATGCGATCCTGGGGACGTTTCGGACCGGCGATGCTCGGCACGACGTCGCCCAGATTCAGGTGCAGGGTGTCGGTATATTCGGCCGGTTTCGCGCCGCGATCGCGGAACATGCCCTGAGCGCGGGCGTAGGCCTCGACCAGCGCGACGTTCTCCGCGCTTCGTCCGCTCAGGGTGAGGTAGCGCAGGGACTCCTCGTCGACAGGGAAAATGCCGCAGGTTGCGCCGTACTCGGGCGCCATGTTGGCAATGGTAGCGCGATCGGCGAGCGGCAGCTGATCGAGACCGTCGCCGTAGAACTCCACGAATTTGCCCACCACACCGCGCTCGCGCAGCATCTGAACCACGGTCAGGACCAGATCCGTGGCGGTGGAGCCCTCGGGCAGCCTGCCCGTGAGCTCGAAGCCGACGACCTGGGGGATCAGCATGGTGATCGGCTGGCCGAGCATGGCCGCCTCGGCCTCGATGCCGCCAACGCCCCAGCCGAGAACGCCGAGGCCGTTGACCATGGTGGTGTGCGAGTCGGTGCCGACGACGGTGTCGGGGAACGCGCGCGTCACCCCGTCGTGCTCTTTGGCGAAAACCACTCGTGACAGGTACTCGAGATTGACCTGATGCACGATGCCGGTGTCCGGCGGCACGACCTTGAAGTCGGCGAACGCGTTCTGGCCCCAGCGCAGGAACGCGTAGCGCTCCTTGTTACGCGAGAACTCGAGTTCGGCGTTGAGCTCCATGGCGCCGGCCTTGGCGAAGGCGTCGACCTGCAGCGAGTGATCGATGACCAGCTCGGCCGGCGAAAGGGGATTAATCTTTTTCGGGTCGTCGCCGAGCGCGCGCATGGCATCGCGCATGGCGGCCAGATCCACCACCGCGGGTACGCCGGTGAAATCCTGTAGCAGCACGCGCGCAGGGGTGAAGGCGATCTCCACCGACGGCTGCGCCTTGGCGTCCCAGCCGGCAAGGGCCTCGATGTCCGCGTCAGTGATGTCGACGCCGTCCTCGTGCCGCAGCAGGTTCTCCAGCAGAATCTTCAGCGAGTAGGGCAGACGCGACAGGTCGAACTTCGGGCTCAGCGCGTCGAGTCGGAAGATTTCGTACTTCTTGCCACCCACGTCGAGGGTCGAGCGGGCATTGAACGTATCGGCCATGTAGGTGCTTCCTGTGCAGTCGAGCGAACCAAAACCAGAATTATCCCCGATCCCATACCCGGCGTGTAGTCACGCGCCGAGCGCCGATGACGCAGGGTCCTCACGCAGCAGCGATCGTCTGCCTCGACGGGAGCGGGGACCGGGTGGACGTATGGCAACCAGTTGCCTGAGTTCAGAGCTCCCGTGGGAACGAACGATTCACTGCGCTAGATGTGCAGCGCTCTCCCGTCCACCGCCAGCGCCGCCTCGTGCACGGCCTCCGAAAGCGTCGGATGCGCGTGAATCGTGCGGGCCAGGTCCTCGCTGCTCGAGCGAAACGCCATGGCGGTGACGGCCTCGGCGATGAGCTCCGAGGCCTGTGCGCCGAAGATGTGCACGCCGAGAATTTCGTCGCTTTTCGCATCGGCGAGCACCTTGACGAAGCCCTCGACGTCCCCGGCGCCGTGGGCGCGGCCCAGCGCACGATAAGGAAAGCTGCCGGCGCGGTAGTCGCTGCCCGCTTCCTTGAGCTGCTGCTCCGTCTCGCCCACCCAGGCGATCTCGGGATGGGTGTAGATCACCCAGGGCACGATGCGGTGATCGATGTGCACCGCACCGCCGGCAATGTGCTCGGCGACGGCGACGCCTTCCTCGGACGCCTTGTGCGCGAGCATCGGGCCCTTCACCGCGTCACCGATGGCGTAGACGCCGTCGACGGACGTGCGGCACACGTCATCCACCTGGATGCGACCGCCGTTGTCCATGGCGAGCGCCACGTCGGCGCCCACGAGCCCCTCGGTGTAGGCGCGTCGCCCGACCGCCACCACCAGGCGGTCGACCTCCAGGGCCTTGGGCCCCGCCTTGTCCTCGTACTTGACCGCGACGCCCTTTTTGCCGGCCTTGGCGCCGGTGACGCGGGCACCGAGGCGGATGTCCAGCCCCTGCTTGGTGAGCGACTTGAGCGCGTCGCCGGCGATCTGCCGGTCGGCGGCGGCGAGAAAATCATCCAGCGCCTCGAGGATGATGACCTCGGACCCGAGCCGCTTCCACACGCTGCCGAGCTCGAGACCGATGACACCGGCGCCGATGATACCGAGTCGCGCCGGCACCTTCTGAAAGGCGAGGGCGCCTGCGTTGTCGACGATGCGATCGCCATCGACGGGCGCCACCGGGATGCTCACCGGAACGGAGCCGCTCGCGATGACGACGTTCTTCGCCGCAAGCGTCTCCTCGCCACCGTTACCGTGGCGTGCCACGCTGACCCGGTTGTCGGTTTCGAGCCGGCCGTGACCGGAGTACGCATTCACCTTGTTCTTCTTGAGAAGCGCTGCCACACCGCGATTCATGGTCTGCACGACCTTGTCCTTGCGCGCGAGCATGGCGGCGACGTCCATGCTCGCGCCCTCGACGGTGATGCCGTGGGCCGGAAGCAGGTGCGCGAGGTTGTGGTAGTGGTGCGAGGAATCCAGCAGCGCCTTGGAAGGGATGCAGCCGACGTTGAGGCAGGTGCCGCCGAGCGCCGGTTTACCGTCCGCGCCGAGCCACTCGTCGACGAGCGCGGTCGCGAGTCCGAGCTGGCCGCAGCGGATGGCGGCGACGTAACCTCCCGGCCCGCCGCCGATGACGACGACATCGTAACGCTTCATGATGGCCGCTCTCCCCGCGCCGTCACACGCCGAGTAGCAGGCGCGCCGGATCCTCTATGGCTTCCTTGATGGTGACCAGGAACAGGACGGCCTCGCGACCGTCGATGATGCGGTGATCGTACGAGAGCGCGAGATACATCATCGGGCGGACGACGACTTCACCGTCGACGACCATGGGCCGTTCCTGGGTCTTGTGCATACCGAGAATCGCGCTCTGCGGCGGGTTCAGAATGGGCGTGGACAGCAGCGATCCGAACACGCCGCCGTTGGAGATGGTGAACGTGCCGCCGCTCATCTCTTCCACGGTGAGCGTGCCGTCGCGCGCTTTTGTGCCGAACTCGGCGATCTTCGTCTCGATGTCGGCGAACGACATCTGCGCCACGTCCCGCAGCACGGGCACGACCAGGCCTCGCGGCGAGCCCACGGCTACACCGATGTCCTGGTAGTCGTGATAGACGATCTCACTGCCCTCGATGTAGGCGTTGACCGCCGGGAACCGCTCGAGCGCCTGCACTGCGGCCTTGACGAAGAACGACATGAATCCCAGGCGAACGCCGTAGGTTTTCTCGAACTGATCCCTGTAGCGTTGGCGCAGCGCCATCACCGGCTGCATGTCTACCTCGTTGAAGGTCGTGAGGATCGCCGCCGTATGCTGTGCTTCGACGAGTCGCTCGGCGATACGCATGCGCAGACGCGACATTGGCTCGCGGCGCTCGCCACGGGTACCCAGCGGCGCCGTCGCCGGCTCTGCGCGCGGCGCGGGCGCGGGCGTCACGGCGGCTCGCTTGTCCAAATAAGCCAGCACGTCGCCCTTGGTGAGGCGGCCACCCTTTCCCGTGCCCTCGATGAGCGATGGGTCGAGGTCGTGCTCGCTGACCAGGCGCTGCACGGCCGGGCTGAGGGCGGCGCCGCCGCCCGGCGCAGGTGCCGCTTCCCCGGCCGGCTGCCTTTTACCGTCGCCGGGGCGGGCGTCCGCGCTCGGCGCGGCGTCGGTGTCGATGCGCGCCAGGACCTCCTCGCTCAAGGCGATATCACCGGTCTCTTTCAGCACCTCGCTGAGCACGCCGTCTTGCGGCGCCGGCACCTCGAGAACGACCTTGTCGGTCTCGAGCTCGAGGAGAATTTCGTCCCGCGTTACTGCCTCACCGGGGCTCTTTTTCCATTCGAGCAGGGTGGCGTCGGGAATCGATTCGGCCAGCACGGGCACCTTTACGTCTACGAGCACTGATGAGTTCCTATTTGCGTTCGATGATTCGGTTCGCGAATCGGTGTGCGGTCATGCGCTTTTTTTGCGCGTAGCTTCTACGACATCGAGCCCGAGGGCGCTCTCTACGAGCATCCGCTGCTCTTCCAGGTGCACGTTCAGATATCCAGCGGCGGGTGATGCCGAGTAGTCCCTCCCGGCATATGTGAGCTTGTGACGCTTGTGCACGCAGCCCGCGAGATGGCGCCTCGAGAGCATGAAGAACCAGGAGCCCTGGTTGCGCGGCTCTTCCTGCGCCCAGCAGATGTCATTCGCTTTCGGATAGCGTTTGAGCAGCGCTACGATCTCCTTCTCTGGGAACGGATAGAGCTGTTCCACACGCGCTATCGCAACCTGGCGCAGCTCGTGCTCGCGACGTTTCTCCAGGATGTCGTAGTACACTTTGCCGCTGCAGAGCACCAGACGGGTCACTTCCGAGGGGTTGATGGGATCGACCTCGTCGATGGTCAGGTTGAAGGCGCCCTCGGCCAGCTCCTCGCGTGACGACGTCGACAGGCGGTTTCGCAGCAGGCTCTTCGGGCTCATGATAATGAGCGGCTTGCGGTACGGGCGCAGCATCTGGCGCCTGAGCAGGTGAAACATCTGCGCCGGCGTGCTGGGGATGCATACCTGCATGTTCTCCTCGGCGCAGAGCTGAAGATAACGCTCGAGTCTTGCCGAGGAGTGTTCAGGGCCCTGGCCGTCGTAGCCGTGGGGCAGCATCATCACGAGTCCGCAGAAACGTCCCCACTTGGCTTCCGACGAGCTCAGGAACTGATCGATAACCACCTGGGCACCGTTGGCAAAGTCGCCGAACTGAGCTTCCCAGATAACCAGGCATTCGGGCTCCGCGGTGCTGAAGCCGAATTCGAAGCCGAGCACGGCTTCCTCTGAGAGGAGCGAGTTGATGACCGCGAACCGTGGCTGGCCCTCGAACAGGTGCTGAAGCGGCGTGTAGGTGCCACTGCGCTTCTGATTGTGAAGCACCGCGTGTCGGTGGAAGAAAGTCCCGCGCTGGCTGTCCTGCCCGGAGAGCCGCACCGAGAAGCCGTTCTCGAGCAGTGACGCGTAGGCGAGGTTCTCGGCGAATCCCCAGTCCATGGGCCGCTCTCCGCGGGACATCTCGAGGCGGCCCTCAATGATCCGTTGCACGCTTCGGTGCAGCTCGAAATCCTCGGGGCTTGCGCACATTTTCTGACCCAGCTCCTCGATCTTCGCGATCGGGAGAGAGGTATCGGCAGGATCCTGCCAGGAGGCATTGAGATACGGCGTCCAGTCGGCCAGGTAGTCAATTCCCGAGGCCCGGACCAGCGGCCGGGACATCGTCGTGTCGCCCTCGAGGGCACTCAGATAGGCATCGGCCACGGCCTCGGGCTCGCCCTTGTTCATGACACCCTCGGCCACGAGCTGCGCTGCGTAGACGCGACGGGGCCCGAGCTGATCCTTTATCTTCTTGTACATCATCGGCTGGGTGGCGAGCGGCTCATCGGCCTCGTTGTGGCCATAGCGGCGGAAACAGACCAGATCGATGACCACGTCCTTCTTGAACTGCATGCGGTATTCGAGCGCCAGCTGTGACACGAAAATCGTGGCTTCCACGTCGTTGCCGTTGACGTGGAAAATGGGTGCCTGAACGAGCTTCGCGACGTCCGTGCAGTAGAGGGTCGAGCGTGCATCACGCGGATCGCTCGTTGTGAATCCGATCTGGTTGTTCACGACCAGGTGAACCGTTCCTCCGGTTCCGTAGCCGCGCGTTTCAGAGAGATTCAATGTCTCGGTAACGACCCCCTGGCCGGCAAAGGCGGCGTCGCCGTGCACCAGCAGCGGCAGTACCTGCTCGCGTGCGTTATCGCCGCGCCGCTCCTGGCGGGCGCGCACCGATCCCTCGACCACGGGGTTGATGATCTCGAGGTGCGATGGGTTGAACGCGAGCACCAGGTGCACGGGGCCGGCAGAGGTCTGGACGTCTGATGAGAACCCCAGGTGGTACTTGACGTCTCCTGACCCACGCCCGACATCGATCTTGCCCTCGAACTCGCCGAACAGAACCTTCGGGTGCTTGCCGAATATGTTCACCAGCACGTTGAGACGGCCGCGATGGGCCATGCCGATGACGATCTCCTTGACGTGTTTCTCGCCGGCGCTCTGAACAATTTCATCGAGCATGGGAATCAGCGCGTCGCCGCCTTCGAGAGAGAATCGTTTCTGGCCTACGTAGCGCCGATGCAAATAGTCCTCGAGCTTGCGGGACGCGGTCACCCATTTGAGAATGTCGCGCTTTTTCTCGTTGGAGAAGTCGAATCGTCCGTGCACCCGCTCCAGGCGCTCTTGAATCCAGCGCTTCTCGTGGGTGGCAGTGATGTGGGTGAGCTCGACGCCGATGGTGTTGCAGTAGGTCGCCTTGAGAAGGTCGCGAATCTCGCGAAGGGTCGCTTCGGATTCCATGAACAATGACGCCGTGTTGAAACGGCGATCGAGATCCTCTGCCGTAAATCCGTAATGCTCCAGGTGCAGCTCGGGCACTTCCGGACGTTCGAGAAGCTTGAGCGGATCCAGATCCGCCTCGCGGTGACCACGATAACGATTGGCGCTGATGAACTCGAGAACCTTTACCTGCTTCTCGGCGAGCACGGAGCGTGACTCGATGTCCAGGGCGGCCGTGCCGCTCGGCGCCGGCCCCTGCTCGGCAGCGCCGAGAGCGGCGAAGTAGGCCCGCCAGCTCGGGTCGACGCTCTCGGGGTTTTCCAGGTAGCGTTTGTAAAGCGAATCGAGGAACTCTGCGTTCCCGGAGAAGAGCGCACTGCCATTCGGCATGACGTTATCCTGACTGTGCCTTGGGCCCACGCCTCATCGGATGGGGGCGACTGGCCCCGTTCAGCGTCGTCACGGCAAGATTTGTTCAAGAATTGGGCAACGCCCGTTAGTTTAGCCGATCAGCCCATGACATGGGTACAAAACGCCCCGTTCCTGTGCGATCATAGTGCGCCACCGTTGGCAGAATAATCGCATCGCGATAACGGGTGAATTCGCCGAGCCGCGGCCGCCCGGAGAGCGTCGGCGGTGCGACCGGATGCCCGGCGGGGGCCACCGGCGGCAGAATCCGGACCCTGCTCGCCGGGGTCGACTAGACTCCGGCTCAATCGCCTCCCACGTACACGGAAGGCCCCTTGCCGGCGGTCCTCCAAGACGCTCCTGCGGTTTGAACTAGGGGACAGACACATGGCCAAGACACGCACGGTAACCGTGACCGATAACGCCACCGGAAAGAGTTTCGAGGCCCCGGTGATCGAGGGCACCCACGGCAGGCCTGTCATCGACATCAAGGGCATCAGTCAGGAGCTCGGCTACTTCGTTCACGATCCGGGATACGCCTTCACCTCGAGTTGCCGCAGCGCGGTCACCTACATCGACGGCGAGCAGGGGGTGCTGCTGTATCGGGGTTACCCCATCGAGCAGCTGGCCGAGCGCAGCAACTATCTGGAAGTCTGCTACCTGCTCATGTTCGGCGAGCTGCCGACGCCCGAGCAGTGGGAGGAGTTCAACATCCTGGTGCGCCGTCACACCATGGTGCACGAGGGTATCCGGCGGTTCATGAACGGGTACCGTGCCGATGCCCATCCCATGGGCATGCTGGTCGGAATCATCGGCGCGCTCTCGACCTTTTACCATGACTCGCTGGACATCAACGATCCCGCCAACCGGGAGCTGTCGGCCGTGCGGCTCATCGCAAAGATGCCGACTATCGCCGCCGATGCCTACAAGTACACCATCGGCCAGCCCTACATGTATCCCGTCAACTCGCTCGGCTACGTGGAAAATTTTCTGCAGATGATGTTTGCCGTTCGTGCCGAGCCCTACGTGCCGAACCCGGTTGCCGTGCGCGCTCTCGAGCTGATGCTCATTCTGCACGCCGATCACGAGCAGAACGCGAGCACCTCCACCGTGAGACTCGCCGGCAGCTCCGGGACCAATCCGTTCGCGGCCGTTGCCGCGGGCATCGCAACGCTCTGGGGTCCGGCGCACGGCGGTGCCAACGAGGCCGTCATCAACATGCTCGAGGCCATAAGCGATCCCAACGACATACCGAAGTACGTGGAGCGCGCCAAAGACAAGAACGATCCGTTCAGGCTCATGGGCTTCGGTCACCGCGTCTACAAAAACTTCGACCCGCGGGCCACGATAATCCGGCAGGCGTGCCACGATCTGCTCGCCGATCTCGATTCGAAGAACGAGCCACTTTTCGAAATCGCGCGTCAGCTCGAGGAGATTGCGCTCAAGGATGATTACTTCATCGAGCGCAAGCTCTATCCCAATGTCGATTTCTACAGCGGTATCATTCTCAGCGCGCTTGGTATTCCGCTCAACATGTTTACCGCTATCTTCGCCATGGCGCGCACGGTTGGCTGGATATCCCAGTGGCTGGAAATGATGGTGGATGAGGACCAGCGTATCGGTCGGCCGCAGCAGGTCTATATCGGCGCCGCGCGCCGGGACTACCTGGCGATGGTGGATCGCGGCTGAGAAGCTGCCAGTTCGAATTCCGTTAGGGAGACACTTCAATGAAAGACCCGGTACGTGTTGCCGTCACGGGTGCCGCGGGCCAGATCGCCTATTCGCTGCTGTTCCGAATCGCATCCGGGGAGATGCTCGGCGCGGATCAACCGGTGGTGCTGCAGCTGCTGGAGATCACGCCGGCGATGAAGGCACTCGAGGGTGTGGTCATGGAGATCAACGACTGTGCTTATCCCCTCGTCAGCGACGTCGTCATCACCGACGATGCGGGCGTCGCCTTCGACGGGGTTGCCTACGCGCTGCTGGTCGGTTCGAAGCCCCGTGGCAAGGGCATGGAGCGCGGCGATCTTCTGAAAGAAAATGGAAAGATCTTCAAGCCGCAGGGGCGGGCGCTCAATGAGGGCGCACGGCGCGACGTCAAGGTGCTGGTAATCGGCAATCCGGCCAACACGAATGCGCTCATCGCCATGCGCAACGCGCCGGATCTGGATCGCCGTCAGTTCTCCGCGATGACGCGTCTCGATCACAATCGTGCCAAGAGTCAGCTCGCGGAGAAGACCGGCGCGGCGGTGGCCGACATCGAGCGGGTCGCCATATGGGGGAATCACTCGGCGACCCAGTACCCGGATATCAACCACGCGACGATCGCGGGCAAGCCTGCCATGGAGATGGTCGACCCTGCCTGGGTGAGCGATACGTTCATTCCGCGCGTGCAGAAGCGCGGCGCCGAGGTTATCGAGGCGCGCGGGCACTCGAGCGCCGCGTCGGCGGCGTATGCGGGGTTGAGCCACATGCGCGACTGGGTGAATGGCACGCCGGAAGGAGACTGGGTCAGCATGGTGGTGCCGAGCGATGGCAGCTACGGGATTGCGGAGGGTCTCATGTATTCCTTCCCGGTCACGATTCGCGATGGACGTTACGAGATCGTGCAGGGGCTTGCCATCGACGCGTTCAGCCGAGAGAAGATGGACGCCACCCGCGCCGAGCTCGAGGAAGAGCGCGATGCGGTCAAGGACCTGATCTGAGCGTCACGCTGACGCGCCGATTGGGCTCACTTGCGGGCACGCTCGCTCGTGCGGCGTTGCTTTTCGGTGCCGTGTCACTCGCCGCCTGCGGTGACGCGGCGGACCCGCTGCCTCGGCTCGCGCCCGACGCCGTGATTCTCGCCTTCGGCGACAGCCTCACCTTCGGTACCGGCGCGCGCGACTATCAGAGCTATCCGGCGCTGCTTGCGACCCGCACCGGGCGCACCGTCATCAACGCCGGCAAGCCGGGCGAGGAAACCGTGCACGGTCTTCGCCGACTGGCGCGCGAGCTGGATCGCCACCAGCCGGATCTGCTGGTGCTCTGCCACGGTGGCAACGACATCCTGCGCAAACGCGATCCGGCGGCGACCGAGGCGAACCTTCGCGAGATGATCGCGCTCGCGCGGCAGCGTTCCATTCCGGTGGTCATGATCGCGGTGCCGAACATCGGGTTTTTCCTGAGCGCGGCGGACCTCTACGAGAACATCGCCGAGGATCTGCGCGTGCCCACGCAGGACGACATACTCGCGGACGTTCTCGGCGACAATCGTTTCAAGTCCGACCACGTCCATCCCAACGCCGCCGGCTACGCGCGTCTCGCCGAGGCCGTCGAGGCGTTGCTCATGGACCACGGTGCCCTGTGATGGTCTGTCCCGGGCTTCTCATATAAACTCGGCGGCCCCGGAGAGGTGTCCGAGCGGTTGAAGGAGCACGCCTGGAAAGTGTGTGTACGTTAATAGCGTACCGAGGGTTCGAATCCCTCCCTCTCCGCCAGTTTCCGAACCAGGGGTTGGTTTGAACCCGGTCGAATGCCGCTCTGCGGCGCCTTGCACACGTCGGATGCGGCGCGGTTTGCAGCGGGTTCCGGCGCCCGGCCCATGCCCGGTCAGCTTCCTCGGCCAGGGTCGCCGGGCGCCCTCGGCGCACGCGCGCGGCCGGCCCGCCGGGCCCTTCGCGGCCGATTGCCGCGAGAGCCCGATATGGCCGGGATCCCAGGGATTGCGCGATGGCCGGCCAGTGCCGGGACCGGGGACTCAACCTCGGCCGCGATCTGGCCGATAACCAGCTACGAGATCCGCGTCGCCGACGGGGATCGCCTCCGAACTGCTCCCAGCGGGCCCCCGAGCGCGTGCTCGGAGCCGGGAGCGCGACCGAGGAGTCCTATCCATTGAGTGCGAGAACCCGACCACGTGAGGCGCCCGGCACAGAGGCCGGTGTGGCGACCGTCCGCCCGGCCGATCTGAGGCGCTGGGTCGACGAATTACCCTATGCCAACCGCGAGGCGGTGCTGGGCAGTCTGAACGAGGAGCTGTCGCTGCTGAATGCCGCCTCGGTGAAGCCCTCCGTGCGCTTCGAGCTGCTCGAGCTGCACGCGGGAGCCTATGTGCGGCTCTTGAATTCCCTCATCCAGCGCCAGGGTAATAGCGGCGTGAGCGCCTTGCAGCAGCAACGCCGTCTCGCCGACATGGCGCGTACACTCACTCTGCAGGTGGCGGATGGCTACAAGCAGGTCGTGGACGCAACAGGGTCGAAGAAAGCCTCGTTGTTCGCAAGCCGCCGGTTCGATGTCGCCGCTATCCAGCGCGCCTTCCTGTTCCTGTGCTATTCGCTCAATCACTCCTACGAGCAATACCTGCCCACCGAACCTCGCGTGTGGATAGAGCTTGCGGGACTGCACGGATTGGCGCGCGAGCGCGGCGCGCTCGATCGCCCGGGCTCGCACAGCGAACACAGGCAGGAATTCGCCAGGCCCATATCACATCTGTACAAGCTCACGCTGCTGACCGCGGTCGCCGACCCCTACCATCATGGTCCGGGGGAGGTCTGGAAAATGTTCGAATTTCTCGGTGAATGTGCCGATGCTGCCGAGCTCGACGCGCAGCGACCAGCCGCCGGGCCCGAAGGGGTTTTCGTGATCGATGCGCGCGGCGTCGAACGCGCCTGGCCGTTGTCGCACAAGGCCGCCGGTGAGGCGGCGAAAAGCTACTACCTCGAGACCAATGCCACCTCTTCGCTGCTCGAGAATATTCGTGAAGAGGTGGAGCAGGGCCGCCGGGACGCGTTTCCCACGGCGCGCGCCAGGAGACAGGCATCGGCGATTCTGAGTCGTATCGTTCGAAGCCTGAGAGAGCCCGCGCAGCGGTCGAACGATCGCACTCCCATCGAGGCCCCCGTGCAGCTGGCCGTCGGAATTTCTGCCACTCAACATCTCATCGGCGGCACGGTCGCCGGTACCCAGGCGACTTTTGGTCCGGGTAAGGAGTCCGGCGCGCGAGGCGCTGTATCCGAAGACGATGAGGACGCCGTCATGAAGATGATCGATCCACGATCGGGAGGCACCGTCGACGTGGATGTCAACAAAGGCAGGCGGCGCACTGACGGGAGCGAAGGCGGCGCCGACGAGGCGGGCGTCATGGCGATCTATGGCAGCGAGCCCTGGGATGTGACCAACAAAAGCCGTCGGGGAGTCGGCATCGTGCGGCGCGATCCGCCACGCACGCCGCTGTGTGTCGGCGAAATCGTTTCCATTGCAACGAATAAAGGCGCTTCGGCGATCGGGCTCGTGCGCTGGTTCACCGTGGACGAGGCCGGCGTCCACCGGGCCGGCATCGAGATCATCGGCAAGCGCGCCGACAGCGTCAACCTGAGGCCCCTCAAGCATGAGAGCAATCCAGACGCGGCGCGGCCGGCGCTGGCCATGCCTTTTTTCGGCGCTGACGAGAAGGCGTCCACCCTGGCGGCACTGCCGGGCACCTACCAGGAGGGGGGCGTGCTCATCGTGAAGTGTCTCGAGACGCAGTCCCAGGTGCGAGTGCAGATGGACAGCCTGATCGATGCGACGCCGAGCTGTGAGCGCTTTACCTATCGCGTCAGCGCCCGCAAGTGAGGCAGCTCGGATGCCCTGGCCTGCGCCCGGGCGCCTGATTCGTTTGGCCGGTCGATCCCGCTCCCGCCGACGAGGTGCGCCCCTGGTATCGGGCGGCGATCAGCGGCTCGCGGCGGCCTGAAGGGATTCGGCGCGCCTGAGCCAGGTGCAGGCCCGGCAGCGGCACTTGCTCGGGGTGTGTCCGGCGCGGGCCACGCAGGCATCGATGTACAGGAGAGCGGACTGCAGCGCCTCGAGCAGATCTGCCAGCGGCTTCTCGCCCAAGCCGCTCAGCTCGTCGTTGTGATAGAGCCACTCGCACTCGATGCGCGCCTCGCATACCCCGCACTCCGGGTCGTGGTGCGCGTAGTGGCCGGTATGCCCGCAGGTTTCCAACGGAACGTTGCCGCGGATCATCTCGCGCGGGAACGCCATCATCTCGATGATTTCGTGCTTCATGATCGCCATCCATGCCATGGGGCGATTGTGTTTATAGAATTTTAGACCATCCGGCCGGCGGCAGGTCCGTGCTAGGCGTCGGCCAGCACCTGCGTCGTGCGTCGGTTCTCGGCCATGTCGCAGACCATCAGAAACGCGCGCCGCGACGGCTCGAGGCGGGCCTTGTTGGCTCCGGCGATGTCGAAGGCGGTGCCGTGGGCGGGGGTCGCGACGGGGAAGGGCAGGCCGCCGAGGACCGAGACGCCCATGTGGAATCCCAGCAGCTTGATGGCGATCTGGCCCTGGTCGTGGTACATGCTGACGGCGCAGTCGTACTGCTTGTCGCGCACGCGGATGTAGAGGGTATCGGAGGGGAACGGGCCGTCGGCCTGAATACCGAGGGCACGCGCCTGCTCGACGGCCGGCGCAATGACCTCGATTTCTTCGCGCCCGATCTGGCCGCCGTCGCCGGCGTGGGGATTGATCGCCGCGACTGCGATTCGCGGCGCCTGAAAGCCGGCCTCTTTGAGGGTGCGGTCTGCGAGCGTAATCGCCTCGACGATGCGCTCGACGCTCAACAGATCGGCCACCGCGCGCAACGGCACGTGGGACGTGACCCGCGCATTCCACATGCCGTCGATGACGTTGAACTCGCTCGCACGGCCTCGGCTGCCGAGGCGCTTTTTCGCCCACTGCAGCTCATCCTCGGCATCGAGCCCTGCCCGGTGCATCGCCTCCTTATTAAAGGGCATGAAACACACGCCATCGACCCGGCCCTCATTGGCCAGATCCAGCGCCCGACCGAAGCACTCGAGCACCGCGCCGCCCGCGGCCACGCAAACCCTGCCGGGGGGTGCCTCGCTCGGATCGAGGCCCGGCACGTCGCTGAGGTTGGGCAGGCCGTCGTCGAAATCCATCGCCTCGATGCCCGCGATCGGCCGCACCGCCGGGCTCTTTCCCGCGATCGCGCAGCCTGCGCGAAACACCCGCTCGTCGGAGAGGATCAGAATATTTGCGCGCGTGCGCACCTGCTCGTCGTCGAGCAGCTTGGCCAGCAGCTCCGGTCCGATCCCGGCCGCGTCTCCCTGCACGAGGGCGATGGTTGCTTTCATGGATTTCGATTCAACGCTAAAGTGACCGGGGATTCAACTGCGTGGGTGATTCGGTGAAGCAGAATGGCTACCGGGGCGTCTTCCCCATCGTTCCCACGCCGTTCACCGAGTCGGGCGAGCTCGACCTGGAGAGTCAGCGACGCGTGATCGACTGCATGGTCGATCAGGGCAACGACGGCATCTGCCTTCTCGCCAACTACTCCGAGCAGTTCGCGTTGTCGGACGGGGAGCGCGACGCGCTTCTGGATGTGTGCACCGAGCAGCTTGGCGGGCGTCTGCCGGTCATCGTCACCTGCAGCCACTTCAGCACCCGCATCGCCGTCGAGCGCGGCCGGCGCGCCGAGGCGGCGGGCGCCGACATGCTCATGCTCATGCCGCCGTACCACGGGGCTTTGCTTAAAGCCGACGAGGAGGGTGTGCGCGCGCAGCTCCATGCCGTCGCCGAGGCGGTCTCCATTCCCATCATGGTGCAGGACGCGCCGCTCTCCGGTGTCCACCTGTCGGTGCCGTTTCTGGCACGGATGGCCCGCGAGATTCCGCAGGTGGACTATTTCAAGATCGAGATGCCCGCGACCGCCGACAAGCTGCGCGCGCTCATCGAGGCCGCCGGCGATGCGATCGCGGGGCCCTTTGACGGCGAGGAGTCGATCACCCTGATGGCGGATCTCGATGCCGGCGCCACCGGCACCATGTGCAGCGCGCTGCTCCCCGATCTGATCAAGCCCGTCGTCGATGATTACCTGGCGGGGCACCGCGACCAGGCCGCCGCGCAGTACAACCGCATTCTGCCTCTCATCAACTACGAGAATCGCCAGTGCGGGCTGCGCGCCTGCAAGGTCATTCTGAAAGAGGGCGGCGTCATCGCCAGCGACGCCGTGCGTCATCCGCTGCCACCCTTGCCGGCATCGACGCGCACCGGATTGCTGGAGCTTTCGCGTGCGCTCGAGCCCGTGGCGCTGCGTTGGGGACGATGATGGGGTCGCGGCGGTCGCCCTGCCGGCGGCTCGCTTAAAACCGTGTCAATCGTGCGCACTGGCGGACTTCGGACGGCGTACCGCAGCCAGGGAAGCGGTGCGCCGATGGTGCTCGTCCACGGGGTCGGGCTGAGAGGCGAGGTCTGGGAGCCGCAGGTCACGGACTTCGCGAGCGACCACCAGGTCATCGTCTACGATACGCTGGGTCACGGGTCGAGCGACCTGCCGCCGCCGGCGGCGTCGCTGCAGGACTACGTCGCACAGCTCGAAGGCGTTCTCGACGCCCTCGATATCGGCGCCGCCGTCGTCGTCGGACACTCCATGGGCGCCATCATCGCCACTGCCTTCGCCATCGAGCATCCCGCCCGGGTGAAAGCGCTGGCTGCCCTCTGCCCCGTCTACGACCGCGATGCCGCCAGTCGCGAGGCGGCGCAGGCGCGCGCGCGCACGCTCGCCGAATGCGGACCGGCGCAGAGCGTCGAGCCGACGCTGCGGCGCTGGTTCGCAGAGGACGCCGCCGAGCGTGACGAGGCGAGGACCCTCCGCGGCTGGCTCACCAGCGCCGACCCGGTCGGCTATGCGCGCGCCTATGCGGTGTTCGTGGTCGCCGACCGGGCGATCGTCGGACGGCTCGGCGGGCTCCGGGTGCCGGCCCTGTTCCTGGCGGCGTCGGACGATCCCAACTCGACCCCGCAGATGGCCCGGCGCATGGCCGCCGAGGCGCCGCGCGGGCGCGCGGTGGTCTTGCCCGAGGCGCGCCACATGGTACCGTTCTTATCGCCCGCACGCGTCAATGCCGAGATCCGTGCCTTTATCGAGGAGCAGAGCCCGTGATGGAAAAGCGCAGCGATTCCCTGGATCCGCGGCGGGCGCTCGGCACCTCTGCTACCGGCGTCGATGCCGGGCTGTCTTTGTCGTGAGGCCATGAAGTTTTCGCTCTTTGCCCACATGGAGCGCCAGGACGCGAGCGTTGCGCACGCCCGGATCTTCGACGAGCTGACCGCGCTCGTTCAGATGGCGGAGGCGGGTGGCTTCGAGGCCGTCTGGATCGGTGAGCACCACGGCATGGAGTTCACCATCGCACCGAATCCTTTCATCAACATCGCCTACCTGGCGGCGAAGACCGAGCGTATACGGCTCGGCACCGGCACCGTCGTGGCGCCCTTCTGGCATCCCATCAAGCTCGCCGGAGAGGCGGCCATGACGGATATCGTCACCGGCGGGCGGCTCGACGTCGGCATCGCCCGCGGCGCCTACAGCTTCGAGTACGCGCGCCTCGCCGACGGCATCGACCCGATGGCCGCCGGTGCGCGGCTGCGCGAGCTCGTGCCGGCGGTGAAAATGCTCTGGCAGGGCGACTACGCCCACGATGGCGAGCACTGGTCGTTTCCAGCCACCACGTGCACGCCGCAGCCGCTGCAGAAGCCGCACCCGCCGCTGTGGATCGCCGCTCGGGATCCCAACTCCCACGCCTTCGCCGTGTCCAATGGCTGTAACGTCCAGGTGACGCCGCTGTGGAGCGGAGACCCGGAGGTGGAGAGCCTGGTGGCGCGTTTCAATGAAGCGTGTGAGGCCAGCCCGCGCGTCCCGCGTCCCCGCATCATGCTGCTCATGCACACCTACGTCGCCGGCAGCGATGCCGAGGTGGAGGAGGCCAGCCGGGCTCTGAGTCGCTACTACGGGCTCTTTGCCACGTGGTTCAAAAACGACAAGCCGGTGCATCGGGGATTCATCGAGCCACCGAGCGACGAGGAGCTGGCGGCCACGCCGATGTACGCGCCGCAGACGCTGCGCGAGACGCTGGTCATCGGCACACCCGAGACGGTGGTCGCGCGGCTCAAGCGCTTCGAGTCGCTGGGCTACGATCAGTTCAGCCTCTGGATCGACAACGGCATGTCCTTCGAGGCAAAGCGGAGGTCTCTCGCACGCTTCATCGACGAGGTAATGCCGGCGTTCGCCTAGGCAGCCGGGTCGCCATGTCCAAGCTGACGAGAACCGCGAGACTCCAGCAGGCGCTCGGCATCGCCGTGATGCTGGCGATCTGGCTCACCATCGCCTCCAAGGGCTTCGACGACCTCTCGATGCTGGCCGAAACACAGCCGCACGACATCTGGCGGGCGCTCGCGAGATACTTTCTCGACAACATGGCCGCGGGCGCAGGCGAGCAGGGGATGTGCTATGGTCCCGGCTCGTGTCCGCAACCGTAACCGGGATAACAGGCCGATGAGCAAGACCGCTTCGGGAGCCGCTCCATCACGGCGCATCACCAGCATCGAGGAGCTGGAGACCGTTTACGGAGAGCCTTCCCCGAGGTCGCTGGTCAAGGAGATCGACCGCATCTCCGAGCACTACCGCGCATTCATCGAGAAGGCGCCGTTCGTGGCCGTTGCCACATGCGGCCCCGAGGGGCTCGACTGCTCGCCGAGAGGCGATGCCCCGGGGTTCGTGCGCGTCGTTGACGAGCGAACGCTGGCGCTACCCGACCGACGCGGCAACAATCGCGTCGACACGCTGCGCAACCTGATCCGCGACCCGCGCATTTCGCTGCTTTTCCTCATACCCGGCGTCAACGAGACGCTGCGCATCAACGGTCGCGCCGAGATCTCCATCGACCCGGAGCTCTGCGCTTCGTTCGCGGTCGAGGAAAAGCTTCCGAGAAGCGTTGTCGTCGTGGCCGTCGAGCGAATCTACTTTCAATGCCAGAAGGCGTTGGTTCGTGCCCGTCTATGGGATGCCGACGCGCAGATCCCGCGATCCGAGCTGCCGAGCACCGGCACCATGCTCGAGGCTCTGTCCGACGGCGACTTCGACGGCGAGGAATACGATCGCCGCTATTCCGAGCATCTCAAAGAAACCATCTACTGATTCGTCGCCGTGGCGCGCAAACCCTTTCATGGCTACAGGATCGTAGCTGCATGCTTCGTCATCCAGGGCGTCATGATCGGCTCCATGTTCGCCTACGGCATCTTCTTCCGCGAGCTCGAGAGCGAGTTCGGCTGGTCGCGGGCGACCATCTCCGGCGCCTCGTCCCTCGCCTTCGTGGTCATGGGCACGCTCGGCATCGTCGCGGGCCGACTGAACGACCTCATCGGTCCGCGGGTGCTCATCACCTTCTCCGCGGTGTGCTTCGGCGTCGGCTATGGACTGCTGTCGCGCATCGATGTCGCGTGGGAGCTGTTTCTCTTCTATGGCGTGCTCGCGGGCATCGGCTACAGCACCCACGACGTGGTGACGTTGTCCACGATCACGCGTTGGTTCACACGCCGCCGCGGCATGATGACCGGCATCGCGAAGGTGGGGACCGGCACCGGCCAGCTTCTCGTGCCGCTGGCGGCCGCATCGCTGGTCGCGGCCTTCGGTTGGCGACACGCAGCGCTCGTCATGGGATCGGTGGCGTTGCTCGTGCTGGTCGCCGCCGCCCAGGTGATGCGCCGCGACCCGCACGGCCTCGGTCAGCATCCCGACGGCATCGAGGCTGGCGGCGGCGCCCGCGGCGGCTCGCACGCAAGTTCGCGTGAGATTGGACTGACTCTCGGCGAAGCGGTTGCGACGCGGCAGTTCTGGACGCTTTGCATCGTGCAGCTCACGGTCATGTTCTGTCTGATGACCGTCATGATCCACATCGTTCCCCATGCCACCGATATCGGGGTCGCGCCGGCGGTGGCGGCGACGATTCTCTCCACCGTTGGCGCCGTCAGCATCGCCGGGCGCTTGACGGTCGGCACGCTGGTCGATCGTCTCGGCGGACGCCGGTCGCTCATGATCTGTTTCGTCGTTCTGCTCACGAGCCTCGCGCTGCTGCAGTCGTTTCAGATCGGGTGGATGCTGTTCGTTTTCGCGGCCGTCTACGGTTTTGCCCACGGCGGTTTCTTCACCGTGATGTCTCCGGCGCTCGCGGAGTTCTTCGGCACCGGCTCCCACGGCGTGATCTTCGGCATCGTGCTGTTCAGCGGCATGATGGGCGGTGCGGCAGGCCCGCTTCTCGCGGGGGCACTCTACGACAACACCGGGTCTTACCAGATGGGCTTCCTGATATTGATGGGCATGGCGCTGACCGGCCTGGTGCTGGCGTCTACCTTGCGCCCGATGCGGATGCACGCGGAAGACGCCGTCGGGCAGCCTTCCGAGTGAGAATCGTCGCCGTCGAGGCGGTTCGCAGCGGGAGACGGCTGCAGTCTCGCCGCGTCGGGGAGTCGCCCCGACGAGGGGGCCACCGGCCTCGGCGGAACCCGAAGAGCCCGCATACCCGTCCCCGACTGACAAGGACTTGATTTCCCTGTATGGTCTCGACGCGGCCCAACTGCGCCGCGCCGGTTCATGGCGACCCGTATCGGTCCCCTCGCATCGCGAAGCTGCAAACCCCGTCAGGCCCGGAAGGGAGCAGCGGTAGTGGTGGAAGCGAGTGCCGGGGTGTGGCTGGTACGGGGCGCCGCCCTGTCCCGCCGAAGGCGGGACAGGGCGGCGTGGCGCTGCCCGAAGGCGAGCGGCGCACTCATTCATATTGACGATTTGCCGGCCTTTCCCCCTGCGCGGGAGAGGATCGGCGTTCGACCGGTCACGAGCGCGCCTCGTTTACATCCCCAACGCTTTGCTTCCACCCCTTCCATAAAACGAGCGGCGGAGAATCCCCGGTCCGGCATTTTGCCCGGGTCGCCTGTCCCGTGGTCGCCGGGTACCGGCGTGTCTGGCGATCGAGAATTGTCCTGTATATATTCCGGCTGTTCTGCGCCGCGGGGGTGAGGGTGCGCTACTCGGTTTTCAGTCTGGCTCGTAATGCCTTGGGCTATCATCGCGGCTGGTCACGGGCCTGGCGCAGCCCGGAGCCACGTCCGAGATACGACGTCATCATCATCGGCGGCGGCGGCCACGGGCTCGCGACCGCCTACTACCTGGCGAAGAATCACGGTATCACCAACGTCGCTGTTGTCGAGAAGGGCTGGCTCGGCGGCGGCAACACCGGACGCAACACCACCATCGTGCGCTCCAACTACATGCTGGAGGCAAATGCGCATTTCTATGAGCACTCGCTGAAGCTCTGGGAAGGCCTGTCCCAGGATCTCAACTTCAACGTCATGTTCAGCCAGCGTGGCGTCATCAACCTCGCCCACAGCGATCCGCAGCTGGATGCGTTCAACAGGCGCGGCAATGCCATGCGCCTGAACGGCATCGACGCGGTGCTTCTCAGTCGCGAGGATGTGGCGCGCCGGGTGCCTCTGCTCGACTGCTCGCCGACGGCGCGTTTTCCCATCATGGGCGGGCTGCTGCAGCCGCGGGGCGGGGTAGCGCGCCACGATGCCGTGGCCTGGGGCTTTGCCCGCGCAGCCGATGCGCACGGTGTCGACATCATCCAGAATTGCGAGGTCACCGGTATTCGCCGCGAGGGCGCTCGTGTGGTCGGCGTCGAGACCACGCGCGGCGCCATCGGGGCCGGCAAGATCGGAATCGTCGTGGCCGGAAACTCGAGCCGGCTCGCGGCCATGGCGGACGTGCGCTTGCCCATCGAGTCCCACGTGCTCCAGGCCATGGTCACCGAGCCGTTGAAGCCGGTTCTCGACACGGTGGTCACATCCGGCGCGACGCATCTCTACATCAGCCAGACGGACAAGGGCGAGATTCTCATGGGAGGCGATCTCGACGGCTACAACTCCTACGCACAGCGCGGCAACCTGCCGCTCATCGAGCACGTGGTCGCCGGCGCGGTGAGCCTTTTCCCTTTCCTGAGCAGGCTGCGCATGATGCGCACCTGGGGTGGCGTGATGGACATGACCATGGACGGCAGCCCCATCATCGGCAAGCTGCCGGTCGAGGGGCTGTACATGAACGGTGGCTGGTGCTACGGCGGCTTCAAGGCGACACCGGGCTCGGGGTGGGTGTTTGCCGACACCATCGCGCACGATCGTCCCCATCCACTCAACGAGTCTTTCACCCTGGAGCGTTTCAACACCGGCTACCTTCTCGACGAGAAGGGCGCCGGAGCAACGCCGGGCGCCCACTGAGCGAGGTCGAGATGCTACTCATCCCCTGTCCCTGGTGCGGCGCGCGCGCGCAAACCGAGTTCGGCTACGGCGGTGATGCCAGCGTGGGTCGTCCCCCGGATCCGCAGCAGCTGTCCCGGGAAGCGTGGCTCGACTACGTGTACCTGCGTGACAATCCGCGCGGGCCGCATCTCGAGTGGTGGTATCACGCCGCCGGCTGCCGGCGGTGGTTTCGCGTGCGGCGCGACACGCTCACGCATGAGGTTCTGGTATCGGCGCCGCCGGGCGAGGCCATCGAGGACGGCTCGCCGTGACCAGCCAACCCTTTCGCAGGCTCGAGGGCGGGCTCATCGATCGCGATCGGCCGCTCACGTTCCGGTTCGACGGCAGCACCTTCACGGGCTACGCCGGGGATACGCTTGCATCGGCCCTGCTCGCCAACGGCGTCACCCTGGTGGGACGCAGCTTCAAGTACCACCGGCGGCGAGGCATCGTCGCTGCCGGCGTCGAAGAGCCCAACGCGCTCGCCACGCTGCGCGAGGGCAATCGCCAGGAGCCGAATCTGCGCGCCACGCAGGTCGAGCTCTTCGATGGTCTCACGGCCTCCAGTCAGAATCGCTGGCCGTCGCTGGATTTCGATGTCGGCGGCATCAACAACATTCTCTCGCGTTTTCTTCCCGCGGGCTTTTACTACAAGACGTTCATGTGGCCGGCAGGCGCGTGGATGTTCTACGAGCGATTCATCCGCGCCGCCGCGGGTCTCGGTAAGGCGCCATTGCTCGGCGATCCGGACTACTACGAGCGCCGCCACGCGCACTGTGACGTGCTGGTGGTGGGCGCCGGTCCTGCAGGGCTGAGCGCCGCGCTCGCCGCCGGGCGAAGCGGCGCGCGCGTGATTCTCGTCGACGACAATGCGGCGCTCGGTGGCAGTCTTCGCGGCGACACTGCCACCATCAACGAGGTGCCCGCGCTCGCCTGGGTCGACGAGGTCGGTGGAACGCTCGAGGCGCTGGAGAACGTGCGCATACTGACGCGCGCCACGGCCGTCGGTTATTACGATCAGAATCTGATTACCGTTTGTGAGCGGGTCGCCGATCACCTGGCGAGACCCGATCCGCACCAGCCGCGCCAACGTCTCTGGTGGGTACGCGCAAAGCGCGTGGTGCTTGCCACCGGCGCTATCGAGCGTCCCCTGGTGTTTGCCAATAACGATCTGCCGGGTGTCATGCTGGCCTCGGCGGTGCGCACCTATCAGCTTCAGTACGCCGTCAAGTGCGGTCGTCGCGCGGTGGTGTTCACCAACAATGACAGCGCGTACAGCTGTGTGTCGGCGCTGATGGGCGGCGGTGTGCCGGTATCCGCGGTGGTGGACACGCGCGCCTCGGGGCCCGGCGATGCAGCGAGAAAGATCGTCGATTCCTCGGGGGTCGAGTGTCTCTTCGGTCACGCCGTGGTGGGCGCATTGGGCAGGCAGCGCGTCACCTCCGTCGAGGTCATGGCGCTTGCAGATGGCGGCAGCCGCGTCACCGGTCGCTCGCGGGTCATCGACTGCGACCTCCTGTGCGTCTCGGGAGGCTGGAATCCTACCGTGCATCTGTTCTCCCAATCCCAGGGAAAGCTGCGTTACGACGAGGGCCTGACGAGCTTCGTGCCGGATGCGTCGAGCCAGGCGGAAAGCTCCGCCGGCGCCGCGCGCGGCGAGCTCGGCCTCGACGCGTGTCTGCGCGGGGGCATCGAGGCCGGGGCGGAGGCGGCGCGCCTGGCGGGGTTCACGCCGACCGAGGACGTCGAAGCCGCGCGATGCGACCATGTCGACGAGGCGCCCGTCGAGGCGCTGTGGGCGGTACCGCTGCCGGCGAGACGCCATGGGAAGCGCTTCGTCGATCTGCAAAACGATGTCACTGCAGAGGACGTTGCGCTCGCCGATCGCGAGGGATACCAGTCGGTCGAGCACCTCAAGCGTTACACCACGCTCGGCATGGGCACCGATCAGGGGCGCACGAGCAACGTCAACGGCCTGGCGATTCTGGCGGGTCTGCGCGACAGTGACATCCCCAGCGTCGGCACCACGACCTTCAGACCGCCTTTTAATCCGGTCACGTTGGGCACGATCACCGCCCGGGAGGTAGGCGCGGATCTGGCGCCGCTGCGCCTGAGCCCGATGCACGACTGGCATGCGGGCGTCGGCGCGAACTTCGTCACCGTCGGCCTGTGGCTGCGCACCCAGTTCTATGCGCGCCCCGGGGAAGCCATGATGGAGGCGATCAACCGCGAGGTGCTGGCGGTGCGAAACGCGGTTGGAATGGTCGACGTGTCGACGCTCGGCAAGATTGAGATCCAGGGCCGCGACGCCGCCGAGTTCCTCGAACGCGTCTACATCAATCGATGGACGAACCTGCAGGTAGGGCGCTGCCGTTACGGATTCATGCTGCGCGAGGATGGGTTCATCCTCGATGACGGCACGACGACACGGGTCGCCGATAACAACTTTTACATGACCACCACGACCGCGCAGGCCGGACCGGTAATGGCGCATCTCGAGTACTACGCGCAGACCGTGTGGCCGGAGCTGCACGTGCATCTCACGTCGGTGACGGATCAATGGGCGGGCATGGCCGTCGCCGGGCCAAGGTCGCGCGAGGTGCTGGCCGCTGCATGCGAAGGCGGCGATGTCGGTGACGAGTCGCTGCCCTTCATGGGTTATCTGGAAAGCCGCATCGCGGGCGTACCGGTGCGCTTGTTCCGCATGACGTTCTCCGGCGAGATGGCCTACGAGGTGCACACGCCATCGGATTACGGCATACGGGTTTGGGAAGCGCTGATGGCGGCGGGAAAAGACTTCGCAATCACGCCCTACGGCACCGAGGCCATGTCGGTGCTGCGCATCGAGAAGGGTCACGTGGTCGGCGCAGAGCTCGATGGCCGCACGATTCCAGCAGATTTCGGATTCGAGCGCATGCAGAAGAAGGACAGGGATTTCATCGGCAAACGATCCCTCGAGCGTCCGGCGTTGGCGTATGGTCCGCGCAAGCGCTTCGTCGGGCTCATCTCCGAGGACGGGCGCAAGATCCCACGGGGGGCGCAGCTGGTCTGGAATCCGACGGCACCGAAGCCCGTGCCGATGCTCGGGCACGTGAGCTCGACCTGCTACAGCCCGAATCTCGGCAATTACATCGCGCTGGCGCTGCTCGAGGACGCCGACGGCTACCAGGGCAAGCTGCTCTATGCCTCCTCGCCGCTCACCGACAGCCACGTGCCGGTGCGCGTGGGGCACAGCGTTTTCATCGATCCCGAGGGGGAGCGTGCCCGTGGCTGAGATTAAAAGGCGCTCGGCTCTCGAGCGGCATTACGAGCGCGGACGCTTCGGCGCCGGCGCCCCCGGCGGACCGGCGCTGACGCTGGGCGAGCGGCGCGGTCTCGCCATGGCGCAGGTCAACGGCGCCGCCGATGGGGAAGGCCCGCCAGCGCTGCGATCGACGAGCGTCGGCGACGCGACCGCGCTCTGGACAGGTCCGGGCCAGTGGTTCGTGGTCTGCGAAAATCGCGCAGCCGAGGCGCTCGTCGCCGATCTCGAGGAACGGCTTTCCTCGAGCGATGCCACGGTGAGCGACCTCAGCCATGCGCGGACCGTCGTGCGCATCGGCGGCCCGGCGTGGCGTGAGCTCATTGCAAAGGGCTGTCCGGCCGACGTCGAGGCGATGGCGCCGGGGGACTGCATCGCGAGTCTCTTGAGTCATTTCACCGTGCTCATCCACTGTGTCGCCAATGACTGTGCCGATGTCTATGTCTTTCGCAGCTTCGGCGCGAGCCTGTGGGAGTGGCTGCGTGGCGGCGCCGAGGAGTTCGGCTACAGCATCGAGTAGCATCTCACGCCGCCCCCGGTTGATGTGGAAAATCACGGCTGGCATCATGCACAGCGGAGGGGTCAGGCCGAAGTGGGCCCCGGAAAATACAACGATAACCAGGAGGTCGAAATGATTAGAAAGCTCACAGCCCTCGTCTCCACCCTTGCGCTCGCTCTGGCCTTCGGGATCCAGGCGGCGTCTGCGGGTGGCAACGATCGGCTCATGAAAGTCCTCGAGCGCGGCAAGATCGTCATCGGCGTCAAAGCCGACTACAAGCCGTGGGGTTTCCGTGACAGCTCGGGCAAGCTCGTCGGCATGGAGATCGATATGGCCCAGGATGTCGCTGATGCGCTCGGTGTCGAGCTCGAGCTGGTTCCCGTGCAGTCCTCCAACCGCATGCAGTTCGTGCAGCAGGGCAAGATCGACATGATGATCGCCACCATGTCGGACAAGGCGGATCGCCGCAAGATCGTCGGCATCATCGATCCGAACTACTACACGTCGGGCACCAACGTGCTGGCGAGCAAGAAGGCCGGATTGAAGAAGTGGGAAGATTTGCGCGGCAAGCCCGTGTGCGGCAAGCAGGGCGCGTTCTACAACAAGGGCGTATCGAAGAAGTACGGCGCCAAGATCATCGCCTTCGTCGGTAACGCCGAGGCCAAGCAGGCCTTGAAGGACGGACGTTGTGTCGCCTGGGTGTACGATGACTCCTCGATCATGGCCGATCTCGCATCCGGCGATTGGGAAGGATTCGAGATGCCTCTCATGACCGAAGACGACACGCCCTGGGGGCTCGCCGTCCCTCTCGAGGAGCGCGACAAGCTCTTCGGCCGCTTCATGGCCGGTATGATCTACGAGTGGCACAGCACCGGACGTCTTATCGAGCTCGAAAAGAAGTGGGGCATACAACCCACCGCTTATCTCAAGCAGATGCACGATCGTTTGAAGGCCTACCAGCCGAACTGAGCTCTTGAAAGCCGGGTGGCGTTTTCCACGCCACCCGGTTTCCTTCTGGTCCTATCGGGGATCTCTCGCTACCGGGGGAGGCGCACGTGGACCCATTCTACGAGTGGTTCCGACAGCTCTACGACACCACCGGGTGGAACCTCGTGTTCATGTACGAGGAGTACGAGCGGGATCGTCTGCTCGCGGCGATGTGGATCACCATCAAGCTCTCGGCGTATTGCCTGTTTTTTTCTTTGATAGTCGGCGTGGTCGGCGCCTGGGGCCAGGGCGCGAAGTCGGCCTTCGTGCGCCACTTCATATATTGGTACATCCAGGCCTTCCGTAATACGCCGCCTCTCGTTCAAATCCTTTTTTTCTACTTCGTCATCGGTAATCTTCTCCCGACCTATGACGCCGGCGGATACCGGGAGCAGTACATCGGCGCGTTCGGCTGGGCGGTGGTGTCGCTGTCATTCTTTGCCGGCGCCTTCAACGTCGAGATTTTCCGCGCAGGCGTCGAGGCGGTTCCGACCGCAACCATCGAGGCCGCCGAATCGCTCGGCTACAGTCGGCTCAAGGCCTACATCTACATCGTGCTGCCGCTGGCGTTTCGCGTGAGCCTGCCGGCGCTCAACAACAATCTCGTCAATCTCGTCAAGACGACCACGCTCGCTTACGTGATCGCCGTGCCCGAGATGATGTACACGGCCAATCAGATCTGGTCCGACAACGTGAACGTGCCGGAAATGATGATCGTCTTGTTCATCTACTACGTGGGACTGGTTGCGGTTCTCGTGTATTTCATGCATCGCTGGGAGCGTGCCATGAAAATTCCGGGGTACGGCGCGTGAGCCGGCCGAACCTGCACGAGTCGAAGACCGATCTGCCGGTGCTGATGCCGATTGCGGCAAGTCTCGGCCGGGGCGCCTCACGCCGAGGAGGCGGTTCCGGCCTGCGCATAGAGCTCAAGCTCTGGCACGGCCTGGTGCTGCTCGCCGCGCTGGCGCTCGCCCTCGGCGCGGCAGAGGCGGCGGAGGGCGCCAAGGAGGATCCCTGGCGCGTGCTGCTGCGCTGGATGCCCTTCATCCTCTGGGGGCAGGAGGGTCAGTGGCAGGGATTCGCGCTCAACATCATCATCAGCTTTCTGGCCATGGCGCTCGGCACCGTCACGGGCGCCGC
>JABAHR010000154.1_pt1 | contig 85415 bp, 116 predicted proteins | sample 7062101 | NCBI WGS metagenome assembly JABAHR01 (sample SAMN14534553, study PRJNA622989) | marine sediment metagenome | biome: marine biome [ENVO:00000428]; feature: marine pelagic biome [ENVO:01000023]; material: deep marine sediment [ENVO:00002113] | place: India: Gulf of Kutch | collected...
CTGCTCCGCTTCCTTCTTTCGTTCTTCGAAAAACTTAATGGCCTGTTCCTCACTGATGTCGGGTTCTCCTACTCTTAAATTAGCGCACAGGCAGGCGTAGTATCCCGCGAAGAACGTTTTCCCCTCTTTCAGGGAATGAATTAAATCCCACTCTTGGATACTTTTAAGGTTAGACATAGGCATCCGATCGTTCGTTTGATTAAGTGTCTTCTAGTAGCATCTGCTTCCATCGAAGAGCAGCGATGATAATGTCGTCGACGACTTTCATCTCATCTTCCCCCTTACGTGTTCCTCGTAAGCACTTCTTCAGAATTTGCTCTCGCGGTCCACCCCCTATTTCGTAGACCTGACAGATTCGATACGGGTCTAAAAGGATTCCCTTGTATCCAATCTGGTAATGAGACGCTTTTTCTTGAGCGTCCTTTACAATCTGTTCTGGAGAAATAGTTCGCTCCGACATTTCCAATTCCTGTACATCTACTAAAACGGGATAACAACAATCGAATCGAACTCGGTCGCTGGGACTTAAGTTCAACAGTCGGTAGACTCTACGTTCTCTTTTACGAATCCCAGTCGCTTCAGTTTTGCTAGACATTCGTCTCGTTCCCTACTTCGTTCCTTTCTCCAATCGAGTGGCCAGACTTCCCGCGACTTCTGAAAGTCTACCTCCGATGCTTGCATGTTCATAATATCTCGGATGATCACAATGTCATCCCGAGTCAAAAACATGCCCTCCAGTCGATAGTCAACAAACGCCTCCCAGGTCAGAGGGAACAATTTGGCAACGATCTGCTCCCCGATGATCGTTGCATACTCACGGATCTCCTGCTGGGCATGGGAGTCCATACGGAGTGACAAGAAATGCAACAGATTGTGTAAGTCAATTTTCCAGTAGGCTTCCGTATAGGTAGAGAGGGGCAAGTCTTTACGGGCTTGCTCACGAGCAACCCCCATTGCCAGTCGCATTTCATAAACACGTCTAGCCTGTTCATGAAGCCTTGTCTCTTCGAGATAAAGGTATTCATGAGGCGATGCAAATTCCTGTCCATGACGTGGATCAATCCGGGTATCTTCTGGCCAATGAATGTCGCCATCACTGCTTCCTTGCTTATTCGTTTTAGACTGTGCTCTCCATTGCTTGGTAGTCTGCTGCGAGTCAATCGCTTCGCTGTACCGAGTCGAATACTCGTTGACATTGGCAGTTCTGTGTCTGATCCATTGCCGCCAACAGTCCATCGGAACACGTACAAGGAGTTTGACTTCGCACATTTCGAAGGGCGTAGTATGACGATGCCGCATGAGATAGCGAATCAGCGTCCGGTCGTCACTGGTCTTCTTCGTTCCTGCTCCGTAGGAAACACGGGCTGCCTGAACGATCGCAGCATCGTTACCCATGACAGCTACAAGACACACAAAACCGTCATTGAGAACGGGGAACTTCTTCCAGATTAAATTCTCTTGATCCCTCACTTCAAACTCCTCTTCGAACTAGACTTCTTCAAAAAGATCCGCTAAGATGATTGTTGTCCTTTGGATTTCTAACCCTCGACGTTCGATTCCAAGACGCAAGAGATAGGCCGGATGAAGAATCGGAATCTTTGGAATCTCTGGAGAAAGAAACCTCGTCCTCTTCTCTGAGAAGGTTCCGACAGGAACAATCCTCTCGGGGTTTGCAATCTTGATCAGTTCAACGAGCCGTTCCTCGCAAGCCTCGATTGCGAAAGAAGGAGGCTCAGTAATCTTTCGACGATTCTCTCCAAAGGGAATACAACCAATGATATTGGTGAACGCAAGGCTAGGAGATCTCTTCGAAAGAGTCCGAGCCTGATCGATCATGTCGTCAAGTAGATGCCCAGCCGGCCCAATGAATGGAATTCCGATTAGGTTCTCACTCGCTCCAGGAGCTTCTCCGATGAAGAGGATCTTACATGGAAGTTTCCCCTTCGCCAAGACAACTCTTGAGCGCCGAGTTGAAAGACTGCATCGATCGCAGTTACTCCACTTCTGGGCGTGAAGTTCCCACTTCAGAATCTTTGGCATCTTCTTTCCGCTGAGCGGCCTCTCGTTGTTTGATCCGAAAGATTTCTTCTCGATGAACCGAGATGTCCGCAGGCGCTTTGATTCCAAGGCGAACCTTATCCGATCGGATATCAACCACAACAATGGTGATTTCTCCTTCTCCGAGGATAATCTTCTCGTCCCTTTTTCTGGAAAGAACTAACATCTTTCAAACTCCTTCTTGTGGTTTGAGATTCGTTTCCATCCCCTTTATTCTCTCTTCTGGTTAGTCTTATTTTTTCTAAAATCCCTGTCTCTCCCGACGAAGCCATTCAGCGATTAGAAGAGCATCGGCGATTGCCAGGGTAACCTTCACCTTTGGAAACAACTGTTGAGCCTTCTGTTTGAGTCGATTCTTGTGTACAGTTCTTGACTCAGTTTTCTTCTTTGGAGGGATTCCTAGAGCTCGTTGCCAGATCGCTGGTCGAACTTCTTCGAAAGGGATCGAGGCTGCCGTAAGCGCCATCAGAATCGTTCCCTTATTCTGCATGAACGTTCCTGCGCTCTTTACTCCCATCTGAGGAGAAGTTGAAACAAATTCTACGGCAGCGAACCAATCAAGAGTTGACTCAACGAAAGGGATATGGATCTCCTCCCAGAGGTCCTTCAAAGTCTTAGGCATCTGAACGGCTCGAACCTCTCTCCCTTGAATCCAAGCAATCCCTCCACTCGTTCCTGGATCGATTCCGAGATAAACCGAATTGTTCAAGGCCGGGCCCCCATTACTTCTTTAAGAGATAAGAGACAAAAAACCTACTTTACCCCTTAATACGGGGCCCCCCTTCCCCCCGAATCCAGCTTCGATTCGGTTTTGCGCCTTACCGCATGGGGAAGGGTTACGGCCCACGTATCACCTAGAGCGAGGGCGGTTCTCACTATTGGCGAACCACCAGCCAGGCTAGGAACGGCCGGACCCCCCTACAGTTTTCTTTATACCCTCCGGGTTTTCGCATTTTTCTAAAAAGAAGAACGGGACCCACAGACAGCTATTTTCCTACGAATCCTTCCGGGATACAATTCGGCCTGCGTATTTTTACCTCTAGGAAGGAGAACTAGATGTCTAATTGGTTGGGGTTCGAGGATCTAGAAGTCGATGTAACAAATCAGACAAGATTGATTCGAGAAGGGAGGATCGCAGGATTTGAAGAGTGGAGTGAGGACGAGTGTCGTCGTCGATCTGGTTACGACCAGCCGTACTTGATTCCTGTTTTCGGGGCTGGCGGAGTTTACGATCAGGATTCGAGTTGGGAAGAGGAGACGGAGGAGACCACTCCCTTCGTTTCTTTTGGGGAAACCATTCTTGAAGAAGGGAAAGACGAATGCCAACAGTAACTAAGAGAACTCCCTACCCAAAGCCTAGCGCGAGCGTCGGGCAATTGGTCTCTAAGACTGCAAAGGAATTCCTTGGGTGGGAGCCGATTAAAAGAGGAAAGCAGAAGAAGAACAAGAAAGAGCGTTTCTTCTCTCACAAGCTCTGCGGATCTGTTCGCTTGACAAAGAATCTCAAAAACCGATACATCTATATTTCGGTCATCAAAACTTTGATGCAAGAAATTCTACGAGGACGGTGGAAGCTGAATGGCGAGCCGATCATCATCGGAAGGCATGGATCAGTTCTCAACGGACAGCACACAATGATCGCTCTGATCTTAGCGACGATCGAATGGAATCAAAATCCAGAACGATATCCTTTCTGGAAGAAGCCTCCGTTCATCGACAAGATTGTCATCACAGGAATCAACGAGGACGAAGGAACCATCAACACGATGGATACCTGTAAGCCCCGAAGCCTGACAGATGTTCTTGATCACAATAAGTACTTCACGGACCTTGTTCATCAGGATCGGCGATTAGTTGCTCATCTGTGTGATCATGCCATCCGATTTCTGTGGCATCGAACAGGAGCAGACATCGACGCCTTCTCTCCTCGAAGAACTCATGCAGAATCTCTTGACTTTCTCAACCGTCATCAAAAGGTTCTTGACGCCGTTCGGTTCATCTTCGTTCAGGACAAAGAAGAAGGAATCCGGCGATACCTTTCTCCAGGATATGCTGCCGCTTTGTTGTACTTGATGGGAGCAAGTCAGACGGACGAAGAGGAATACCACTCTGCTGAAAGTCCCTCAGAAGATTCGATTAACTTTAAGCTCTGGACTGAAGCTTGCGAATTCTGGAAAGATCTTGCAGATAATAATCAGGTCGCTCGGATCACTCTGGTGAGAGATGCGATGGTTGATTTGATTAACAACGGAGGGACGACTGATGAGCGTTGTGCTCTGTTGATCAAATGTTGGCTTGCCTGGCCTATCGTTTCCGAATCCGATGTCGAACTCGAGTATGCCACGGACGAGGAAGGAATCAAACATCTCGTTGAGCGACCTTTGTGCGGAGGAATTGACTTACACTTCTAACCGAAAGGATATTTAATGATCTCTGCAGGATTGACAGCGAGTGAGGCCGCGAAGATCATCGGAATTTCCACTCCTCAAGTCCGGCTTCTAATCCGGCGAGGGAAAATCCGAGCTCGCAAAGTGCGGTCGAAGAACAACCAGTACGGCTACGAGTACTCGATCACCCGGGCAGAAGCCCGGAAATACGCCCGGTCGGACCGTACTCCGGGCCCAAAACCCGGGTAATCGGCTCCCGGAACCCCCCTCTTTTTCAGCGGAAAACGGGGGTCTCCAAAAATAGTTGAACTATTTTGGTCCTTTTTGACAATATCTCCCTCTAGAGGGATGTTCAAGACAATCCCCCCGGGTTATAACTGACGTAGTCAGTTTGCTCTTTTACATCTTAAACGGCAGCGGTCAAAGCGAGTAAGGCACCGGGATGAAACCGGTCACCTGCACAAGACCCTCCCCAGAGCAAGACGCTCCTGGAAAGCAACCTACCGAGTCAGTCAGGCTCTAGCGTCCCTGACCCACCGCAGGATCGGTAACCCGTAACAGCGGGCCAACGAAGTAGCGGATAGGACTGAAAGACTGATGGCCTATGACGGAGAGAGATACTAAGGCTGACTCAAAGGGTCGTACGGGATTGGTACCCGTGCTTGATAAGTTACCTCGAAACCCTAATAGGTCATAAGGTTAAGCCATTCAAACAAGGAGCCAACAAATGACTTTGAGCATTCGGTTTTACGGGACAGCTGTAAAGACGACCACAAAGCAGGTAGCTCGAGCGATTCGCCGCGGCCTCGACAGTTGTTTCACGGACGCCGAGTTGGAGAACTTGACGGAACTGGACAAGCTGACGGATCTGCTGACCGATCTCGCCATGAGTCGGGAGGCGGACGAGGACACCAAGAGCGACGCGGATGTCGAACTGCTGATGGCCCTCGTCAGTGAGCTGGAAGGTTAAGGAGTCACCGGATGACGAAACTACTCACAGCGGTTAACGTTGCACCGGCGTTAGCCGCTACGGTCGTAAGGGGAGCGGGAGCTACTCCGCTCCTTACCTCGGTCAGCTACGCCGTAGCAACTGCCGGGGATTGGTTAGTGCCGGGTGTTCCGGCCGGATCGTTGACGGTCGTCGCTGTTGCGGGACCGATCGCCGTTTACCGATTACTCAAACGCTAGAGGAGAACGAACGATGGCCACAAGACTCAGCCGAGAAGAACGAGACACGATCATCCGACGCAGCGCCGCCAATTACCGGCACAACGCCGAAGAGATCCAGAGGGCGTTTAACCGAAAGGGTGAAGCGATCGCCAGTCAGGTCCACGGGCTCTTCCAAGGAGGCTACGCTCGCAAGATCGTTTGGCAGCGACTGGTAATCGAAGTCGGAGAGGAACGGGCACAAAACCTTCGTTCCGGAAACTTCGACAGCCTTGTGCGAGGGGCAAGGGATCACCATGAGAATCTGGTCCACCACGGCCTTGTTAGTCGTCGAGGGCTGGTCCTCAACCTGAAGACGGGATTGGCCGAGACCCAATCCGAGTCGTTCAACCAGGTGGTCGCCGAGATGAAGAACGTTCAGAAGGAATACGCTTACCTGTAAGGAGAGAACGATGACGACTAATACGGTTTCGATCTCACTTGTGGTCACGGTTACTATTGGACGTCGGGGTGGACTGGCCGACATCAAGCTGGCCTAAAAGAACTGAGCCCGATCCACGCCCTCCAAAGAGGGCGTCATCGGTTTCACTTCTTCACTTCTTACTCGGAGAACGAACGATGAGACGTACAGAACTGCCTAGTGAAATTCAAGTTGGTGACGCGGTGTTGTTGGTTGGAATCAACGGCGACCTCCAAGCTGCAGAAGTCACCCGTGTGACCAAGACCCAGTTCCGAATCACAACGGCGAACGGCAAAGAACATGGACCGTTCCGTCACACAGATCGGAACAGCGAGTGGCTCAGCGACAACGAGAAGGAACAGTTCAACCATCCCATTCATTACTACGAACCGATTGGTGGTGGTCGTTGCTGGACCAAGAGTCACAAGGTCTACTACTTTACGGCTCGTCAATACTTGTTGCACAAACAGGAGAAACAGAAGAAGGCGAAGCAAGAGAAGCAGGCCGCTGAGGAAGAACGGCGACAGCGTATTCAGGAACAACACGACAAGGAACTGGTTGAGGCAAAAGAAGCCGTCGGCGGTTGTTACCTGACTCGACAGCGGATGATGGATCAGATGCTTGACGGAAGTCGTTACTACGTCATCGACGTTCCGGTCAAGTCGGAACACAAAGAACGAAAGGGCGATTGGGAACGGGTCACGATCCACGTGAAGGACAACGACCGGGAGCGGTTCGGCGGACGTCGAGACGACGAGCAAGTGGAGTACAACTTCACCTGGACCAACGGAGCAGAACATTCGAACTTCTCCAGTTGCTCGACTTGCTACGCCGCTACTGACAACGACGCGATCTGGGAAGTGATTCGCAAACGATACCACGACTGGAGCTAACGATGAAAACACCTACTCCCTTGGGTCTCAAACAAGTTGCTCGAACAATCCGTCGGGCAATGGATAGTTGCTTCGACGAGGCAGAACCGGAACTGGTACGTCTTTCAAGCTTGTTGTTGGACTTGGCGATGAGCCGAGACATGGACAACGACGAGCTCAGTCGGAAAGACGTTGCCATTCTTTCAACCCTAGCAGATGAGTTGGAGAACGAATAATGTTGAGCTCAGTCTTCAGAAAGCAACTGGACGAAGGTTACTTCCTCGTAGTCCATTCCTACTACGTCGGCAACTGGGAGGAGGGAGACGGACGGAGAGAACATAAGGTTGTCCTTAAGACCCGGAACGAGGAGGAGGCGGTCAATCGCTACATCGGGATGTCCGAGTGGCTCGGCGATATGTCCTTGACCGAAGAGGACATCACCCTCCTCTGGCCCTCCTCCCACCGCTGCCGCCACGACGATACCACGCCGTGGGGCGAAGCCTATTGCCGCTGCGGAAGACGTTACTCCGCGGCTTCCGAGGACTCCGATCCGATCCCCTTCTAAGGAGAACCGAACGATGGCTAAGATTTTGAAAGTAACGATCACCGATGAGAACGGATTCGTTCTCGACACGGGGGAAGTCGAAGTTACCGAACCGACCTCGACTGTTTGCGTACGTCTGTTCCCTTTTGGCAAGATCGATCCCCTGTCGGATTTGGACTTGTCGATTGGACTCGTTGAACCTGACCCCAACGGAGGATGAACGATGGTTACCCACATCCAACGAAAGACCGCGCAATGGCCGAGCGGATTCGGTTTCCGCGAAGCTCTTTGTGGAGTGGACAACACGCAGAACTCAGGCCCCATCATGCCACGCAAGGAAATCTATAAGGGGTGGCGAGTCTGCAAGCGGTGTCTGAAAATCTATGAAGGGAGAACTGAACGATGACGTCTGAAGAACGAGATCGCAAGTGCCGTCCCGAAGACTTGAACGAGACGGAGTGGGAAGTTCTTCTCCAACTCGTTGAGAGCAGCGAGGGCAACGGGCACGACTTCTGTTTCACCGACGAGCTGACCTGCGTTGCTCCGGAACGAAGGAGCGGCTACGTCAGCCAGCTGGTCCAGAAGGGATACTTGACCAGTCCGGTGAAGCATATCGTTAACCAAGGAACGCCGTGGGCTGAGTCCGTTACTCAGGCCGAACTGACCGAAAGAACCTTTCGAGAATTGGGGATTTGAAACGATGGCGAAATACCTCGAAGTGGCCGAACAGGCCCGCAACCAAATCGTCCAGATTCTGGACTACGTGGAAACGGCTACAGATTCCTACGAGCGGTCGGCGCTCGTCAAGCAGCTGGCCCACCTCTACAACCTCGGCATCCGGACGAACCCTCGACCGGCGCAGAGCACCGTCCGCCTGCGAGCGGTTCAAGCGGCGACGAGGAAGATGCCGGTTACGGTTCGGATGGAGACAAAGGAGGACGGGGGACGGAGCTACAACGCTTTGGTCGTGGAAGAGGTTCGTACCTTCAGCGACGAAGAGGAAAGTCGACTGCGACGGATTGAAGAGAAGTATTCAACGGAAGAAGGAGCAACTGAAGAAGAGCGGCAAGAAGCCGAACGTTTGGTTCAAAAGAAACACGGATAGGCACTACCGTCAACGTCAAGTGAATCACACGCAACACGAAGGGGAGAGACTCCGGTGTGCTGGATGAAATCGCCGTCCTGCACTACAACGAGCTCCCTTCGGGGAGCCTGCTACGGTACTTCCTACAACGACAAACTCTAGCCGGAGAAGAACGATGACAACGAAGCAAAAGAAGAAGTTGAGTGAGATCAAGGTTCAAAGCAACGGGTCGGAGCAACCGAGTCACATGATCATCAATGCTCTAGCAGGAACGGGCAAGACGTTCACTCAGATCGTCGGGATCGCCTGGGCTTTTGCCAGCGACACTGAGCATTGGGATGAAGTGAAAGAAGGAATTGCCCGAACGATCGGAGCCGATCCTGAGACTTTCGAACTTCAACCATCCGACGAACAACAGGCGATCTGGAACGAGCTGAGGAGGAGCAACCCCAAGTCAATTACCTACTGTGCCTTCAATCGATCAATCGTTGGAGAGTTCTCAGAGAAGTGGGGTTGGTTGGTTTCCCTGTTTCGTGAACGACTGGAGATCACTCTACAGTTCGCAACGATCAATGGATTGGGTCATCGGGTTGTTGGCAATCAACTCGGACGCAAGAGTCCGACGAACTTCCGTCACCGAAATCTTCTGGAGAAGATCACCGGACTGGATGCTCGAGAACTCAACCGACGCGACGCTACAATGGTTACAGCGATCTGCGAATTGGTGAAGCTCGCCAAACTCAATTTGACCGGATGGACTGAAGAAGACGGATTCGATGCCAAGTCCATCACGAACGAGCAACTCGAGGAACTGGCCAATCACTACGACGTGGAACTGAACGGTCACCGGAACCGCGTCTTCCGGCACGTCCGCCACATCTTGTTCAACAGTTTTCGGGATGCAGCTAAGGATATGGAGATGTCCTGGGACGATCAGAACTGGCTGCCGGTTGTTAAGGATCTGCCGATCCCTCAAGTCGATCTTCTGCTGGTTGACGAGGGCCAGGATCTGAATCGCTGCCGTCAAGAGTATTGCCGCAAGGCAGGACGACGAGTTGTTCTCGTTGGCGATGTCAACCAAGCGATCTACGGATTCGCCGGTGCTGACGTCGAATCGATTCCCCGGATGCAAGGACTACTGGAAGTGGAAGGAACTTTCCGTCTCACAGAAACTCGTCGCTGTGGGAAGGCGATCGTTCAAGAAGCTCAACAGATCGTTCCTGAATTCAGAGCTCACGAAAGCAACCCCGAAGGAGTTGTTCGGAACATTCAGCTCAGGAAGTTTCTTGGCGAAGTGAAAGACGGAGACATGGGAATCTGCCGAACGAATGCTCCTCCGATTTCTCTGGCCTTGAAGCTGATCAAGAAGGGTCGTAAGGCAATTGTCCGCGGACGAGACTTCGGTGGCCAGCTCATTCGGTTTGTTGAGAAGTTCGAAGCCAAAGACGTTTCCGAGTTGGTTGAGAAGGTGGATGCCTGGTACCACCTGGAAACTGAAAGGGAATCGAACAAGAAGAATCCGTCAGAACCCCGTTTGATGGCGATCGAGGATCGACGAGATTGCGTGAGTGCCTTCTGTGAAGGAGTCACTGAAGTCAGTGAAGTTACTGAACGAATGCAGGTTGTCTTTGCTGGCAAACAGTGTCCGAACTGTAACCGAGCCTACGATGAATCGGTCGATCGTTGCTCGAACAACGACTGCAAGACTGAAACGGATCCGATCAGTGGTTATCCTTGCGGACCGAAGCTTGTGACTCCGAAAGGAGTCTTGTTCAGTTCCATTCATCGAGCAAAAGGATTGGAGTCGAAGCGAGTGTTCATCCTGACGGTCAAAGGAGCTTCCATCCCTCACCCGATGGCGAAGACTGAATGGCAGCGTAATCAGGAGATGAATCTCAAGTATGTGGCGATCACCCGAGCCATCAATGAATTGGTTTGGGTGACTGATTGAATCTTTGGACGCCCGGGGGAGAAACCCGCCCGACGATTGGGAGTAACGGGCCCAAACCGCGAAACCGAGACGGCTATGGTCTCCCCTCTTTTTCTCTTTATTCCCCTCACTAGGAGAAAAACGAACGATGACTGAACGAGAGAAGACAATTGAGTTGGTTGAGAAGTTAATGCGCCGAACCCGAGAGAATGCCCATGCAACGGAAGCAGAGATCGAACAGGCGGTTGCTCTTGCCCGACAGTTGATGCGGAAGCATCAGATTGAAATGGCCGAGATTCTTGCCCGGGAAGAAGAAACTTTGAAGCAGGAGGACATTGTTGAGCAAGAGGCTCGAACTTCTTCCAAGCTCTTTCGGTTTGAGAAGGGGTTGGCCACTTGCGTCGCCAAAGTCTGTGGGGTTCGATGGTTCTACCAGCCGAGCCAATACATTACGAAAGGAGGAAATTTTCGGACTCGGTACACAATCAAGTTCTACGGACTCCGGGTCGACACAGAAGCCGCTCGCATCTTGTTCTGTGAGATGCTGATCGTTGTGAGAGCTCTTGCCCGTGGACGTGTTGGAACGAATTCCACCGCAGTCGAAACCTACTGTGAGGGATTCGCCAGTGGATTACTCAAAAAGATCAACGACCAGATGCGAAAGGAGGAACCAGTTGACAACAAGACGAAGACGTTGATTGATACGACAGGAATGCTGATGGAGGCTCACGAAAAAAGAATTGGATTGAAGACGGCGAAGTCAAGAGACTTGAGATCTGACAAAGCCCGATCGTTCGCCTTCTCAGCAGGGTGGCAAGACGGACAAGACTACGAACTGAATTCTGAGAAGAAAGAGAGGCTCCCCGAGAACACTCCCAAACTGAATTAGGAGGTCTTCTAATGAATCTGGAAACTCGTGAAGACGGATACTGGTTCAAACTTCATGAAGACGAATACGGACCGTACGAAACGAAGAAAGAGGCTGCAGAAGACTTCCGAGGAATGAAGCGTTTCTTTCGGGACAACCCCGAACTCAAAAAGGTGTCGAGTGTCGGCACCAAACCTCACGTTACTTCACAGGAGGACATCATGTCCACGACTACCACTACTTCGAATCCTTCTCCCAAGAAAAAGACCGCTGCCAAGAAGAAGTCGCCGACCGCTTCGACGAAAACAAAGAAGTCAACCAAGGCTGCTTCGACTTCGACCAAAGGAAGAAAGTCGTCGGGGAAGAAGACGGGAGAGCAGCCCCCGACGACCAAGACAAAAGTTCGGAAGCGAAACCGCGGCACGGCGATCGGAGTTTCTGTTCAGGACCGACGCATCGCGCTTGTCAAGTTGCTCCGCACGATGAAGGCGACTTCGGCGACTTCTGCGAAACCGGTTGTCGAGGTGGCAGAGAAGTTGGGATACACCAATCACGACGTCTACTGCCTCGCCTTCCACCAGTTCCCCTTGGCGAAGCAAGGGTTCGTGAAGACCGCGAAGTTGCCTGACGTTCGGGGGAATGCGATCTACCTGACAGACAAGGGCAAGAAGACGAAGTTCGACGCTCCGCCTTTCGTCAGCAAGAACGGCGACAAGAGCGGCAAGTGATTGATTTCTTCTGACCACCAGCCGCACGCCCTTGCGAGGGCGTGTCCTTGTGTTCAGAAAGTTTCTATTCCTCTCTAGGAGAAGTCGAATGACAATTAACTCGATGTCTGACCTGGACCAGAATTTGGGACTTCCTCGGAATCCACGTCCGACAAAGGAACAGATCAAGGCTGTCCTTCAAGCTACGATGGCCGTGGCTGAAACTGTGCGGGAGTTTACTCGCGAGCAAGGGTACTGCCAGGCGGGTCCAGTTTACACGGCGCTGATGGAGAAGGGGGCTACGATCGAGGATTACCAAGCGATCATCTCTTCTCTGGGACGAGCTGGTCTGGTCGAGGATCGAGGAGAGCGATTGATTTGGATCGGTCCGAATCTGGAGACGAACGATGGCTAAACCTTTTAAACCTTATCCCTACGAGGACCTTGAAGAAGTTCGATGGCGATGGCAGGTCAAGAACCGGGGTGGCTTCCGTCGCCTCAACAACTACTTAATCCTCACGAAGACCCCGAACTGCGGACGGGGAGAATACGCCGAGGAGCTGGACGTGCGGGCGACTACTCCAACGGACGCAAAGAAGATCGCTCAAGCGGTCCTCGACAAGGAGTACGAAACCGGATTGCGTATTGCCCGAGTTGTTTGGCAAGGACAAGCGTGATGGGAACCCGAGAAGATTGTAAGAACGATCATCACACCGTTGATAATCAGGGGCTCTGCTATTGGTGCGGTAAGTTACTAGAACCTGACTGGTGGGAAGCCTACGCAGGCGAACCCCACCCAGACCTGGAGAAGAACGATGAGTGCGAAGAGAAGAAGACTCTTGGTGATCGCCGTCCACTGGGCGGCTGATCAGACGGACGATCCCGAGGACTACCCCTTCACGGACGAGGAGTTCGAGGAGCTGGAAGGCTACGACAACTGCCGGATCGGCAGCGAGGAACGGAACGGATTGGCTCGGCTCCTTCGGGAGATCCGACGGAGACCCGCCTTCCTCGCTACCTTCCGTCGTGCCGTACGCTCGTTGCGGGAGGCAATGTATAAATCCCCCTCTCGCTACCGATCGTACGTTAGAAGGGACGCTAGACGCCTCTATCCGGTCGTTAGAACGAGAGGGGACCGACCCGCTAAGATTCACCGGGACTGCGCCTATTGCGGGGTTACCTCGCATAGCAACGGAGCGGTCTGTGGTCGGTGTAAGGCAGCGGGAATCGACGGCCCGGTTATCCGAGGAACCGAAGCGCGGAAGGGAGGGACCTACACGGTCTGGCTCCCGAGAAAGAAAGGAGAATGAACGATGGAGTTTATCACGGTACAGATTTCTCCTCGACGATGGATCGTTGCCGAGGGGAGAGACGGAGCCTTCAAGAAGTGTAGCACTCCTTTCCCCTCGGCCTGGGAGGCTCATGAAATGGTTTCTGACTTGGAGGAGCGGAAGCCCAAAGACTATAGCTCGTCTACGAAACAGCATCTGCTGGAACCTTGGGAGGAGTTGGACTGATGATCGTTTTCAAAGACATCGAAGACTTCCAGAACTGGTGCCGTCTTCAGTCGAAGGAATGCTCTCGACGAATCGAGAAGACTCGTAATACTGAGATCGGCAATGCCGCGGGGAAGTATCCCTCGAAGAAGATGCGGGACGAGCGAATCAACAATTTGATTGGCCAGCGGTACGTCTACGAAACGATTTGCCGTAGCCAGATCGGAGTGGAGAACGATGTTTAACTATACCCCCGTCACCCGAAAGGAAATGGAAGAGGCTCTCCAGGGCTTCTCCCTCGTTCCGTTGTCCAATACCGTGGAGCTGGTCTACGGTCGACGCGTTAAAGGCCATTCCGTTCCCCTTACCCTCCGCGTTTATTCTTCGATCGAACCCGAGGGAACGAGCCGAGGCGCCGGGCAGGACGCAATCCGGATCGCGCTCGTAGCGAAGGTAGAAGGTAAGATAACGGGAGTCGGACGATCGAAACGAATCAACCGGGTTCCCGGTTGGGAACGAAGGTTGAAGGAACGCTTGGAGGCTTGGGAGAAGTTACTCGGACCGGACTGCCCTCGTTGCGGATCGCCGACGAAGATCCGTCGGGGGAAGTCGGGAGAGTTCTTCGGATGTTCCCGTTACCCCGATTGTCGAGGCACTACGCCAGTTACGGATTCCGCGTAAGCTCGTCGGACTCGTGGGAATTGGTTCTGTTCCTGCGTTAAAAGTCCGTAGCTGTTTTCGGGAGCGGCTTTCATCATCGAGACGCTCCCGGTCGTTCATACCGAAGCAGACGAACGAGCTTGAAAGAGCTTCGGTTCTCCGTTCCCCATCCTCTCGTTTAACCTCCGAGAGGGTGGGGATTTTCTCCCCTCCCCGTTTTAGTCACAGGAGTTGTACGATGAGTATGAAATTGAAGAAGGACTACCAGACGTACCTGAACCAGGTGGTGGACGAGATCTTCGCTGCGCAAGAGAGCTGGTCCACGACTGAATGGGCCGAGCGCTCGGGGTTGTCCGAAAGCACGGTGTATCGGTTGATCCACCGGGTGACGGTCCTCCCCCACCTGCGAACGATCTTCCGACTGGCGAAGGCTGCCGGTCTGCGGATCGCGTTGGAGAAGGATCTCCGAGTGAGGAGAAAGGCAGCCTAACCATGTGGACGTTCTTTCTGATTTGCGTCGGTGCTGTTATCGCCGGCACGAGTTTCATGCTGGGGATGGTCTACGGGATCTACCTAGCCCTTCCTCCTCGCAATAACGATTCAGGGTACGTCTACCAGACCCTGAAAGAGCAACGACCGCAACCGAAAGGATAGGCGTGGAAAGTAGGGAGATTGCCCTGGCAGCCCACGACTGGCGGAGCTTACGCCAGGTCAACACTCTTGCGAGACAGCCGGGAGAGACCGGCACTTTTTATTTCTCAAAAGGAGATCGAACAATGAACACGAGACACCGCCACCGACAATGGGACAACCGAGGAGATGCCCGTCGAGGCTTCAAGACCTATGTCCCCTGGACCTGCCGGATTACCTGGTTCGGGAGTGGGGAGAACGCGTCGGAGAATATCCGGCTCAAGCTCGAAGACCGGGAGAGGAGCGTGAACCTCTATCCTAAGTCCAAAGAGACCGCGGAGCATATCTGGTTCATGTTCCGGAATCAGGCGGCGCCTCTTCCGGGAGACGATACCCCCTGCGTCAAACCTCTCTTGGATCTCCTTCGGGAAACTTATCCCGACGTGATCAAGGAGCAAGCGAAATAAGATGAAGATCGAACTTGATTTGGATCGTCAACAAGTACGTGCTCGGCTCTACGAGTATCTCCTCCTTCAGCCTAGCGAGGAGAAAACAAGATGACCACGACACTGCGATTGACAACTGTACTAGAGTTTGACCGGCTGCTGTCACCGGAAGAAATCGAGATTCTTCGACGGGTTGCCGAAGGTATCGATGAAGCGGTATGGGACCACTGGGACTGGGAAGAAGATCTGAAAAAGACGGTTCGGGAGCTGGTATCGTTGCTGCTGAAAGACCGTCGCTGTGTCGAGAATGCTGTGGAGGAGACGTTTGATGAATACTTTCAGAGAGGGTTTGAGAACGGAACTCCTCCGAAGGTTTTCAGTGAAGTCGACAAACACGTTACTAAGATCATGAATCAATACTTCGGACCCGAGCTGAAGAGAAAGGCTACGAGGAAGAAGAAATGACTTGTATGTGTGGAGATCTGTATTGCCCCTCGTGCGGACCGGCGCAAGGAAACTCCCAGTGCCCGGTCTGCGGGCGCTGGAGCTACGATCAATTCTTCCGTTGCACGGGATGTAGCCGAACGATCGACGGAGAGGATCGACCGGACGATGACCGTTGCGATCGGTGCGGTCACCTGTTGGAAGAGGACGATTGCTACGGCTGCTACGATCCGGAAGCCTGTCAGCGGGAGATCGATCGACAGGAAGCAAACCTGGCTCAGGACTTGGAGAAGGAATAGTGACGAAACGAAACGACACTTGCTAGAACCTTGGGAGGAGTTAACGTGACAACCCAAACGATCGAACGACTGATACGAGAACTGGCCGGTGGAACCTTCTTCTCCGTTACCTTCCGGAAGCGTACGACCGGCGAACTACGCGACATGGTTTGCCGGATCCGACCCCCTCGGCAACCGGCCGAAGGACACCGACCCTACGACCCCTCCCGGCACGGACTCCTGACCGTCTGGGACGCCCAGTGCCGGGAGTACCGAACGATCCCGCTGGACGCTATTCGACGCCTCCGGATCCGAGGCGAGACCTACGAGAGCTGACGGACTCGGACCTCTTCTCCCGTGGCCTACCCGGCTGCGGGGGTTTTTTCGTGCGCGGTCCCCGGGGAGATCGGTCCTAATCTCGGATCCTAGGCCCCTAGCACGGCGCCTAACGGCCGATCGGTAGGCGGGTGGGGGATTAACCCGAGGAGAGGGATCGGAGCTTAGAAGGGACGCTAGAGCCCGGTAGGGTAGAGACCGGGGTAGGAAGACCCGTAATCCGTCCGAGAAGGGGTCTAGCTCCTCGCCTAACAGCCGATCGGCCGTAGAGGGGGGATTCTACCCCCGTCTCTAGATCGTTCGTTAGACGGGCTCTCCGGAGTTCCTAGGGGGAAGTTAAGATAGGTAGTCTACGATTACCCCTCGTAAGGAGTTCCGTCTTCCCACGTCAGACGGCAGCCCGGGTTCAGACGGTTCCAGCAGTTCCAGAACTTCTTCGACGACACCGCATCCTCCGGGCGGATCGCCCGCGTGCTATTGTCTCGACCGTCCACGGCAGTCCCTAGCAGGCAGGCTCCTCGACTCCCGGTGATTAGGTAGGTGCGGTAGCTAGGTCCGAGAGGAGTCAATACTACGCAATCCAAACGAGGGCTCTCCTCCTCGTCTCGAAGCCACTCACGAAGGATTCCCTTCAATCGACGGAACACGGCCTAATCTCCTTGTGGTCTGGGAGTGTCGTAATCGATAGACTCCTGGAGCTTCGATTGGGACGATTGACCCGTGCTTATAGCACGCCTTCCGGTACATTCGATCGTCCCGACTTCCCCGATCAAATGGAGTACCGGATTTACGGGTTGGCATTCCGGGAAGATAGCCGTGCTCTCGGGCAAAGGCGCCTCGTACAATCTGAACCCCTCCGATTGCTTGGCGATAAACCTTCTGGACAAATTGGTCTCGAAGATCCTCTTCGGTTAAGAGAGCAAGGCCGGAATAGGATCGAAGAGCTAGTTCGTCGCCGAGTGTGTGGGTTGTATTGATCTGGACCCGACGAACGTACACCATCGAGTTGTGCTCGTCCCAAAGCTCTGGAGCCTGGACTACCGTAGGCAGGCAGTCCCCTAGGAAGAGATAGTCTACGTCGGTGAACCAGACAACGTCTTCGGTCGCAGTGATAGCGGCTAGGTGCCGGCCGTGACAACGGGGGTAGATCACCCGTTCCTCTAACGGGACGCGAAGGAGAGATAGTTTCAGATCCTCCTCCAATAGGTTTCGCTCCAACAGATTGTCAAACCAATCGAGTACCTCCTCCGTCTTCTCATCCCCCGGTACGTAGCAGACGGCGATCGTCGTAGGAATCGGGGCACTAGCTAGACTGCTCAGCTGATAGCGAAGGAAGGCTGCATACTGGGGCAGCCGCTTAGCGTAGCAGTGGGTAACGATTCGGATGGATCGCATTCTATCGCCCTTCCCTATCACAAATCGGACAACGAACGTTTGTATTTCGCTGCGAACGCCCGGATAGACGCAATCAGGACGATTACTACGGTGAAAGTCCGTTGTCCCATTAGGCGTCGTCCTCTTCCCCTTCCAGCTCGTCTTCGGAAGGTTCGACCTTTACTAGGTCGTGACGGATGAGGACCGAGGCTAACCAGATGATGACGTTTGCGGGTCCGTCGGGTATGTTCCCTTTGACAGACTCTTGACGAAGAGCCTCGAAGTCTCCCTTGATAATGGGCTCCCAGTCCCGGTACTCGAAACTAACCTTGGCCATTCTACCGGGTCTCCAGTCTCTGTTGTTTCTTCCGTAGGATGTCCGACTGCCGATTCCTCCAACGCATCTCGCGAATCTCTTGGCAGAGTCGGCTGTACTTCGTCATTCGACCTGGGGTTCGTTTACTCTTGCTCACGCTAGGCTCCCGTAGTGAACTGCTGTCCGAGGGATTCCAGTAGAGTCAGGACGACACGAAATATCGTTCCTAGATTCACCCCTTCGCCGCTACCGATCGTCTTTAGGACTTCCAGAACTAGGGTAATCACCTCGCCGATGTCGACGGCTTCCAGGGCTAGGTTGCCGAGCGAGTCTTGTAGCCCGTTTCGGATCTGCGTGACAGCAGAGATGTATTGGTCGGCACTGTTGAGTTTTCCCTCTTGGCCCATCTTCAATAACTGATCACGGGTGCCTTCCAGCCAACCTTTCCAAAGCGTTCGTTTGGCCTGAGTATTGAGTATCTTATCTCTTGCGTTTTGATATGCCTCTTGCACCGAGGATGGCGTTGAAAAAGCGACTTCCTGGTGCCTTGCGATAATGACGGTGAGAACGATGATGAGGTCTCGCGTATGTTCTGGGTCGGCAGTTGCTGTTGTCCGGCTGATCTGCCGCAGGCTGGATTGGGGAGGGTTTGGGGCCGACGACAAGGTGATTACCTGGATAGGGAAAACGGTGATCGTTCCTCCTTTCACAATCAAGTGATAGTCGCCGTCTTTCTGCAAGGCTGCGAGTAGAGTTTCGAGCCCAGTCGTATCCAAGTATTTCTTCGGAGCCTGGGCCGTAGCAGCCGCCCCGATCGCCGCAAACACGACGAGTGAAAATACAATGCTCTGAAATCGAGTCATGACCTATTTCTCCCTTTTGATTTTCCGGGTGAAGGAACGGGGGTACTTATTCTGGACTCCTCACAACTTCATAGATTCCAGGGCTACCAGGCTTAGGTCTGCAATAGTATTTCTCACCACTGAACGTGCCGAACAGTTCCAGTTCGCCCCGGATCGCTACTTGGTTAGTCGGTGGTTCTCCTGTCAGGATTATGTCCCCTCGAAGTTCGCCGAGCTTCTGGGGGATTGGTCCTGTTGGTGGCTGGGGTACTGGAGGAACTGGAGTAGGTGTTTCCAGCTTCGGGGGAATCGAGGTTCTCCAGTCAAAGTACTTTTGCAGAGCATTGAGGGATGGGTCTGGCCCTTTGCGATAGGGTGATGTTCCCTTGGAAAAACCTTCCATGAATCGGGGCGAGTAGGACATTACTCCATCGGTGCCGAACTTGTGGCCTAGACCGATGGCGTGGCCGATCTCGTGCAACTTCAAATTGAACTTGCGTTTCAGGTCGGCCACCCAATTGTTGCGGAGGTAGATGTTGCTATGACTTCTGCAAGATCCGTCGGGGAAGTAAGCGTAGCCTAGAAGACCGCCGGACATGTTTTTACCGTAAACATGCAGGTTGTCCGTTTGCCCGTCGAAGACACGAATCAAGGCACAGCCGACTAAACGAGTGCCCTCCTGACACATCGTCGTCACTACGTCTAGCAAATTCATCTGGTCGCCGATTCGTCTCCCTGCGTCGTCGGCGAGGTCTTGATTGCGATACGTGAAGAACGAACGGGCTGATTGTGCTGTGAGTCCCCAGATCGGATTCTGGTCGAACAGAGCCCACTCGGCATCCGTCAACTCGCGGGTCCAGTTGGATGAGAAGGTTCGACGTTCGATGTACAACAGGGCCGCATGGTGATTGGGGTAGAGTTCCTGTCGTTTACCCTGACAACCCTTAGGGTGTGATCCGCTCCCGGCCCCCTCGGCTCCGGCAGGGGGTGCTTGTTGGTGGAGACGGATCAGATGCTCGCAGAACTCCGGTTCCAATTCCAACGCATGGGCGAGCCGTTGCGTATCCTCCGGGGTATCCGGATTCAGGGCGGCAATTTCCGGATCCTGGTTGTCCGGGCAACCGCAAGTTGTCTGGACAATCTCGTCGGCCACGCTCTTCTCAATCGCCGCTTCGCCGAGCTTATCCAACGGAACATTCGGGAGCTTTCCAAGAGCCTTCGCCCATTGAACTGCACTCGCCATTAGTGGACCTCCGTAGAAAGGAATGTTCCAGGTCACGGGTAAATCGAATCGAAGATTGCCGTAGCTCGGTCAGCAAGTTCTATCGCTAGGATGTAGTTGACAACCGCTGCTCTGTCCGTCGTTGTAGTGCCAGATCCTCGTGAACCAATCCATTTGAGTTTTTCCTTTTGGGAAAGGGATTGACCTAAAGAAGGGGGAGTCGATCGGTCCGCACGTCCGATCGCGCTGATACACTCAGCCTCTCCCCTTCGTTCGCAGTTACCACGGGGTTAGTGTGTGGACGGAATCGGGCCTCCTTCTATTTACAAGTGCGGAAGTAAAAGGTCGTTTCTAAATCTGGATCCAGTATTGAGGATCGTTGATCTCCACTCGTGGATCTCCGGTAATTGGGAGATCGATTCGACAGTTCTCTGGTTCGGGAAGTTGGGGATCAATAGCGCCGATTAGAACATGTTCGTTTCGGACGTTATCAAAACTGTTATTCTGGATCAGCCAGTTGCTGTACCGCAGCTGAGGACCAGCGGCGTTGGGCCAGGGCTTCCAATTGATACCGCTCTTTACCGGAGCGCTTCCCCCAAAGACGTTGTTCTCTATTCGGTAGTTGACTTGCGGCTGATTCTGAGGATCTCCGGACGCTCCTGATTCGATATTGGTAATAATCGCACGAGCGGGCGTCCCGTTAATCAAAGAAACTGGAGCGAAACTGTTCCCAGTGATGAGAGCGTCTGAGGTATGGTTGAGGTATAGCATCACCTGACGCCCGGTCAGGAAGAAGCACCCGTCAACGACTACTCCCTTGGTTGCGTGAGTGTTAACGCTCTCGCCATAGTTGTTTTGAAATGAGCATCTGAGAAACCTTATGTTTTCGCTTGGCTGTTTGACCCCTTGCTCATTTTCCCACGCCCATGTTCCCACTGCGAATGGTTGCTGTGAATTAGTTACTCCCTTACGTCGGAGACAGCATTCCTCCCACCCGCAATTCTCGTAAGAACAATCCACGCCGCTCATCCACGAAGACTGAATCCAGCTCTCCCGGAAAACACTATTGAGTACCTTGATCCGGTGACTCCATTTACAGGTCAAATGCTTGTTCACCGGACCCCTCATATTGAGACCGTCAAACGTGAGACCGGAGCACCTGTTGACCCGAATTACTGACCAAGAGTTTCCGTCTCCATAGTCACTTCGGTCGTAGATAAACTTTGCCTCTCCTGGATTTTTACTTCGGATAGTATAAGGGCCAATCACATCTTGGATATAGATGTCTCGAAGGTTGTACTGCCCGTCAACTAGTTCAAAGACTGTGTTCTTAGGGTAGCTGTTCATGTTCCCGAACACGTCTCGGAGATTTGTCGGATTCACAGTCACGACTTCGGAAGGCGGAGGAGGCGAAGGCGGAGGTTCAGTTGTTGTCGATCGTTTCCATCCTACATCAACCTTGTCTACCCCATACTCAGCCATCAAATTCTGCAATTCGTGTAGGAAGCCTTCTCTCTCCGCGTCATCCATTACAACATTACCGACGAGATTCATAATTGTTGATGCCGTTATCGGTTTACCGCAATAATCACAATCCATAAAGAACCTCGGCAGGGACTCGAACCCTGCACACTACGTTTAGATCTGTAACGGCCATCGTAGTAGGGAGGCCCACCCTTTGCGTCTACCGTTCCGCCACGAGGTTCCGTTTCAAAACTCAGCCAGCGGCGACTGGAGTTTAGTTGTACCGGTAGTAGGTGTAGACGTATCCGTTGCGACCTCGATAGGTATACAACGGAGTCCAGTTTGAGGGGACTCCTCCCCATGATGCCGTCTGAACAAACGGCTTCTCATTCGATGTCTTCCACGAAGCGTATTGATTAGCAGAAGTCACCTGCTGAGCCGGCCACCACGTTCGTCCGTAGGGGTAGTGTCCCTGTCGCTCCGCGTGGATTGTCTGAAGGAAAGCACCACCATGCCCGCCGTCACGTGAGGCGATGGCTTTGGACTTCATCTCGTCGGAGCATTCCTCCAAGTCAACTATATGTGGCACCGGAATGTTCTCCGCTCTCAGCATCGCCGAGATCCGGGCAACCTCCAGATTGTGGCGTTGGCCGTAGACGAACAACACCGTCTGCGGTGTTCCCTCCTCAGCCAACCGCATCGCCCGCCCGTAGGAGCTCTCGCCGTTGAAAGCCGAGGGCGGTGGAGGAGTAGCAACCGATCCTCCCTTCTGCGCCGCCGGGGACTTCTGGCTGGGCGAAGCTTTCTGCGTGGCCTTCTGCGTGGCCGATTTCTGGGCCGGGTGATGGGCCGCCGGCGCCGTGTAGCACGATCCTCCGTAGCAGGACCGCCGCTTAAACAGCTTCTTGAAGATACCAGCTTCGGCCGATGCCGCGAACAAACTCAAAACGAACAAACTCAACACAAAACGTTTCATTCCTTCAGTCCTTCGTAACAGTTCCAATAAAGTTTTGAAGCTACCTTTGCTCCAAAGAAAAACGAGGATGGGTGACGCCCCCGCGTTAACGTCTAACAACCAACGTAGGTCGTTCCCATCCTTTCGGAAATTCACCGCCAAATGGTTTCCGATCAGTGTGCTCACCCGGAACACCTGGATCTGACTTGTGCCCTCCCGGAATTCTTTAGGGGTTGCTGCGGGGAACTGCCTCACCTCTGTTATACGCAGTAGTCGTACTTCTCCATGGTCTTCTTCTCGGCGAGACCAAGGAGTAGACGATTCTTTCGACCGACGAAAGGTAGAGTCTTCGAGATGTTTTGTTTGCCCAGACCTACGATCCTTTGAGTCTGATCCTCAGTCAGTTTCGTGATACTCTCAAACATTTCGATGACGTTCCAGGGTGCGTCTTCGATCCGTAGATTGGTATTCGATCGGTAGCGATCGAAGACCTCGTTCACGTGTCCGGGCATTCGCTCTAGGTAGTGGTAGGCGAACTCGTCGAAGTCCTGCCCGGGGAGAGTGAGTAGCGCATCCACCTCTTCGATTCCCGTACTACCTGGGAAGATCGCTGTATAGTAACTGATCAACCAGTCTACTGGGTGACGTACCATACTGATTCGGAGAACCGCCGCGTTGGGCTCCTCGGGGAAAGGCTTATGGACGTGGGCCTTGAACCCTTCGCCTAGCCCAGCGATTGCCGCGGCTTTCATGAAGTAGGTGGAACCAGTCCGAGGGGCAGAAGCAAATTGGATTCGTTTGTAGTTGATCACGAGGGGATTCCTACAATCAATGGGTGAGGCTCTTCACCCGGGTTAGGTCCGTGTCTATCGATCCTCCAAGCGTCAAGCCATCCGTTATGCCAAGGACCCCGCTGGCTATTAGGAGGAGTGGGAACTCGGCTCGGATAAGGACACTGGTGGATAGGAAGTCCGTCGAAGTAAGCTCGAACACCTTCCTTGTTTCGTGAAAAAGGCTCATGCGTGTCTACTCTTCGGGGGATGGGGTCACGTCGACAGTGATGTGCCGTTCTTCGTGAAACATCGGCCTTGGGCCTCCGTCCGCCCACGGGATTGGTTGTTCATCGGAATCATAACTTGCAACAATACCACAGAACGCTTCTCTAATTCTCGACAAGCATTCGTCGATACTGGTGCCTTGACTCGCACATCCAGAAAGGTCGGCAGCGTACACACACAGATCGTGGTCAATAAAAACTCGCAAGCGGTACGTCCGGCGTTCTCTAAGGTCTTCCCATTGCAGTTCGTCAGATTTAGTCATGGGCTCTACTCTTCGGGGGCTGGGGTTATTACTCGAAATCTGTCAGGGCGCTGTCACGCATTCGGTCTTCGATCTCCCTCAGAATAGACGGTCCAAGATTTTTGCGGAGAAGGTAGTCCATCGCTTTTTCGGGGCTTCGGCTATTTCTCGGAATCTGTCAAGAACCATCCCAGCACAGGCACTGCCCGCCATCGGGATCCGTAATTCTTCTCTTCATATCTGAACCCACCACACGAGTCCTGGGCTAACGTTTACCCGGTCTCCATAGATCTCGTCCACGGCTTTCTTTACTCCAAATCGTCCTTTCCGGTCTCCCCTCCCATTATAGTCGTGCCCTCCGATGATTCCGCCGGTCTTTATCTTTGGGTCCCACGCTAGGATGTCTGCTCGCACGGAATCGTAGTCGTGCGAAGCATCGATGAAAACGAAGTCGAGGTCTTCATCTCCAATTCGATTAGAAGCCTCCTGCGAGCTCATGATAAGCATCTTCCGCCGACCGTCAGCGAATTCAGTTAGCTTTAAGGCTCCCTGCCAGACTCGATCCATCTCCTTCTGAGATAACTGTCCCGTCCGTCTATGGACTTTTGCCTCTTGTTCGGTCAGTTGTTGGTAGCGGTCCACCATATAGAGGAAGAGACTAGGATAGTAGCGAAGAAGCTCGGCGGAGTTCTCTCCTCTCCATACCCCGATCTCAGCTCCACGGATCGGACCCGAACGGTAGCAGAGGCCAACCTTATCCAAAGCTTCGATAAAAGATCTGGTGTGAATTTTCAAGGCGAAGGAATCCCTTTGTCGTGATGGGGTAGAGGAACACCGACTAGACCTTCTGGGATAGATATCTCTAGCCAGTCAGCTAGTTCCTTCCAACCGTCTCCGCCGAATAGGTTAAATACCAAGAGCCGTTCCGGCTGGTTGGAGAAATAGTCCTGGACCTCTTGGGCGTGGAGGAGAAATCGCCGAGCCCATAAGTCTAGATCTGGGTAAGTCGTCCCAAAGAGAGCCATCCGACTCACCCCGAGCCTAGCCCAATAACCCGGAACGGTCTCCTGCTGGAGGTTCCAGGCTACCTTCCGGCCGGATCGATGGAGATAATGCCGGCGGATCGAATCCTTCCAACTCTCAACATCTCGAACCGCCAAGACGAATCCATCGTCCGGGAACTGTTTGGCGACGGAGCTATAGACTTGAAGAGCGAACTGACCTAGCCAATCGTATCGTTTAACCCGAGGACAGTCGTTGTACTTGGCCTGCAGAGACATCATCCTCCAGTTCGCCCATAACTTCTTGTCCATCGCTCCGTGAGTAGCGCGTAGACCTAGAGCTTGAGCGGCTAGAGCCATCGAGCGGGATCCCGTCCGAGGCATCGAGATCTCCCAGACCCTTCGCCACCGCATTGTTACCTGCTGCTCCCAGGGGTTACGGAGTATCTCACGCCGCCAGCGCATTGCTTAGCCTACGTGTTCTTCGATTTCAAATTCTGCCGGGAAGATTCTCTTGATTCCGTCATCCGTGATAAACTCAGCGAAGTATTGACCGAATTGTACGTGAATTGGATAGACGTAGACCACCTCGAAGACTTCTTCGTTGAGTACGATGAAATCCTCCCTCTCTACCCGATGGGCTTCCTTCTTCTTGGTCTCGATTCGGATCATGACGGACTCCCTGCTTCTACTAACTGCCTCACCCCTAATTGTACTGGACGGAAGTCGGGTCGGGGTTTCTGAGAGAAAGCTTCGGCGAACGTAGGACTGATGTCCCCCGGGTACTCGTCGACTAGGTGCTTCTGTCCCTTGGCTACGCCGTAACGGCAGTGGCGACAGATCTCGGGGATAGGTTTATTGACTCGCTCCAGTATCGTCCCCTCCTGTGGATAAGGATCAACACCGAGGATCCGTCCGAGAATAGGAGCCTGCCCGCACATCGACCAGCCGTTGTTGTCGAGTCCCTTTCCGCAATGGGATTTGACCGTACAATTCTCGAAGTTCGCCTCCACTCCGATATCAGCCGGGCTGACGAAGTACTTCACGTGGGTTCGGTTCCGATAACGGATTCCTCTTTGGTTCTTTCCCGAGGTCGGGTTATAGGGATCGTCGAGCGGAGAGGGGGACCAATGGAAGGGCTCGGGCATGTCGTAGGTCCCGCGCTGCTCCTTCGTCTTCGCTAGATCGTTCGTTAGTACCCGACCGTTGAGGAGTCCCGGTAGTCGAGATGCCTCGTAGATAATGTCCTGTAGTTCTTTGTTGAGGATCGGCTCTCCTCCGCTGAGAGTAATCCGGGAGACGATAACCCCCTCCTGGATAACTTGATCGACGTAATGGCGCATCAGTGCGGCGGTCATCTCGATATCCGGCATCTTGGCGAGACCTACCGCCTTATCACAGTAGTCGCAGATGGCGTTACACCGTTGGGTTACAAGAGCCTGAACGTGGATAGCCTTCGCCATATCTATTTCCCCGCAACGATAAGAAGCCTAGACGGTCGAGCGTAGAGAATGTCGTGGACGGTTCCTAGTTCCTCGAACATAGCAAGGTATTCCTCGAAGCTTGCGGCAAAGCAGTCACCGTCTTTGACTTTGAGGGAATGCCAAAGGGTCCACTCTACGAATAGCTTACCCTCCCGGGTTAGTTGGTCTAGCCAAACCTGAAGGGTATCGAGAGGATCGTCCGAGTGATCGAGACTGTTTGAATAGACGATATGGAAACGACCCACCCACTTCTGTCGAGGTTTGCGGAAGTCCCACTCAATAACTTCCTCTCCGTCGGGAAACAGATCAGTCCCCCAGACTTTCGTCAGAGGGGGGAAGGCTTTCCGTACTTCTTCCATCTCTGCCCCACAACGAACTCCGTGACAAAGGATGTGGTGAGGATCTCCTTTGGGACCGTAACGAGCCACATGGTCGGCCATCATATAAATGTGCTGAGGGAGAAAGAAGGTTCCTCTACGTCGAACCCCCTTCTCAGCCCGTTTTGCCCGGTTCCGATCCCGCCGGTTCCGGGTATGACGCTGGGCGTTGATGTATTCTTCCTCGTTAGTGAATTTCAATAGCTCCACCGTCTTACTCTTTCTGGTAACACTCTACGTATCGATGCTTGAACACGAGCTTGACTTTCGCTTCGGGTTCTCGCAGCCAGGCTCGGAGACCTTCCTCAACGTGATCCTTCTTCGGTCGATCGTTCTCTACGTCGTCGAGGAGAATCCATCCTCCGGGTTTAACGATCTGATTGACCAGCCGTAGATCATCGAGAACGGCTAGGGCGTTATGGTTCCCGTCGACCATACAGAGATCAACCGTGTTTGCTTTGAGTCCGAGGAATCCGTGGGTGAGTACCTTCCGGAGAACCTCGGCGCTGGTCCCTCTCTGAAGAAAGCAGTTGGCGAAGGGATCGGTGTTATGGAAAGCTCTCTGTCGAACGTCGTCCATAGCACAGGCATCGATCTTCCTCGTCATGAGCCAAGGATCGACCCCGACGCCTCGACTATCTGGATGGGTTAGGACGCGCTGTAACATCCACACCATCGACATACCCTCGAACACTCCGAGTTCGAGATAGGTGATTGGCTTTCCGCCCCATTCGGGCAAGATGTATTCTCGGAAGGTCGGGAGATTCCGATTCCTGAACCAGTTGCGAGTGAACTGAAACTCGTAACCGTTAACCTGCTCGATATCACATTCTCTAGCCAACGTATTGCTCCTCTGCTAGTCGATTTAACCATTTGTTGTTTACCGTGTCGAGCCACGCCCGGATGTTCCCTAGGTTAAGAGAGAGGCACTCCTGATAGACGGGCCACCACATCTCTAGTCCCTTCTTCGATTTGTTCGGCCGCACGTTCGAGTCCCCGTGGAAGTGCCAGACGTGGACGTCTTCATCGGTTAATTCAGGGGAGCGAAACTTAGGGCTAGAATTGAACCGACCCTCCTGCGATACGCTTAGATTCTCTGGGAAGAACTTAGCGACGATCGGATGGAGAGCCGTTTCGTCAGCGATAAAGATGTCTCGGAACTGCCAGGTCCAATCGATCCAGTTGGGGAGTACCGGACTATCCGAACGGCAGGCGAAGACTCCCCCGTTTACTGAAGGCCATGGTCGATCTCGTAACGAGTCGAGGAGGTCCTCCATCTCGGGGATCCTTCCTCGGAGGCGCGCTAGTCTCTTCTGGATCCCTCGACCGCTGGAGAGCCAGTGATTGAACTGGGTGGCGCAGAACCCCGCCCCCTCGGCTAGACGAAACACCGGATCTAACGGACCTCGGACCATCGTATCTGCGTCGAGGTAAAGATTAACTCCCCGAGGAGGAAGGGAAGCCATGACATGTTGCTTACAAATGAACTGAGCGTTCTTCCCTCGGTAGTCTGGATTCCAAGGTCTACAGGAAATGTAGCCTAGTCTCTTGTCCTTAACGATCTCCTCAACGCACTCCTGAGATTCGGGCCAAACGAAGATCTGAACCGGTCCCGAGAAATGATCCCTGAGGGTATAGAGGGAGACGATCAGGTAGGGCAGGTGAGCCCGTCCGGACATAACGTAGATGACGCGATCCATTAACTACACCCCTTCCCTCCGAGCATACAAGGACAACAGCAGATCTCGGGACGGAATAAAGTCTTGCGGACGTAGATACAATCGCACTGACCGGCGCCGCTACGATTCGTATGGACGGACTGCCGGAGGAATCCTGAATCGATTAAGTGGTTATGGACTTCTACTGGACTGGGCCAATCCGGATTCGGAGGCTTTGAAGTCATTTCCACATTCACTACGTCGACTCGTTTCAGCGTCTCGGCTCCCCCTCGTAATGCCGCGAGTTCGCTTCCTTCGCAGTCTAGCCAAAGGAGTACTCGTTGTCGAGATCCGTTGATAAAATTGTAACGAGAGTTTGCCTGATCGAGAGTCGTTACCGAAACGGTAAAGACGTTGTAAGGCTTTCTGGGAGAAAGCCCGATTAGAGATGAACCGTCAGCGTGTTTGTGTTTCGAGTAGAAAGGCCGGAAGTCTACCGGTTCGTCACTGACTGCGACGTCCAGTAACCGTCCGGGGTAGCTCTTCTTAGTTTCGCGATAGATGTTTGGCTCAGGCTCGAATCCAAAGAACTTTACTCCAGGCCAAGCCTGCTTCATAACGTCAACTTCCTGATGGAAGTTCCCGACTCCCACCTGGACGATCACCTCAGGAGCCCAGTCGAGGAGCTCGGCGATATTGATCATCGCAACGCCACTACGTCGTAGGATTCGGCTGGCCATACAGAGCCTCCGTCGCTGCGTCTCGAATACTGGCCATCGAATTACGATGCTTCCATCCTCGGGACTTCATCTGAGTACGAACGACTGGCCATCCCTGTCTCGCACAAAAATACCAGAGGTATCCATCCTGGCTAGGCACGGGGAGTAGTCCGAGTCCACAGTTGTGTTCGGCGTAGCTAGCCGCGCTAGTCGTTGCCTCGGTTCTAAAGAAAGCGCACCAGGAGATGATTCGTTTGTGGGCTACGGAATTTGCGTTAGGCCGAGGATGGAGACGGAGAGGAGGAAGAAGGAAAGGAAAGTCATCACTTTCTATCCGTTGAGACCACTCGTCTAACCGATCCATCTGGTCAGCAGGCTTCGTATAGCCCCATCGCTGAGAAACGATTGCCGGGTGACCGCTAAACCAGTGAGGATCAATCCAATCGTCATTCCCGGTAGCTACCACGTCGGTATCGATCTTCAACCAATAGGTTGTCTTCACGAACGCAGGAGGAACGTGAACGAAACCGGCTAGCATCTTATACCGCTGTTGGTTGTCCCAACGAGTAGTTCCCTGGGGATAAGTTACTCCCTCAGGAGGCCAGCTGACGAGAGTAGTCCCCGAGGAGCAGGTGTCCCCTAGAACCTTCGAGATATCCAGCGGGGTTACCTCTTCCCGGTCATAGAAGATCACGGTAGGTTGTCGGACGAGAGAAGGTTTATGCCGGCGCCAGGTAGGCCAGACGATCGATAGTTGCTGTAGGTGACGAGCATCTACTCCGAGGACTAGAGTGTAATCGTTCACTAGAGAAGCCCCTCCAAGTCTTTTAGATCGTCTTTACTCCCGACGTTCCAACGAACAATATCGTCTATACGTACCGTACGTCCCTCGTCTGTTGGATAGTAGACCTCGACGATACGGCCAGATAGAATTACCCGGAATCGATGCCAACGATTGACGTCTACCAGACATACTTCTCCTGGGTGAAGGATCGTGAGCTCATGCCTCTTCTCCGGGTCCCGGTCTTTCGGTCCCCAATCTTCTACGGCGATTACTCCGGAGAGAACGTTGAACATGTTAACCCGATCCTCGTGATAGTGGATCGAACAACAGGTCCCTCGGACTACGGTTAAACAGCTGACCGCCGCGTGGACGTCGCTGAAGATATGCTGGACGCTGCCCCAGACTTTATCCTCAACGTAAGGCTTGAAATCGATCATCCTTTAGGCACCTCCTCTACCTTCTCATACCAGTAGGAGAGATCGGGTTCGTCCACGACTCTTCCTCGGACGATCTTGAGGGCTTCCTCGAAAGGAACGTAGGGGAACGCTCTCAATCCGGACTCGGCGAAACAGTTGTAGATCTCTAGGCCAAATCGCTTGAAACATCCCTGTTGCTCCATCCTACATAGCCAGTCGTTCACAATCTCGAAGTGTTCGTTGTTACTGCTACTAGCGTCTACCGTGCGTGCCTGATTAAAGGAGTAGCCGTAAAACGGCGACATCTTAAAGTCTACCCCCACTAGGAATATTTTACTGGCTCCGAGGTAACGAAGAATCCGAAGAGCGCAGAGCATCGTACAGGCAGTCTTCCTCTCTCCCGTTCTCTTTACTCCTACGTTCTGATTCCCCCAAGACGCATCGTCCGTCGTAAAGAACGTATCGTCAGGAGCCATCCAGCTACGTCGTTTGAAAGCCCAGACGTTCGGACACTGATTTGTCGTAACGTCGAGGTCCTTGAAGGATCCGTTCTCTTTGTAGCGAAGCTTGTTCCTCTGCCGACCCCGATTAAGTTTGGGGGTCGGGATAAACTTCATGATAGCGGGATCCAACCAGATAGAGTCGTGAAACTTCATCGGGGGATCGCTACAGACGAAAGCATTCGGACGGAACCGAGAATGCCCAGCGACGTTGTTGACCGTAAAGGTAAATACTCCCCGCCGGTTCAGGTCCTCTAGAGGAAGATCGTTCGCCGACGGTCCGCCGCAGACGAGGAAAGCGCTGCGGCCTGCGAGCAGGTCCCGGAGTCCCTCTCCAATTGGTTCCTTCCGTCGATTCGTAATAAACAGAGGGTCCCGCCACTTCGTAGCAAACTCGGAATCTTCTAGAACTAGTCGATCCTTACATTGCTCGCAGCCGACGATCCGAGAGGAACCACGACCGGGTACGCACTCTTCGTGGATAAAGCAATGGTGGATCTTCTGCCCTCCAGCAGACTTGGAGACCCGTTCGGTATCACCCTGACGATACATGCAAGGAATCATCTTTTTCTCTCGCCTTCTTAATCGCAATGCCAACTAACCGCTTGCCCTCTAGTTCGGAAAACTCCCAACCCCGTTTCCTAGCCTCCTTCGCTAGAGCTTCTACGATTCGAGGCTCATTACGTAAACACCAATCCGTTCCTCTACGGTTCATCAGACGGAATAGTCCCGGGCACCCTTCGCACTTAACTCCCAAGTGTTTTAATAGCCCAAAGAGTTCTCTGCCTGCGCCCTCGCCGAGAGGTTCAGTAGGGTCGATATAGTTTCGGAATTCTTCCCAACGGTTCTTCCGCTCTTTCCTTCCAAGTTGTCTTCCAATCTGGCTAATCGCGATTGACGCCGTAACGGGGTTACGGTCCCGAGGTTTCTCTTGTTCCAGACAAGCTCGGCAGTGTTTCTCGGCAACTGGACAGGGGACCCGAGCCCAAGGGGTAGCCACGAGACAGATCTCCCCTTCGACTCCTTCGGCCGTAGCTCGCATGTGACAGGGAATAGGATTAGGGTTCAGCACAGGTTCCCACCCATTGCTCTCCATCGAATAGTCCGTCTCGGGTCGGACCGTTGGTACAGGTACAGGTCTTCTCAGGTTGACAAACCGCAGTACAGGTATCGGTGATCAGGGTCCATTCTCCCGTTGCCGAAGTCTGACCTGATCCGCTAGAGAAATCATCCCACTCCCATACACACTCCCCGTCCCTACAACGACAGGCAACGCTCGTGCTACTTGCTGAAGAGAGACTGCTACTAGGTGAGGAACTAGAGGTTGCTGAGCTCGTAGAGGAACTAGAGACGCTAGACTCCTCAGCAACTAACCCACAGCAGATCGGAATAAAAGCCCCCCGCTGTTCGTTCCAATAGCAAACTACTTTGTCGCTGACTGAGATCGTCGTAGCGATGTCCGAGGCATCGACGTCCCAACCCGGGTGCTCGGTATTGGTCTGCCACTGGCCGGCTGTGTGGTCGTAGTATCGGAACTGCCCTGTATAGAGGTTCCCGCCTTGATCCGAGACAATCTCTAAGATGCCCTGTTCCCACGGAGGGAGATTGGCCTCTGAGACGAAAGAGTTGCCTTGGTGTCCGCTGCGGTTAGATCCGGGGATGGATCGGGACAGACGGTTGAAGATACGACTCAGGTCGTTGATGTGGCGAGGAGTAATCCTTTGCCCGGGTCGTTTACTTGTAGGGAGTTGCTCACGCATTTCAAGTGCAGCATATTGGAATGAAAGCTCCTCGCTGCTCGTCCCAGTAGCAGACCACCTTATCGTTCGCGGCGTAGGTTACCCCTAGATCGCTACCGTCGATGTCCCAGGCTACGCTGTCCGTATCCGTCTGCCACCCGGAAGCATCGGCGGAATAGTACCGAGGACGTCCTGTGTAGAGTCCTCCTCCCTCGACCGAAACGATGATCATAATCATCTGGGTAAAGGGAGGCAGGGGAGTCGTTGCGAACGTCGAGTCCCCGTGATAGCCCGCCTGGTTGCTCCCGGGTCGAGCTCGTCCGAACCGGTTCCCCACTCGACTGAGACCATTGATATGGCCTACGGTCAAGTTGTCTCCAGATTGCTTATTCGTAGGGAACTGTTCACGCATCTTAGGAGGTATTGAATATCTGGCTTAGATCGTCTTGAGCGTAGACCTTGTTGGTCCCATCCTTAAGAAGAACCTGATAACCCTGCCCAGGACGTAGGAAGTGATTGTGAGTGACTTGAGTCTGGGAGACCTTACCGCCCTGATCGAATTCGCTGACGAAGTTCTTCTCCAGGAACTTGAACTCGATGGTTAGGGGAGGTCTTCCCGCTACGCCGCTACGCCAAGTGAATTGTTGTCGAACGTTGAACCCTAGGAATAGAATCGTCTCAGCCGGAGCGTCATGAAAGATCGCCATCGCCGAGTCGTTGACCTTCCCTAGTAATCCTCTTAATTTGCCGATAACCGTTCCGTTGAAATACTGCCAGGGCATACGAGACCAGCGGACACTCCATTCCACTTCGGGTTGGATAACAGTTTGAGGGACGTTGATGTCCTTGACCTCGTCCCCCGAGGGGTCCCACTTAGCAGTTCCCCGGATAGGAGCGTTGAGGAACTCCCCGCTGGCGTTCGCCGAGATCTCTAAGAAGGTTTCCGGTCTAGCGGGATCGGGGTCCTCAGTGTTCTCTACTGAGGTAGAGTACTCAATAGTGAGTTTTAGGTTCTCGTCGTAGGTCCCCGCTGGAGCTCCTGAATCCGAGGCGAACGGATCGCAAGGTAATCCGGGAGTTAAAGCTTCCCAACTTATCCGCTGAGTGACTGCTGTAGGAAGACCGAAAGCAGCGCGAATCCTAGCAGGGACTCCCGAAGCATCGGTGATGGGAAATGTCTCTAATACGAACTCCTCTAGCTGATCAGCCCGGATGATATATTCTTCAGTCATGGAAGCTGCTTCCGCCTCGTAGCTTCCACTTCGGCTCACTACCTTAATGGGGATGCCGCCTAGAGTGCGTATCGCCCAAGTTGAGTTTGGTTCGTTAACGCTCACGACGTATCTCCTCCTGCGACCAATCCCCCGGCGCCTCGTTGTCTACGCTGCTCCTCTAGTTGTTGCTTATTGACCTCAACTCCTTCTTGTACCGCCTTTAGAGTTTGCTGAGGAACATCTCCCCCCAGTAACTGATCCTGAATCGTCCGTCCGAGTTCGGCGAATCCTAACCGCCCTGCCTCGGCGCCGAACGCTGCGCCGGCTGCTGCTCCCGCCTCTGCTTCTTCCGAAGGAGGAGCTCCCGGAGGTTTCGCCTTGCCCTTCCCCTTACGAGCATCCGCTAAAGCCTGTTCGCTCTCGGCTACGCTATTCAGAAGTCGATCTCGTTCCTCTTCTAGGAACTGACCGAACCCTCCCCGTTCTTGAAACGTTTGAAGGGTATCCTCCCGAGCTTGATTGAAGGCTTTACCGAACTCGGCGAAAGCGTTTTTGGCCTGGACGTCTTGTTGTTGGGCTAGAGTCCGGGTAAAGGCTTCGCCAAAGGCAGCCGCTGCTCCGGTAAAGTTCCCCGTCGTAATGGCCTGAAAGGCTGCCTGAATTCCCGCTCCTACGGCTTGAGCGAAGTTCTTTAGCTCTTTGAGTCCGCCTATCATCGTTTCGATGATCGTTCCGAAGAAGGCTTTAACTCCTGACCAGGTGCCAACAAAGAAGGCTGCCATCTGGGCGATTGGTTCTTCCAGCATCGGAAACAGTCGAAGACCGGACATCACTAGGTCGATGATGGCTACCTGAGCTATCGCTGAGAAGTTCCGAAAAACGAACTGCATCTCCTGGACAAACGTAGTGGTCTTATCTACAAGATCGGCGAAGAAACTTAAAGCCCCTCCTACCGCGTCTCCCGAAGCGCTCATAATCGTCGATCCGAGTTTAGTCCAAGCAGCTCCTAACTGGGCTACCCCCTTTTGTAGAGGAGTGAGTTGACTGTCGGCAACCTTCTTGGTAAATCCTGCGGCATTTTCTAGATCGTTTTGGTATCCTCTTATAGCGCTCGATTGTCCGATGAGGATCTCTATAAATGCTTTGGACTTGTCGTTAAACCCCAGTTGCGCGAATTCAGCTGCTCTTTGTTTATCCGACATAGACCCAAGCCGATTCTCAAGGTCCTGTACGATGTCGGCCATATTCCGCATCTCCCCCGTACCCTCCTCGTAGACTTCTATGTTTGCCTTTCTGAATGCCGCTTCATTTTTCCGGGACGCTGTCTGTAGGTCTCTGAGAACGATACTCAGACCCGTTCCAGCTTCCGCTCCCTTCTTTCCCTGATCTGCCATCGTAAGCAGAACGGCGGAGGTTTCCTCAATACTCTTACCTAATCCTCGCGCTGCTACTCCAGCTTTATTCGTCATCGCCTCCGAAAGTTGTTGAACCGAAGTGTTGGCCAGTTTGTTACCTTTCACCAAAACATCGGTCACTCTAGTTAGATTTGCTAGATTCTCCTGCGCGTCGTCAGACTTCAACCCCAAAGCGCTCTGAGCGTCGGTCGCCAGATCGGTAGCCGTAGCCATATCAAACATTCCCGCCTGGGCAAACTGCGCGACCTGAGGTAATGCGGCAATAGATTGTTGGGCGTCCAGACCTGCTGAGGCTAGAAAGAAGTAGGACTCAGCTGCTTGAGCCGCACTGAACTGGGTAGCGGCTGCCGCCTCGAAAGCAGCTTCTTTCATTTCATCTTCGAGAGCTCCCGTCACATCGTCCATAATCGCAAGACTGTTTCGCATCTTACGATTGAACTGCTCCCCTCCCCGGACGAGACTAGCGAACCCCGCCGCCGCTCCTACAGGGATTCCTACTGTAGCCATAATCCCCGCCGCGCTACGAGCTACCCCGCCTAGAGCCGCAACGATACCGCCCTTAGACCGCTGGATGTCCCCGGCGGCTTGACTGCTGTCCGCTCGAATACGAACGAAGGCTCTGGCTAGTTCAAGTCCCATCTCTTCCCTCCCGCCGTTTACGTCGACGCTCCCGCCGTTCTCGACGCTCCTGCTTCTCTTTCTGTTTTGCTTCAGCCTTCTTTCGTTCCTCTGCTTCTTCCATCAGTTGCCTGGCCAGAGACTTTCCCCGAATCTTGGCCATCATTGGCTTCCCTTCGCTGTCTCGACCTCGGATCAATCCCTGATCGTTTGGCTTTAATTGACTGGTTGCTTCTAAGGGCTTGACTCTACTTCGATCGGAAAGGGAAGAAGGTTTTCCTTCGGTCTTGGCCTTGAGAATCTCTAGGTCACAGAGCCGATGCCAGATCTGGTCTAACGTCATCTGGCCCACCTCTAAGTAACTTAATCCCGCTCCTCCGTTCCACTCGGACTCGGTTAACATCCGGAGATGATAGACGTTCACGCCTCCGAGTAATCCGCTGCCATCCGCAAGTTCGTTCGAGGCTTCCTCGCGGATCCGCTCAAGGGCCGCGGCGCTCACGTATTTCCCAGGTCAGGAACGGTCAACGCCTCTACGATACGAGCCGCTTCGTTCAAGGTTGCGTAGGGCCACGTCTTCAGTTCCTCTTCCTTAACTCGTTTACCGTCGCCGTTGTAGACCGAACTACTGAGGAAAGAGATCATACCTTCGATACTTGAGGTAATCCACCACTGATCGAACCTGACTCGACCTACAACGGGCTTCCCTCCCGTAAGCTCTTCCACCTCCTCGGGAGTTATCCGTCCTGTATCTAGGGCATTAGCAAGAAGGCGTCTCACTCCCGATTCCGTATCAGGAACGTTCCCATAGTTCACTTGAACCCACTGGTAGACGGCAGACTTCGGCGTGAACTTGTCCTTGTCGTCTACCGGATCCCTAACATAGGTGCCTACGTTCAATCGGGCGGTATCGTAGGCATTTTTCTGGGGAAGATTAGAGAGATCCCAGCTGGCGACGCGCATCACTTCTGCGTCGATCTTTGCCTGGGAGTCTTCGCCGAGGAGAGCCCGGTTCTCGGCGAACGTCGTAAGGTACTGCTGCTTGTAGTACCGTAGAGAATCCCGCTCTAAATCGCACAGCTGTTGAGCGAGGACAGGACGTAGGCGGTAGGTTTTGCCATTAACCTCGAACGACTCCCCCGCCGCTAAAACGCGGGCTTCTGCTTCTCCGGACATAAGTGAAGTACCACATGTGAGGGTTGTGGAGTTAGGTCTTCTTTAACTCTGTTTTGTGTAAGGAGTCCCCGACGATCCATCCGATGAATAGATGGGTGATGACCTGGACCTGCTCGGGGGACATCGGCAGAAACTCCTGAACGACGGTCATAACCGTCCCGATCACTCCCAGCCAGAACCGTCTGGACTGCAATAGGGACTGAATCTTCTCATTCATGTCTAGTACCCCGCTAGGGTAGAGTTCTAGCCGTGGCTCCCGATTCGCCCGGATAATAGAACACGCCGTCGGCGCCGTGACTGGCCGTCCAACCGACTACTTCCTCTGAGTCGATATTGATGACCATATTGAAGTCCGTACACATCGCCCGCGGGAAGTCCCAATAGAGGGAGCTGTTGTCCATCCAGAGGACAGCAATCGTAATATCCTCGGGCATGAAGAGATCATAGATCTCGTTGGTCGAATCGTACTTGCCTTCGGAGTCGAACGTGGCATCCTTCCGTCCAGCGCTTCGGTTCGTGAATCCGGAGCTGTCTGAATCGCCCCACTCGTTGCTCGTGGCTAGAGTGGGATTGACCGACCACTGAGTGGTGCGAGCCACCAGCGTCGTATCGATGACGAACTTCCCGTTGCGGGCTGTGATGGTATTGACGCTAGTCATTAGGGTCTCCCGTTACGTAGACGAACTGCTAGCTGAGCTGGAGCTGGACGAACTGGACGACGAAGACGAACTAACCGAACTGGAGCTACTCGACTCGTTGTCATCGTGGCGAGCCAGAATGTAGATCGAATAAGTGATAGCGGCTCCATTAGCCGTAATCAAAAGTCGATGGTGGTTGGCGTCCAAGATGTCGAATCCAGCTTCTGCGGGTTGGACTTTCAGCAACATCCCCTGCCCTCGAAGAGCTCCTAGAGTAGCCGCAGTATGGGAGCCGATCGGGTCCCACCCGTTAACCGGATCGGGCTCGATTTCTAATTGCCCTGCCGCGTCGACCGCGTTGTTATTGACGATGGCGATTGCCACGATCTCTTCGAGCGTTAGGGTCTGTCCCACCGGATCGTCTCCGTCTCCGGCACCGATATCCGTTCCTACGAAGTCGTAGAGATCAATAACCTCGCTGGCCCCCGAGCCCAACGAACGATTCTTGCTTTGCCAACCCCGATTCGCCTGATTGGCGTTGATTCCGTTATCAATCGACGGAGAGTAGTTGAGAGAAATACTTCCCGAAGAAGCAGTCCCATCGGTCAGAGTGTTAACCGTCGAGGACGTGAGTCTCACGGTGAGTTTGGTTCCGGAAAGGCTACGCGTTCCCATCGGCTAGACTCCATGCATTACGGGCACGTCAACTCGAATCAAGTAGGAGACGTTCCACTGGTACTCGTCTTCCCCCGTCTTAATCCCCCAATCATTTTGATACTGAGAGATCAAGAAATTGCCGTTGTCTAATGTGATATCGGGAGGAGCTACCGTGGGATGTCCTCCGAATACCTCAACGATCTTCTCGGCCAAGTCCGCTGCGATCTCTTTCGCCGTTCGGGAATCCCCGTCGATTGCCCGGGCATGAACCCGGAAGTCCAGAGGTATGTCCCGGATCTCCCGGTTTGAGTTCGTGTCTCCCGACATCCGGTCCGTCGTTGCTCCTACTCCGAGCTCATAAACGACGTAAGGAAAGGGCTGGCCCGGAGAAGCTGGAGGGGTATCGTGTAGGGCGATCCACTGGCTTGCCGTCACTCCGCTCTTCCACAACGCGGTGAAGTTATTATCCAGCGAGGAGATATTCCACCTCGTGTTAATAGCTTTCGCGATGTCGGCCGAGAGGATGCTCATTTGATTGGCTTCGTCAGGATCTTCGTCACCGTAGTTCGGTTTTCGTCGAGGGTTCGTTTGAGGAAGGAGCGGTCCCGACGGGTTTCCAGTATCAAGCCGTAGTCCAACGGAGTTCCGATGATCCCGTCATGGACATTCTTTCCGACCGTTACCACTTCTCCGAAAATCGTCTTCATCAACTGGGTCGTATCCGCTCGGGGGAATTCTCCGGGCTTACTCCGTTCAGTGATCCTTACAGGACTGCCGGTTTTACCCACCGGTTTGCTGATGTTCTTGACGACCGTGCTTTTGAGGAACTCCGTAGCCACTCGCATTCGTTGACGGTTCGTTAGGTTGACTTTACCAATGACCTCTTTATCGAACCATTTAACGCTCACGTTTCCCCGGGCTGCTCGACGAGCTTGAGCGGCGACTACAGCAGCCGACGGACGGTCTCTGCCGCCCCCGCCGCCTACTAGCCCAATCGCTGCGAACGCACGGGAGCCTAGGGTCTTCTGAAGAGCGGCAGGGCGAAGCGCAGCTGATAGCGCTCTCCCTCTTCCGAGAGCTCCTAGAGCTATGCGAAGAAATACTGGGGCAGGCATTCTTATCCCGTCTTGTTCAATGTACTCACGTAACTCTCGTAATCCTTCTCGAACTGCGGTTGGGTGTTGGGGATCGTACTCCCCGGATTGAGAAGGTAATGACCGGGGAGTTTGTCGATTCCTGTGAGGCTCCGGGTCTCTTCGTTCTTCTCGCCGGAGAGCTGACCCTTGATCAACCGAGCTTCCCCCGTATCGATCAACCAGAAGAGCTCCCGACAGAGAGTCTTCATTCGGTGCTGGTCCAGCTTGCCGCTCTGGTCGGGTACCCCCTTCAACTCCGAGGTATCCCGAGTTCCCATAGTCTCGGCGCGGTATTGCTGAATCCTTTTGAGCGTATCGGCGTGACCATCCTCGGTTAGAGGATCGTGGATCAGGTAGGAGCATTGACCGGGATTGACGTGGATCTCCATTCCCGGAACCTCGCCGAGCATCCCGAGGTGCCGTGCCTGATCTTGAGGGATCCGCTCTGCTCCTGTCTTTGCGTCCTGAGTAGTCCGACTCGCCCGAATGTCCGACCGCAGCCGAGATCCGGGGATACCCTGGAGAACGATGTCGCAATTGCGAGGGTGGTCGATACGGACTCCGAAGGGTCCTTGTCGACCGGTTCCCTTCTCGGCTACTGCTTGATCTGTCATCGATTAAACCTTATGTGAGGAGAGGTAGGACATGTGAGCAGAGGGGTGGTAGGTCGCCTCATCTCAAAGCTTCCTACCACCCTCTCCCCTCACATGTTTCGCTGGACTAGGCAGGAGCGGTGGTCGTGATGGCGCAGGCCGCAGCCCGTTCCATCTGTCCACCGAACCGAGCCATCGCCACCATGAGCATCTCGTTCCGTCGAATCAACGTGTCTCCCTCCGTGCTGGTTCGCATCGTCAGACCCCTTCGACGATACATCCGGTAGCGAGCCAAGATCGCGTAGAAGATCTGGGTGTTGGCCAGACTCTCGTTGATCTTGTACATCGCCCCGCCGAAGGTATAGCCCCCGGCGCCCTGGTCGAAGTGGTCCATCCCGAACAACCGACGGTTATCCGAGGCGCCGACAGCCAACGCCCGGACTCGCTGGTAACTCGTCTCGGTTCCGCAGAAAACAGCACTCGAAGCCACATTGGCCCGATGCTCCGCCTTGGCAACCGAGAATCGCAGAGACTCGTAATTGCCGATCGACGTGGCTCCGCCGAAGGCCACCGAGGTGGCTCCCGACTTATTGATCACGCCTTCCGGCTGGGTCGTTCCATTGCCGACCGCCACGACATCGTCCAGGTCTTCCAGCAACCGTTCGCCGTACTGAGCCGTGATGTGGGCTCCGAAATCAATTGGCGTGTCGCTGAGGAAGTCCAATCCGATGCGGATCGCGCCTTCCCAACGGTAGATGGTCGTGTCGAAAGCTGACACGTAAGAAGTCGTGGAGAACAGCGAGATCGCCGTGTCGTCCACGCCTCCCCAGGCTCCGGTGACCGTACCGGTGGAAACTCCTTCGACCCGTCGACCACGATCCAACGGAACCGTGTTGACGAGGGGGAACAGTTCCCCGTGGAGCAAAGGAGCCTGAATGACCTGATCGTCAAACACGATCGGCGCCGCTTCGATACCGCCCGAGGTGGCGTCATCGATCAACGCCTTCTGTTGACCCGAGGACAACTTGCCGTTGATGTCCTCGTAGTCTCCTCCCTCGGAGCTGCCCACCCAACGTTCGTTGTGGAGAGCGTACTGAAGGAGCTCCTTGTCGTGGTCGGGCAAGGACTGGTAGCCGAAGGTCCGGCTGCCGCCTCGTTGAGCCGTGGCGCAGAGGAACTTGACGTAAGCTCCCGAAATGGCTTTGTCCCGGTCTGACGCCGTGTTGATCGTCCGACCCCGCTCCGAGAAATCGAACACCGGACGACCGGCCAACGGATGAGCGCGGCCGCTGCGAGTCGTAGCCGGATAGAGCAACGCCGATTTGGTGTTGTCGTATTGCTCGGCCGCTTCCTTGACCCGTACGTCGAACTCTTTTTCATCCGGCTCGTCGGGAGTCCCTCCCATGCCGCCGACCTTCTTGCTCAGAGGGTTGTCCGGACGATTGGGTTCAGCCATCTTCTCGGCCGGCGCCGGCTCTTCCGACTTCTCCTCTTTCGTCTCTTCGGGCTTGGGGGTGAGAACCTCGGTCAGCTTGCTGAGGCTCGAAACCACCAAGTCCAACTTCTCGCCGAACTGATTGGCAGCTTTGGTATCAGCCGTCGTGGAAAGTTCAGTGAGCTTCTCGGCGGTAAGCTTTCCCTCAGCCAGGGCTTCGCCTGCCGCTTTCCGATACTCCTCATCCGTGGCGTCTTCCTTCACGTCACAGTTTTCTTGGAGCCACTTCTTAAAGGCTTCAGTCAGTTTCATTTTGGGTCTCCCGATAACTGACATTAGCCTGAGGGTTACCGTGAACATTCACGGTCTTACCCTAACCCGCCGACAGGGCGAGTAGTTGTTCTGCTAACTCGTGTTGGCTTTCTACTTCTTCAAGGCTGGAGAGTATCCGGCCTAGTGTCTTTCGTTCCTCGGAGGAAGCTTCGGCAAGTACGATTGCGATCGCCTCCTTGACCGTTACCTCGGTCGAGGTCTCCTCGTCGCTACCTCCCCCTGCCGCGTCGATGATTTCAGCGAGCTTACCTACGGCACGAGCACAGAGAGCTCCTCCTCCTCGACTTAGATTCTCTTTGTCCATTAGCTCCTCCAAATCTTCCTTGACGTCTTGAAGAGCTCGAAGGTTTCGGGCGCTGAGTGTTCGCCCCGCTTTCTGATCGAAGAGCGGAGACCGTTCTCGGATCTCGACCGAAGTGGTTATCTCAACGGGCTGAGGAGTTCCTTGCCAGACGGGTTCGTCGTTGACAATAGACCATTCGGCTCGGCAGTAGAGGAACTCGTCGGGCACGTCGGAGAAGTTGCTCTCGGTACAGATAATAGCGTGATCGGCGAACGTTCCCGCTAACCAGATAAATCGTTCCCGAAGATTAACGGCGTGGGCAGCGAGGAAAGCTCCCGCCTTCTGCTTGAGGATCTTCTCGGTCCACTCCCAGCTACCGGTCAGCGAATGGCGCTTCTCCCCTTCCGGCGCCGCTACTTCTGCGTTACTGGTCGCCGTCTCTTTTGTTTCGGCGGTTTCGTCATCGGTTTCTTTTGGTGAGCAGGTGCATCCTTCTTTCGCTTCTCCCTCTGGGCTTCGACTTCCGGGCTGGTCTTCATTGTCGTCCTCGTCTTTAAGGGTGAGTGGGACGGTTTCGGTATTCTGAATCGTCAGTTTCTTTGCTTGTTCGTCAGTCAAATTGAAGGTAAGGGCAATCGGTCGGTTCGCCCGGATCTGCTCTCCCGCTGCCTTCATTAGCGGACTCGTTAGCTTCCCGCCCTCAACGAGCCCTAGGATGATCTCCTCCGTCTGTGCGTCCGTGTTACTCGGAACGGAGACGAGAGAGGCTTCCATGATCTCGAACCGCTTGACGTCGAACCCGCCCGGGCTGGTGGTCTCCCCTTCCTCCTCTTTCAGGTCCTCGAACTCTAAGGCGCGGAACCCATGACTGAACCGGCCCATCCCCGCGGTGATCATCGTGGCTGCGTCGTGGCACAATTCGTTCATGTCCACGATCGCCGAGATCAGGGATAGTTTGTTTGGCGTATGCTCAGCCACTGCGAGCATCTTCCCGATCGGCAAGGTATGAACGTGCTGCCAGAGGAGAAGCATCTTGGGATCCACCGCAGCTCCCTCGGTTCGGAGGATGTCTCCGTCTCGATCCTTGCGGGGAGTCGTCAAGACGTGCTTGAATACCATAAGGGTATTCGGTGGGATTTCGATCGCTTCTCCGTCGACCTGCTTCGAGGTCCAGTGAGAGATTGCTCCCTGCATTGCCAATGGCCATTTATCCCCGTTCGGACTCTTAGCCCAATCAAGATCCATACGGTTTTCGATTTCCATCTCCGGGTTGGAATAGACTAGAGTCTTGGCCGCTTTGTCGAGGACGTCTTGGAAAGAGGTTGATTTGGTCGCAGCGTAACGGTAGCAGAGATCTGAGCCGACGCACTGCTGGACGGTCTTGACGTAACGATCCGCCGTGAGGATCCCGTAGTTGAACTCGGTTTTCTTCTCCTGACGGGATTGGATGTCCTGTAACAATTTCTCGTTAGGGGTCATGTGTCTCTCCCGCCAGATGTTTAGACAGACTGCTACTCGTTGATCGTTATCGGGATACTCTTCACCCATCACCGAGTCACGCATACAACGATGCATGAACTCAGATTCGGACTCGCTGTTTCCAGGTCTCGGTAAAGGCATTCAAAACTACGGCTGGTTCCCGAAGTAGGTCACACTCAATTGAGCCGAAGCAGATTCTTCAATCACTTCCAGGTTGTTCAGTAACTCAACCGGAAGCTCGGTTGGAGTAGCCGCTCCTGCAATGATGATCAGGCCAGCATCATTTGCGGGATCCGTTCCGTCGAATCGAATCCGTACGTTGTTCGTTTCGGCCTGTAACCAGCCGTGGGTCGTTAGCGTGGGAACGGTCAACGTCTGAACGGTGCTCAGCGCCGTAAGTCTCTCGAACCCGGTCTGAGTCATATCGGACATACTACTCTCCCAGCCGATAAGCCAACGTGGCGTCCAGAATCCGAAGCTGATTCACGGCAGCCCGATCCTTGACGTCAATCTTCCCCGCCCACCAATTCACCGACTGGACGTCCAGCTGATCGCTTCCCTCGGGAACGGAGATCACCGCCTTGGCTCGACCTCGCCGAATCCCCAGCCGCTTCTTATGAGCGGTAACGATTTCCTGGATCTGTCTCGCCCGATCCGCTGAGCTATTCAGAACCCCTCGGATCAGGCTGTTAAAGCCATACTCGGACATGGCTCCGCTCCGAGTGTAGTTATCCGCTTCGGAAGGACTACTGTCCAGCGCGGGACTACTCGGAAGCCTAGTACGGGTTGCCATGGATTACCTCCGTTAGGTTGAGGAGCTCGAAGAGCTGGAGATACTGGAGCTACTGCTGAAGCTGACCGAGAAGGAGCTGGAGCTCGAAGACGCCGAGCTTGATCCGCTAGAAGAGCTACTGCTACTCCCGCTAGAGGAACTAGAAGCACTCGAAGAGCTAGAGGAGCTCGACAGGTCCTCCATCGACTGAATCGACAGGCGATCGCCGCTGGACGGTCCCGGGAACTGCAACGAACCCGTGTGGAAGTTGAGAACGTCGGTTTCGCTGGTCGATCCGTCCGAATGAGTATCGACGAGCGTTGCCTGCCACAAGATGTTGTCCGGCAGGATCTGAGTCGTCGTGGTGACCGCTCCAACGTCCGTGTCGATCTGGGCGCCATAGTTGGCGTTCGCTGCGTCAGGCATCCGGGTGATCGTGAGTTGACGCGCTGAGAGGTTCGTTGCCGGCCCTAATTGAAAGGTAACATTCTTCGTCATAAGTCTGTCTCCAAGAAAAAAGCCTCAACGACGTAATTCAACGAAAGAAGGGGGGATCTTTCATCAGATTACATCGCCGAGGCTTGAAGAGCTTAGACGATTGATCTTCTTAAAGTTATAGGCAAATCCTTCGGATCAGTAAATACTAGTCAGGCAGTTTTTCTGTTCCCCCCAGCTTCCCGAGGTCGACGGATGCTCTCCTGATAAGTCCGACAGTGTAGAAGCTTGTGGGTATTTCCTCGGACTTCTAACCGAAGAGTGAAGTCAGTCCCCGAGGCCATTAGGTCGCAGAAGGCTTGATCAAACTCTTTCATCCCTTCAATGAAAACACCTAGAGATTCATCGCTGAGGAGCTTGATCAGTTTATTCCGCCCGGAGTGAGGAGCCGAGCAATCGGTCACGCTTGATTACCTCCAGATCAAACTGGGTAGTGTTTACGATCAAAACTTCTACATCTGTTCCCGCCCACTTCTCGACTGTTCTCCGAAGCTTTCGCTCTTGGTCTCGATCGATCCGATGGTGGACCCGTACTATGATCCGGTCCCCCGGCTCGAACTTAAGCCGGCTACATTGAACGTCGGCAAGACCGATCTTAGGTTTGGGCATGCTACCCTCCCAGCAATTCTCTCACCGGAGTTCCGTCCAGCTCCCGAAGAATCTCCTCGTTGGACTTTCCCTCCCCAACCTTCTCCAGTGAGATACGGGTCAACGAGGATTGAAACCGCTGCTTCTCTGCGGCGCTCATTTCGGCCATCGCCTCTTCGATTGAAGTCTGCCAGGCTTCCGGGCTGCTGCCGTCGAGAAGAACTTCCTGTGAAGAAACTGTGCATCCAGCCAAAATAACAAGTAGGTAGATCAACCGCCTCATGTCACTCCTCCAGTAAACTCACACGGGTGTAAAATCTCTTGTCCTTTGTCTCCGGTCCGTAGAATCGACGTATGGTTGATTTCTCCGACTCAGCCACTCGTCGCTTCAAGTCTTCGGTCCATCGAGTGTCTTCGTAGTATTTGTCCCGGACGGTGTGCTGGCGCTTGCGTCGATTCAGATTAACTTTCCCTGCCAACCTCCCCGCGCCTACGTGCTTGAGTAGCCGTTCTAAATCCGGCATCATCGTCTCGGCTCGTCCGATGAAGTCGCAGGTCTCCTTGTGTTCTAGCCCAACGAATTGCTCGTAGAGCCGAGTCGTGAAAGCCGGCTCCCGATCTAGGATTCTTTCTACCCACTCGGTAAAGTCCGGAGACCAGAGGTCGGTCACCATACTGAAGCAGGACCAACTCTTGTAGAGATCCCCGCGCTTACCCGCAACCCGGGACTTCCACAGACGTCGATGATTTCCTTTGTCCATCCTCGCCCGGAGTAATCTCCAGAGCGAAGCATAATGCTCGAATGGGTGGCGGACGAAACAGGCCACATAGTTAACTCGTTGTAGAAACCAGAGAGGACATTCTTGTAAGGTGATATGGTGTCTTTCCCCTAACGATCTCCGATAGCGATCCCGAGGCACGGTGAGATCGACGTTCTCTCGTAGGTCCTTGACGATAGCCCAACGGATGCTCGTCCCTCCGGTCCTCGGGATATGCATGATGAATAACCCGGGTTCAGGAAGAAAGACGCTCATCTTTATTTCTAGGACCCCACTTCTTAATTCTTCCAAACCAATCATCGGGCTTACAAGCCTGACACCATTCGGTTTTACGGGACAGCTGTAACAAAGCAACTGAGAACTCTCGGCCGCACTTACAGCGGACCCAGAATCGGCGAACTTTACGATCACGGATCTGCTTGCGAGGAAGTTCTCTCAGAACCGTTTTTCCTCCCCACTGAGAGCCCAGGTCTACGACTAGGGGCTTTGTTGAGGCCATTCTCAGTCCTCCGAGTCGAATACTTTCAGAGGGGGTTGACCGCGAATCTTTCTTTGGACGTCGACCGTCCACTGAGCGAATGTCTTAAGACTACTGGCCTCGCTGGACCGGTGGCGGTAATCCCCGGCAGCGTACCGATCCGCTAACTGCTTCACCTGATTATAGTCCGGGAGTAGCTCCTTCGGGATGATCAATCGGTTCCCGGTGATCCTTTGATGGGTCCCTATCAGGTCGTTGTACCGAGGGACTACGGCACAAACGAGGCTGACAATTCCTTCTCCGCTCGGAACTAGCTGATTAGCGTGTCGGTTATTCTCAGACACCTCATCCTCCCTCTAGCTCTAGAAAGATCACATCATCCACTTCTTCTATCAGAGCGCTGAACATGGGAGGTTCGCCTTCCTCAGATAGGTACCGAACCACCATCACTACCCAGAATTCCAATCCATTTTTACCTAGGGCTCTACACTTGACTACTTGCATAACCGCTCCTCCGGTCATGCCTCCCCGGTCGACTGCCTTTTGATAAGCCCGTCTATGAAGCTCTCGCATATCCTCGGGGATCAGGATATCAATCTTCTTTCCCTGGACCTCCCCTTCTGTCCAACCAAATAGTTCCTCGGCTCCCCGACTCCATTCTACGATTAAGGCTTCGGAATTCTCGGTGGCTGCCGTAATTACCACGGCAGACTCGCTGAGCCTCAGACTCTCTTGATAGACCCGGGCATGAAGCTCGTAGTCTAGGGACTTCGCTCGTTCCTGAAAGAATAGCCACCCCAAAAACAAACAGGTTGCCAAGAGCGTCAGGAAAACTATGTGTCTATCGATTTTCAAGGGAGTCGATCTCTCTTTCTAGGTCCGCTACTCTTCTTTTGAGGGACTCTACCCGTTCTTCCATCCTTGCGTGTCCAGCTAGTTTCTCGTGACCATGAATCCGGCTATGACAACTAGCGGTGATCTCTCCTAGATCCTTTACCCGGTTGGTAAGTACTAGAAGGGTTGAGTGAGTGTAGAGAATTCCTCCTACGATGACCGTCCACATAGGCCACGTAGCTCGGAGCCAAGCAAACCAATCCCAGCCATTCTTAGGTTCCATACTCTCTTCGATTTATCCGCCCCCGGACATTTCCCTTAGTGCACTATCTCCCCAAAGTCTATCGGCGTCGTTTCATCTTGTTCCGTCCGAGTGGGAGAGAACATCTCTACGATTCGATTGAAAACAATCTCCCGAGGTTCTCCCTCCGACGGACTTAGGAGCTCTGTTTCCTGCTCGGTTACCTCGTTGAGTAGACTCGCTAGAACCGGATCCTCACTAGTCCAGTTAGATTCTTCGTCCATAGAAGCGCTCAACGAGCTAAACCAGATAGTCTTCACAGGATCCCTCGTAGTGTCCCGACGATGAACTTGAAGTACTCCGGGTCTCTTCGAGCAAACCCTATTGGGTTATCGTACAGCGCCTCTACCCCCATGGAGATAACCTCCGTGGATCCCCACTCATAGGACTTCCCTACATAGGCCGCGCTATTTCCGAACACCGCCCGCCAGTCATCCTCATTACCCACCTCGTCGTCTCGGTAGCCGCAACCCGGACAAAGGTCCTTCATCTTGATGTCCGGAGTTCCTGCCCGATCTATCCGCATCTTACGAAAGAGCTGGGCATTAGCCTGGGCGTTAGGGAGGGTGTCCTCCAGACGATGACCTATCTCGTGAACGTAGACTTTAGTGGCAGTGTCCTCCCCTACGTAGACTCCGGAACCGACCTGCGAGCCACTACGGTGGAAAGCGCGTCCCCCCTTCGGAAGCCTATGAACTCGAAACTTAATCTCTTCTACTCCCCCCTGCTTAGCCGTAGTGTTCCGGAGAAACTGAGAGGCTTCTTTCATCTTCGAGTCGTAGACCTGACCGAACTGTTGCAAGGCAAGGTCCTTACCCCCGGAATCCACTATCTGCCCGTCTTGAGACACGCGGTGTTTGGTTATCTCCATTTTAGGTTGTTGATTCCTAGGTACTTGCAAATCCGAACGTATCGATTCCCTGGTATTCTTAGCTAAGTTCTGACGTTCAATACGCAACTGATCTCGACCTTCCCTCAGAGATTCCAGTTTCTCATTAGTTGCTATCATACGTCTGTTCCATTCATTACTAGGCATCGAATCACGCTGGTCGTACAATTGCGCTTTCTCTTTCAGTACGTCGGATATTTTCCTATCGTTGATGTCAATCTCTTGAGGGATTTGTCGTCTCCGCAACTCCATTTCCGACCCTCTAGATTGAACTTTCTCCACTAGTCGGTTCAATTCTACGTTGTCCCGAAGACTGCGCTCTAGACTTTGAGCAGGCGTCAATTTCTCGGGCTTATCTGCCGGCAGGCCAACCCGCTCGCTATGCTCGGAGATCAGCTGTTGAGCTTCTTGGTCTGCCATTCCGAATTCGGTAACTATCGTACACTGACAATTGCAACGATCTTCGGGAGGTAACGAGCTATGCGAAGGCCAAGGGATCATTACCCCGTTCAAATTCCACATCCCGTCCGAGTCTTCCGGTACTCCGTCTAAGTCAGCGTGAGCGTCCCGAGTCGTAAAGCCGAGGACCGATAGCCAAACCTGGATCATCGGGACTTCGGGAACCTCTGCCTTCAGAGTCTCGACGGATGCCTTCCGGGCTCCGTTCAGCGCGTGGCCGCTTTCGGTCCGAGCAACCAACGTTGCCCGTTTCCTTGAGTAGTCAGCAGGAAACGCCTGGCTGATTCCTCGGGCCATCTCCCGGATCGACATACCATCCCGTAGCCCAATCTCCAAATACTTCTGTAGATCCGCTCGGGTACTATCAGAGATCGTCGGCCAGTAGTCCTGAGAGAAGGTATCGGCTAGTTGGAGGGAGATCTCCCGCTTCAAGGATTCCGGAAGTTCTACCCCTAGTCCAGGGGGGATCTCCTCTCCTACCCGGTCTAGCCACTCGGAGGCGGTCGATTTCCGCCCGTCTAAGGTCCCTAGACGCGTCTCTAACGAGCGATCGGAGGAACGGACGGGATTTACCCCGAGGAGGATTAGGTGGGCTCTAGCGGCTTCTCCGGCCGCTTTAGCGAGGACTGGGAGGGTCCGGTTGACTAGCTCCTCGTCATAGGCCCGGGGATCGAAGATCTGCCGGGCTAGGCTATCGGCCGTATCGGCGGACTTCTCCGAAGGAACCGAAGCGGCTGCCTCGGTACTCTGAGCCAGACGGCGTAGCTCCCGAGCTGCGTCGGAGATCTGCCGAGAGAAGAGAGGAGCTAGGGATCGAACTACCTCTTGCTCAGTCTCCTCGAATTGCTTTACGTGAATCTGACCGGTTATTGCCCGACGTATTACTAGCTCTCCACCCTTCCGCGCGTTCCAGGCTCTCTGGGAAGAAGCTAGGGTCAAGACCCGTTTCGTTGTTTCTAGCAGATCAGTACTCATCGTCCAGCAATAGAATCAAGGCTAATAACTCATCTGCTCTTTGCCTTTCACGTTGCCTACGTCGCCAACCGCCTGCTTGACTTCGGTGGTTACTTCTCGGTTGTTCTCCCGGCTGCGGATTAAATCCTCCAAACGAGAGAACGCCTGCTGTACGAGACCGGGCACCCGAGAAATCTGATTATTAGACTCTAGAGCTAGTCTCTGGATTCCTAATTCTCGATTTGCTTTCTCGGTACTTAAGGAGCTCTTCAGTTCGTCTAATGATCGAGTGATTTCATCCAGCTCCCGATCGGTTCCGGTGCTCCTCGCAGCTTGAACAACCGAGGTAGCAATACGACCCACGATCCCTTCGCTGCCCTCTAGAGAGATCACGGTAGGCTTACGGATCTCCTCTACCACCTCGCCGAGAGCTCCAATCGCTTCTTCTACACCTTCCTGTTCCTCAGGATTCCCAACGATAGAAGTAGCCTGCTCCTCGGAGATCTGGAAGAATAAAACGAGGAGCTGGGCTACCTGATCTGCGTTTATCGTTCCCTGACCAAGAGCGTTGAATAAGTTAATCGCTCCTGTCATTCCTCCGACGGACTCTAGCAGCGCGTTGCGGGATTCCTCCTCCTCTTCGATCGGGGGTAATCCTAGCTTGGCCCGGAACTCGTTACGCTTGACATCTCCGCTCTTGCGTCCCGTCTCCCACCAACGCCGTTCTTGATCTGGGTCGTGAGGCTCGCACTTCTCCCACCAGACTACCGTGCGACTCTCCTGCTCGACCATCGGACCGGCGAAGGTAGTCATCACGCTACTGAGCATGTCGAGAAACGTATTGACGCGCTTACAGAATCGCTCTTCGATCTTGTAGGCTTGAGCGTAGCCTCCGACGTTAATTGTGTCGCCGAGGATAAAGCGATGGACGGCGAAAGCACTGAGGATCCGGGTGACGACCTTGTCCTCGGACTTGTCCCAACCCATCTCGTTCTGGGTCGCCGATAGACGTTCGATCTTCTCTATCAGCCCATCGATAATTGCCGGGTTTCCGTAGTTGGCGATACCGCCGGTGATCTTCTTAATCGCTCCATGAACCTGACGGCGCTGCATCGCGGTTAGGCGAGGGCGGATACCCGAAGGAATATCCGGGTGGGGATCCCGACCGATGGTAATCAGGACGCTGGGAAAGATACCGTTATCAAAGAACTGATTCTGGCTCGTCTGGATATTGTCGTCAATCGAAACGGCCATGGCCTGACTCGCAGCGGGAGCCAACGCGCTGAGAGGATCCGAGGGGTTCGGTAGGTGGGCGAAAGCAACCTGCTCCCGAGTCAGCCAATCGTCGTCGTTCCCTCGTTGGGGGTTTTTCGGGTTGACGATCTTGAACCGGCTGAATGGACCTTCCTTATGGTCGGGACGAACCCAGGTGGTTGGGACTGAGTAGAACTCTAATCGACCGCTCTCTGGGTTCTCTCCTCCTATAACGTAAGACCAGCCCGTAAGATTCAGATTGGCTACGAAGGAATAGACGAACTGCCAACGGTGCTGAATCGGGTTAGGATTCTCGATGGCGTCGATCAGTTCGTGACTGGGAATAATCTCCAGCTCTTCCTCGTGGGCCTTCCTACTCTTCGTAGAAGTCAACCTGCTCCGCTGCTCGGGATTGGCCTCCGCTCCGAGGATCCGTCCCATATGGAAAGATTGACCGGCTGCCTCGGAAGCCAACGCGTTAATCGCTGCGTAGACCCACCCTCGAAATTGAGAGTAGCGTCGGCGGTTGGCCCCCTCCTCTCGGAAGTTTCCGATACCCCCTAGGGTGTCTCCTCCGGCAGGAATCAATCCGCCGGTATTCTTCACAGCGGAGGACCGGGCTAGATCCGCAAGCGCCTCACTCTCGGCGTAGGCTCGTTCTAGGGAGTTCATGTCTACTCCTCGACCGTAGGTCGGTTAAGTCCCTGCTGTCTCGCAAGGACAGCGGTCTCAGCTTGCCATCGAGCTAGAAGAGTTGTATTGGCTGCCACAAGAGCCTTCTCCGTATCCTCCATGACCCGGATTTCCCGACGTGCCGACTCTATCTCCGTCTTGTACTCTTCTTGAAGTCTTTTGGACTCAACCAAAGACTGTTCGCAGGTAGCAAGAAGATCTCTGAGCTCGTCGGAGAAGTCGGTTAACTGTTTCTGTCGGATTCGTAGCTCACGTACGGATTGGGCACGACGTTTCTCCAGTCGAGAGATTCTCTGGTTAAGTCGACCAATCCGATTAGAGAGGGACCATCTTTGGAAGAGGTTCATTAGATTGAATCGTGCTTCTGGGTGGGGTCCGGATCGTCCTCGACTTCGGCGCTCTTTGCCCTGTCCTCCTGAACCTGCTGAAGCCAATCAGCTACCTGGAGAGAAGGGTGAGAGGGGGCGGGAGGGGTCAGCGTCTTGAGGTCGGATTCGATCTTCTCCAACGCGCCACGAACGTTGTCGATGGGAAAGTCCCAGGTCACCCGATTGTGGTGGAGCATGTTGTCTTGGACGTGGCTGATCGTAACCAACCACCTACCAGACTTGATGGCCTCCGCAAGGAAGTCCATCAAAGCGTTCTCGGCCTGCTGCGGTTCGGTAAATTCGGGCATGCTAGAAACCTACCTTTCCTGGACGAATAGTGAGGGAGTGAGTGTCGCAATAATCCCCGAGGTCTTCCATCAGGAAGTTTGCCTCGATTGTACCTTTCTGTTCCTGTCCTTGGTCCGCGTAATCGTAGCCGCATAGTTGTCCGGCTTGAAGTAGATACTGTCCTTCGTCTTCAAGAACAACAACGGCTGACACCTGAAAGACGACCAGCCAACGATGTTCAGTGACTTCGTCCCGGGAGACATCAACATAGATTCGATTCCGATAGACGTTCTCACCTTCAAGGTTTGTAAGAAAGTCCTTGATCGACCGACATTCGACCAGCATTTAAGGGTCCAATATAAGGGGGGTAGGAGGCGCCTCTGTTATCCTGTACGAGAAACCCTGTACCATTGTGCGGAAGAATCTTAGCCCGGTCAGGTTATCCTGTACGAGAAATTCTAGATACTGTCCGCACGTCATGTGGAGAGGGGTCCCGGCCCGGGCAATCGTCCAACGGATCGGCAGAAGGTCCATAGATCCCGGAGGAGAGAACGTCTGGGCGTCTACACCAGCGAGGAAGACAAAATCCCCGTTGGTCCGAATCGGAACTCCTCCGGTATAGTCCGTCAGCAACTGATCGTCGCTGTCTTTGTACGAGATTAAGAGCCCTAGATCTAAGGGGTCGGGTTGACCCCCGAATCCGTTTAGGGTGATTGCTCGATGGTCCCTTATGACGAGATTGACTCGCCAAACCCAATACTCTTTGTTACAAGGGACGGTAAGTCGAAAGGAACCATACATGGGTCCGTGAGTCCCATCCTGGTTCATGTCGATTTCGTTGTTTCCGTTTTTGAGGTACTTAAAGACGTGGCGACTCATTTTACTGCTCCACAGAGGTAATCTCTTCTGCCATAACCTTGTAGCCTACCCCGAGCCCGGCCGTTGTATCGGGGAGGGCTTCGCTACGAACTTCCAGTATCTTTCTATCGGCGATTGGAATGTTCGTGTCTCCTCGGTCCCGACTAGTGATAAGAATCTCGTGTTGCTCGTCCACCCCCGGATCCACGTCAAAATAGATCTTGCGGTTGATCCGCATCCCGATCTTCTCGTGGGATTCGATCTCGGAGTGGCTGGCGTTCTGTTCCCAGCATTCTATGTTGACGGCGATCTCGGTGGTCGAGGTCTTTGATCCTCCAAGGCTTCCCCGGGTCGTGTTCTTACGGCGAATCGTACAACGGTGGGGGAGTTGATCCCAGAGCGTCATCCAGCGATCCTCCAACCGTAGTTGACGAACTCGTTCAACATCTCTTTTGTCTGAGGGGTCAGCGAGTAGAGACCTCCGAACAATCGAGAAGCGCTGTTGCCTCCGATCTTGTAACTGTAGTCCCCTAGTCGTTCCGACTCTAGCGGACCGGCTAGGAATCCTAATCGGGAACTCTTTCCCTGAGTAATCGCGGTCTTTGCGATCCGAGTAGCCTCGTACAACGTTGCATCCCAAATAGCCGAAGCATCGATGACGTCGTCCTCCCCTTTCAACTCGTTGCTCGTATATCCGGCAGTATAGATGATTTTGACTGTACCCGGGGTAGTCGGCCAACGGCCATAGCTGCGGATAATTCCGTCAGAGCATACCTCGTCTCCTCCCGAGTCTACCAGATCGTAGTTAGGCCAGAAATCGGTTCCCTCGGTTTTCTCGGTATCCGTTCCGAAGGCTCCGGACGTCGTGCCGCTGCGCCCGTCGAGATCGATAAAGACCTGGGGAACGGTACTGCGACGAACGGGTAGATGCCGGACGTAGAGTTCGTCCGTGCTGATCTCGGAGAGTCGACGGAGGACCGCTTCGTTGCCGTCGACCTCCCAAACCGATTGCCGGGAGGTCTGAGAGAAGTTTAATCCGGGGTAGTATTCCGTATGGGACCTCTGCTCGGGGTCGTAGTTGAGATGTCGACGGATGGCCCCCTCGGCGCGCTTGATAGCCCGTTCGAGAATTTGCTGCTCCTGATTCGTCGCACAACAGGTCAGACCTAGCTCGGAGAGAAGCTCGTGCATAAGGACGATAGCCATGGGGAAGTTTCCTTATGGGGTCTGGTAGTTTCTCTTGAGCGAATGTATCAGAAAGACTACCGGGAAGGGAGCTCCGGAAACCGGAGTGACGTTGAAGTCTACCACGTAGCTACGACCTCCCTCTGGGAGTGCGGCTGCTGGTAAAGCGTAGGCGAAGTTGTATCCGGTAGCATCGACCGTCCACCGACTGTCCGTCTGTAGAGAGTTGAATATGATTTGGGAGACCGGAATAGACGCTGGGCTGATAACCGGGGTAGTCGTGTCGTTAAGGTCGAAGACACTATAGGTCACGCTGCTGATATCGGCCTGCTGAAGAACCGCGTTAGTAGCACTGACGATCCGTGCCATCAGGTAAGGACTAGTGTCCTCCCAGGCTTTACCGCAAATCTGATTAACAGCCACTGGTTCTCTCCCTTATTAGGCCACTTCGATTATACCTCGTTAACAAGGTCCGCAAAATACTTCTCCCTTGACTACCTGGTCGGCGAAGATCTCCCCGGCCACCGCGCAACACTCCGGTGGATCGGGCATATCCGGCGCCCCAAAGACTTCTCCCTGCTCTAATCTCGGCTCTGCGGTAGCTGGAGGAGACGCTAAATGAAGAGCTCCCCAGACCTCTCCCGCTAAGACACACCCGCTAGGTTCAGGAGCTCCTGAGACGCTGGAGCTAGAGGAAGAAGGACTGCTCGAAGAAGAGCTACTGAAACTCGAACTACTGACAGAACTGCTAGAGGGAGACGAGCTAGAACTTGAAATACTAGAGAGAGAACTAACAGAACTTAATGAGCTCGAACTAGAAGAGGAGACCGAACTAGCGCTAGGAGAGGAGCTTGAAGTGACACTACTTGACGAGCTACTGCTAATACTAGAACTACTTACTGAACTGCTAGAGGAACTGGAAAGGGAGGAGGACGAAGAACTTGAACTGAAACTGGAGCTACTTGAACTGGAGATGCTAGAGAGGGAGCTAACCGATGATACGGAACTGACACTGGAGCTAGAGCTACTGCTAACGCTGGAAGAAGACGAGGAGCTAGAGCTAACACTCGACAGACTGGAAGAACTGCTAGAGCTGACGGAACTGCTAGAGAGACTTGACTGGGAGCTAGAGGAGCTACTGGAAACTGAGCTGACAGAACTCGAACTAGAGCTGCTAACAGAACTGGAAGAACTACTGACCGAACTGGAGCTACTACTAACACTTGATTGGGAGCTGGAACTACTGGAGAGGGAGAGTTGGCTACTGGAACTGCTGCTCGGGGAACTAACCGAAGAGCTCGATGAACTACTGACGGAAGAAGAACTAGAAGAGAAGCTGGAGGCGGTAGACGAAGAACTGCTGACACTACTAACGCTGCTAGACGAGGAACTAGAGACCTCGCTAGAAACCGTGGAGCTGGAGGAGGAACTAACGGTCGATAATGAACTTGACTGAGAGCTTGACGAACTTGATGCCGAACTTACAGAAGTCGAAGAGGAGCTACTGATCGAAGCGCTACTAGCACTTGAGACGGTCGAGCTGGAACTACTGCTCAAAGAGGAAGGGGAGCTAACGGAACTAGAGGAACTACTCGACGGAGAGCTAGAACTGGAAAGAGAAGTAGACGTGGACGAAACGCTAGACAGGGAAGTCGAGCTACTGCTGCTTGCTCCGGAGAAGGAGCTACTAGTGCTTGAGCTTGAGGAGGAGGCAGAGCTTACGGAGGTACTACTGCTACTGCTTATCGTGGAACTGCTCTGACTACTGGGGAATGAACTACTACTACTAGAGGAGGAGGAGACGCTACTAACAGAGGAAGAGCTACTTGAACTGATGGTAGAGGAACTCGATGAAACCGAACTACTGCTGAGGGAAGTCGACGTACTACTCTGAGAGCTCATCATCGACGAGCTACTGCTAACACTGCTAACCGTTGAGCTACTGGAAGAGCTCACTGAGCTGACGGAACTAACCGAGCTAGAGGAAGACGAGCTAGAGCTAGAGGGACTCGAACTAGAAAGACTAGAGACGCTGCTCAAAGAGGAGGAACTGCTACTGCTCGGGGAGCTGAGACTGCTACTGCTGCTACTGCTTGGAGAACTAACCGAGCTAGAGCTAGAGGAACTGACGCTTGATACGGAACTAGAACTAGAGCTAGAGAAAGATGAACTAGAGGACGACAAGGAGGAGGCGCTAGAAACGGTACTAAGACTAGAACTACTTGAACTACTAACCGAACTGAGACTTGAAGAAGAACTAGAAGAGGCGCTGGAGACGGTACTGGAACTAGAGCTACTTGGGCTGCTGACCGAACTGACGGTGGAAGAAGAACTAGAGGAAGCACTAGGGGAAGAACTGCTACTGACGCTGCTAACGGACGAACTACTAGAACTACTGAGAGAGGAGAGGGAGCTACTGGACGAACTGCTAAGAGAGGAGAGGGAGGAGCTACTGCTACTACTCGGGGAAGAAGAACTGCTAGACGAAACCGAGCTCACGGTCGAGCTACTGGAAGAACTGACCGAGCTTACAGAACTGGAAGAGGAGGAGCTGACCGAGCTGACCGAAGAAGAACTAGAACTGACTGAGCTGACCGAACTGGACGAGGAGGCAGAAGAAGAACTTACCGAACTAGAACTAGGACTGGAGGGAGAAGACGAGGAACTGGAACTGCTGAAACTGCTAGAGGATAAAGAACTTGATGAAGGAGAAGAACTTGAAGGACTGGAAACGCTGGAGAGAGATGAGCTAGAAGAACTACTGCTCATCGAACTAGAGCTAGAGACGCTAGAGCTAGATCCTCCTGGGGTGCTGGAACTGCTAGGAGAAACCGAACTGACCGAAGAAGACGAAGATGAAGTAGAGGATGAAACCGAACTAGAAGAGGAAGGGCTGGATGGACTAGAGGGGGAGGAACTGACGCTACTTACACTACTCAGGGAGGATTCAGAAGAACTAGAAACAGAACTAGAAATAGAACTTGAAGAGCTCGACGAACTTGCGCTAGAGGAGATGGAGCTAGAGGAAATTGAACTACTAGGACTAGAGCTTGACGAACTCGAAACGCTAGAGCTGGAAGGGCTAGAACTCGACGAGCTAGAGGAAATAGAGCTCGACGAACTGGAGGAAATAGAGCTCGAAGAACTAATACTTGATGAGCTCGACGAGCTGATGGAAGAAGAACTAGACGAACTAGGACTAGAGGAACTTGACGAGCTGATGGAAGAAGAACTCGATGAACTGATTGACGAGCTACTGCTCTGCGACGACAGCATCGAGGAGGAGCTGCTGGAACTGGAAACAGAGCTACTGCTAGAACTCGACGGACTAGAACTAGACGGACTGGAACTAGAACTAGAGCTGGAGCTAGAAATTGAGCTAGAACTAGAACTAGAAATTGAGCTTGAACTAGAGGATGAAAACGAGCTTGAACTGGAGCTCGAACTAAGACTGGAACTGGAAGGCGAAGAAGAACTTGAACTGGAGGACGAAAACGAGCTAGAGCTAGAGGAAGACGAGCTGGAGCTCGAAATCGAACTGGAACTAGAACTAGAAGAGGAACTCGAACCGGAGGGGGAACTAGAACTGATACTAGAGGACGAACTCGAACTGAGGCTAGAAGAGCTCGTTGACGATACACTACTCAACGAGGTCATACTGCTCGGAGAGCTGGAGCTTCTAGAACTAGAACTAGAGCTTGATATCGAACTAGAGCTAGAGATAGTGCTAGAGCTCGAACTTGAGATTGAACTAGAGCTCGAACTCGATATCGAACTAGAACTAGAGGAGGAGCTAGAACTCGAACTGGAGATTGATGAAGAGCTACTGCTGCTAACGCTACTTAGACTTTGACTCGACTCATCGCTTTGACTGGACTGAGAAGACACGGAACTAGAAGAGTTGTCCGAAGAAAAGCTACCCTGTTGCTGATCAACGAGTAGCCAACCAAAAGGACTCCTGTCCTTACTGACAGGGTAGCTCATATAAACGTCGGGCATATTCATCCCGATCGTTACTGCCCTCTGTTCTATCTCGGTAGCCTTCCTGGAGAAGATCGTAGACCCCTCGACGAAGGCGCTGGACCGTTCTCGGATATGAGCAACCGCCTGATTGATTACGTTGTCCGCTGCCCCTACGTAGAAAGACTCCCCACCACCCGAAGCCAGAAACAAGTTTCCGTCTCCGATATCGGGAACAACGGTTCTGATAACGGGTTTCCCGGGCGCACGGTCAACTCCGCAATCTGCCTCTTCCTCCTCTAGTAGTTGGATAGCAAGATAGTCAATACGAACCGGAGGTCCAACGGTTCGTCTTTGAACTTGGAACCCTTGGGGCGCCCAAAATGTCAGGGAGTAGCGGTTATCCGAATCTTCGGCGATAGCCTGGCTGGTAACTCTTCCTTGGACATTAGACCACTGGGATACCAGCTCGTAGTCCCCCCGCGTTGCTACCCCTAGTCCCCCAAGCGGTCCTAGGAATATCCCCAGATCGGGAGCGAAGCCTACGTCCACCGAGGTCTGAGCGGTCTTGTGGGGATAGCTTCCTGCTAGAGCCCGCCGAGTTCCCTTCATCAGAACGGCATAGCCCCAGTACCTTCGAGGAAACGGCTCTAGACATCTCAGTTGTACTCCGTCTTTTATCCACCCCTCGAACTCAGCACCGACTCCCCCGAGTACTCGGTCAGACTTTCGAGTGGAGCGAAGATTATGGGTCTGGGAACACCGTTGCTGATTCCCGTCAGTAAATCCGATGGAGATAAACGACTCCGGTGCCTCGGAGCCTTTGTCGTCCGGCGATCCAGAGAGAACGAATAGAGCGCAGGTCGGAGTCCCGAATCCGGGGAAGACGATCTCTAGACTCTCCTCCGAGCCTACTCGAAACGGAATTGTTACCGCATCAAAAGACACTAGACGTCCCTCGGAGTACAGTCTACTCCGCCACTAGGAATCGGAGCTAATCCCTTCCCACTGCTAGAGCTGGAAGAAGAAGAGCTAGACGAAGAACTGGAAGAAGAACTACTCGCGCTGCTGGTCTCTATCCTTGAAAGACTAGAGCTAGAAACGGAACTTGAACTCGAAACCGAAGACGCTGAAGAGACCGTAGAGCTGGAGCTACTACTCGCGCTGCTGACGGTGGAAGAGGAAGAGCTAGAGACGCTAGAAACGGACGAACTGGAACTCGACGAAACGCTGCTGACGCTAGAACTTGAGCTAGAGGAGAGGGAGGAAACCGAGGAGCTACTGGAGCTACTAATCGAGCTGACCGAGGAACTACTAGAGCTAGAAAGGCTGCTAACAGAACTGCTACTTGAACTGGAAAGGCTGGAGACCGAACTACTTGAGCTGGAGCTGAGGCTAGAGACGGAGGAGCTGCTAGAACTACTCACCGAGCTTACGGAAGAACTACTGGAACTAGAACTAACACTAGAGACACTCGATGAACTTGAGCTACTAACCGAGCTCACGGTGGAGCTAGAAGAACTGCTGCTTACAATCCCCGTCTGAGAGCTACTGCTAGAAACCGAAGAGACGGAAGAGCTGGAAGAACTGCTGACGGAAGAAACGGAGCTCGAAGAACTCGACGAGACGGAGCTTGAAGAACTTGATGAGACGCTACTCACCGAACTAGAACTTGAACTACTGACGCTAGAAACCGAACTGGAGCTAGAACTGGAAACCGAAGAGACGCTGGAGCTGGAGCTAGAAACCGAAGAGACTGTGCTGGAGCTACTGCTTGATACGGAAGAGACAGTGGAGCTAGACGAGCTGCTGACCGAGCTAACACTAGAACTGCTAGAGCTAGAGACACTGCTGACGGTCGAAGAGGAGGAGCTGGAAACCGAAGAGACGGAACTGCTAGAACTAGAGCTCACGCTACTGACCGTAGAGGAACTGCTACTCGATACCGAGCTGACTGAACTGGAGCTAGAACTCGAAACGCTAGAGACGGAGCTGGAACTGGAACTTGATACGGTACTCGATGAGGAGCTTGAAACGCTACTGACGCTGCTGCTTGACGAGCTGCTGACGGAACTTACGGATGAGCTGGAGGAACTAACGCTGCTGACGGTAGAGGACGAGCTAGAGGATACTGAGGAGACGGTACTCGAACTTGAACTAGAGACGGAGGAGACGGTGCTAGAGCTGCTACTGCTGACGCTCGAAACCGTGCTAGAGCTGCTACTACTCACCGAGCTAATGGTGGAGCTGCTAGAGCTACTGACGGAGGAAACTGTACTCGATGACGAACTGCTAACGCTACTAACTGTCGAACTACTAGAACTCGACACCGAGGAGACCGTGGAGCTGGACGAGCTACTAACGGAACTGACGGTGGAGGAGCTCGAACTAGAAACCGAAGAGATGGTAGATGAAGAGCTGGACGAAACGCTCGACACGGTAGACGAAGACGAGCTGGAGACTGAGGACACCGTGGAGCTACTAGAGCTACTAACCGAAGACACGGTGGAACTAGAGCTGCTGCTAACACTACTGAGCGTTGAGGAACTTGAACTTGATACGGAGCTAATCGTGGAGCTACTACTCGATACGCTAGAAACCGTCGAAGAACTCGAACTAGAGACTGAGGAAACTGTCGAGGAACTCGAACTTGAAACGGAAGAGACGGTAGAGGACGAGGAGGAAGAGACGGAGCTAACGGTGGAGCTACTGGAAGAAGAGACGGAGCTGACAGTTGAGGAAGAACTGGAGGAAACCGAACTAACGGTGGAGCTACTACTAGAGCTAACAGAAGAGACCGTAGAACTACTGGAACTAGATACTCCGGCAGCCTCCGTCTGAAAACCCATTACAATATAGTCTCTACCGGACTCAATGGACACGGTTGTCCAATCGAAGGTCACTCCGTTAGCGTCCCAGGATCCTGAACTACCGGGAAGCTCCCCTATATTCTCAAAGGTATTCGTTTGAACATCGTCTAGCGTAGCTAGGGTATCCGTGCGAGTCTGGACTTCGGTGTCAGAAGCGTCATCGTGATCGCCTCTCCAAGACATCGTTTGGGCGGTCTCTGTTCCGCTATTCGAGTTGAACCCTACCGCGTTACAAACGTAATTGTCGATAGTCAGACTCGCCGACGCAGTATTAGACGTGGCACAGAGAACCGCTTCGGGTTCGATCCCCATCGTAATCGCATTCGTTCCGGGACTCGTGGGGATCACGCCGAAATCGACGGTGACCGTAGGTCCCTTGATGAACAACATGCTGTGAAGAAGGGCTGCAGTGACGTTCGAGAAGTTCCAAGTGAACCCGTCCGAGTCCCACGAGTCCATTGTGTACTCGTACAGAAGAGTTGAGGCTCCTGCCGGCATTGTAGCCCGATCGTTCGCCCAGGTCCTCCAACGTTGGTTGTTCGCCATTACTTCCTGAGCACGCCATCCGATACTTCCTACCGCCCGATCGGTAGCGAAGAGAGCTAGAGACCCCGCAACCAAAGTATCGCTTGAGTTGGCGCTCATTAGGGTAGTCCCGAAAGTAATCATACAATCGGGCTGGAACCCTACCCCAGTCTCCCCCGTAGCTCCAGTGGAAGTGGGAAGACTGTACTGCTTTGCGGCCACGTTCGTGATCTCGTCCCCGCCAAAGACTAGGTACCGAAGAACGATACCCGACTTCGCTGTGGAGATGTTGATCGTGAACTGGTTCGTTCCGAAAGAAGAGAAAGTTGCCTGGCACTGGACGCTGTTGGCCTCGTCAACCAGGTAGACCAAGGCATCTTGATTAGAATGTCGACAGTCTGCGTTCGCGGTGTTATCCTCGTCGACCCAACAACAACAGGTATCGTCCGCCGAAGAAGTAGCTACTCCCATACAGTAGGCATAGACATTCGTGGCCGGGTCCGTGGCTACAGCGAAAATCGCTTTCGGAGTCACTCCGCTGAAATTGTTCAACGTGATGGTCTGATCGCCCGTTGAGGTATTCAGCGTAACCGATCCAGCTTCGTAGATAACAGTCACGGATCAGGTCCGGTTGTCGGTAATCGCGTTCACCGCAGCGACGGTCGTTGCGTCGAAGATCTGTTTCTTCAAGTCACGAGCCCCATCGACGATCGCCCGTTGGCGGGCAATCGCTGCTTCCCCGAAACTCTTCATCACATTGGCATTGTTAATCGTATACAGATCCCGTCCCCGAGTGATGATCGTATGGGGCCAACTAATGACGGACGAGTTGTTCCGATTGTCGTACAAGAGGTAGTAGTTCAACGAGTCGTCAACGTCCAACGGGAAGATCTCTCCGTCGTAGCTCAATCCCTTGTTGAACAGACGTTCCGTCTTCCTATCGATCCGCCGATTCTTCTCCGCCTTTGCGATGCGAAGATTCAGTGCCGTGTTCTGAGCAGCATTACATTCATAGATCCTATTCTGGGCGATGTTGTACCGTTTCTGAGGAACGAGGTCCTGGATGGCTGGAGGCTCTAGAGCCGGATCGTTGGCGGACCAGGCGAACCGAAACGAATCGGGTAATTCATCGAACTCGGGGATTGCAGTATTCCCATCATCCGAAGTCATCTGGAAACAGTAGTTGGTGCCCGTGGTCGTCTCATAAAGCCATCGAATCGCCATCGAAAGAATCTCCCTTATCGACAGATGTTACTTGAGCTGCTCTTACCTGGACTCGTGAGGATAGTTATCTCGCCTGCTACGACTCTTCCGCTGGGCTGAGGGGAGAAGCTTTTGCCCGAGCTGGAAATACTGGAGCTACTAGATATCGAGGAACTAGAAGAGCTAGAAGACTCTAACGCCTCTAGTAGCGTATTCAGAGGAACCGTTCCGATAGGTAAGATGTTGAGTGCCAACGGCCCAATTCCTCAGATCTTAGTCACGGCTAGGAAGGCATCTTGGATCGTCGCATCGTTTCCGGCTGTCTCGTTCTGGATCCAGAGTTCGATTGTATCATTAAGCGAGAGAGTAGCCGTAGCCACTAACGGAAGGGACTCGACTCCCGCGCCGACAGTTCTCGTCCCTCGACTACCAACTTGAGTAGCCCCGTTGTTTATGAAGAAGGCTAGACTATAGACGTCTCCCGAGTTCCCTGAAAGGGAGATAGAAGCTTCTATCTTATAATCCCCTGCCGCAGTAATCGTGATGTGGTCATTCGTATGGTCGGGGGTTGTGTCGGAGGAGACCCCATCGGTGTCGAAGACCGTAACCTGAACGGCGTTCGTCCAGTCGCTACTGCTCGCTGCGATCGTCGTAGCCACGGCGTTCCCCTCGACGCTAATCGCGCCGTGGGCTCTAATCAGTTCGTTATCAACCGAGACTCCGACTTCGTTGATCGTTAGTCGATTCGTCCGAACGTCGTTGATCATTACGTCGTATCGAAGCTCGCCATCCTTCGCTCCAACCGTCACGTCGTTAGCCTGCCAGGTCATTCGGGCGAATTCCGCAGCAACCCCGTCCGAAGCTTCTAGGAGGTATCTGTGGTAGGCTTCATCTCCAGCTGAAGGAGTTACCCGGGCGTCATTCCCGATCCAATCCGCTACGTCATTACTCGCCAGCGCTCCGGGCTGAAAGAACGTGTGGAGATTATAGAACCGGACCTGTCCGTCATTCCGTAAGGCAAGAAGCTCGTCCCCCACCCCGTTAACGTAGAAGAAGTGACCTCCACCAGCTCCGCTTTCAGTATAGTAGCCCATCCCCGGATTACCTGAGTGCCGGTTGCCGAGGAATCCTCCAGTAGCTCCGGGGAAGACTAAGACCCCTCCCCAAGCTCGTCCGTCGATACAAACCACCGCATGAGCCCCTGAGCCGAAGGGATCAGCAATTATTTCGGCGCCCCCGAGTCCTACCCCGATCTCATCAGCGACGAATCGGTTGGCGAGAGTGTTATTGGCGTAGAGGGCAATCCGGAACTCGCCATCCCTTGACGTCCCGGTTACGTCGTTCGCCTGCCACGTCAGACGAACAAATTCACCAAAGGTACCGACAACCTCCGTATTAAGCATCAGCCGGATGAACCCTTCGTCTCCGTCTGCGGGACCTTGTCTCTCCGGACCAGAGAAGTCCGCAACGATCTCCTGGGGAGAATCGTTCATGTCGTATAGCTTGAGAAGGGCGGAAGCCCCATCGTCGGTGCTGACCAAGACGTGGTGATTTGTCGCTCGCAGTACTAGGTCCCCTTCGATCGACCCCGTAACTAGTCCGCTCGTAGCGTGACTGACTCCTACGAGTCCCTGTCGGACGCTATTCCGTAAATACTCGACGTAGCAGACTTCGGCATCGTTGTTCGAGGAGTCTAGCTGTACGATCGCATCGTCATTCCCCGTCGCAGTTCCCCCGGGACCTACAATAAATACTCCGCTCACTCGACCGCCCGGAGAGACGTCTCCCAGCCACCGCCAGGCGGTTCCGTCGCTGCGTAGCTTGATCCGGTCTCCTTGTCTAAGAGTGAACGAGCTCCCTAGCGTTCCGCTTCCATCCTCTAAGGAGTTGGTGTCTCCCGCATCCTCGGCGATCGTAATTGTACCTGAGTTGATGTTCTTGACGAGGTAGACCTTGCCGTGGTAATCGGCTACGGGGGGAAGAGTAACCGTTCGAGCTACCGCCGAATCACAAAGAACCAGCCAGTGGGTCTCATCGAGGACCGTATTGACCGCAATCGTGTGGATTGGCCCGTCGCTGTAGCCGAACGGATCCGACAGAAAGACATCCCGAGTTCCCGCTGACCAGGCAACCTGAGCTCCCGCGTTACTAGAGGCGATCACCCGATTGATAACGTAGGTGTCTGTAGCAGCGTCAGTAATCGTCGCGCGAGAGATCTGCCATTCGTTAGCGGTCTGGTGAACTTCGGTGATTATGACTTCTACCGCTGCTCCCGCTAATCCCGCTCCGACAAACGTACGGAGAGCCGCTTGGTCCACTGAGGCCCCAGCGAGATCGTAGGGACTAGCCGTATCGGTCGTTGTTTCCCAGACCCGTACAGCACTAAGAAGATCTGTCATAGTCCTATCCTAACAGGGAAGGTAAACCTGACCTCGAATTGCTCGACCGCTTCCTACGGGAGCCGATCCGTGACCGCTACTCCCGGAACTACTCGAACTGCTCGAACTACTCGAAACAGACGAGGAGCTAGAAACCGCTGGGGTGCCTAGAGTCCCGATCGGAAGGGTGCCCTTAGGGCGTATCCCAACGGCTGCCATCTCATTCCTCTCCACCTAGATCAGCGAGAACTTCAGCTGCTACGGACGATCGCTCGGCTGCCGCCGCCGCGTTCCTAGCTGCGGGAACCCGATCCGCTGCCATCAGATTCTCGATGTTACGCCGTAGGGTATTGAGGATCACCCGAGCTCTGTCCTCCTGTCCTAGTTGGCCAAAAGGAATTACTTGGCCCTCGGGATCCACGGGAGGCTGTTGGAAGTACACGGATTGAGCCACGCGAGTGATGAGACCGGGAGTTGCCTTCTCCAGACCCGCATAGAGACTTTCGTCTGGAACGTCCCCGTCCTTGAGCAAGTCCAAGATAACTCCTACACGGTCAGTAGGTCCGATTGCCATTTTATTCCTCGATTTTAATCATTAGAAGGTCGTTGTCTCTTCTTCGGAAACTGACAGAAGGATGTCCGTGCCGTTAAACAGGTAGTCAATCACACGACGCCGACTAGCCGTATCCGCCGACCAAGTCGGCTCGGTTCCTAGCCAACGCCCCGTAGTGATCCCCGTACCAGCCACCCAAGTAATATCACGAGCAGTGGAGTCTTGAAGGAGTTCAATCTTCCCCGAGCGAACCTGACCTGCGGTCGCCGTAAGTGTTAGGGTCACTGCTCCGGTCGCTGCCGCAAGATCGATCTTTTGATCATTCGCTGCGTCTAGGTTGATCGTAGCCGCGTTCGCAGCGATCACGTTTGTAATGAGCGTCCCGAGATGGAGAGCGGCAAACTGAACGTCCGCATCGGTTGTCAAATCCTGGTTGGCAACGGATCCTAGTATCCGCCACGCAGTCCCGTTACTCCTTAGATGTACTCCCTGCCCAGAGTTCCCTAAGGAGATAGACGAAGACAGGAACCCACCAAGCCCCTCGACTGAGTTGGAATCTCCAGCATCCTCGGCAATAGTCACTGCCCCAGAATTGATCGACTTGACAAAGTACTCCTTCCCCTGATAGTCTGTTACTGGAGGTAGAGTTACCGTCAGACCCGAGGAGAAGTTACAGATCACTTCATAGTGAGATTCATCGAGAGTCAAAGCCCCCGTAATCACGTGCTGAGGACCTGGACTATAGCCGTGGTAGTCAATCAGAAAGACGTCACGGGTCCCGGCGGACCAAGCCACTTGAGCGTCAGAGTTGCTCGACTTGATGACTTGGTTGATGACGTAGGTATCGGGAGCGGCATCGGTGATCGTGGCCCGGGACAACTGCCACTCGTTCGCCGTCTGGTGCTGCTCCATGATGAAGACTTCTTTGCCGGCAAGACCTGCCCCTACAAACGTCCGCAGCCCCGTCTCTTCGGCAGAAGCTCCAGCGAGATCGAATGGACTGGAGGTATCGGTAGTTGTTTCCCAGACACGGACGGCACTATGGATATCTACCATCTAGACTCTCCCAGAAGAAAAAGCATGTGAGGGGAGAGTCTCTACCCACTTTAACCTATCAGAAGGATTGCTTTAAGTAAAGCTCAAGAGAGCTTTTAAGAAACGCCATCCGTGGCGTTACAGGCCTCCATTCCCCCGGGTGGTTCACCAATCTTCGCCAATCCTCGATTGCCTTTCCTCATTACCCATTTCGTAGATCTCTCGAAGCTCTTGGGGCATCTCTTCTATTTCGGCCTCTGAGAGCTCCTCCTCGTCCCTCTCCGGGCCAATCGCCTCGTCCGGGTCTAATCCTCCTACCCGTCCTCGGAGCGTGTCTAGAGCCCTAGGGAGCGTTATAACGAGGGCCGTTCCGACATCGGCGTGCCCGTATTCGTCCGAGACCGCCTCTAGCTTGTATCCGTAGGACTTCTCGACCACCGAGAACTTTCCGAAGTCCCGCCTCAATCGTTCGTCCTCGTAGGCTCGGAGGGCTCCGCTCTTGGTCACTTGCATCAAGCTTTCGGCCATCGCCGTTAGGTTCCCTCCAGTAAAGGTCACTTCGTGCATCGGCACCCCGCGCTTAGAAAGGCGTTGAGCCATTAACTTAGCTTGCGAAGGATCGTAGCCAAGCCAGTCAAGCCGATACTGTTTGAAAGCCTGGAAGCAAGCCCTCTCTACTTCCGATAAGTCAACTTCTCCGTTCGGCCCCTCAGCAGGTTCCCACGACTCCATCCGAACCACGTCAATCTTCTGTTCCTTCTCATTCACTCCGACGACCACGAATCCAGCATGATCGTGACTGACACCAAGATCAAGACCCCCAAGGTAACGGGTACCAGAAACATGACGGTCAGACCCAGAAGGAAGAGCCCCCAAGCAACGATCAATATCTTCTTCATCCAGCGCGTCTCCTTTCCCTGAAGCCCAGACTCCCTTCCACAACCGAAGGAACCGAGCTCGAGAATTTCGAGCCTTAGCGTCCTCGATATCCTCCTGACGAATCCAAGGGGCTGGTTGATCATACCGATGGAAATACCACTCCTCTGACTCCATCGCATTCCTTCGTAGGACCTCTGCTTTAGTTCCTTTGAACCCAGCATTGGTTGCCACGATCACGATCCCCTGAGGAACTCCGTCGGCATTGTCCAGTAGATTCTCGACGAACTCCCACTTCGTCACGTGACTGAGCTCATTAACCACTAAGACATCCGGAGTCTCTCCATGACTTCCAGCAACATCCGCAGCTAGGATATCCAACGTAGCCAATCCGTTGCTCGAACCGACATGCCAGCTCTTCTCCTCGACCCTTTCCCCAAGCCATTTATTGTAGAACAAGACGTCAGTCATCCGGCGCTTGACGATCCCTGCCTGATCCTTGTCAGCCGCTCCTACCTGTAGATACAAAGGCCGTTGAGCAAAAGCAATGAGCCACAACAGGCACAGAGAGATATCCGAATCCTTCCCCGCCTTCTTTGTTCGTTCCCACCAGAACCGACGAACCTTAGGCATCTCCCCCTTCTGAACAGCAGCTAACGAAGACGACAGATCCTTGAAGCATTTCAGTTGATAGTCGGCGATGCAGTTCTCAAACAACTGAGGACCAGTTGCCGAAGGGATGATCAGCCCCCGAACAAACGTCAAGAAGTTCTTGGAAGCTCTTCGACGAATCACCAAGTTCAGGGCCTGTTCTTCTTGAATTGTCTCAGTCTTGTTCATACCCGAATTCCATAGCGTAAATCGCCACAGTCTGAAATAACTCAGGAGGAACCCACCTCCTCAACTCTCCCCAGGTAGGCGATGGATGCTCCCCTCGACTATTCCGACTGAGATCCCTCCTCGGTCGAGTATCTCCTGGGAGAGAGTAACCCGCCTCCAGTAACAACCCGGGGAGCTCCTCTTCGATCTTCTCGATGTGAAAGTACCGACTCAACGGTAAATGTTTACACAGGTTCATCCAGTTGGCGTACCAAAAAGTGGCCGACAAGAAGATACCCGACTGGATTCCCGCTCCCGGAAAGTAGACGTGCCTCTGAGCAAACTCCATCGACTCCGGACGAATTACCGAGCAAGCAATCGAACCGATCGTCTTCAATGGATCCCGAACCACCAACCAGATCTCCTCGAACTCTTCTAGCGGAGGACTACTGGCCCAGAAAGGAAGATCCTTGTTCCCAGCGGCCGCCATCCACGATACGAGAAAGTCCTTCCCCGGGTTCTCATGACCCGAGTCAATTCCCAACTGATTCAGGTAGTGAGAAGTGTAAGCCGTCCCTGACCTAGGCGTCCCTGTTATCAGTCTCATCCTTCCCCCTTACCTTCTTTTTCAGTCCTTCAAGAATGACTTTAGCCTCAATTAACGAATCGTCAGAAACCTCTTCATAAGGATTCTCGTGATGTTCAAGATGAAGATGCTGATGCTCATGTAGGTCCCCCAAAGCCTTACTCGATTGGATCATTCCCAGGTGCTTCATCAGAAGTTCAAGAGCCCTGACCTTGTCAGAAAATTTGACCTTGACCCGACCATCCGAACTCACTTCAAAACTACTAATTGACCGCCGAACCTCTCCTCCCATCTCAACAATCTCTCGAAGAACCCCTTCATCATTAAACAGATTCTTCGGATCGATGAAAGCGATGCATGCCAATTCCTGAAGGACCCTATCAGCCTCAATATCCGTTCGATGAACCCTTTCCTGCATCGCCCGGAAGATCGCTTCCTGAACGAGAGGCTTCTTCAGAATCTTGATGGCCGTTACATGCGCTGTCTTGGGAGAATACCCCGCCCGTTTCGCTGCTGCAGAAGCATTCAGATCCACTAGAAACTCATGAACGAAAATCCTCTGCCTTAGTTCAAGACCCTCCAGCCCGTGATCAACGGAAACATACCGAGCTCCCGCACTCCTTCCCTGACGAAGAGACTCGGATAGCGCCGGCCGCTCCTTCCTCCAGCTCTTGAACGTCTTGAGATCAACCCCCATACTCTTCGCGATCTCTTCGTCGGACATCCCATCCCGAGCTAGTTGGAATACCCGGACGTAATACTTGTCGTTCCAGACTGGGCTAATCAAGATTCCAGACTCCCGTCGTCAAGAGAAGAAGATCTTCCTATTAGTTTCGCCGTTAAGGAGAAACGATCTCCCTATTAGTTCCTTTAACCTAAGGTTGCAATAGATCTATAAGTATTTTACAATGGCACAACGAGTAGGTCTATCTATATAAATATATATATATATATATATATAGGGGTGGGGCGAAAAAGTTCAAGAGACAGGGAAGAGCTCAGCGAACATTCTTTGGATTCCCTTCGACAGGACATACCTCTTCCTTGGGTGTCGTCGTCCGTCCGTCTGAACCATGGCGAACTCAACGACTCCGATCTGAGTCAAGAACCTCATGGTCTTCCCGATCTGATCGGCCGGTCGATTCACCTTCACACAGAGCGAGGCGTTCTCCATTCCTTCAGGAGACTGTACGAGAGCCTCGACAATCTGCAGTGTAAGCCCGCGGGCCGTGTCTAGCGCCACGTGAAGGACCTGAGGACGAATCAGATCGACACTCTGTCCCCTCACAGCTGACATCGCCGTGACGAGTCGAACCATCTGTTTCGCCAATCTGGCAGCGAATTCCCGCTCTTGGTGTTCGTCCTTCTTCGAAGGTCGGGCTCGCATGTAAGCAATGAACTTCCCCAGACGGCTACACCATCGAAGGGTTTCCTGATCGACAAAAACTTCTTCAATGAGAGACAAAGCGTTTTCCCGAAGATAGGTCACGTATCCTCCGGTTAACCGCATCGCGTTGAGTAGCTCTCTTGGATGATGAGTTGAAGCGTCGCCGTTGCTTTCGACCGACATGCTCCTACGTTCTTGGTTCACCGCCTGCCAGAGAACTTCGTCCTCGAATTCTTCGTCAATTCCGTCCATGACAATACTCGTCAGGAATCTTGCTCCGAGCTCGCTGCAATCAATTTCCTCTCGAATTGCTGAAGTCCCACAGATGATCCAGGTCATCCGCGCTCCTTCGTACTCATTGATGACTTGGTTCCGGTAGTGGATCCGGCCAACCCGGTCGTAGATCCCCCGCCCTTCGCTCAGGATCTGCTGGACGTTCGGCGCTTTCACAAAGGCGTCACCCTCTTTCATCGCAAGAGTCATCCCCAGGCATTCCGAAAGTAGCGACGAGTCTTCTCCGTCTGCTCCCTTCCAGCCGGAGTAGAATCCGCGGATCGTGTCCTTGCTCACGATGTACCGCCGGTTCGTACTAATCCCTTCTAGCAGCGTCGTCTTCCCGCTGGAAGGAGGACCGATAATCTGGAACCAAAGCTGTTCCCCTACGAGGTTCGTCGTCAGGACGGAAGACAGCATGCAGGAGAGCGCGCGGTCCAGTCCGGGCGTCCAACTCAGCGCCCGGCTCCAAGCTCCCATGAGGGTGTCGTAGGAGCTACAGGCGACGACCTTTCCCTCGGGCTTGCCGTTAGCCGCGACAGGAGCTCCGCTAACGAACGATTCCGGGACAGGCTGGACAAACCCTAACAGACTACGAAACTGCGCCAGCCGTTGTGTAAGGAGCCCATTCGTTGCGATTTGTCTAATCTCCGGCACGTCGTTTCTCCTTAGAAAACAAGGTTCTTTCCGAAGTTATTCTAATCGGGTTTTTCTAAACCCTTATAAATAAACAACTTAAACAACTCGTCTTGAACATGTTCTTTCTATCGACTAGTTCAACATATACCCTCTCGTTGTGTTCCGGTTTGGAGCACTCTAAGACCCAGCTAAGCCATAAGTAGTAGATCACCTACAATCCAGGTAGTCAATTTTTCCAGCTAAGCCATAAGTAGTAGATCACCTATGTCTTAGATAGATGATCTCGGATGTCGTATCCGTCAGGAAGTTCTCCCGACCATTGCAGCCACCCAAGCTCTTTCGGAGGAACTCGTAGGTGAGTTAAGATCGCCGTCGCTCGTTTCGTCGCTTCCAATCCCGCTCCGGAAATCTGTTTGCCGTTGCGCTGTTTCGAATGGTCATGATCGAAGCAGAGGACCACAGTCTTTCCAGAACAGATCGTTGCCCATCGAGTCATCGGAACTCCGACGCATCCACACCCAGGAACAGCAACGACAATCCCTTCCTCTTCAGAATTCTGGAGGCACTCGTACAGAGCCATTCCGTCCCACGGCCCTTCGCAGATATAGACCGTCGAACACTTTCGAAGACCCTCGAGGCCCTTCGCACAGAAGAGCTGGCTTCCCAAAGTTGGGGTCGGGTACAAGACATCCCCGTAAGAATACAGAGTTTTAATCTTTCCGTCAGCGCCGTAGCCAGGGATGATCCAGTTCTTTGTGATCAACGATCGGCAGACTCCCCAATCCCTTGGAGTCTTCTCGAACAACAACTTCCGGTCGTCGATCAGACTCCGATACTCGGACAGAGGGGTTGACTCGAAACTCTCTGCATGGAGAAGACGAATGAACGTTGTCTTATTCCCGCCCTCGGAATCTCCTTCGCCGATCAGGCACCTCCAACATTTGAACTGCGAGGTTTCTAGATTGACCGAAAACTTTCCTTCCTTTCCGCAGAAGGGACATTCGCCTATTGCGTCTGGACCTTTCCCCCAATCAAGATGAACTCCGTGAAACAGATACGGACGAAGACTCTCCGGAGTATTTTCTATTCTTGGCACGATTCCATTTCTCCAAACGGATTCCAGCGTCCTGAAGAAGGTTCTTCCCTGTCGTGTCCCGATAGTTGTCTCGATAACTGACTTCGACGATTCTCTTACTGTTAATGATCAATCCCGCACAGTGTTCGCATGGACAGAGAGTTGTTAGTAAGACCAAGTCATCTCGAGAAGAGACAAGCTTGACCAAAGCATTCGCTTCTGAATGGATACATCCACAGGATCCCACTTCCTTTCTGCAAGCGTCGTTTGAAATTCCCGAAGGAGGTCCATTATACCCAATGGCAAGAACCTCCGTCAACTCAGGAGTAACGATGACGCAACCAACCGACGACCGCTTACACTTCGACAAGTCTGCAAGACCTTCAGCAAATTCATAGAAGCATTTTCTCTTCTGAGAGGGACTCATACTTATTTCCCGTTTGAACGCGGATGTCTTACCTGATCCGTCTCCAATTCACTTAGATCGATTCCATGCTTACGGCAAAGCTCCAGAAAGTCTTCTGAGATCCAGTACTCATCGTGGTCCGGATCATGACACAATCGAAGAACCTCTCGGATCATGATTCCCGCCTGGAAGTTAAGCGCTGCCTCTAAGAGCAACAGACGAATGTGACGTTGTCGAGCCCAGTAAGATTCCAAACTCAGCCACACCACCAGTCCAAGAATGAAGAACCATTCCATCTCATTCCTCCTCTACTTCAAACTCGGTGTTGCATCGGTTACACCACAGAAATCCTTCAGGGCATCCAGCAACATCAAACCATTCAAGAGCTTCTTCGTAGCTCTGTGGTCTTGTCTGCTGGAAAATAAGATCAGTCTCGTCTTCCTGCGGACAGTAACCGCACGTTGAGCATTTCAATACTCTCGAGATGCGCGGCACAGATCTTACTCAAATATTATTTCCACCAGCCGTCCTACATTCCCCTCGTGATCAGGAGATTCCCAGCCTTCGGGTTTGATCAGATCCGGAAGACCGAATTGGTTCGGCCGACTCAGATTCGAACCTGCCTGTTTCTGCATGTTCCTTTCGTGGACCCGCCTCCAGGCTTCGCTGGCGTCGACTCCAAAGATGTCCAGAGTTCCAATCGCAACGACACAAAGATCGATCAGAGCATCAACCGAGTCCTCTGGACATTTCGAATTCGAAAGCTCCGTCATCTCTTCTTCCAGGAAAGCGAGACGAAATCGATAGAATCCTTGGAGGACTTCTCCTCTCAACTCCTTTGCCGATTCGGTGTGCCCGAACTTCTCGTGCATCTCTCGAATGTCTTTAGGCCAATGGTGTTCCACTTCGCAACTCCCTATAATCGTTTTCGAAAATGTGAAGAGAGGTAATGTGCATCGAATACGTTCCTGGATAAACGTCATCCCAGTACTTGCGTCTTCCATTCCGAGATCGGCACTCATTAAGCACCCAGAGAAGAAGTCGGATCGCTAAATAACAATCGTCCCGAAAGTGGTGAGCGAAATCGCACGACCGAAGAGGGTACCAGATATGAATCCGATTGTCACGAACGATGAATTGATATCCAAGAGTGCAAGGCTTTCTTCCTCCGTCTCCCCATCCAGTATCTTCTGGGAAGAACAGAGGGATATAAGCCTGCCGCGTCGTTGGTTCACGAACAAGTAGATCAACCAAACTATCTAGATCTCCGTACATCGACCGGATTCCCGTTCGAGGCTGAAGATCCTTCCGTTGCTCATCTGTAAGCTTCCCTTCAGAAGTCATTCCGGCGTATTTCGGCCACAGTCGTTCCTGATAGGTGTGATTGAAGATTTGCAACGATTCAGAACGAAAGTTGTCCGCCGATCTTCCCCAAGGCCAATTCTGCCATTCAACTCCTGGGTTCAGAGGCTGTCGCCCGACGCGCTCTTCGAAGTGATTATCCGCCCAAGGAAGATTCGGACGAATCTGATTCTTCCAATGAGTTAAATCCATTTTCTCTTGGAGATGAACTCCGAAGCTAACATTCAGAAGTTCATACGCCCGAGCGGCTGGATCCTTTCTCACGTCGATCCCTTGCCAACGAATCTGAGGAACCCGAACTGCTGATGACCTTATTCGGTTTGAAAGAAAACTATCGACAGCTTGAAACGAGTAGAAGTATTCCATCTCACTCCTTTGATCGTTGATTTCTAGTAGGCAGTCCTTCTTATACTTCTCAAGAGCCGTAAGAACTGTTTTTAGATTATTCGCTCCTAACCAATCCTTTCGACCAAGAAGTTGTTCTTTGGTGAACCGTCGAAGATGATGAATATAGAGAATCCCGAACTTATCTTCAAGGTGGTTGATTGCTTTGATGTCGGCGCCGTAAGTCTCCAACTCAGCTATCGGAGTCTGAAGAAATTTCTCGGTTACCCGAACACTCATTCTCTTCAACCAATTTTCTTGAAGACAAGAATTGTTTGGTAATAGGGAGGATGAACTCCGTACCGTCGATAATAAGTGTTCAGGTGAAGTGTTCTCGGATAGTGATTCAGCAAAGCCATTCCGACGAAGGCAGCTTCTTCGATTCTAAGAATCGTCTCTCCAAGCCACCGATGAAGGAAGTCAGGTTTCTTGTTCCGCATCTGATCCTTCACAGCAATCACAAGGTGACCACTCGGAGTCATCCGTCGAAAGCATTCCTCGTAGATCTTTCTCAACGTGTTGTAGTAGCGAGGACCCTCGTTAAGAAAGGCAAGATTGTCTTTCGATCGGTCGTACTCATACCCCTTCTTCCCCAACCCTTTCTGGGACTCGTCTCCGGAGTAGGGAGGATTGTTCACAACGAGTTCGAACTTCGGAAGCGCGGAGTCGTTGAGAAGCTGTCTGATCTTCCTCGCATCCCCTTCGATAACCGCGTACTGAGAAGGAGACTCAGAAACTTTCTTTGCGTGTCGGCAATTCTCAAGAATGATTTCTCCGGTTTGGATCTCTATCCCAGCGGCGTTCCGACTGTGGGTCACGGCTTCAACAAGAGTTGTTCCTGCTCCTGCCGTCGGATCAAATACCCAATCCCCCGGACTAGAGAACTGTTGGACGGCCCATCGAGCGACGTGAAGAGGAGTCTTTGCGATATGCCCAGCCTCTTCTGTTGTCGAAGCCAGTTCTTCTTTGGAGTAGTATCTCTTCCGATCGTTTCGGGAGTAGTACGATCCGTCAGGACGAACGAGCTCTCCAAGGTATTCAGAACACAGATCGCATTCGCAGTGATAATCCTCCGGCCAGCGTGACTTATCGATCTGGACTTCTTCGTGCATCGATCCTCGAATCACCGCTTTAGATTTCTTCTTCTGCTTTGGTTGCTTGAGTTCCGGCTTTGGCTTTGGTTTCGGTTTTGGTTCCGGTTTCGTAATCGAAGGCACTTCTCTTTCCTCCTCAGGAAGTAGCAAAGACATCTCACAAGACTGATTCATCCAACAATTCTCGCAGGCCCGCTTTTGATCGGCGTAGCCAACGTGCCTGCAGTAATCCTTTTTGGCTTCGTTAATGTACGAACTCGGAGAGATCAGCCGCTCCCCCGTTGCTTCTTTGAAAGGACGCCCTTCGATGTGAGCTTTGATCTGTCGCGCGACAAACAGGTTGAACTGAATCGGCATCGCCTTCCCTGTCTGCTTGATCATGTGCATATTCCGGTCGTGCTCCCACTGTCCGTCCTCCTCAAGAACTGTTCCGTAGAACTTAAAACTATCTGGAAAGCCTTGAATGCGAGCTCTTTCCCGAATGGAGAATGGGTTTCCTCGAAGAGGATGCAGAGCAGAAAGTCCTCCAGTCATCACGTGGGCATGGCCGTCCCAATGCCCTTTATAGGTTCCAATCCTTGTCCCGATCGTTCCGTCGGCTTTGTGATACGAGATTGTCTGTCCCGGTCGATTCTCATTGACGTATTCAGCCAACTCTTCCCACGTAGCTCGATGTCCGTGATAGTGGAGATGAAGAGCCTTTGCACAGAGAGCCTGTTGATTGTGATGCTCGTGGTTGGGAACTTCTTCTTCCCGATCGTACAGATCTCCGATTACCTTCTCGACTGTCAGATCGTGATCAAACTCTCCAGGTCGGAAAACAAATCGTTCCGACTTAAGAGCCCCGATCATGAACATTCGACGCCGTTGCTTCTGAGGATTTCCGTAGTGGTAGTTCGAAACCCACTCAGGAAACAAGTCATAGTCTGGGAGTCTTTCCCAGTACTCCTTCATCGGAAAGGCAATGAACGATTTGGGAAGATCGTCCATAACGAAATACCGAGGACGAAACTGGGCGATAAGATCAACGAACAAAGGAATGTCAGCAGCGTCGTGAACGGCTTCTTTGTTCGGGTTGAGTTGAGAGAAGCAACCGCATTCTGGATGACCCATCGCAAGGTCGACGTTTGTGAACATCGAAAGCTCGTCCTCTGTGAGCTCGTTCACGTTGTACTTCATGACTGCCCCAGGAAAGTTCTTCTTGAAAGTGTTTCTTCCTTTGTCGTCAGCGATGTGATAGTACTTCCGCCACTCGACGTTCCCCAAGACATCGAACCCAGCTTTCTTTGCCCCGATCAACATCGATCCGATTCCACAAGTAATCCCAATCGATGTCAGTTTCTTCTTTCGTATTCTTGGCATTGCTTCGTTCTCCAGATCTCCCGAAACATCTTTACCAGCTCGATACTTCGCTTCTCTCGATCGTTTTCAACTTCCTGAGTTCGCAGAGGCTTTTTCTCTGAGTGAAGAATCTCTTTTGGAAGAAGATCAGAGAATAAATCCCTCAGTATCTTCTTATCGATTCGAAGCTGACGACCTAAGGCAAGCGCAGCAGAAGCAACCCCTCTTGCTAGGAAGGGGCTTCGTACTTCGATTTGGTATCGCATCATGACCCGATCAAGTCGAGGAAGATGCCACGAGATAAGCTCCTGCCAAACGTCGCTTGCCTGGCTGTCGTACCGTTTTGACCGTCCGTACCCGCCGAAAAACTCGTCAGCTCCGTCTCCGGTCAGACAGACTCGTTCGCCGCCCTTGTTGTCGATCGCCTCGGCCAAAGCAACTTGAGGAATCAGCGAACCTAGATCCAAAGGCTCTTGCATGATCAATAGAGCTTTGATCAGATCAATGTGATTCGAATCTAGCCGAAAGGCTTCCGGAGCCACTAAGTCGCAGGCTTCCGACTCATTATTTTCCACGTGATAAACTCGGATATCTGCACAGTCTCGATAGCGCTGAGAGAGCTTGTAGACGATGGAACTGTCCAGGCCCCCGGACACAAGGCACGCTAGAGGCACGTCAGAAGCCACAACGCGGCGTCTAACGGCCTCTTCTATCTCTTTCCGTAGTGTAGACGCATCTACGGAAACAGCCTTTAGAACGTCTATACGAGCGGTTCGCGCGGGGATCCCCCGCTGAAGGCAAACATATTCTCCGGGGAGAAGCTTCTGAATCTCCCGGTAAGGGGTACGCCACCCCTCGGGACAATAGCCCCACTTGCAAACAGAGGATAGATAGACTTCGTCAAGGCTCGTCAAAGCCTGATCCGCAATGCAATCAAGTTCAGAAGCGATCATCGAGAGATGCCGATCGTGACGAAAGTACAACGGCTTCTGATCAAGGTAATCGACGAAACCATGTAATCTCTTTGCCCTAGAATCGTAGACGACAACTGACCAAAATCCGTCGAACTTCTTAAATCCTTCAGGTCCTTCTTGAATCGTTGTTTGAACAACTAGATCAAGATCACACTCAGCTTCTGGATCGCGATCTCGGAAATCAAGAATCTCTCCAACGAACCCCAAATAGTATCCTGATAGACAAACTGGTTGGTCATACTCTTCTCCAGTTCCAACAATCGGTAGACGAACATGACCAATAGCTCCATTTTGATCTCCTTTCACCCTCGAACGAATTCCTCGATAGCTAATGAGCTCTACCCCTCTTAGGGCTCGATCTATCGAATTTTTCCCCAACGTTCCTACGACGCCACACATCGAACATTCCTCGTTTTTTGTTAGACCGGCGAAGGCAATCCCCACACCGATTTGCTCGTCCAGTCGTAGACGACAACCCGAGCTCCAAGAGCAGAAAGCTTAGACATCACGACGTCGTACTGCGCGTAGAGAGCTTTAAGATTTTTGTTCACGGCTCGAACATGCTTCTTCGTTTCCTCTGTGCGAAACGAAACGGACAAATAGTCGAAGGGAGGACGACAATAGATGAACGTTACGGCATACTGAATCGACTTTACCATAGACCAGTAATCTTCGTAATTCCCCAAGACTCCGTCTCGAAGAACTGGGCCGTAAACAAGTTCGCTGATCAGTCCGGAAGAACGGTCGCAGATGATTCCTGGTCGAATTCGTTGCTCAACCCGCGACCGACATTCTCCTAGATCGATTGGAGGGTCTTGAGTTTCTACGATCTCCAATTCCATCTCTTTTGCCAACGACTCCACCAAAGTTGACTTTCCTGATCCGTCGACTCCTTCGACGTGGATGCACGGCTTCAACCAGGATTTCATTTGTCTCTCGGCCATTATTCTATTCGCATATTTGTTCCACCAAAGCGATCGTTGACTTGGGTGAGGCATCGAAGTGATCGTACATCCATTTTCCAATCTCCAGGTCCAAAGCTTTGGGTCCTCCATCATCTTCGTAGAAACCCGCCGGCCAACCGCAACAACGCGGCGTCCTCTCAGTAATGGGAGAAGGTTGTCGATTCCAAGACGATCCTCGTCTTCCGACTCTCCGATCTTGAGACGAAGATTCACTCGATCAAACCGATTACGGAACTCCTCGTTCGAAATTCCCAAGAGCTGAGCGAGATATCTTCCAGACGCTCCGGCAGGATGGAAAGGCTCTACATGTGAACGACCAGGTTCAGGACCGATAAGAACAGTTCTCATATCGCAACTCCTTCTCCCCAATTTGTTTCGTGGTAATCGATTCCGACGGTTAGCCTGACTTGTGGAATTAGATCTTCTCCGAGCCTTTCCATTATCCGCTGGATGTTCTGCACGATTGGAAGATTCCCTCGGTCTGCAACAAAAGGAAAATCAAATACAAGTTCGTCGTGAACGTTCATCACCATTCGGTAATCATCTAGTCCTTCTTGGTCAAAATACTTCTGGATTTCAATCATCGCTCTCATCATGATCCAACAGGCAGTTCCTTGGACCCGATAGTTCAGAGGAATCGTAGGAGAGACCGAACCCCAATTCGACCGACGACACACCAAAGGATATCCCTTTGTTTCGTCAACTGTCTTGTCCGGCATGGTTTCGACATATCCATTTGAATTGGCAAAGTCAATCCAGTGATCAGCTAGTTCTGTCTTCTTGTTGAGTTTCTCTGCGACAATCCTCTGAGCTCCTCTCATTCCAAACGCCTCGTCCGCTGTTCCGCTACTTTCCTGAGCTCCGTACAGATCTGCGAAGTTCCCGATCTTTGTTCGTCGATACCAAGAGGCTGCATACTTCTTTTTGGCTTTGTTCAATCCTTGTGGGTCGTTGCGATCGTACTTATCCGGATGGAGGATGCTAAAGATTAGAAGATGATAGGAGCCAAAGTAAGGGGGATCGTCTGGCTTCTCAAATAACTCAAGCATCGCTGGTTCTTTACATTCATACGCAGGGATGCGAAGCTCAAGATTGTCGTAGTCGATAGCCCACCACTCTCTTCCAGGCATTGGACCGAAAGCGTATCGAAGATTGAAACCCTCTTGCTTGCTGATGTTCTGTTCGTTCGGAGCAGATGAAGACCATCGAAGAGTTGAAGTTCCTGTCGGGTTCAGTGCTGGATGAAGAACATACCAGCCTTTCTGAGTTGGTAACCAGAACCGTCGATAGCCATTCATGTACTGAACCGCCGTATCTCGCTTTCTCTTCGCTCGAAGATTCTTGACAAAGACCAGTTTCTTACTTCCGGGTCGCTCCGTTTTCTCCCAATAACTAAGAACCTTGGCGCTCATTCCCGGCTTCCCGGTCTTCTCCGACTTCTCCACTACGGGAAGCTTGAGCTTCTCAAACACGAATTCTCCTAGAGAAAGATTGACTCCAGATTTCGGAAGAGTAAGTTCGTAGTCAAAAGACTTTGCAATATTCTTGCATACCCGTTCGTGGCTTTCTGATTCTTCTTGGAACCTAGAGATGAGCTCCTCAAGTCTTTGTTCGCTTAAGGTCACTCCGTCGTTCTCCATCCGGTAAACAATTGGAAGCATCTTCAATCGCTGCTGATACATCTTCCAAAGCCCTCTCTCCTTTAGAAGTCTTCGATGTTTCAGAAAGAGTTGGAGAGTTGCAGCGCTATCCGTGTTTGCGTATTCAAAAGTCACCGTTCGATAGGGATGATCCTCAGGAATAATCTCGAGGCCTTTCTCTTCTGCATAAGAAAGAGGAAGCCAGCTATCCGTCTTCCAGACAGTACTCTTAGCGCTAGGCATCTCTGGAAGACCTTCCTTTGCAATCCGCCACTCTGGATACATCTTCCGGACGATCCCTCGTACCTCCTTCACAATCGATTCCAATCGCTTGTCGAACTTCCCGATATCAGCTTTCAGAAAGTTCATGACCATCGAAGTTAGATTCTTCGGTTGGTCAGAAGCAAGTAAATGACCTGAGTACAGAGTCTCATGACAACGAAACCAGAAGTCTTCAGGAACGTCGATTCCAACTGTCGCTAGAGACCGAACGTCGAACTTCGCGTTCTGAAGAACCCATTCAAACTGTGGGTCGCGCAAGAGCTCCGAGATCTCTTGACAATCCTTTCGAGAAACGTAAGGCTCCCTTGTGAATGGATCGACTGGCCAGTACCAGTTAAGCTGCTCGTCGTTCTCATCACAAGTTGTGATAAAGTAAGCCTTCGCCCCGTGCCACAGATCAAGTCCCGTCGTCTCCGTATCCAACGAGATCAACTTCTTCTTCTGGATTTTCGGCATCAGATTTCTGAGGATCAAACTAGAAGAATTAAAAATAGCGGCCCTCTGTAGGATCTTGGGCGGGAGGGCCAGCCGCCCGTACACGCGTCCTACTCACGCCACCTTTTAGGTAAGTGGTACCTTTACAAAAGTTCCCCGGGGATCGGCCGAGTAGTTAGCCGATCCGCAGTCTTCTGATGGGCCTCAAAGACTGACGCCGGGGAACAAAGGGAGGAGAGGGGGATTACTCGACGGAAACCTTGTCCCACGGAACCGACTTGTAGATCGTCGAGCCGTCGTCCAGGTTCTTCAGATTGCAGGTTTCCTTCCCGTTGTAGACAGCCGTCACTTCACAGCTGATTGCTTTCCTCTTTCCCTTGGGTTTGTAGAACACAACGTCGCCCTTGGAAGGACTCCAGTCCTCGTCTCCTTCGTCTTGGTCTTCCGTTTCCGTTTCTTCCTCCGAAGACTTTCCAGTCTCCGTCATTTGAGCTACGGCTCCCCAGGAACTGGCCTCGTCAATATCCTTTTGAGTGACTCCCGCTTCCAGCGCGAGCTTCGACAGTTCTTCCTGAGAAGGAACGTCGTTGGTGTCTGCCTTCTCTGCGAGCTCGGAGAGAGACAGTTCCTCCGTCGGTTCCTCTGTCGCCGACGGTTCCTCGGTCTGAACCGCTCCGTTCGTATCGGGAGGAGCGTACCCATCAAGGTCTCTCCGTCCGTGCCAATTGTGCCATGTTCGGGGATTCGGAAACTCTTTCGTCGGTTCCGACCGAGTTGTCGAGAAACGGAAGTAAGGCTCGGCTTCCAGAAGAACTTCACAGAGATCTTCCAAGTCCGCCGCCGTCGCAACTTCGTCGGTGGGAATGTCGAGCTTGCGCATCTCGTTCATGATGTTTTTGACATGATCCGACTGAGGGGTAGTGATCCCGGATCGATTGGTTGTGTCGCAAACTGGAATCGTGAGCGAGGTTCTGTCCCCTATGTATCTTCCATGCTTCTCTGTGTCGGCGACTTCAACAATGGAACCGGCACAGTACCAATAAAACTCTCCCTCGTTGTTCCCGCTTTTGAAGACGTCGAACTTGGCTTCGCAGATCTGAGCGACTCCATCCATTCCTCCAGGAAGTTCCGAGAAGTTCTGTCCGTATTCTGTCTGATCCTTCGCATGTTCTTGAACAACCTCATCCCGGACATGACTGGCGAAACTGCTCTTCTTCTTTGTCGATGGCATTTAACTCTCCTCCCAAGTAAGAAACTCAACCCTTGATCAACTTCATGATCTTGTCGTAAGTAGGATCCACAACACATTCCGGCAGCGAAGTTCCCTTCGGAACTCGGAACTTAGAAGCATACACAGGTGAAGGGTAAGTTCGCAAACAGAATTCTACCCTCCCCGTTTCCACTTCTTTTTCGATAATGTTTCCCGCGGCTTTGAACTCCTTCTTTTTTATTTCTTTACGAAGGTAAGTCTGACAGACGTAGTCGACTGCTGGATTCAGCCAACCAACAACAGACGGCATCAGAGCACTCGCGACATAAGGTTCCAGAATTCCTCCTTCGTTTCCGTCAGCGTTGAAGTCTCGTTCCTGAGCAACGATGACAACGTTACAGGTGAGGGAAAGAATCGATCGTAAGATCTCCTTCATCTTGATCGCTGCCTGTCCGTACTGCTGCTGGGTTGCGATTCCCCAAGACAATTGAACAGGAACTTCCTCTAATCCCAGAATTTCTTTCAGAACGAGATCCTGAAGACCGGAGGCATGATCGAGAACAACCGTTTGAAATTCCTCCTCTTCTCTGAGGTAGCTGATGACTTCTGGAATGTCCATTGTCGATTCCAGAACGAGTTGCTTGACGGTCTTTCGATGCTCGGGCGTGTTGATTGACCGTAATTCTCCTCCCCCACTGCAGACGATCACTAAGATCGGTTTGGGGAAGGTTCCCCACAGGGTTGTCTTTCCACTCCCGCTCTTTCCGTAGAGGTTGATCTTGATTCCTTCGTTTCCGAAATCCATTGAAGTGATCTTCGAAAGAACTCCTTTCTTTGGACGGCGATTGGTGGGGGACTGTTTCGTTACTGTAGTTCGAGGCATTAGAACGGCATCTCCTCGTCTGGGGGAATAACTAGATCGGTTAGTTCGTTCGTTATCGATCGGAACTCTGCACTCGCTTCCGAAATCTTTATCAACACTTTATTGAGCCGAGTCAGCAAATCCAGTAGAGAGGCTTCTTCTAAAATCTTCACTGGTTCAATCGGCTCGGAGTACTTGTCGTTCGACTTCTCCTTCTCAAAAACAATTGACGACAGAGTCTTTCTAATCTTGGGCATCGTCTAATTCCGGGAAGAGATTAGAGGTTCTGTGTAGCCCCATCTTACTTCCTGAGATCAAGTACTCGTCGACTTCTGAGGCCCGTCTCTCGAGCGTTGGGTTGTAGACTCCGAAAGGAAAACGAAAGTGAGTTGCCCGATGACCTGGATGGTAACTGAAAGGGTCATCAGGATGAGCGGCGATGTCTTCCCACCAATCCCATAACTGCTCAAGAATAGGGTCCAGGAACTGAAGTCGAAACAGATTGATGGAGTCCTTTCCGATGTCGACTTTCCATCGCATAAAGAAGAAGTCAGTATTCTCCTCGATCGTTTTCTTCAAGCGATCGTAGAACTCTTCTTGAGTCTCAACTCCTTCTCGGATCTTTACGTGCTTTCCGTCCTTTCCTTTGATCGGTTTTCCGTTAGAATCCTTTGCGTTCACCAATCTCCCTTTGGACTGAGAGATGGAAAACTTTCCTCCACTAAGTGGTCGACGGATGACGTTGTACCGAACTCCTCCAATCTTCTGTTTCAGATTCTGATCCACTGAATAACTCTGAAGAGCGATGAGGTAGAACATTGTCTGGAGATCGAAGGTCAGAGATCTCTTCATTCCGTCTTCGTCGATATCTCCTTTTGATTTGTTTTCTTGCAACCAGATCTTCTTTTGCCTACCGGACTTGATCAGATCAACGGCATCCCATTTCCCTCTTAGTCGAACAGTTCTTCCTGAAGGAAGTTTGTAAGGGATGTCGAACACCTCTTCCTGAAGAAGAGGGAGGCGGTTCCGGACGTCAGGATGTTTGCTCCAGTACCGGACGTAGATCGGGAACTGAAGCTTACAGACGTTGTACCAGTGCTCGATCTGTTGTTGCTGAACCGGAAACTGACGGCACAGAACCCGACAGAAGTCGGCTAGGTCTTCTTCCCACGGACGATCCTCAGCAATCGCTTCCTCGCACTGATGCCACATGCTTCCGTAGTCTAACCGGATGTTGAAGTCTCTCACCGGTTTGAGACCCTCAACGACGAGCAATCGGAATCGTTCCCGACAACAAAGAAACCGGGACAGCAGACTCTGAGTGATCCCGTCTTCCTCCGGACCTTTCCAAACCGATTTTCTTCTCCTCGGCTTAGAGACTTTGATCTTCTCTAATTTCGGCATTCAATTCCCTTTAACGTATTCAGACATCAAGTCCCGGTAGAACTGCTCCGCTTCCTTCTTTCGTTCTTCGAAAAACTTAATGGCCTGTTCCTCACTGATGTCGGGTTCTCCTACTCTTAAATTAGCTCACAGGCAGGCGTAGTATCCCGCGAAGAACGTTTTCCCCTCTTTCAGGGAATGAATTAAAT